>Ga0335077_10000158_pt1 | contig 68417 bp, 61 predicted proteins | sample Lox_Sample_31_FD_207151 | JGI IMG/M metagenome (GOLD analysis project Ga0335077, IMG submission 207151) | Soil microbial communities from Loxahatchee National Wildlife Refuge, Florida, United States - Lox_Sample_3.1 | ecosystem: Environmental > Terrestrial > Soil > Wetlands | place: USA... | reverse complement strand
GGCTTCGGTCCGCGCTACACCTCGTATCCGACGGCCGATCGATTCACCGAGGCCTTCGCTCCGGACGACCTGGTGAGCGCGCTCGAGTCGTGGCGCGATGCGCCCGGGACCCTGCCGCCGCTCTCCCTGTACGTGCACCTGCCGTTCTGCAACACGATCTGCTACTACTGCGCCTGCAACAAGGTCATCACGAAGGACCATGGGCGCTCGGCGAAGTACATCCGCTATGTCGGCCGCGAGCTCGCCCTCGTCTCCGGCCTGCTCGACCACGCGGGCACGGTGAGGCAGCTGCACTGGGGCGGCGGGACGCCCAGCTTCCTCTCGGCGGAGGAGATGACGGAGCTCGTGCGACTGCTGCGCGCAAGCTTCCGCATCGAGCCCGACGCGGAGTGCTCGATCGAGATCGATCCGCGCAAGGTCACCGCCGACACCGTCGCGCTGCTCGCGGGGCTCGGCTTCAACCGCATGAGCCTCGGCGTGCAGGACTTCGACCCTGCCGTCCAGCAGGCGGTGAATCGCATCCAGACCGAGGACGAGACGCGCCGGGTCCTCGACGCGGCGCGCGCGAACGGCTTCCGCTCGATCAACGTCGACCTGATCTACGGCCTGCCGCACCAGAGCGTCGCGAGCTACAGCGCGACGCTCGACAGGGTCGTCGCGATGGCGCCCGAGCGCATCGCCCTCTACAGCTACGCGCACGTGCCGCATCTTTTCAAGCCGCAGCGGCGGATCGCCGAGATCGGATTGCCGCATCCGGAGGCGAAGCTCGCCATCCTCGAGCACGCGGTCGCCCGGCTCACCGGCGCGGGCTACCTCTACATCGGCATGGACCACTTCGCCAGGGCCGGCGACGAGCTCGCGCTCGCGCAGCGGCACGGGACGCTGCAGCGAAACTTCCAGGGCTATTCCACGCACGGCGACTGCGACCTGCTCTCGTTCGGGATCTCCGCGATCGGCAGGGTCGGAACGACCTACAGCCAGAATGTCCGCACGCTCGACGAATACTACGCGCGCCTCGAGCGCGGTGTGCTGCCGTGCTTTCGCGGCTGGCGGCTCGACGCCGACGACCGCCTGCGCCGCGACGTCATCGGCACGCTCATGTGCGGTGTGACCGTCGACTTCCGCGCGGTCGGCGCGAGACACGGCGTCGTCTTCCGAGACTACTTCGCTGTCGAGCTGGAGGCGCTCGAGGCGCTCGCGGCCGATGGTCTCGTGGTCCTCGGCGACGCGTCGATCGTCGTCACGCCGCGAGGGCGGCTCGTGATGCGCAACATCGCGATGGTGTTCGACCGGTACCTGCGCGAGGAGCGCGTCGCGACGCGTTATTCGCGTGTGATCTGAAGCCTCGCTCCCCGGCGCCGGGAGCGCCTGGCCGCGCGCGGTATCATTGCGACCGATGCTGCGCATCGGGATCGACCTCGGCGGGACCAAGATCGAGATCATCGCGCTCGCCGACGACGGGCGCGAGCTGCTGCGCCGGCGGGTCGCGACCCCGAGGGAAGACTACGACGCCATTCTCGGCACCATGGCGGCGCTCGTGCGCGAGACCGAGCGCGAGCTCGGCGCGACGGGCTCCGTGGGCGTCGGCACGCCGGGATCGATCTCGCGCGCCACCGGCCTGCTGCGCGGTTCGAATTCGGTCTGCCTCAACGGCAAGCCGATCGCGAGCGACCTCTCGCGCCGCCTCGGTCGCGAGGTTCGCATCACCAACGACGCCAACTGCTTCGCCCTCTCGGAGGCGACCGACGGGTCGGGCGCGGGCGCCGAGGTCGTTTTCGGCGTGATCCTGGGCACGGGCGTCGGCGCGGGGATCGTGGTGCGGGGCTTCGTCCTCATGGGACCCAACGCCATCGCGGGCGAATGGGGACACAATCCGCTGCCCTGGCCGCGCGACGACGAGCGTCCCGGGCCGCCCTGCTTCTGCGGGCGAAGCGGCTGCATCGAGACCTTCCTGTCGGGTCCCGGCCTCGAGCGCGACTACCTGCGCGCAAGCAGCGAGCCGCTGACGGCCCACGAGATCGCGGCCCGCGCATCTATCGGCGATGCGGCCTGCGCCGCAACGATCGCGGTCTACGAGGAACGCCTTGCGCGCGCCCTCGCGCACGTGATCAACCTGCTCGATCCCGACGTGATCGTGCTCGGCGGCGGGATGTCCAACGTCGAGCGGCTGTATGTCAACCTGCCGCGGCTGTGGCAGCCGTGGGTGTTTTCGGATCGGGTCGACACCCGGCTCGTCCGCCACCGTCACGGCGACTCGAGCGGCGTGCGCGGCGCGGCGTGGCTCGGCGCAACTCGCTGACGGCTTCGCGCTCGAAGCGGTCAGCGGATCTTCTGCGCGGCGAGGACGATGGCCGCGAGGAAAGCGGCCTCGAGGCCGAGGAGCACGATGGCGCGGGCGCCGACCCTCTTCATCTCGCTGAGCGACGTCTTGAGACCCACGGCGGCGATAGCGACGACCAGGCAGGCGCGAGAGACCTCGCTCAGCGCCGAGCCCGCGGATTTCGGAATCCAGCCGAGGCTGCCGGCGACGACGAGGGCGACGAACACCATGAGGAACGGGGGAATCAGCGGATCGTTGCCGCGGCCGCCGGCGTGCTGCCCGCGGCGCCTCGCGACCAGGGAGATCGCCATGACCGCAGGCAGCAGCAGCGTCACCCGCAGCATCTTGGTGAGCACGGCGTAGTCGCCCACGTCCGGCGAGATGCTGTAGCCGGCGCCCACGACCTGGGCGACGTCGTGAATGGTGCCTCCCAGGAAGATCCCCGCCTGGCCCGGATCGAGACCTGCGAGCCCCACGACGACGGGATAGAGGATCATCGCCACCGTGGATAGAGCCGTGACTCCGGCGACGGTAAAGATCAGCTCGCGCTCGGAGCATCGGCGCCTTACCGACGAAGGCGCGACCTATTCCGAGCTGCTCGACTCGGTCCGGCGCGAGCTCGCGATTCGCTACATGCGCGGTCACGAACGCAGCCTTACTCAGGTGGCGACCCTGCTTGGATTCTCCGCGTCCAGCGGATTCTCGCGCTGGTATCGGCGCCAGTTCAGCAGCGCCGCTTCAGAAGGACGGGCTCGGAGACCGAGGCGAGCCGCGTAGCTTAGGCGGGTCCGATCGTCGGCGGGGTCTCTCCAGCCGCGCCAAACGCGAGCGCGCAGGCTCGCGCCCTCGGCCGCGACGTCACCGCGCGGTGAACCCGAAGACGCCGTCCCAGTCGGCGCCCGGCGGGCTCGCCCGGAAGTGGACGATGCGCTCGCGGTAGAGCCGGTAGAGCTTCGTCGCCGGCGCGGCGGCGGCGAGCGCCTGGAGCAGCGCCTCGGCCTCGTTCCAGCGCTGTGCGCGGAAGTGCGCCAGGGCGAGGTGGAAGCGGGAGATCTCCGCGAGCGTGTCGGTGCCGACCTCGCCCTGCGCGCCGATGGGCTCGAAGATCGCGACCCCCTCCTGCTTGCCCTTCACCCGGACCTTGTCGACTTCCCGGTAGACGAAGTCCTGCACCGCCCGCACGATGTTCTCGGAGACCAGCACCTCCACGCCGTATTCCTTGGTGAGATCCTCCAGGCGCGAGGCGACGTTCACCGCGTCGCCCATCACCGTGTAGGAACGGCGGAAATGCGAGCCCATGTCGCCGACGTTCATCGTGCCGCAGTTGACGCCGACCCCGATGCGCAACGCGGGCCAGCGCTTCTTCGCGAAGAGCGGATCGAGCTCCCGCAGGGCCTTCTGCATGGCGAGGCCGCATTCGAGCGCGCGCCGGGCGTGATCGGCATCGCGCACCGGCGCTCCCCAGAAGGCCATGATCGCGTCGCCGATGAACTTGTCGACGGTCCCGCGCTTGTCCTGGATGCAGACCGTCATCCGCGTGAAGTAGGTGTTGATCAGGTCCTTCAGGTCCTGGGGCGTGCGCGTCTCCGCGATCGACGTGAAGTTGCGGATGTCGGCGAAGAGCACCGTCATGTCGAGGCTCTGGCCGTGCATCGAGTACTCGTCGGGATGCTCCGCCATCTCGGCGACGATCTCCTTCGGGACGTAGGTCCCGAACAGGTTCGTCATCAGCTGGCGCTGACGGGTCTCGGCGAAGAAGCCCCAGACGACGTCGAGAAAATAGAGGCCGGCCAGCATGACCAGCGGCCCCGCGAGCGGCAGCACCAGGTTGCGCGCCTGCCACGCCCAGGCATTCACGCCGAGGAGGAGTGCAAGCACGAGTGCCGCGGCGAGCGTCGCCGCGAGGGCGGAGAGCCTCGGCAGGAGCACCGCGAGCGGGATCCCGACGAGCAGGATGGTGAGCACCGCGATGGCGAGGGTCTCCGCCGGCCGGGACTTCATGGCGTTGTCGAGCGCCCCGGAGATGAGGTTCGCGTGGATCTCCACGCCGGGGAGATCCTCCCGCGTCGGCGTCGCACGGATGTCGACGAGGCCCCGGGCCGAAGTGCCGACGATGACGATCCGGTCCGCGAGCTCGTCGGGCCCGAGCGTCCCCCGGATCACGTCGACGGCCGAGACGTAGCGGTAGCTGCCTTCGCTGCGGTACGGAACCAGCGCCGCCATTCTCTCGTCGAGCGGAATGCGAACATGGTTGCCGACGTTCACGAAGCGCATCCACCCGAGCTTGCGTCCGCCCGAGTCGACGACGGTGTTTTCGAGGCGGATCGGCGCGTTGCCGAGGTAGACGCGAAGGATCGCGAGCGAGAGTGCTTCGAAGAAGCCGTCCCCGACCTCCATGAACATCGGCACGGCGCGCGTGACGCCGTCCGGGTCGAGCGCCTCGTAGAGGTGCCCGGCGCCGGTCGCGGCCGCCTGCAGCGGCGCGATGTTGGCGCTGTAGCCCGTGGCGCTGAAATAGCGGTACTCGGCGCCGGCGAGAGCGTTCGCCGTGAACGCCGGTCGCGGTAGGACGCCCGATCGCTCTTCCTGCGCGCTCACCAGGAATCCTAGGACCACGGGACCCTTCTGGATCTCTTCCGCAAAGCGCCGGTCGTAGTCGAGCGACGGGCGCACGCGCTCGACAAAAGCGCGAAACTGCGCGTTGTCGCGCAATTCGCCGCCGGCGGCGGCTTCGAGAAGCGGCAGGCTGGAGTTCGGGTCCGTCTCGGGAAAGGCGACGTCGAAGCCGACGACGCGGACCCGATAGCGCGCGAAAAGCTGGTGCAGCAACAGAGCCAGCTTGTCGCGGCTCCAGGGCCAGCGGCCCTCCGCGCCGATGCTCTTCTCGTCGATGTCGACGATCACGATCCGCGGGTCGGGCTTCCGGGGCAGGAACAGGCGGACTCTCGCGTCGTAGGCCCAGCGTTCGAGCTGGGTCAGCGCCCCGATCTCGATCCAGCCGGCGGCGTCGACCAGCAGGCACGCCACGAGCGCCAGTCCGATCGCGACGCGAAAGAGCGCGCTCAGCGAGAACTTCGGGATCCAGCGGGCAATGTCCACCATGGCGCCATGTCGTCAGAGCCCGAAGCATAGGGGATGCTCCAGCGCTTGGGGAGGTGGTCGGAGCGTGCCCACGAGGGCCGGCGAAGAGCCCGCGGCGGTTCATGGGTCACCGCCCCGGCAGTGCGAAAATTCACAGTTCTTTGACCGCTTGGCACCAACCGGCCAAAATGAGACCTAAGCTCACGAGAGTGCCCAATGGACTGGAATGGAAATAGCGACGATCCGCGGCGCCGCCTTCTGATCAAGGCGCTCGCCGCCGGGTTGTTCTCGACCGCGGTCGGAGGCCGCGTCGCGACCGCGCAGCCGCTGGGCCGCAGGCCCGCACCGTTGCCGCAGGGACAGTCGATCTACCGGATCGAGGGGCAGGTGCTGGTCGACGGTCAGCCGGCCACGCTCGATACGAAGATCGCTGCCAATTCGACCGTCCAGACCGGCAAGAACAGCGAAGTCGTCTACGCCGTCGGCCAGACCGCCCACCTGCAGCGCAGCGAGAGCCAGGTGACCCTGGAAACGAAGGAAGCCGATTCGATGGTCGTCTCGGGGCTGCGGGTGCTGACCGGCAAGATCCTGTCGGTGTTCCCGAGTGGCACGCCCGTGCACATGACGACGAAGAACGCATCCATCGGCATTCGCGGAACGGGTACCTATATGGAATCTGACCCGGAGCAGACCTATTTCTGCACCTGCTACGGAACCGCCGACATCGCCGCCGCGACCGATCCGATGAGCCGCGAGACGGTGGAATCGCGCCACCACGATCGACCGCTCTACATTCTGACCGGGGAGCAGGCGGGGCAGAACATCCGGCTTGCGCCGTTCATCAACCATACCGATCAGGAGCTGATGTTGATCGAGGCGCTCGTCGGCCGGTCGCCGCCCTTCGTCTTTCCGAGGGACGACTACCAGCGCCCGCGGCGCACGTACTGAGCGCCCGCCCGGGGGCTATTGCGGCGCGCCGTTGAGCGCCCAGTTGAGGAACAGATCGTATTTCGCGCGCCCGGGCTGCCCCGGGGCCAGGCTCGTGTCGAAGCCCGGACCGAGGCCGCCGAAGTGGTGCTCGCCCGCGGGCTTCTGCAGCAGCGGGCTGGCGACGATCTCCTGGAAATTGATGCGGCTCCGCACCTCGGCGTAGAACCAGGCATCGTCGGTGGGCGTGATGGCGCCGTCGCCGTCGCGGTCGTAATTGGTGAAGTCGATCGGCGCCTTCAGCGGAGTGAATCGATTGTGGCAGCCCTGGCATTCGGTCCCGTCCTGCAGCGCTGCCTTGATGTCGGCGAACCGGATGGCACCCGGCGCCGGGGTCAACGTGTTCTGGACGACCAGCGACACTGGTTTCGGCGCGCTCTTCGCCGAGGCGTTGTTCGCGACGAGGCTGACCACGTACGTCCCGTCGATGGTCGCATTGAACGTGGGCTGCGCCGTGCCGGCATTGGTCAGCGTGGCGCCGCCGTTCGGGCCCGAGACGATCGACCAGGCGTAGGTGTCGGCAAACAGGCTGTTGCTGGCCGAGAGCTGCGTGGCGCCCTGCCGGACGACGCGATCCGGCCCGGGATCGGCGATCGGACGCCCGGGGCGCAGCACGGCGCCGCTCGCGTCGCGCGCCGGCTGGCCCTGGCCTACGAGGAAATCCGCGAGCGCCGCCTCACCGGAAGATGCGTGGAAGCTATCGTAAACGAGCTTCGCCAGCGGCATGTCGCCGCGATCGACGACGGTCGCGAAGATTCGAGCCGTGTACGACTGAAAGTCCGCGAACGTCGTGAAATCGATGTCCGCTTGCCTCCCCGTTCCGCGCATCTCGTGGCAGACACGACACGCGGGGGCCTGCACCGTCTGGTACAGCGAGGTCTGTCCAGCGGTCGCCCACGCATCGGGTACCGCGGGTTCGGCGTAAGCCGGATTAGGCAGGCCGTCGCCGCCGTAGGCCGCCTTGATGAGCGCCGCGGCGGTGCCCTGCCATTCGCCCACGCTCGCCGTGCGCCGGCAGGCGTCCTCGGGAAGCGCCGACGGCGCGGGCAGAGGGTACGAGCACAGGACCCACCTGTTCATCGTCTTGAGCAACGGCTCCTGGTCGGCGCGCGTGTAACCGGGGTCGGTGGAGAACTGGAAGGTCGACACTTCGAACGGCGGCAACTGCCCCATGACGTCGCCACGAGCGCCCGAGACCGCGTTCAGGAGCAGATTGAAGCGCGGATTGCCCGAGGCATCCGGTGGCGTCAGCGCGTCGGCCCGGCCGCCGTGACAGGTGATGCACGGTCCCGGCATCGCCTTGTCGCCTCGGCCGTCGATGTCCACCATGTTCTCGCGCACGCCGGTCGCGACGTCGAAGCTGAAGTATTTGGCGAAGCTGACCCCGCCGGCGGGGCCCGGGCTGAACTCGACGCCGGCAACGTACACCAGCGCGTTCGGGTCGCGGACGATCGCGGCCTCCAGGTTGACCGGGGAGAAGGCGTAGGCTCCGCCCGTCTTGATGAGGTAGTTCTCGACGTAGAAGGCGAGCGTCCCGTCGGTATTCTGCCGCGCCGTCATCCGCCGCCCGAAGCCCAGATCCCGGGAATCGCCGAAGACGGCAGTGACCTGCGAGCCGGTCCCGCTGTCGAAGCCGTTGGCGGCCCTCCACTTCGAGACCGTGTCCTTCGTGTTGTTCGGATCGATCGCGGCATAGTAGGCCTGTGCGTAGGCAGGCGTGTTGGTCTGCAGCGAGCCGTCCGGTTCGACCTGCGGGTTGGGAAACAGCAGGAAGGCGTTCGGCTCGCCCGGCACGATGGGTGGGTTGGTTCCCGGGTGAATGTCGCCCGCGCTGCCGCCGCCGCCACACGCGGCAAGGAGCAGCGCCGCTGCGGTGGCGCAGATCCAGCCGATGGTGCGCGTGAAGGCCATGATTTCGAATCCGCTAGAAGAGCGTCAGCAAGACGACGGAGTACTGGTTGACGACGTAGCGCAGCGAGCCCTGGAAGTCGAAGCCGAGCTGAGCGGTCGGCGTCGACTGTACGCGGCGCCACGAAAAATCGAGCGCCGAGCGCTGACCCAGCGGCAGGTTGTATCCGACGTTGCTGACCCAGGTGCGAGCCTCGGAGCGGTAGGCGAAGAGGTCCTTGCCGGGGAACGCGTCGTCGAGCACGAAGACCTGCGCGAGGCTCACGTTCACCAGCGTGGCGTGGCCGTCCGACACGACGTCGCCGTGCCGGTACTCGCCGCTCACATAAAGAGTCCCGCTGCGCTCCAGCGAGTAGTCGAGATTCACGCGCGCGGAATAGTCGACGAGGTCCCACACTTCGCTCTGGGCGCGGCGCTCGTTGCGCGCCAGCTCTCCGGAGAGTGCGATCCGGTCGGTCAGGGCGCCGCGCGCGCCGACCCCGAAGGAGAAATGGCTGCCGTCGCGCAGGTGCGAGGCGTAGTTGTCGAGCCAGCCGCGCGCGAAGGCGGAGAAGGTTATCGCGTTGAAAGCGCCGGACTGGCGGTACTGAAGCGCAGCGTCGAGACCGCCCGACAGGTTCGACAGCCCGTCGTAGCGGCTGAACTTCTCGCCGCTCAGCATGCCGGTCACGACCAGGCGCGCGTTGTCGTTGATGCGCAGGGCACGGCTCGCGCTCACCCGGACGCCGAGCAGCTGGTCCCAGAGGATTTCGTCGTCGCCGCGGCCTCGCGTGACGTTGTCGTCGTAGGTGTAGCCGAGTTCGGCCTGCACCCGATCGAAGATCGGCCGCGCGGCGCCCGGGGCACTCGGTGCCGGCGCCGCGCCGGCCGCGGCCTGCTGCGCCGACGCGGTCGCGCTCGCCAGACCGAGCAGCGCCGCCACGACCACGCTCCTCCCGGCGCGCCGCGTCGGCGGAGACGGACGGCATCGCCGGCCGCTCGCGCGGCGCGACGAGCACAGCGCGCGGACGCGAGGAAAAATGCGCGGCCCGAGTGCAGCTTTTATTGACATCTTCCTCCCGCCGAGCGCCCGAATGGACAGGCGCACGCTACGCCGTTGCCTTCGGAGGGTCAAGGAATCGAGCCCGCGGCCGCAGGACTACATGTCAGTGTAGTTCGGTCCGCCGCCGCCCTCGGGTGTCACCCAGTGAATGTTCTGGCGCGGGTCCTTGATGTCGCAGGTTTTGCAATGGACGCAGTTCTGGGCGTTGATCTGCAGGCGTTGGCCGCCCGAGGTCGCGTCGGCCACGAACTCGTACACGCCCGCCGGGCAGTAGCGCTGCTCGGGACCGTCGTAGCGCGCGAGGTTGACGCTGAGGGCGAGCGCGGGGTCGCGAAGCTGCAGATGCACCGGCTGGTTCTCCTCGTGATTGGTATTCGACAGGAACACCGACGAGAGTCTGTCGAAGCTGAGCACGCCGTCGTACTTCGGGTAGGCGATCGGCGGCGCTTCGCTCGCCGGCCTGAGCGAGGCGTAGTCGGGTCCCTTGTGGCGCAGCGTCCAGGGGACCAGCGCGCTCAAACCGAGATCGTTGAGCCACATGTGGATGCCGGCGTGCAGCGTCCCGAGCCAGAGGCCCCACTTCAGGCCCGGCTTGACGTTGCGCACCTTGTACAGGTCCTCGTAGGCCCAGGAGCGCTGGAACGCCGCCGGATACGCGGCGAGCTCGTCGCCGCTGCGGCTCTCGCCGAGCGCTGCGAACGCCGCCTCGGCCGCGAGCATTCCCGTCTTGATCGCGTTGTGCGTGCCCTTGATGCGCGGGAGGTTCACGAACCCGGCCGCACAGCCGACGAGCGCACCGCCCGGGAACACGAGCTTCGGGATCGACTGCAGGCCGCCTTCGTTGATCGCCCGCGCCCCGTAGCCCACCCGCTTGCCGCCCTCGAGCGTGCCGCGGATCGCGGGATGGGCCTTGAAGCGCTGGAACTCGTCGTACGGCGACAGATGCGGGTTCTCGTAGTCGAGGTGCACGACGAAGCCGATCGAGACCAGGTTCTCGCCGAAGTGGTAGACGAACGAGCCGCCGCCCGTGAGCGCATCGAGCGGCCAGCCCTGGCTGTGGATCACGAGTCCGCGGCGATGCCGGTCGGGCGCGACCCGCCAGAGCTCCTTCAGGCCGATGCCGTACTTCTGCGGATCGACGCCGTCGCGCAGGTTGAAGCGCGCCATCAGTTCCTGCGAAAGCGATCCGCGGCAGCCCTCGGCGAACAGCGTGTACTTGGCGTGAAGCTCCATCCCGGGCTGGTACTCGGGCTTGTGCGTGCCGTCCTTCGCCACGCCCTGGTCACCGGTGGCCACGCCGCGCACCGCGCCGCGCTCGTCGTAGAGCACCTCGGCGGCCGGGAACCCCGGATAGATCTCGACGCCCAGCGCCTCGGCTTCCTTGCCAAGCCAGCGGCAGAGATTGCCCAGGCTCGCGATATAGTTGCCGTGATTGTTCATGAGCCGCGGCAGCGCCCAGCTCGGAATGCGGTATGCGCGGTCGCTCGTCAGCAGCAGGAAGCGGTCGTCGGTCACCGGCGTGTCGAGCGGCGCGCCGCGCGCCTGCCAGTCGGGGAAGAGCTCGGCGAGCCCGCGCGGATCGATGACCGCGCCGGACAGGATGTGCGCTCCGATCTCCGAGCCCTTCTCGAGCACGCAGACGCCGACCTCGCGTCCGCCTGCGGCGGCGAGCTGCTTCAAGCGGATCGCTGCGGCGAGACCGGACGGCCCGCCGCCGACGATCACGACGTCGTATTGCATCGCTTCGCGAGGCAAGGCGATCTCCCGGCGTTCTGGCGGCGCAGCCATTATAATTGTCTCGCCACCGGTACGCGCCATGACGACCACTCGCACTCGGGTCCATACCACGCGCGTTCCGATCCGCTGGGGCGACATGGATGCGATGGGCCATGTCAACAATACCGTCTACTTCCGGTACATGGAGCAGACGCGCATCGAGTGGCTGTACGAGTGCGCGCGACGCCTGGGCTTCGCGCTCTACGACCGCGAAGGCCCGGTCATCGTCAATGCGAGCTGCACCTTCCATCGACCGCTCACCTATCCCGGCGGGGCTGAGGTCCGGATGTTCGCCGGCGTCCCGGGCAAGAGCAGCGTCGAGACCCACTACGAGATCTGGATGACCAACATCAAGTACGCCGACGGGGCTGCGAAGCTGGTCTGGATCGACCTCGCGAGCGCCCGGTCGGCGCCGCTGCCGCACGCGTTGCGCGAGCTGCTCGCCGGGAAGGCGAGCGCCTGATGGCCAGGAGCGCACCGGCGGCGGGCACGAGCACGCCGCTGTGGACACCCTCGGCGGACCGGATCGCCCGCGCCAACCTCACCGCTTTCGCCGGCCGCGTGGCGGCGAAGCACGGCGTGAGCCTTCCCGATTATTCCGCGCTCCAGCGCTGGTCGGCCGAGCATCCGGAAGCGTTCTGGCGCGAGCTCTGGAGCTACGCCGGTGTGCTCGGCGAGGCGGGCCCGCGCACCCTCGTCGACGCCGACCGCATGCCGGGAGCTCACTTCTTCCCCGATGCGCGGCTCAACTATGCGGAGAACCTGCTCGCGGGCCGCGCGGAGCGCACGAGCGAGGATGCGCTCGTCTTCTGGGGCGAGGACAAGGTCAAGCGCAGGCTCTCGAATGCCGAGCTGCTCGACGCCGTGTCGCGCATATCGCAGGCGCTGCGCGCGGCCGGCGTGGCGCGCGGCGATCGCGTCGCAGGCTACCTCCCGAACATGCCGGAGACCATCATCGCCATGCTCGCCACGGCGAGCCTCGGCGCCATCTGGTCGTCGGCCTCGCCGGACTTCGGCGTGCAGGGCGTGGTCGACCGGTTCGGGCAGATCGAGCCCAAAGTCCTCTTCACCGTCGACGGCTACTGGTACAACGGCAAGCCGCAGCCGATCCTAGAACGTGTCTCGGCGATCGCCGCGCAGCTTCCGACGCTTGCACGCGTCGTGGTCGCGCCTTACCTCAACGATCCGCAGGGCGGTTTGCCCGAGCGCGGCGTTACCTGGGACGATTTCGCCGCGCCCTTCGCGGGCGCGCCCATGAGCTTCGAGCGCCTGCCGTTCGAGCAGCCGCTGTTCATCCTGTACTCGTCGGGCACGACCGGGGTGCCCAAGTGCATCGTGCACGGCGCGGGCGGAACGCTGCTGCAGCACCTGAAGGAGCATCGCCTGCACAGCGATGTCAAGCCGCGCGACCGCTTCTTCTATTTCACGACCTGCGGCTGGATGATGTGGAACTGGCTCGCGAGCGGCCTCGCGTCGGGCGCGACGCTGCTGCTCTACGACGGCTCGCCCTTCGTCCGGGAAGGCAGGATCCTGTGGGAGCTCGCCGAAGCGGAGGCGATGACGCACCTGGGAACCTCGGCGAAGTACATCGACGCGCTCAAGAAGACCGGCCTCGTTCCGCGCGAGGATTACCGGCTTCCGGCGCTGCGGGCGCTCCTCTCCACCGGCAGCCCGCTCGCGCCCGAAGGCTTCGACTACGTCTACGAATGCGTGAAGGACGATATCTGCCTGTCGTCGATCTCCGGCGGCACCGACATCATCGCCTGCTTCGCGCTGGGCTGTCCCACGCGGCCGGTCTGGCGCGGCGAGCTGCAGTGCCGCGCCCTGGGCATGCGCGTGGACGTGTTCGACGAGGACGGGAAAAGCGTGCGCGGAGTGAAAGGCGAGCTCGTCTGCACGGCGCCGTTTCCGTCGATGCCTCTGGGCTTCTGGAACGATCCCGATGGCGCGAAATACCGCGCGGCGTACTTCGAGCGCTTCCCGGGCGTGTGGTGCCATGGCGACTGGGTCGAGCTCACCGGGCACGACGGCATGATCATCTACGGGCGTTCCGACGCCACGCTCAATCCCGGAGGCGTGCGCATCGGCACCGCGGAGATCTACCGCCAGGTCGAGCAGCTCGACGAAGTGGTCGAGAGCATCGTCATCGGCCAGGACTGGCCTCCGGGCGAGCTCTCGGACGTGCGCGTGGTGCTGTTCGTGCGCCTGCGCGAGGGCCTCAGCCTCGACGCGGCGCTCGCCGACCGCATCAAGCAGCGAATCCGGGCCAACACGACGCCGCGCCACGTGCCGGCCAGGATCGTGCAGGTCATGGACATTCCGCGCACCAAGAGCGGGAAGATCGTGGAGCTCGCCGTGCGCAACGTCGTCCACGGCCGGCCGGTGAAGAACGTCGAGGCGCTCGCCAATCCCGAGGCGCTCGAGGAATTCCGCCATCGCCCCGAGCTCGAGAGTTGACCGGGCGGAACGCGTGAACTTCGTCGCCATCTTCGCCGCGCTGGCGCTGGAACAGTGGCAGGCCTTCCAATGGCGGGGCGCGCTGCAGCGCGGCTTCGTGCGCTACGCGCACGCGCTGGAGCGGCGCTTCAACGCAGGCACCGCGCAGCAGGGGGCGATCGCGGCCGTGCTGGCGCTCCTGCCGCCGGTGGCGATCGGCGGCGCCGTGTACTTCGCGCTCGAGAGCGTGCATCCGCTGCTCGGGATGGCCTGGGACGTCGCGATCCTGTACCTGCTCCTGGGCTTCCGCCATTTCAGCCATGCGTTCAGCGCGATCTCGGAGGCGCTGGCGGCCGGCGATGCCGCGGCCGCGCGCCGGCACTTGGCGGCGTGGCGCGGCAGCGAGGCGAGCGGAGCGGACGCCGCGGAACTGCCCAAGCTCGCGATCGAGCAGGGCATCCGTGATTCGTATCGGTACGTCTTCGGGACGCTGTTCTGGTTCCTCGTGCTGCCGGGTCCCGTAGGCGCGCTCCTCTACCGGCTCACCTCGCTCCTCGCCGAGCACTGGCGCGGCAACCCCGCGACCCCCATGGGACACGCGCTGGACGCCTTCGGCAGGCCGGTGCGGCGCCTGCTGTACACCCTCGACTGGGTTCCCGTGCGAGCGACCGCGGTGACGTTCGCGGTCGTCGGCGATTTCGAGGACGCGATCTACTGCTGGCGCACCCAGGCCTCCGCCTGGGGCTCGCGGCACGAAGGCATCCTGCTCGCGAGCGGCGCCGGCGCGCTGGGCACGCAGCTCGGCGGGCCCGTGACCGGTCCGACGGGCGAGCCCGAGTTCCGGCCGGAGCTGGGCCTGGGCGAGGCCGCCGACGCGGAGCTCATGCCGAGCGCGGTGGGGCTCGTCTGGCGGGCGCTGCTCGTGTGGCTCGCGCTGGTGCTGCTGCTGACCCTCGCGTATTGGGCGCCGTAGCGCGCTAAGCCGCGAGCGCCTCCAGCTTCGCGGCGCAAATGCAGTCGTTGCGCGTGATGCCGCCGGCGTCGTGCGTGGAATAGGCCACGACGACGCGGTTGTAATGCACCGACAGATCGGGATGGTGATCCTGCCGGTGCGCGATGTAGGCGATCGCGTTCACGAACGCCATCGTTTCGTAGTAGTTGCCGAAGCGGAACGTCTTCGTGAGGCGATCGTCGGCGACGTCCCAGCCGGGGAGCGCGCGCTTGAGCTGCGCCAGCTCGCCGGGCGGGAGGCGCGGCGCTCCGGCGCGGCAGTCCTGCGTTGCGAGGGCGGCAAGCTCGGGCGTCATCGGACCTCCGATGGGTTCAGGCGGTCGCCGGCTCGAGACGCGCGATGCGGGCCGAGGCCGGAGGATGCGAATCGTAGAACGCGGAGTGCAACGGGTCGGGCGTCAGCGTCGTCGCGTTGTCCTGGTAGAGCTTGACCAGTGCGGCGACCAGCGCCTGCGCCGAGGCGTTCCTCGCCGCGTACTCGTCGGCCTCGAACTCGTGGCGCCGCGAGTACATCGCGGCGAGCGGCGAGCCGATGAAGGTGAAGGCGGGAAGGGCGAGCATGAACAGCGCGAGGGCGACGCCGTAGCGCGGCGCGGGACCTGGAACGCCGAGGCCCGCGTAGAACCACGGCTCGCCGGCGAGCCAGCCCAGCAGTGCGAGCAGCGCGAGGCTCGCCGCGGCGAGCCAGGCGGTGCGCTTGATGACGTGCTTCAGCTTGAAGTGCCCCAGCTCGTGCGCGAGCACCGCTTCGATCTCCTCGGGCGAGAGCCGCGCGAGAAGCGTATCGAAGAACACGATCCGTCGCGCCGCCCCGAAGCCGGTGAAGTAGGCGTTCCCGTGGGCGGAGCGCCGGGAGCCGTCCATCACGTACAGGCCCTTGGCGCGGAAGCCGCAGCGGGCGAGCAGCCGCTCGACGCGCTCCTTGACGCCGCCGTCGGCGAGCGGCGCGAACTTGTTGTACAGCGGTGCGATCACCGTCGGATAGAGCGCGAGGACCAGCACCTGGAAGGCGACCCAGGCGAGCCACGCATAGAGCCACCACAGCGCGCCCGCGCGCGCCATCAGCCACAGGACGAGCGCGACCAGCGGCACGCCGAGCGCCGCGGCGACCAGCGCGCCCTTGGCGAGATCGGCGATCCAGAGCCGGAACGTGCTGCGGTTGAAGCCGAACCGCTCCTCGATGACGAAGGTGCGGTACCAGGCGAGCGGCAGTGACGCGAGGGCGGCGAGGAGCGCCACGGCGACGATCAGCATGAGGTCGCGGGCGAGCTGCGGCCAGCCGCTTGCCGCGATCCACCCGGCGATGAGGGCGAGGCCGCCGCCGAGCGTCAGCGCCAGCAGGACCGCCGCGTCGACGACGAGATCGATCGCCGAGAGGCGGGTGCGGGCTGCCGTGTAGTCGGCTGCTTTCTGGTGCGCGGCCAGCGGCAGGCGGTCGGCGAAATGCGGGGGTACGGCGCCGCGATGCGCGAGCACGTAACGGATCTGGCGGCGCGCGAGCCAGAGCTGGATGCCGAGCGAAAAGGCGAGCGCGGCTACGAAAACCCCGGTGAAGGTCGCGCCCGTCATCGCTCGCGGCCATCCGCGGCGGCGTCGCCGGAACCTGCGGCGAAGCGCAGCGGTATGCGAAAATGACGAACCCCGATCACGATCTTCATTCTACGCCACCCTCATGCCTCAGGACCCCGGCCACCTCATCTGGATCGACATGGAGATGACCGGTCTCAACCCGGAGACCGACCGCATCATCGAGATCGCGCTCGTCGTCACCGACCCGACGCTCGCCACGGTCGCCGAGGCGCCGGTGCTGGTCGTGCACCAGGACGACGCCACGCTGGCGGCGATGGATTCGTGGAACCAGTCCACGCACGGGCGCACCGGGCTCACGGCCAAAGTCAAGGCATCCACGCTGGACGAGGCCGCCGCCGAGCAGCGGATGCTCGCCTTCGTGCGCGAGCACGTGCCGCCGCGGGCTTCGCCGATGTGCGGCAGCTCGATCTGCCAGGATCGGCGCTTCCTGGCGCGCTGGATGCCGGCGCTCGAGGACCACTTTCACTACCGCAATCTCGACGTATCCACGCTCAAGGAGCTCTGCAGGCGCTGGCAACCGGAGGTCGCGAAGGGCTGGGTGAAGCAGGGCAGGCACGAGGCGCTCGCCGACATCTACGAGTCGATCGACGAGCTCAGGTTCTATCGCGAGCGCTTCATCCGCGCGCCCACCACTCCGTGAAGTTCTGCAGCCACTGCGGCTCCGCCGCGCTCGAGCAGCGCATTCCCGACGGCGACACGCTGCCGCGCTGGGTGTGCGCGAGCTGCGGCACGATCCACTACCAGAACCCGAAGATCGTCGTCGGCTGCCTGCCCGACTGGGAAGGCCGCGTGCTGCTGTGCCGGCGGGCGATCGACCCGCGGCACGGGCTGTGGACGCTCCCGGCCGGATTTCTCGAGAACGGCGAGACGCTCGCCGCCGGCGCGGCGCGCGAGACCGCCGAGGAAGCGCGCGCGCAGGTCGAGGTCGGCGAGCTCTACACGGTCATCAGCCTGCCGCACATCAACCAGGTCTACATGATGTTTCGCGCCCGGCTCACCGACCTGGATTTCGGGCCGGGCCCGGAGAGCCTCGACGTGCGCCTGTTCGACGAGGAGGACATTCCCTGGGGCGAGCTCGCGTTCCGCACGATCGGCCGCACGCTGCGCAACTTCTTTCTCGACCGGAAGGTCGGCGCTTTCCCGGTGCACGTCAGCGCGCTCGAGCGGCGCTCGCCGCGCCCCGAATTGTCCGGCGCGGCCTAGGCGTACGCGCTCGGGGGTCGTTTCCGGTAAACTCTCACGCGCTCGCCGCCCGGCGCGTCAGAACAAGAATACGGGCGGCGATTCGATTGGAGGAGGATCCTATGCGTTCACTGCACCGCTTCGTCGCGGCCGTTGCCGCGATCGTGCTCGCGCTTGCCGGCGTGTTGCCCGCGTCGGCCGAGACCGCGCGCATCTCGATCACCACCGGCGGAACCGGAGGGGTGTACTACCCGATGGGCGGCGGCATGGCCAACATCCTGTCGAAGTACGTCCCGGGGCTACAGGCGACCGCCGAGGTGACCGGCGGCTCGGTGGACAACCTCAAGCTGATCGGCGCGGGCAAGTCCGAGGTCGGCTTCTCGATGGTCGACGCGGCGTGGGATGCGGCCAACGGCGAGGACAAGTTCAAGGGTGGAAAGGTCAACGTCCGCACGCTGATGGTTCTCTACCCCAACCGGCTGCAGATCGTGACCGTCGACGGCACGGGCATCAACAAGCTCTCCGACATCCGTGGCCGGCGCGTGTCGACCGGCTCCCCGGGCAGCGGCGTGGAGGTCGTCGCGCTGCGCGTGCTCGAGGCGATGGGGATCGACCCGAAGAAGGACCTCAAGCAGGAGCGGCTGGGAGCCTCCGAATCGGCCAACGCGATCAAGGATCGCAAGCTCGACGCCTTCTTCTGGGTCGGCGGCGTCCCGACCGCGGCGCTCACCGATTTGGCCGCGACGCCGGGCGTCAAGATGAAGCTCCTCGACAGCGGCGAGTACGCCGACGCGATGAACAGAAAGTACGGGCCGCTCTACGCCAAGGGGACGATCGCCGCGGGCGGTTATCCGGGCCAGGACAAGCCGGTGTCGATCATCGACATCTGGAACATCCTGGTCACCAGCGACAAGATGAGCGACGCGATGGCCTACGAGATCGTGAAGACGCTGTTCGAGAAGAAGCCCGAGCTGGTCGCGGTCCACAAGGAGGCCGAGAACATCGATATCAAGAACCAGGCGATCGGCTCGCCCGTGCCGTTTCATCCCGGGGCGAGAAAGTATCTCGAGGAGCACGGGGTGAAGGTCCAGTAGTCCGCCGCGCGGCACGACGAGCGTGGCACACGATGGCAACGCTCCGCAGGGGGCGCCCGCGAGCGGGTGGATGACGTGACCGGCGGCGACGGCACCGCGCGCCCGCCGGAACAGGCGGTCGTCACCGACGAGCGGCTGGCGAAGGCCGCGGAATTCATCGAGGAGGAGGAGGGCGCGGTCAGCCGGTTCAAGGGCTGGCTCGGCCGCGCGACGACGGCCCTGCTGGTCGTCATGAGCCTCTTCCACATGTACGCGGCGGTGGAGATCGTCCCGGCGCAGGTGCTGCGGCCGGTCCACGTCGGGTTCGTTCTCCTGCTCGTGTACCTGCTCTTCCCGGTCGCGCCGCGCTTTCGCAACCGGCTGATGTGGTGGGACGTCGCCTGCGCCGCGCTCGGCGTCGCGACGATCGTCTACCTGCTCGCCGGCGGCGACGACATCTGGGACCGCAACGTGCTGCCGAGCAACCTCGACGTCTTCTTCGGCGTCGCCTTCGTGCTCCTGGTGCTCGAGGCCTGCCGAAGGACGTCCGGCTGGGTCATCGGCTGCGTCATCGTCGCGTTCCTCGCCTACGCCTTCGTCGGGCCGTGGCTGCCGGGACAGTGGTCGCACCGCGGCTACGACGTGGCGGGCATGTCCGGGTTCCTGTACCAGACGCTCGAGGGGGTGTTCGGCACGACCGTCGAGGTGTCGTCGTCGCTGATCATCCTGTTCACGATCTACGGAGCTTTCCTGCAGCACTCGGGCGCGGGCAAGTTCTTCCTCGATTTCAGCTTCGCCGCGATGGGCGGCAGGCACGCGGGCGCGGGACGCACGGTGGTGCTCGCGTCGTTCCTGCTCGGCGGTCCGTCGGGCTCCGGCGTCGCGACGACCGTGACCATCGGGTCGGTCGCTTACCCGATGCTCGCGCGCTCGGGCTACGGCAGGGAGGCCGCCGGTGGCCTGCTCGCGGCCGGCGGCCTGGGCGCGATCATCTCCCCGCCGGTGCTCGGCGCCGCGGCGTTCCTGATCGCCGAGTTCCTCAAGATCAGCTACCTCGACGTGATCCTGATGGCGACGGTGCCCACGATCCTCTATTACCTGTCGCTGTTCGTGATGGTCGAGCTCGACGTGCGCAAGTTCGGCCTGCCCGCGGTCGCGGCGGAGAAGCTGCAATCGGTGTGGGAGCTCACGCGCCGGTACTGGTTCCACTTCATCTCGCTCATCGCGATCCTCGCCTTCCTGGTCTGGGGCTTCTCGCCGGTCGCGAGCGTGTTCTGGGCGACCGTCGCGACCTTCGTCGTGAGCTTCCTCGACCGCGAATGCGCGCTGACGCCGCGCCGGCTCATCGTCGCGCTCAAGGACGGTTCGCTGCAGGTGCTCACCGTGGCCGCGACCTGCGCCGCGGCCGGCATCATCGTCGGCGTCGTCGCCAAGACCGGACTCGGCCTCAAGTTCAGCGCGATCGTCATCGACTACGCCGGCGGCAGCCTGATGCTCACCGCGCTCTACACAGCCCTCATCGTCTGGATCGTCGGGCTCGCCGTGCCGGTGACCGCGAGCTACATCATCTGCGCGGTGATCGCCGCGCCGGCGCTGATCAAGCTCGGCGTTCCAGACTACGCGGCGCACATGTTCATCTTCTACTACGCAGTGCTCTCGGAGGTCTCGCCGCCGACCGCGCTGTCGCCTTTCGCTGCGGCCGCGATCACCGGAGGCGATCCGTACAAGACGACCATGCAGGCGTGGAAATACACGCTGCCCGCCTTCGTCGTGCCGTTCGTGTTCGTGCTCGATCCTGCCGGCGTCGGCCTGCTGCTCAAGGCTCCCCCCGAAGGCTCGTGGGGCGGCGTGGCGTGGATCGCGTTCACCGCCTGCCTCGGCATCGCCGCGCTGGCCTGCGGCGTCCAGCGCTGGTTCGTCAAGCGGCTGTCGATCCTCGAGCAATGGATCATGATCCTTTCCGGCCTGGCGCTGATCTATCCCGCGCCTGCCGCCGACGCGGTCGGCCTGGTCGGAATCGCGGCAGTGCTCGCCTGGCAGTGGATCGGGCAGAAGCGGGTCAGCCGCGCGCGCGGTTGACCGGGCGGTGGCGCTTGCTACCCGAAGGAAGGAGCCGGATCTCACGGTAGTACTTCTCCGCTCCCGGGTGCAGCGGAATCGGCATTCCGTCGAGCGCATGGCGGCGATCGAGCGCCCTCGCGGCGGCGTGCGCCGCGGTGAGGCGATCGACCCCGCTCCACAGCGCCTTCGTCAGCGCGTAGACGACGTCGCCGTCGAGATCGTCGCGCGTCACCAGGTAGTTGCGCACGGCTGCGACCGGCACCTCGCTTGCCTGGCCGCGGTAGGTGTTGGCGGGAATCGCCGCCGGCGTGTACACGGCATTGCCGATCCGGTCGATCACCTCTCGAGGCACCGGGACGACCACGACGTTCACCGCGTTGGCGAGGTCCCGGAGCGCCAGCGCGCCCGGGGCAGCCGACTGCAGGGTGGCGTCGAGTCTGCCGTCCTTCATCAGCTCGACGCTCTCGCCGAACGGGAAGTACTCGACACGGGCGAAGCTCGAGTACGAAAGGCCCGCGGCGGCGAAAATCGTGCGCGCGTCGAGCTCGATCGCCGAGTTCGCCGTGCCCACCGAGACGCGCTTGCCCCTGAGATCGTCGAGCGTCCGGATCCCCGAATCGGCGCGCGCGACGATCTGGATGCACTTCGAATCGAGCGCCGCGATCCCGCGCAGGCGCCTCGACGGCGCATCGGGCCCGGCTTCGGCGCTGCGCCTCCATGCCTCCAAGAGCAGCTCGCCCGACACGAACGCGATCTCGGCGCGGGTCTGCAGCCGCTCGAGGTTCTCCACCGAGCCCTTGGTGCTCTGGACCGAGGTCTTGACGCCGGGCGCTGCGCGCTCGAGCTCGGCGGCCATCGCGACGCCGATCGCGTAATAGCTGCTCCCGCCGCGGCCGGTCGCGAAGCTCACGACCTGATCGGCGACGGCGGGGCTCGCGCCGGTGAGACCCGTCGCGACGGCGAGACAGATGGACCGCATCACGCTGAGCACGGTCGTTCGATTATAGCCGCGGCCCGCGGCTGGACTTGGCGCTCGTGGCCGTGCGACCATCGCGGGCGCCGGCCCGAAACCTCATGCGAACCGTCGACCAGCTCTTCGCGCGCTACGCGGGCTATCACCGCCATCCGCTGAACAAGGCGATCCACTGGGTCTGCGTTCCGCTCATCGTCTGGAGCCTGCTGGGCATGCTGTGGTGCGCCTCGCCGATCGTCGCCTGGATCGCGATCGTCGCGGCGCTCGCGTTCTACGCCTGGCTCTCGATCCCGCTGGCGCTGGGCATGGCGGGCGTCGCGGCAGCGATGGTCGCCGCGCTGGCGTTGCTCGGCGGGCACACGCTCATCGTCTCGGAGGTCGTCTTCGTCGCGGCCTGGATCGGCCAGTTCGTCGGTCACGCGCTCGAGCGCAGCCGCCCGTCGTTCACCGAGGACCTTCGCGCCTTCCTGGTCGCTCCGGCGTGGCTGCTGGGCTTCGTCTACCGCCGCCTCGGCATCGGCTACTAGCTCGATGGTTCGTCCTCCGCTGTCGGCGGCGAAGCAGGTCGACTTCCTGGGCGTAGGCGCGCAGAAGGCGGGCACCAGCGCGCTCGACGTCTACCTCCGCCAGCATCCCGAGCTCTGCCTGCCCCGGCGCAAGGAGATGCATTTCTTCGACCGCAACCGCTTCTTCGCGGTCGAGCCGGTCGACTATGCGAACTATCATCGCGCCTTCGATCCGCGGCCTCCGCAGCGCCTTCTCGGCGAAGTGACGCCGGCGTACATCTACAATCCGAACGCGATCGAGCGGATCGCCCGCTACAACCCCGCGATGCGGCTGATCGTGCTCCTGCGCAACCCGATCACGCGCGCCTATTCGCACTGGAACATGGTGCGGCACCGGGGCTTCGACAACCTGCCGTTCATCGAGGCGATCAAGGCCGAACCGGAACGCGTGCGCACGAATGCGCCGATGCTCGCGGCGCAGTACGCCTATGTCGATCGCGGGTTCTATGCCCGGCAGCTCGAGCGGATGTGGCGCCACTTCCCGCGAGAGCAGACCATCGTGCTCAAGACCGAGGAGCTGCAGGATCACCCGAAGGAAGCGCTCTCGCGCGTGGCGTCCTTTCTGGGCATCGAGCCCTTTCAGAAGATCCGCAAGACGATGGTTCACGCCTGGGAGTATCCCGAGCCGCTGCGGGAAGAGGACCGCCGCTACCTGGCCGAGGTGTACGCGACGGAGATCCGCGAGCTCGAGCGGCTCCTCGGCTGGGATTGCTCGGAGTGGCTCGCGAGCGCCTAGAACGGCAGCGCGAGGCCCGGCGCGCTCGCGGCGAAGACGCGGCGAAACTCACCCTGGATCCGCTTCAGCGCCGCCTCGCTGTCGGCCTCGAAGCGCAGCACCACGACCGGTGTGGTATTCGACGCCCGCGCGAGCCCGAAGCCGTCCGCGTATTCCACGCGCAGCCCGTCGATGCGCACGACGTCGGTCGCGCCCGGGAACGTCGCCGTCTCCGCGAGCCTCGCGATGAGCGCGTGCGGCGATTCGGCCCCTGAAGGGACGGTGAGCTCGGGCGTCGACACGCTGTCCGGCAGCGCATCGAGCGCGGCGGAAGGATCGGCTCTCCTCGACAGGATCTCGAGCAGGCGCGCACCCGCGTAGAGACCGTCGTCGAAGCCGTACCAGCGCTCCTTGAAGAAGCTGTGCCCGCTCATCTCGCCGGCGAGCAGCGCGCCGCTCTCCTTCATCTTGCCCTTGATCAGCGAATGCCCCGTCTTCCAAAGCAGCGGCGCTCCGCCGTGCTCGACGATCCAGGGCTTCAGGTTCCGGGTCGACTTGACGTCGTAGATCACGAGCGCTCCGGGGTTGCGACCCAGCAGGTCGGCGGCGAAGAGCATGAGCTGCCGGTCGGGATAGATGATGTGCCCGGCCTTCGTGACCACGCCGAGCCGGTCGCCGTCGCCGTCGAAGGCGAGCCCCAGCTCGTTGTCGGTCGTGGCGAGGCAGCGGATGAGGTCCTGCAGGTTCTTGGGCTGCGAGGGATCGGGGTGATGGTTCGGGAAGTTGCCGTCGACCTCGCAGAAGAGCTCGGTCACGCGACAGCCCAGGCGCCGGAACAGCGCCGGCGCGAACGCGCCCGCGACGCCGTTGCCGCAGTCGACCGCGATCGGCATCGGCCGAGCGAGCCGCACGTCACCTGCGATGCGATCGACGTAGCGCGCGCCGATGTCGGCGGCGCGATACGTCCCCTCGCCCCGATCGAGGCGGCCCTCCTCGATGCGGGTTTTGAGCGCGGCGATGGCGTCGCCGGAGAGCGTCTCGCCGTCGATCACCATCTTGAGCCCGTTGTAGTCCGGCGGGTTGTGGCTGCCGGTGACGGCGACGCTGCACTGCGTCCCGAGCTCGTGCGCGGCGAAGTAGCTCATCGGCGTGGTGACCATGCCGATATCGATGACGTGCGTGCCGCTCGCGCGGATGCCGTCGGCGAGCGCGCGCGCGAGCTCGGGACCGGAGAGGCGGCCGTCGCGCCCGACCACGATCGTGTCGCGGCCCCGCTCGCGGGCGAGCGAGCCGAGCGCCTGGCCCACGGCCTGGACGATCGGCGGCGTGAGCGTCCTGCCTACGATGCCGCGGATGTCGTAGGCCTTGAAGATGTCTGCGGGCAGCTGCATGGTGATAGGCTCTCGAAGAAGTCGGTGAGGTGCCGGGGGAGCCAGTCGAGGCTCCCGGGGAAGCGCGCGGCGAGGAAGCCGCCGTGGCCGCCCCCGTCCGGCTGTTCCAGGGTCACGGCGCCGCTCGCCTGCGCGCGCGTGGGCAGCGAGTCGGCCGGAATGAACGGATCGTTGCGCGCATTGAGCACCAGCGTGCGCACGGTGATCGCCTTGAGCCACGGCTTGCTGCTCGCGCGCTTCCAGTAGTCGTCGGCGTCGCCGAAGCCGTGCAGCGGCGCGGTGACCACGTCGTCGAAGCGGTGCATCGTGTCGGCCCGGGCGACCGCCGCGGCGTCGAGCGCGCCCGGAAACCGGCGCGCCATCGCGAGCGCCTTCGGCACGAGCGTCGAGAGGAAGTGACGCGCGTAGATGCGGTTCAAGCCCTGGCCGATCGAGAGGCCGGCCGCGACGAGATCGAGCGGCGTCGACACGGCGGCGGCGGCGGCGAGGACGTCGCCGGCCCCGTTCTCCTCGCGTCCGAGCCAGTTGAGGAGCGCGCTTCCGCCGAGCGACACGCCGGCGGCGAATATCGTCGTGTCGGGCTCGAGCCTGCGAATCGTCTCGAGCATCCAGCCTACTTCGGCGTAGTCGCCGGAGTGGTACGCCCGCGGGAGCCGATTGGGCTCGCCGCTGCACCCGCGGAAGTGCGGCACCACGCCGCGCCAGCCGATCGCGGCGAGGCGCGACATGAGGGCGAGCGCGTAGTGCGACCGCGAGCTGCCTTCGAGCCCGTGAAAGAGCACGACCAGCGGCGCACCGGGGCGCGCCGGGCCGTCGAGCCAGTCGAAGTCGACGAAGTCGCCGTCGGGCGTGTCGACCCGCTGCCGCCGGTACTCGACCTCCGGGCGGCGCACGAACGACGGATAGATCGTCTGCGCGTGGCCGCCCGGAAGCCAGAAGGGCGTTCGGTAGGCGCCGTTCGCCACCATCAGCGGCCCAGTCCCATCTTCAGCCGGTCGTTGATCGTCGTCAGCACCTTGATGCGGGCGAAGCGCTTGTCCTCGGCTTCGACCAGAATCCACGGCGCGATCTCGGTGCTCGTGCGGTCGACCATGTCGCACACCGCGCGCTCGTACGCGTCCCATTTCTTGCGGTTGCGCCAGTCGTCCGGCGTGATCTTGAAGCGCTTGAAGGCTGTCCGGCCGCGGGCGCGAAAACGGGCGAGCTGCTCCGCCTTGCTGATCTGCAGCCAGAACTTGACGAGGATGGCGCCGCCCTCCGCGAGCTGCTCCTCGAACTCGTTGATCTCGTTGTAGGCGCGCATCCAGGCGCTCGTGCCGCAGTAGCCCTCGACGCGCTCGACCAGCACGCGCCCATACCACGAGCGGTCGAAGATCGCGATCCCGCCCAGCGGAGGCACGTTCTTCCAGAACCGCCACAAGTACGGATGTGCGCGCTCCTCTTCGGTGGGCGCGGCGACGGGAATGGTCACGTACTGCCGCGCGTCCAGCGCGCCGGTGACGCGGCGGATCGCGCCGCCCTTGCCGGCGGCGTCCACGCCTTCGAACACCAGCACCAGCGAGTGGCGGGCGAAGCGCTTGTGCCGCGTGAGCTTCGCGAGCCGTCCCTGCTGCTTCTCCAGCGCCTGGTCGTAGGGCTTCACCCCGATCCGCTGCGAGAGGTCCAGGTCGCGGATGAGCTTGACGTTGTCGACGACCGACGGAGCCGTGGGCGCGATCGAGTGCGTCGGCGCGGCGTCCTTGCGCGAGAGCGCCTCGCGCAGCGCGTCGAGCAGGATCTTGCCGACCGTCAGAGAACGGTAGCGCTCGTCCGAGCCCTCGACCACGTACCACGGCGCGTAGCCGGTCGAGGTCTCGCGCAGCAGCTGCTCCCAGAGGTCGTGCCGCTTGGTGTAGAGGCGATACTGGTCCCAGTCGGCGCGCGTGACCCGCCAGCTCGTCCGCGGGTCGCGGTCCAGCGCCTCGAGCCGCTTCTTCTGCGCCGACTTCGACAGGTGGATCCAGAACTTGGCGAGGACGAGCCCCTCGTCGGTCAGCATCATCTCCTGCGCGCGGATCGACTCGAGCCGGGCGCGGAGCAGGGACTCGTCGATCCGGCCACGGGCGCGCGCGAGGCCGGCCTCGTTGTACCAGGCGTTCAGGAAGATGCCGATGCGGCCGCGTGGCGGCAGCGCATTCCAGTAGCGCCAGGCCAGGGGATGCGCCGCCTCTTCGGGCGTGCGGGCGCCGAACGCGAAGACGCGGATGTGCCGGGGATCCATCCACTCGGTGAGCTTGTTCGCCGTTTCGCCGCGGCCGCCGGCCTCGACTCCGGAGAGGATCACGAGCGCCGGCCCTCGCCCCGACTGCGACAGATCGAACTGGGCGTTGAGCAGCTCCTCGCGCAGCTTCGGCTCTTCGCGTTCGTAGAGACGCTTGGAGACGCTGTGTCCGATCTCGGCCGATTCGAGCATCGCGTCCCTCAGCCGTTCCAGAACGCTTCGCACTTGCGAAAGGCTCGCTGCACTTCGCGCAGCCGCTTGAGCTCCGCGCCCGTCGACGCGGCGAGCCAGCCGCGCAGCACCCCGCTCGCGTAGGCGATGCCTGCATCGGCGTGCTCTCTCGGCGCCACTTCGTCGAGCAGCCTCGCCGCCACCTCGAGATCGTTGAGCCGTCCCAGCGCCGTCTGCAGCCTGGAGAGCGCCTCGACGTAGGGCTCGGTGCGCCTGGCCGGGAAGAGCGAGGCGAAGAACTCGGCGGTGTAGCGCAGCTTCTTGGCCGCGACGCGAGCGCGGTGGCGTTCCGGAGGAGCGAGGCGCTGCGCGTGCTTCGCGCGCTTGCGCAGCCTGGCGTGCAGCTTCTCGAGCACCGGGCCGGCCCGGTCGCGCAGCGCAGTCGAGGCCTCCGCGGCCGTGGAATGAGGCAGCGCGGTGAAAAACGCACCCAGTCCGATCAGCAGCTTCTGCAGGCGCGCCGACGCCACGGCCTGGCGAGCGACATCCCGGGCGCGGCGGCGCCGCGCGCCCGCCCGGGCGCGCAGCCGGACGATCGCGGGCTCGCTGCGGAATTGCGCGGCCACCTTGGGCAGGGTCTGCAGCGCGAACACGTCGTAGTCGCGCGCCGGTCCCAGCGCGGTGCCGAGCCAGCCGAGCTCCGCTTCGAGCGCCTCGACGCTCGCCGGCGAGGACAGCGGCGCGGCGAGATCGAGCAGGGCGCGCAGACGCCGCCAGCCCACGCGCAGCTGATGCAGATACTCGGCGTCGGTCGCGGTGCTCATCGCCGCCGCGTTGGTCTCCATCTGCGCGATGCATTCGGCGCCCAGCGCGGCGAGTGCGGAGGCCAAGGTCGAATCCGGCACGAGCGCGACGTCCCGGGCGCGGCGCGGCTCCGGCATCGACTGCGACGCGAGCGCATAGCCCCGCGCGGCCTTGCTGGCCGGCTCGATGCGCACCGGCAGGTCGGCCGCGAGCGCGGAGGCGAGCTCGAACAGGCGCGAGGGGTCGCCCGTCTGCAGCTCGACTTCGATCTCGGAGACGGGGGCGCGACGGTGTCCGGCCCGGATCTCTCCGACGTCGAAGCAGAGCTTCGCACGCGTGCCGTCGGCGAAGGCGATCGGCTGCTCGTACCGGCGCACGTCGGTCGCGAACACGCGCCGGTACGCCCTGCTCGCCGCGAAGAGCTTGCGCCACGGCGTGCTCGCGAGTTTCTCCCGGTCCAGCCGCGGCGCGGCGAGCGGCCATTCGAACTCGACGCGGCGATGCAGTCCGCCGGCGGCGGCGCCGGCGCCCTTGACGGTCTGCAGCCAGCGACGGCCCGCACGCCGCAGGCGCAGCGCGACGCCGGCCGCGGCGAGATCGCACGCCGCCGTGTCGTAATACGTCGAGGACAGATGCTGCGTGCGGGCACGGCCGCACGCCACCGCGGTGACCGCCGGATGGCTCCGCACGGCGCTCAGCACCTCTGCAGGACCGGTCAGCTTGAGTTCGATCTCTTCGGCCAACGGGAACTTCCTAGCGTGCGAGGGCCACGGGACTCCGCCCGCGGCCGTCGAATCTTCAGGCGCTGTCGCCGAGCCTCAGCCTGCGTTGCCGCACCGCACCGGCCAGATCCCGGAGCGCGCCAACCGTCGCGTCCCAGCCGAGGCAGGCGTCGGTGATGCTCACGCCGTAGGCCAGCGGCTGGCCGGGGACGAGATCCTGCCGCCCGGGATGGATGTGGCTCTCGATCATCACTCCGATCACCCGATCCTCGCCGCCCGCGATCTGACCCGCGACGTCGCGCGCGACGTCGAGCTGCCGCTCGTGGTGCTTCTGGCTGTTGGCGTGCGAGCAGTCGATCATCACGCGCGGCGCGAGGCCCGCGTGGGCGAGCTCCGCGCAGACCCGGTCGACGCTGGCCGCGTCGTAGTTCGGGGTCGCGCCGCCGCGCAGGATGACGTGGCAGTCCTCGTTGCCTGCCGTGTGCACGATGGCCGAATGGCCGCCCTTGGTCACCGACAGGAAGTGGTGCGGCGCCGACGCCGCCTTCACCGCGTCGACGGCGATGCGCACGTCGCCATCGGTGCCGTTCTTGAACCCCACCGGACAGGACAGGCCCGAGGCGAGTTGGCGGTGCACCTGGCTCTCGGTCGTTCGCGCGCCGATCGCGCCCCAGGCGATCAGGTCGGCGATGTACTGGGGCGTGATCATGTCGAGGTATTCGGTGCCGGCGGGCAGCTCGAGCTCGTTGACTTCCAGCAGGATGCGCCGCGCGAGCCTCAGGCCCTCGTTGATCCGGAAGCTGTTGTCGAGCCGGGGATCGTTGATGAGGCCTTTCCAGCCGACGGTGGTGCGCGGCTTCTCGAAGTAGACCCGCATGACGACGAGCAGTTCGTCGGCCAGCTCGCGCTTGAGCGCCGAGAGCCGTGTCGCGTAGTCGATCGCGGCGTCGTAGTCGTGGATCGAGCAGGGGCCCACGATCACCAGCAGGCGGTCGTCGGCGCCGTGCAGGATGCGATGGACGCCCGCGCGCGCCTCGAAGGTCGTGGTCATCGCCACGTCCGAAAGCGGAAACTCGCGCAGCAGGTGCGCGGGCGGCGCGAGCTCCATGATCTCGCGGATGCGGGTATCGTCGATCGGCAGCTTCGACGAAGCCCCGGGCGCGGGCGGGCGGGTACGGTGGGCGGCGGGATCGGACACGGCTGGCTTTCTCGGTCTGAAGGCTTTTCGACGCAAAAACAGCATTTTACGTCCTAACGGGTCGTCCGGGCCAGGTTTCGAGGAGCCTTCGGTGCGGCGCGGGGCTCAGGGATTTTCGCCACAGCCTCCGCGACGCGTCAGCGGCAAATCGTTGCCGGCCGCCGGGCCGATGCCGTAGACTCCCGACGACCCAAAGCTCCCTCCCCAAAAACCGTTCCGGAGACCCGCAACATGAAACAGATGCTCGTGCTCGCCGTGGCCGCGCTGCTGGCCAGCGGCACCGTGTATGCCGCAGAGAACTCGCAGCAAAACAAGATGAAGACCTGCCAGGCCGAAGCCGGCGACAAGAAGCTCGAAGGTCAGGCCCGTCAGGACTACGTCAACAACTGCCTCAAGGCCAAGCCCGCCAAGTCGACGTCGAAGAACAAGATGGCGATGTGCAACGAGAAGACCAAGGGCATGAGCAAGGCCGACGCCGACAAGGCACGCTCGGAGTGCATGAAGGCGAGCTGATTTACCGAATACGGCCGGCTGACCTCCTGTCCAGCCGGCCGCACTGACGAGGCGGCTCCGGGTCACTGGCGCCGCCTTGTCTTTGTTGGAGGGGACTTCGCGCGGAAGGCGCGCCAGGGTGAGCGCGCCGGATGGCGATCGGCGCCGGCTCCCATGATCTACGTCCTCACGGTTCACTGGAAGATCGACTTCTGGGTCGATGCGCAGCTCTCGCGCCTGCGCAAGTACATCGGCGAGCCTTTCAGGACCTTCGCGTTCTGCGACGGCACCCGCCTCGACCACTCCGGGAAGTTCGACTACTGCGCGCCGCAGAAGGGCATCGCCGATCACGCGGGCAAGCTCAACGCGCTGGCCGAGGTCGTCTGCCGGAGCGCCTCCGACGACGACGTGCTCGTGTTCTGCGACAGCGACGCGTTTCCGGTGCGCGACGTGACGGCGTTCATCCGGGACGGGCTGGCCCGGTGGCCGCTGATCGCGGTGCAGCGGCTCGAGAACGCCGGCGACCCGCAGCCGCATCCCTGCTTCACGGTCACGACCGCGGGATTGTGGCGCCGGATCGGCGGCGACTGGCACGACGGCCCGACCTGGACGAATGCCTACGGCGACCGCGTGACCGACGTCGGCGCCAACGTGCTGAGCGCCCTGGATCGCGCCGGGATCGACTGGGGCAAGATGCATCGCTCCAATCGAGTCGATCTCCATCCGCTGCTGTTCGGCGTCTATGCCGGCGTCGTCTATCACCACGGCGCCGGTTCGCGGCCGACGGTCGGAGGCCGCGCCGTGAGGCGGGGCGAGCTCGCGGGGCTCGAGCTGGCTGAACGGCAGCGCAAGGCATCGAGCCTGCGGCGCAGCATCGCGGAGGCCTCGCGCGTCGTTCTCGACCTGATCGCGCGCGGCCGCGACGGCGAGCTACTCGCGCTTCTGTGCTGAAGCGCGCTCCGTGAGCCGAAGAGAAGCGTCCCCCGCGAGCGAATAGCCGAGGAGTCCCGCGGTCTCCCCGCAGATCTCGCGGATGGTCTCGATGCGGGGATCGTCGGAATCCCAGGGTGCGATTCGCGTGGAGTCGACCTCGATCGAGGCGCCCGAGGCGACGCCGGCGCAACCGACGAACGAGCCGGCAAGCGAAGCCGCCGAGGCGGGATCGGCGCACAGGTCCTCGTAGCGCACCTCGAGGTAGCGCGCGTCCCGGAGCACGCCGCGGCCGTAGTCGACGACCCGCCGGACCTGGTAGTTCCACGAGCAGGCGTTGTGCACGTAGGGCTCGTCCGCCTCGAGCAGCGACGCGTCGCGCTTCGAGTAGCGATAGGCGTTGGGAAGCATCGCCATGCCGAGCGCGGTGTCGGGTCGCGACGTCAGGTGCGGCTTCATGAGGGACGCGGAGACGGGATGGCGCGTGAGGTGCACGACCTTCGACGCCGGGAAGGCGTCCGCGAGCAGCGGCAGGATCAGCATCGCTTCCGGAAGCTTGAGGCCCCAGGTCGCCGCGGAGCGCGCGGGCGCCGTGCGAAGAACCTCGGCCGCCTTGGCGCGAAGCGCGTCGCGGTAGCGGCGATCCGAGGGCAGGCGCTGCGCGCCCTCGACCTCGATCGCCATGCGGTAGATCAGCTCGACCCACTCGGTGGAATCGCCCGACGGGTTCATGCGGTTGCCGATGAAGATGCCCAGCTCCGCGGCGAGCTGCGAGAGCAGGCGCGTGCCGGACCCGCCACGGCCGGTGAAGACGACGAGCGAGTCGATCGCGTCGGCGGACATCGCTAGGGATGCTCGCTCGCGGCCCCGTCGTACATCGCGGAAACCTCCTTGCCGCCCCAGGAGGTCATGTGCGAGAGCGCGTGCTCCGCGTAGTAGCGCTCCTCGGGCGTGGGCTTCGAGCTGTCGGCATACCAGGGAAGGTGCCTCGCGAGATAGGGCGGCGCGGAGCGCACGGCCTGGAGCTGATGCCACGAGCCCGGGCGGTAGAGCGCGAAGGTCGTGTCGACCATCGCGTCGTAGCAGTTGCGCGCGAGGGGTCGCTGCCAGAATCGCGCTTCCCACGACTGGACCGCGGACTTCTCCGCGTAGCGCTCCGGGATGTCGTCGATCCGGATCCCCAGCCCGGCCTTGCTCGCGCGTCGGTGCACGCGGAGCAGCTCCGAGAGTTCGAGCACCGCATCGCCGGGGCATTCCTCCGTCGGGACGACGTCCGGATCGGTGTAGACGAACGGCACATCGGAGAGCTCGCCGATCAGGCCGCTCGCCCACAGGGCGCGCGGACCGAGATTGCGCGTCAGCCGGAAGACGAGCGTCTCGTCATCGAGCGCGCGCAGGTACTCGAGCAGAGGCGGGTACGTCGAGGCGTTGTCCAGGATGACGAGATTCGAGTATCCGGCGGGGCGCAACCACGCGATCATCTGCTCGAGGCAGGCTCTTCGATCGCGGCTGTTGATGATGATCGGCACGTCGCGATAGCTCGAGCGGAAATCGCGGCGCAGCGCCGTGCGCCGGGACTCGGTGAGGAGCGCGCGCGGCGCCGACGCGAGCATGCGCTCGAGCTCCGCGATGCTCGCGTCCGCTCTGGCCGAGAGATCCGCGAGCCCGGCGTCGTCCGGGTCGAGCGCGAGTGCCTGGGCGGCTTCGCGCTGCGCGAGGCGGAACGCGCCCGCTGCGAGCAGACAGGATATCCGCAGCGCTCGCAGGTCCCTCCTCTCGGGATGGAGCTTGCACGCGGGAGCGAGCACGCGCAGAGCCTGGAACGCGCGACCGAGACCGAGATACGCGGCACCGACGAGCGAGCAGGCGTCGGGGTCGTGTGGAAGGCCGCTCAGCAGCGGACGGCACAGCGCGAGCACTTCCCTGAAGCGGCCTTGCTCCAGGCTCGATCGGGCTTCCGCGAGCTCGCGGGTCGTCATGGAGGACATGGCGCAGTCGGAACCCGCCGGCGCGGGTCTTGAGGGTCGGTCGGGGCTCCGGCCGGCGGCATCCTGCGATGCCGCGCCCTGTATACCAGATTCGAACGCGGCTCGGAAGAAGGCGTCGCTCGGAGCCAATCGACGATCGGCATCGCGCGGCTCGCCGGAACTGCCGTTCGCATCGACCGTGCGTCTGACGCGCGCCGCAGCTGCTGCGGCGTTAATGCGCCTGTGGCCGTGAGCTCTCTCGCGCGCCGCACGGTTCGTCAACCATTCCATCGAAGGAGATCGCCATGAAGACGCTGTACGCACTGATGCTGGCCGCGCTGTTCGGAATCGCAGCTCCCGCGCTTGCGGACGACGCTGCGGGCGTCAAGACCCGCACCGGCAAGATCGAGACCACCGCCGTCGCCGCGGACCCCTCGGGGGCGCCGAAGCTCTCCCAGCAGGACAGGATGCGGCAATGCGCGAAGCAGGCGACCGGCAAGAAGGGCGCCGAGCGCAAGGCCTTCATGAAGGGCTGTCTGTCGAAGAAGAAGGCGTAGCGGCGTAGCCCGGAGCGAGTGCGGCGGCATCGCTCGAGCCCCGGGGCGCCGCGCCAAAGCCGCGGTGCCCCGGGTTACGCGCTCTTGCGAATGAGCAGGCCCTTCAGGTATTCGCCTTCGGGAAACGCGAGCGCAACCGGATGATCCGCGGAGGCGCCGAAGCGGCGGATGATCGCCGAGTCGGTGCGCGCATCGAGGGCGGCGCCGGCGACGATCTTCTGGAAGAGCTCGGCCGACACTCCGCCCGAGCACGAGAAGGTCGCGAGCAACCCCCCGGGTCGCAGCAGCTTGAGCGCAAGCAGATTGGCGTCCTTGTACGCCCGAGCCGCCTTGGGCGCGTGCTGCGCGGTCGGCGCGAGCTTCGGGGGATCGAGGACGATCAAGTCGAACTCGGCGCGTGCGTCGCGCAGGACGCGGAGCTCCGCGAACACGTCGGCGTCCCGCCACGCGACGCGGGCCGCGGCGAAGCCGTTGTCAGCCGCGTTCGCGCGCGCCAGCGCGAGCGCCTCGCCGGAGCTGTCGATCGCATGCACCGACCGTGCGCCTCCCGCGAGGGCCGCCACGGTGAAGCCGCCGGTGTAGCAGAAGCAGTCGAGCACGGCGCGATCGCGTGCGAGCGCCCGGATCCGGGCGCGGTTGTCGCGCTGGTCGAGGAAGAAGCCGGTCTTCTGTCCGCGCCCGACGTCGACGCGATAGCTCAAGCCATCCTCGACGAAGCGAAGGGGCTCGGGAACCTCGCCCGCGACCGGACCGGCGCGCGGCTCGAGCCCCTCGAGCGCGCGCACGTCGGCCTCGGAGCGCTCGTAGATCGCGGCGCAGCCCGTGGCCTCGCTGACCGCGGCGAAGAGCTCCTCACGCCAGGCTTCGGCGCCGGCCGCGAGGCATTGCACGACCGCCGTCCCGGCATAGCGGTCGACGATGAAGCCGGGCAGGCCGTCCGATTCGCCATGCACGAGGCGGCAAGCCGTGTGCCTCGCGTCGAGCATTGGCGCGCGCGCGTGCACGGCCGCCGCGACGCGCGCGGCGAAGAAGCCGGCATCGACCGCGACCGCCGGATCGAACGTCCAGACGCGGGCGCGGATGTTCGACGCGGGGCTCCAGGCCGCGCTCGCGAGCCAGGTGCCGTCGGCGGCATGCAGGGCGACGGTCTCGCCGGCGCGCGGCGCGCCGCGGACACCCGCGATCGCACCCGAGAAGACCCAGGGGTGGCGCTGGCGCAGCGACTTGTCGCGGCCGGGCTTGAGGGTGACGCGGACCGGGCCCGGGCTCAGGACAGCGACACTCCGAACAGCTTGCCGATGCCGAAGGTGACCAACGCGGCGAGGCCGCCGAGGAGCAGCATGCGCGCGCCGGAGGCGACCGCTGCCCGGCCGGTGAAGAGCGAAAGCGTCGCGCCGACCGCGAACAGCGCGATCGCGGTCAGCACGGCGGCGATCGGCAGGCTCAGCGCGCCCGCGCGGAGCACGAAGGGTACGAGCGGGATCGCGGCGCCGACGGCGAAGGACAGCAGCGATGCAACCGCCGCGCCCCACGGCGAGCCCAACTCGTCAGGGTTGAGCCCCAGCTCTTCGCGGGCAAGCGTATCGAGCGCGTGCTCCGGATCGGCGACTAGCTTCTTCGCCACGCGCTGCGCTTCGCCGCCGGAGAGCCCCTTGGCCTTGTAGATGAGCGCGAGCTCCTGGGCCTCCGCATCGGGATACTCCTTGAGCTCGTCGCGCTCCAGCCCGATCTGGTATTCGAAGAGCTCGCGCTGCGAGCGCACCGAGACGAACTCGCCGGTGGCCATGGCGAAGGCGCCGGCGGTGAGCCCGGCGATGCCGGTAAGCAGCACCACCTTCGCATCGGCGGTCGCGCCGGCGACGCCGAAGATCAGACTCGCGTTGGAGACGAGCCCGTCGTTGACGCCGAAGACCGCGGCGCGCAGGTTGCCGCCGCCGCCCAGGCCGCGGTGGCGGTGCTCGATGCCGCCGGCGATCGGCGCGCTGTGGCCGCCGGGCTCGCGGCGGCTGTACACCGCCATGCCCCGCACCTTCATCGCCGCCAGCACCGTGCGCAGCGGGCGCGGACCCGAGATGCGCACGAGGCGCGCGACGAGCCGGGTGCGCAGGTCGGGCTCGAAGGGCGGCGGCGCGGGCTTGCCGCTCGCCGTGAGCTGCGCGCGCCAGATCGCCGCCTGCGCCTCTGCCTCGCCGGCGAGCCGCGTGAACAGATCGGCGCGCGCCGTTCCGGCTTCGGCCTCCGCGCAGGCGCGGTAGAGGTACGCGGAGCGCTGCTCCTCGACCCAGCTCTCGAGCGGATTGCTCATGCGGCAGCGGCCTCGTGACCCGCGGTCGCCCCCTCGATCGCGGCGACGACGTCCTGCGTGAGCTTGGGCACGACCGCGAGCGAGCGCATGTTCTCGACCACCTGCTCGGGCCGGCTCGCGCCGGTGATCACCGAGCTCACGTCGCGATTGCGCAGGCACCAGGCGAGCGCAAGCTGCGCGGTCGTGCAGCCGAGCTGGTTCGCGATCGGAACGAGCTTGCGCACGCTCGCGATCTTCTTCGGGTCGACGATGCGCTGCGCAAGCCACTCGTAGCCCTTGACGGTCGCGCGCGAGCCGGCCGGGACGCCGTCGTTGTACTTGCCGGTCAGCAGTCCCGAGGCAAGCGGGCTCCAGGTCGTGAGCCCGAGCCCGATGTCGTCGTACAGCGGCGCGTACTCGACTTCGACGCGCTCGCGGCGAAAGAGGTTGTACTCCGGCTGCTCCATCACCGGCTTGGCGAGGTTCCGCGCCTCGGCGATCCGCCACGCGGCGAGAATCTCCTCCGCGCTCCACTCCGACGTGCCCCAGTAGAGCGCCTTGCCCGAGCGGATCATGTCGTGCATCGCCCAGACCGTCTCTTCGATCGGCGTCTCGGGGTCGGGGCGATGGCAGAACACGAGATCGACATGGTCGAGCTGCAGGCGCTCGAGCGAGCCGTCGATCGCGCCCATCAGGTACTTGCGATTGAGCGTGTTCTTCTCGTTGGGCCCGTCGTTGATGCCCCAGAAGAACTTGGTGGACACGACATAGGATTCGCGGCGCCAGCCCAGCTTTTTGAGCGCCTGGCCCATGATGCGCTCCGACTGCCCCTTCGCGTAAACCTCGGCGTTGTCGAAGAAATTGACGCCCGCAGCATACGCGGCGGCCATGCATTCGCGGGCGGGAGCTTCGTCGAGCTGGTTGCCGTAGGTGACCCACGAGCCGAACGACAATTCGCTCACCTTGAGGCCGGACTTACCGAGACGGCGATAGTTCATTGGCGTCTGATCCGATGGCGAGGAGGGCGGTTCCTGCGCGGCTTCCGATCGGGCGTCGAGCGGCGCGCGTGCACGCGGTGCGGAACACCGGGGTTTCATTCGCGCCGCTCGAGCGACTCGCGCCAGCCTGTCGGGAGGCAGGGCGATATGTTACCGCATCGCAACAGCCTTTCCGTCGCGCGGCAGCGTACAATCCGCGCTTTTCGCGCGCGCCGCCACCCGAGGCTCACAAGGAAGCGCGCGCGCAGGTCCAGGAACCCCATGCCGAGCAACCGCCGCCCGCTGAGCGTCGAAGACCTCTGGTCGATCAAGCGCATCGGTTCGCCGACGCTTTCTCCGGATGGCCGCACGGCCTGTGCGGCGGTCACGATCTACGACATGGAGAAGAACGAAGGCAGCACGGAGCTCTGGCTGTTTCCGACCGACGGCCGCAAGGCGCGCCGTCTGACCGCGGGCGACAAGGAAGCCCAGCCGGTCTGGTCGCCCGACGGCAGGTGGATCGCCTTCGCGGCCAAGCGCAAGGACGACGAGGAGCCGCAGGTCTACCTGATCGCACCGGACGGCGGAGAGGCGCGCCGGCTCACCTCGATCGCCAACGGTGCTGCCGGATTGCGCTGGTTCACCGACAGCCGGCGCATCGCATTCATCTCCTGGACCTGGCCGGACTTGAAGACCAACCGGGCGCAGGCGAAGCGCAGGAAGGAGCGCAAGGAGGCGAAGGTCAAGGCGCATCTCTCCGAGCGCAGCGAGTATCGGTTCTGGGATCGCTGGCTGACCGACGGGCGCGAGCCGCACGTACTCGCCGCCGACGTCGCGACCGGCAGCACGCGCGACCTGCTCGCCGGGACCGGCCTCGCGCTGCCACCGTGGGAGCCGTCGGCGGCGCACTACGACATCTCGTCGGACGGACGCGAGCTCGCGCTGACGGCCGACCTCGCATCCGAGCCCAGGATGATGAACGAGACCGACATCGTCGTGGTCGCGATCGCGAGCGGGCGCCACCGGACGCTGACGCGGGACAGCGGCTTCTGCGACGCGCATCCGCGCTACTCGCCCGACGGACGGCACATCGTCTGGAACTCCTACAACGTCAAGCGGGCGTTCAACGACCAAGGGCGGCTCACGCTCTTCGATCGCCGCGGCGGCGCGGTTCGGCGGCTCGCGCCCCGGCTCGACCGCGTCACGGATCGCCACCAGTGGGCGCCGGACGGGAAGGCGCTCTATTTCATTGTCGAGGATCGCGGCCGGCACGAGCTCTATCGCCTCGGCCTCGAGGACGCCTTGCCGGCGCGCGTCGCCGCCGGAGGCGTGATCGGTGGCTATGCGATCTCGCGCGACGGCTCGCGCATCGCCTTCGATCGGGCGACGCTCTCGCACCCCCCGACGCTGTTCGCCATCCGTAGCGACGGCCAGGGAGAGCGCTCCATCGAGAGCCTCAACCAGGCGCTGTTCGCGCGCACGAGGCTTGGTGAGACGCGCGAGTTCAGCGTCAAGGGCTGGCGTGGCGAGCCGGTGCAGGTCTGGGTCACCTATCCGCCCGGCTTCGATCCGAAGAAGAAGTGGCCGCTCCTGCATTCGATCCACGGCGGACCCCACGCCGCGCACATCGACGGCTGGCACTTCCGCTGGAACACGCAGGTGTTCGCGGGGCAGGGCTACGTCGTGGTCGGGGTCAACTACCACGGCTCGTCGGGCTTCGGCCAGCGCTTCATCGAGACCATCACCGGCGACTACGGCGCGCGCGAATTCGCCGATGTCGAGGCGGCGACCGACTTCATGCTGCGCCAGCGCTACATCGATCGCGAGCGGCTGGTCGCCACGGGCGGGAGCTACGGCGGCTATATGGTCGCCTACATGAACGGCCACACCGACCGCTACAAGACCTACGTCTGTCACGCCGGCTGCTACGACTGGGTGAGCATGATGGCCACGGACGGCTATCTGTTCTTCGCCAAGGAGCTCGGCGCGTTCCACTGGGACAACCCGGCGCGCGTGATGAAGCAGTCGCCGCACCACTACGCGCGGCGGTTCAAGACGCCGACGCTCGTGATCCACGGCGAGCTCGACTACCGCGTTCCCGCCACGCAGGCGCTGCAGTACTACAACACGCTGCGCACGCGCGACATCCCTGCGAGGCTCGTCTATTTCCCCGACGAGAACCACTGGATCCTGAAGCCGCAGAACTCGCGGCTGTGGTACCGCGAGTTCTTCGCCTGGATCAGGCGCTACGCGCCCGGAGGCCCGGCAAGGGCGTAGCCGGGGTTGGCCGCGGAATCGGCGAGCGGAACCGGGAGATCGTGTCGAATCCCGGTGCGGCGTCTAATCCCGGGGTTCGCTTCGCTCGCCGCCCGGCTGCGGGCGTCGCCTACGAATGTCCCATGCGCGCGGCGCGCTTCTCGACCTTCTCCTGGCAGGCGATGCAGCGGTCGGCCGTCGGCTGCGCGTTGAGACGCGGCCAGCCGATCGGCTCGCCGCAATCGCTGCAGGTGCCGTAGCTGCCGTCGTCCAGGCGGAGCATCGACGCCTCGACCTCCGAGAGCTCGGCGACATCGCGCTTGACCGTGGCGACGTCGAGGTCGGCGAGGATGTCCGCGAGCACCCAGTCCTCGGTCTCGGCGAGCTGGCTCAAGAATCCGGTGACCCGCGGGTCGTCGCTCTTCGCGAGCTCGCGCTGGATCTCGGCGCGCAACGCGGTGCGCCGGTTCGCGAGGCGCTCGCGGAGCTCGCTGCGCTCCCGGTCGGAAAGAGTCTTCATCGTCTAGCGTACCCGCTTGGCGGGAAACTCCTCGTCGATGTTGTCGCGGAAAAAACTCCAGGGCGACGACGCGCCCGTGAAGCGCTTCCACATGTCGAGCGTGACGCCGGAATACTCGAACGTCCCGCTGGTGAGCTCGACGTGCAGCACGCGGTTGCGCTCGTCGTAGCCGGCGGCGCGCAGGTTGCCGCCCGAAAGGCGCTTCATCTCCATGAGAGCTGGCGGTCCGGTGCGGCCTGCGCCCCGGGTCGGACGGCGGTCAGGAACCCGCGCCCGAGCGCTTCCGGGTCTGCTTCGGCCGCCGCGGCCGCTTCTTGCCGTAGCTGTGGTTGAAGATCTTGCCGCGTCGGCTGCGGACGTCGCCCTTGCCCATGAACGCTCCGTCGGAGGAATGGGGAATGCTACGATTATAGCGCCGCGTTCCCGCCGGGAACCGCGCTCTATCGCCCTCGCCGGAGCTTCCTTGCGCATCGCTCGCTGGCTCGCCGCCGCCTCGCTGCTACTCGTTTCCTTCGCGGCCGCGGCGGCCGATTCGAGCAAGGTCCTACACGTCGCCTTGAGCATCGCCGAGACGAGCTTCGATCCCATCCTCGGCTGGGACGCCGCGTCCGAGTCCGTCATCGAGGAGATCTCGGAGACGATGCTCGGGTACGAATATCTCGCGCGCCCGGTCAAGCTGGCGCCGCTCACGCTCGAGCGGCTGCCGGAGGTCTCCGACAACGGCGCGACCTACGTCTGCCATCTGCGCAAGGGCATCTTCTTCGCATCCGACCCGGCGTTCAAGGGCAAGCCGCGCGAGCTGGTCGCGGCCGACTACGCCTACTCTCTCAAACGGCTGCTCGATCCGGCGCTCAAGTCGCCCTGGACCTGGATCCTCGAAGGCAAGCTCGTGGGCGGCGACGAGTTTCAGGCCGTCGCGAAAAAGGGCGGCAGGCTCGACTACGACGCGCCGCTCCCCGGCCTGCAGGTGGTCGACCGATATACCCTGCGCATCCGCCTGACGCGCCCGGACTACACATTCGCCTACGTCCTCGCGATGCCCGCGACCGCGGCCGTCGCGCGCGAGGTCGTCGAAGCCTTCGGCAATGATTTCGGCGCGCATCCGGTCGGCACCGGACCGTATCTGCTCAAGGAATACAAGCGCAGCAGCCGGATCGTGCTCGAGGCGAACCCCGGATTCCGCAAGCTGATCTTCGACGAGCCGGTGCCTTCCAACCGCGAGGACGCGGCGATCGCCCGATCGCTGCGCGGACGGCAGATCCCGGCGATCGGGCGCATCGAGGTGTCGGTGATCGAAGAAGGCCAGCCGCGGTGGCTGGCGTTTCTCAGGGGCGAGCTGGACTACCTCCAGCCGTTTCCGATCGACTTCATCGACGAGCTCCTCGTCGACGGCAAGCTCCGGCCGGAGCTGGCGGCAAAGGGCATCCGGCACGAGCTGCTGCTTCGACCCAATACGTGGTGGGCGTACTTCAACATGGAGGATCCGGTCGTGGGCGGCTACACGCCGGAGAAGATCGCGCTGCGGCGCGCGATCGGCATGGCGTTCAACACCGACGAGTTCATCAAGGTGCTGTTCCACGGCCGCGCGATCCCCGCCTACGGACCCATTCCGCCCGACATCGCCGGCTACGATCCGGGGCACAAGACGCAGGCGCAGGTCTACGACCCGGCGGCGGCGCGCGCGCTGCTGGACCGCTTCGGCTACAAGGACCGCGACGGCGACGGCTATCGCGAGCTGCCCGACGGCAAGCCGCTCACGATCGAGTACTGGTCGCGCCCCACTTCGGCGCAGCGCCAGATCGACGAGCTGTGGAAGAAGAACATGGACGCGATCGGCATCCGCATGGCGTTCAAGAAGGACCAGACGCCGGAACTCCGGAAGATGGCGCGCGCAGGGAAGATCCAGATGCGCCAGGACGGATGGAACGCGGACTATCCCGATGCCGACAACTACATGCAGCTTCTCTACGGCCCCTACATCGGCCAGGCCAACGACTCGCGTTTCAACCTGCCGGAATTCAACCAGCTCTACGAGCAGTCGCGCAGGCTCCCCGACTCACCCGAGCGCACGAAGCTCTTCGATCGCATGACCGATCTCGAGATCGCGTACGCACCGTGGAAGCTCACGCATCACCTGCTCGAGGACCACGCGCTGCACGACTGGGTGATCGGCTACAAGCCGCACCCGATCATGTCCGACATCTGGAAGTACCTCGACATCGACGCGGCGAAGCGGCCGCGGTAGCCGAGTCCGCTACTGCTTCGGCGCGCTGTAGGGCGAGCACTGGGTGAGGGTAGCCTGCGTGCCGGCGGTTTCGTCGATGAGCACGAGGTCGATGCCCTTGCCCCGGAGCTCGAGGTTGCCGTTGGAGAAGCGAACGCCCGTGCCGCCGGGGATCTGGTAGAGGTCGACGCGGTCGCCCGAGGGCATGAGCATGCGCGCCATGCCCATGTCGAAGCGGATCACGAGCCGCTCGCCGTCGAGCAGGCACACGTAGGTGCTCTTCGCGGCCTCTTCCTCTTCCTTCTTGGTCTGATCGGTGACGCAGCCGCACAGCGAGGCGGCGACGATCACGGCCGGAACGAGCCGCATCCAGGACTCCCGGGCGATTGGCAGGCGAAAGGATAACATTGCCGCTCGTGGCCCCGGGCGCGGCGCCGGCGTCATGGCGCGACGCGCACCTCGTCGCACAGGCGCGCGGGTTCGCTGCGGCCGCCGGTTTGCGGCTTGAGCACGAAGGCGCAGCGATCGTAGCCCTCCGCGGCAAGCGCGGCGTCGATCGCACGCAGCGCGGCGATGTCCAGCGTCGGCTCCCGGGCGATGATTCGTCCGTAGCGCAGCGTCGTGTCGGCGAGGACCAGCCAGCTGTAGCGCGGGCCCGCGGCGATCACGGTCTGGTTGCGTCCGAGCGGGTACCACCAGATGCCGAGCCCGTGGACGAAGGTCACCTTCAGCACGGCCGGCACGTCGGGATCGAGTGCCCGGCCGCGGCCCTCGGTCTCAAGCATCTCGCCGTCCGAGCGCCGGCACCGGTTGCGCAGCACGAACGCGCCGCCTTCCTCGGACGCGTATTCGATCTGCACGTCGCGCTGGCACTGGTTGCGAAACGCGCCCGGCATCGCCGCGATCTCGTACCAGCGCCCCTGGTAGCGGCTGGCGCTGAAGTCGCCGAGCGGAGTGATCGCGGCGGCGGGCGCCGCCAGCGTGAGCAGCAACGCAGTGCACAGCGCGCGCATCGCCCGTCCTTTGCCTCTCCCTTTGGAAGCAACCTGCGATCCGGGTCCTATTCTGACAGCGATCCGCCGAAATTGCAGCGGGGCGAACGTTACCGAACGTGTCAGGCCGGCCCGGGCGCGCCCGGCTAGCAGTCGACGACGTTGACCGCGAGTCCGCCGAGGGAAGTCTCCTTGTACTTGGCCATCATGTCGCGGCCGGTGTCGTACATGGTCTTGATGACGGTATCGAGCGCGACGCGGTGGGTTCCGTCCCCACGCAGCGCCAGCGACGCAGCGTTGATCGCCTTCACCGCGCCCATGGCGTTGCGCTCGATGCAGGGAATCTGCACCAGTCCCCCGACCGGATCGCAGCTCATCCCGAGGTGATGCTCGATGCCGATCTCGGCCGCGTTCTCGATCTGCGCGTTGCTCCCGCCGAGCACCGCGGCGAGGCCGGCTGCCGCCATCGAGCACGCGACTCCCACCTCGCCCTGGCAGCCGACCTCGGCGCCGGAGAGCGACGCGTTGCGCTTGCACAGGCCGCCGATTGCGGCCGCCGTGAGCAGGAACGTGACGACGTCTTCGTCGACGCTTTCGTGGTAGAAGTCGCGGTAGTAGCGGATGACCGCCGGGATGATGCCCGCGGCGCCGTTGGTCGGCGCGGTGACCACGCGCCCGCCGACCGCGTTCTCCTCGTTGACCGCGATCGCGTAGGCGCTCACCCAGTCCATCGCCTCGGTCGGATTGCGCTCGTTGCGGGCCTTGCGCGCGCGCAGCGACTCCGCGAGCCCCTTGGCGCGCCGCCGCACGTTGAGGCCGCCCGGGAGCAGCCCGTCGCCGCGCATGCCGCGCTCTATGCTGTCGTTCATCACCCGCCAGCGCTCGAGCAGCCCCGAGCGCACCTCGTCCGGGCTGCGCAGCACCAGCTCGTTCACTCGCATCATCTCCGCGATCCGCTTCTTCGCCTTCTCGCCGTGCGCGAGCAGCTCGGCCGCGTTCGCGAAAGGGTAGGGGACGCGCCCCGCCTTCGGCGGATCGCCGACGTGCTGCGCTTCGATCTCGTCGACGACGAATCCGCCGCCGACGGAGAAGTAGACCCTGCGCGCGACGATCTCGCCCGCGCCGTCGAACGCGGTGAAGCGCATCCCGTTGCTGTGGAACGCGAGCGTCTTGTCGATGCGGAAGCGCAGGTCGTCGCGCTCCTGGAAGGGGATCTCGCGCAGCCCGTCGAGGCGCAGCGACTGCTGCTCGCGGATGCGCCGCACCTTGGGCTCGACCTGATCGGGATCGATCCGGTCGGGCGCTTCGCCCCCGAGCCCGAGCAGCACCGCGCGGTCGGTGCCGTGGCCGCGGCCGGTCAGCGCGAGCGAGCCGTAGAGATCGACGACCACCCGGTCGACCTGCTCGAGCCTGCCGTGGAGCACTTCGCGCACGAAGCGCAGCGCCGCGCGCATCGGTCCGACCGTGTGCGAGCTCGACGGTCCGAGGCCGATCTTGAACAGATCGAATGCGCTGACGAACATGGGATTTGCGCAGTGGTAGACTGCCCGGCGATGATACCGCGGGAACATCGATGAGACAGCGCCTTCGCCTCGTGGCCGCGCTCCTCGCGGGCGCACTGGCGACCGCGGCGCCGACGAGCGCCGGCACGGCAGCCTCCGACGCCGGCTGGCGGGCGTACCAGCGGGGCGACTACGCCGGGGCCTTCTCCGCCTATGAAGCGGCGGCGCAGACGGGCGACCGGCTGGCGCAGTTCAACGTGGCGATGATGCTCCTGCGCGGCGAAGGCCAGCCGGCCGACGTCCCCGGCGGCGTCGCCTGGCTTACGCGTTCGGCCAACGGCGGCATGGCGCAGGCCCAGTACCAGATGGGGCTGCTCGCCGAGAGCGGCATCGGCATGCCCCGCTCGCTCACCGAGGCGACCGCGTGGTGGCAGAAGGCGGCCGAGCAGGGCCATACCCAGGCGCAGGTCGAGCTCGCCACCCAGTACTTCCTGGGCCGCGGCGCGCCGAAGGACCTGAAGCTCGCGGCGAAGTGGTACGAGGCGGCGGCGGAGGGGGGCGACGTCGGTGCGCAGTACATCATGGGCAGCTTCTACGAGCACGGCGACGGCGTTGCGCAAGACCTGAAGCGCGCGTTGCGCTGGTACGTGCTGGCGGCCCAGCAGGGCGATGTCGGCGCGGCCGTGCAGGCGAAGGACGTCGCGCGACGGCTGGCCGAAGCCGGCGGCGCCGCGCACTAGCGGGGCGCCGCTAGCGCGCTATCCCGTCGGGGAAGCTGCGCCGGCTTCCGCGGCGCGGCGCCGGATGTCCTCGCGCACCAGGCCGACGTGCTCGCGCAGCGTGTACGCCTCGCTCGCGAACTTCGGCGGCACCTTGAGCCGTCCCACCCCGGTTTCGATCCGATCCAGGTCGCGCAGCCACTGCTCGAACGGCGGCGCGGCGCTGCGGCTGCGGGCGGCGCGCTCCAGCAGCGCGAGCTCGCCGTACCAGCGATAGATCCGCGAGCGCACGCGCCAGGCGAGCAGCTGCGGCATCACGTTCATGAGCGGGACCAGAACCACCAGCAGCGGCACGACGACGATGATCGCGCGCTCGACCAGCGCCGCGAGCCAGAACGGCAGGTAGCGGTACAGGAAGTTCGATCCGAAGCGCTTGTGCTGGTCCGCGTAGGGCGAGACCGGGATGTCCATCGGCTCGGTCCCGGGGAACTCGCCCGCCGCCTCGAAAAACCCGGCCCGGCCGTGAATGACCCGCGCCGCGTCGACGAGCAGGTTCACGAGCGCCGGGTGGAAGTCCTGGCGCGCGACGAGCATGGCCTTGGTGGCGATCATCGCGGTGGTCTGGTCGGGAATGTTGCGCGCGAGATCGATCGTGCCCTGCGGCAGGCTCAAGCGGGTGATGAAAGGAAACCGGCGCGGATAGACGTCGACGTCGTCGAGGCTCATCAGCCTGATCGCCGGGTCGCGCAGCGCCTGCTGGATGATCGGGGCCTGCGCTCCGCCGACGAAGAGTGCCGCGTCGACTCGGCCTCCCCTGAGCGCCTCGACGGCGTCGCTGCCTCCGATGTCGACGTTCGTCGTCCGCGTGGGCGCACCGGCGACGCCCGCGAGTCCGTTCGCCGCGAGCACCTCGTCGGCCAGCGCGCGCGTGCCGCTCCCGGGAACGCCCACCGCGATGCGCTTGCCGGCGAGCTGCGAGACGTGCGAAAGCGTCGCGCCGCCGGTGTAGAAGATCCACAGCGGCTCGTAATACAGGCTCGCCAGCATCACCAGGTCTTCCTTCGACGACGGGCCCTTGACGCCGCCCTGCACGAAGGCGACGTCGACGCCGGACTTCGGATCGAGCAGCAGGCGCAGGTTCTCCTCCGCGCCGGTGGTCATCCGCTCCTCGACCTTCACGCCCTCGCGCGCGAGCAGCGTCCGGTAGCGCTTCGCGTACTCGTGATAGACGCCGAAGTCCGGACCCGAGGCGAGCACGATGTGCCGCGGCGGCACCGTCCGCGCCAGCGTGAGGTAGAGATAGACTCCGGCGACGACCAGGAAAGCGGCGAGCAGCGCGATCTGCAGACGCTCGCGCCGGGTGAGCATGGCCAGATGGTCGAGTTGCATCGCGCCTCATTGTAGACGAGCGCATTCGCGCGGGGACGATTTCGGACCGGGCGCTTGCAATGCTTCGCGTTAGTGATAGGCTGTCGCCGTGGTCGCCGCGGCCGGGGTGCGACGGCCCTCTCGAAGCGCAACGCGGAGCGCCTGCCATGTCCAGCGAAGTCCGGCCCTTCCCCGGGGCGCTCGTCTCCTGGCGGCGCGCACGGCTGGGACGCGCGCTCCTCTGGCTCGCCGGGATTCTCGCCGCGATCGCGGTGCTCGGCTTCCTCGTCCTGCCGCTCGTCGTGCGGCCGATGCTCGAGCGCGACCTCTCCGCCGCGCTCGGGCGCAAGGTCACGATCGGCGCGCTCAAGATCAACCCCTTCGCGCTGTCCGCGACGCTGGCCGACGTGTCGATCGGCGATCGCGGCGGCGCCGCGCCGATGCTCACCGTGGCGCAGATGTACGTGAACGCCGAGCTCGCCTCGCTGTTCCGCTGGGCCCCGGTGGTCGGCGCGCTCAAGATCACGGGGCCGGCACTGCACCTGGTGCGCAACGCGGACAAGTCGTACAACTTCTCGGACCTGCTCGACCGCGCGCTCGCCGGTCCTCCCGGGCCGCCCCCGCGCTTCTCGGTGAGCAACATCGAGATCGACGACGGCCGGATCGACTTCGACGATCGCCCCGAGCATCGCGAGCACAAGGTCACGGACCTCGCCCTCGGCATCCCGTTCCTGTCGAGCCTGCCCACGCAGACGGAGATCAAGGTCCAGCCGACGTTCTTCGCGCGCGTCAATGGCCGGCCGGTCTCGATCACCGGCGAGACGCGGCCGTTCAAGGACACCCACGAGACGGTGCTGCACTGGGACCTGGGCGACGTGCCTCTGCCCACGTACATCGACTACGTGCCCGTCGCGCTGCCGGTGAAGCTGGAGTCGGGCACGCTCAACGCCCAGACCAGCCTGAGCTTCATCGGCCGCGGACAGGATCCGCCGCAGCTCACGCTCGACGGGACGTTCAAGCTTTCCGATCTCGTGATCTCCGATCGCGCAGGGGTCAAGCTGCTGCGCGTGCCCTCGCTGGCGGTCGGACTCGACCGCTTCGACGTCTACGGCCGGCGCGCGGACCTGCGCTCGGTCGTTGCGGACGGGGTCGACCTCGACCTCCGCCGCGACGCCCGCGGCGAACTGAACCTCGCGGCGCTCGCGCCGGCCGGCGGCGGCCCGCCGAGCAAGGAGGCGCCGTTCGCCTTCCGGGCGGGCAGCATCTCGCTCACCCACGGGACCATGCGGCTCTCGGACGCGAGCGTGACGCCGGCGTTCGCATCGACGCTGAGCGACGTGTCGCTGACGATCGGCAATCTCGCATCCGCCCCGGACCAGAAGGCCGACATCGCGCTCTCGTTCGTGAGCGATACGGGCGCGCGGCTCGCCTCGCGCGGCACGCTGGCCCTCGCGCCGGTTCGCGCCGATGCCCGGCTGGAGATGACCGGCTTCCACCTGGCGCGGCTCTTCCCCTACTACGCGAGCGCGCTCAACCTGGTCATCGACGACGGCACGCTCGATGCCTCGACCCAGCTCCGCTACGACGCAGGCTCGGACGCATTCCTGCTGTCCAACCTCGAGGCGACCGCGAGCAACCTGAGGATGCGGCTCCCCGAGGAGAAGGAGCCGCTGTGGCGCGTGCCGACGCTCGCGGTCCACGGCGGCTCGGTCGACGTGCCGAAGCGTGCGATCGCCTTTGACACGATCGAGGGCCGCGGCGCGACGCTGACGATCCGTCGCGATCGCGACGGTACGCTCAACTTTGCCCGGCTTGTGCGGACGCAGCAGCCGAGCGGCCCGGCGGCCGGCGACGCCTGGAAGGTGGAGGCGCGCAAGATCGCGTTCGAGGACTTCGCTGGCAGCTTCACCGACGAGACGGTGACGCCGACGGCGCGTCTCGCCTTGAGCAAGCTGTCGCTCACCGCCGAGAACCTGTCCCGCACGGCGAAGGCGAAGGGGCGGGCGTCGCTCCAGGCCACGGTCGGGAAGCGCGGCACGATCGCGGTGGCGGGGCCGATCGAGCTCGCGCCCGTCGCCGCGACGCTCAACGTCGTCGCCCGGAACGTCGACCTCGTGCCGTTCCAGCCGTATATCTCCCAGTCCGCGCGCGTCGTGGTCACCGGCGGCAACGCGTCGGTCCGCGGCGCTCTGGACCTGGCGATCGGCAAGCCGACGCGCGCCGGCTTCAAGGGCGAGATCGCGATCGCCGACCTCGCGTCGCTCGACGAGGCGAACCAGTCGGACCTGCTAAAGTGGAAAAGCCTCGCGCTGGGCGGAATCGACGCGCAGCTCGAGCCGCTCGCCGTGACCGTGGGGGACATCGCGATCTCGGACTTCTTCGCGCGGCTCCTCCTCAACGAGAACGGGGAGTTCAACCTGCAGCGGCTCTCGCGCGACCGCGCAGCGGCCGCGGAGGCCCCGAAGCCGACCGGAGAAGCGAAGACCGTCGAGGTGGCCGCGTCCCCGGGCGCCGGGACGACCTGGCTCAAGCTCGGCAAGGCGACGCTGACCAACGGGCACGTCGATTTCACCGACCACTTCATCCGCCCGAACTATTCGGCGAACATCACCGGCCTCACGGGGAGCCTGTCCTCGCTCGCCTTCGACCAGCCCGCCGACGTGGAGCTGCACGGCAACGTGCAGGGCAGCGCGCCGCTCGAGATCTCCGGGCGGATCAACCCGCTCGGGGAGAACCTCTTTCTCGACGTGAAGGCGACCGCGACCGACATCGACCTTCCGCCGCTCACGCCGTATTCCGACAAGTACGTCGGCTACGGGATCGAGAAGGGCAAGCTCTCGATGAAGGTCTCGTACCTGATCGACAACCGCAAGCTCAAGGCCGAGAACAGCATCATCCTCGATCAGCTCACCTTCGGGCAGAAGGTCGAGAGCCCCGACGCGATCAAGGCGCCCGTTCTGCTCGCGGTCTCGCTGCTCAAGGATCACAACGGCGTCATCAAGTTCGACCTGCCCGTCGGCGGCTCGCTCGACGATCCGAAGTTCTCCGTCGGCGGGCTGATCTTCCGCGCCATCGTGGGCCTGATCGTGAAGGTCGTGACCGCGCCCTTCGCGATCCTGGGCGCGATCGGCGGTCACGGCGAAGAGCTCGCGTACATCGAGTTCGCGCCGGGCTCGGCGGCGCTCGACCCGGCGGCCGACGACAAGCTCAAGGCGGTCGCGAAGGCGCTCGCCGACCGCCCGGCCGTGAAGCTCGACATCGCGGGGCGCGTCGATCCCGCGCAGGATCGCGAAGCGCTCAGGCGCGCCGCCGTCGACCGCCAGGTGCGCTCGCAGAAGTTCAACGACCTCGTGCGCGCCGGCTCGCCGCCGCCCTCGGTCGAGGCGGTCGAAGTCTCCGCCGCCGAGTACGAGCCGCTGCTGACGCGCGCCTACAAGGCCGCGAGCTTCGACAAGCCGAAGAACGCCCTCGGCTTCGCCAAGGATGTTCCCCGCGCCGACATGGAGGCATTGCTGTTCGAGAACGCGAAAGTGACCGACGAGGATCTGCGAGCGCTGGCCGATCGGCGCGCGCAGGCCGTCCGAGCGACGCTCACCGGAGCCGAGCGGGTTCCCGCGGAGCGCGTGTTCCTGGTGGCGCCGCGGCTCGACGCCCAAGACCTGAAGGACAAAGGCAAGCCGACGCGGGTAGACTTCGCCCTCCATTGAAGAGCCGGTCAAGACGACGCGAGGGCGAAGCTTCATGACGCGCAATCCGCACGCCTGGCTGGGGCTGGCTGCCCTCACGCTGCTGGCCGCCTGCGCGACGCGGCCGATCAACCCGCCGATCGACCGCGTGGATTCCCACGCCGGCTACCGCTACGTCACGCGGCCGGCGTTCAAGGACAAGGCGTCCGACTCGATGATCGTGCTGGCCTTCTCCGGCGGCGGCACGCGCGCCGCGGCCTTTTCCTACGGCGTGCTCGAGGAGCTGCGGCGCACTCCCGTGACGGTCGGCGGCGAGAAAAGGAGCCTCCTCGACGAGGTCGACATCGTGACCGGCGTCTCCGGCGGCAGCTTCACCGCGCTCGCCTACGCGCTCTACGGCGACCGGCTCTTCGACGTCTACGAGCAGGCGTTCCTCAAGCGCGACGTCGAGCACGACCTCATCGCCCGCTTCCTGAATCCCTTCAACTGGACTCGCCTGTGGTCGGAGAGCTGGGGACGATCGGAGCTCGCCGCTCAGCTCTACGACGAGATCCTGTTTCACGGCGCCACCTTCGCCGACCTCCAGCAGAGGAACGGTCCGCTGGCGATGGTCACCGCGACGGACATCTCCACGGGGTCGCGCCTCGCCTTCGTCCAGTCCGATTTCGACGTCATCTGCTCCGACGTCTCGGCCGTGCCGCTGTCGCGCGCCGCCGCGGCGTCTTCGGCCGTGCCGTTTGCGCTGTCGCCGGTGACCCTCAACAACTACGGCGGTACCTGCGGCTACCGGGAGCCGGCGGCGCTGGTGCGCGAGGCCGGCGATGCCGGCCATCGACCCGCGGGCCGGGCGCTCGCGATGCTGCGGGACATGCGCTCGTTCGAGGACGGCGCCGACCGCCCGTACATCCATCTGGTCGACGGCGGCATCTCCGACAACCTCGGCGTGCGCGCGATGCTCGAGACCTTCGAGCAGCTCGAGGCGAGCGTGGGCTATCAGCGGGCGCTGCGCATCGACGAGGTGCGGCGCATCGCGGTGTTCGTGGTGAATTCGGCCTCGGATCCGAGGACCGACTGGGACCGCCACGAGCGCCCGCCCAACGACGTGCAGATCCTGATCAAGGCGACGGGCGTGCCGATCGATCGCTACTCCTACGAGGCGGTCGAGCTGCTCAAGGACGTGGCCGCGCGCTGGGACAGCACGCGCGCGCTGCGGGCGGCCGGCGTATTCGCCAACGCCGGCAACCCGGCGCTGGCCCGCGCCGCGGCCCGCGTGCCGAACATCGACATCTACGCGATCAACGTCGCTTTCGACGAGGTTCCCGGCGAGGCGGAGCGGCGCTATCTGAAGGATCTGCCGACGTCGTTCGCCCTGCCGCCGGAGGCGGTCGACCGCCTGCGCGCGGCCGCCGGGGCGGTCTTGCGCGCTTCGTCGGACTTCCAACGGCTGGTGCGCGAGCTGTCGGCGGCAAAGGCGCCCGAACCGCTCGGCGCCCCTGTCGAAATCCGGTGATACGAGTAGGGGAATTCACCCGATCCGCCGATGTTCAACGCGATTGGCAGATCGGGTCGCGCAAAGGGGCGGGGCCCGGGGCCGATCGTTCGGCGTTGCCATCCTCTCGTCATGGGTTGCTGGTATGCTACAAAGGTCCTGAGAAGTTGCGCCGCACCTCCAAAAGCCTTCGCATGCCGGGCCTCCGTGCAGTCTCCTCCGAACCGACCTTCGTAGCGGCGACACCGCGACGGATCGCCTACGCTCCCCGCATCGCGCTCTGCCTGCTGGTTTTCGCCGGCTACTATCTCGGTGCGAAGCTCGGCCTCGCGCTGACGTTCGTTCCGAGCCCGGTCTCGGTGCTGTGGCCGCCGAACGCGATCCTTCTCGCAGCGCTGCTGGTCGTCCCGCCCCGGCTGTGGTGGCTCGCCGTCCTGTCCGCGCTGCCCGCGCACCTGCTCGCCGAGCTGCAGGGCGGCGTTCCGGTGTCGATGGTACTGTGCTGGTTCGTGAGCAACGTGAGCGAGGCGCTCCTCGGCGCGTCTTGCGCCCGCTGGCTCGTGCGCGGCCGCGTCGCGTTCGCGACCTTGTCGAGCGTCATCGCGTTCATGGTCGCCGCGTTCGTCGGCGTCTTCCTGACGTCGTTCCTCGACAGCGCCTTCGTCAAGCTCAATCACTTCGGCCACGACGACTACTGGCAGGTCTGGTCGACCCGCCTCTTCTCGAACATCACGGCCTCGATCACCCTCGTGCCCCTTATCGTGACCTGGGCGTGCGGCGGCCTGGCGGCGCTGCGCGTCGAGCAGCGCGCTCGCGTGCTCGAGCTCGGGGCCATCGTGCTGGGGCTGCTTGCGACGACGGTCATCGCCTTCGATTCGCACGTGGCGGCCGGGCTTTCGCCGGCGCTCACCTACCTGCCGCTGCCGCTCCTGCTCTGGGCGGCGTGCCGCTTCGGTCCGGTCGGCGCGAGCACCGCGTTCGCGGGCGTCGCGGTCCTGGTGATCTGGGGCGCTGGGCACGGGCTCGGACCCTTGAGCACCGGCTCGCCCAAGGACGACGTGCTGTCCGTGCAGCTGTTCCTGATGTTCGCCGGGCCGGCCCTGCTGTGCCTCGCGGCGGCGCTCGAGGAGCGCCGCCGCGCCGAGGAGTCGCTGCGCCTGAGCGACAAGCGCTTCCAGCTCGTGCTGCAGGCGACCCGGGACACGGTCTACGAGCGCGAGATAGGCTCCGACCGGCTGTGGTGGAGCGGCAACGGCCTCGCGCAGTTCGGATACGCGCGCGAGCGGCATCGCGGCGACTTCGCCTCGTGGAACGAGCTGATCCATCCCGAGGATCGGGAGCGCGAGCGGGAGCAGCTCGCCGCGGCGATCGAGGACGGACGGCAGCTGTGGGAGTCCGAGTTTCGTTTGCGCCGCGCCGACGGCTCGTACGCGCACGTCCACGAGCAGGGTTTCATCGTCCGCGACGCCCGGGGCGAGCCGCTGCAGGTCGTGGGCGCGCTGACGGACATCAGCGAGCGGCGCGCGGAGGACGAGCTCGCGCAACGGCTCGCGCAGGCGTCGCGGCTGACCGCCATGGGGGAGCTCACCGCGTCGATCGCCCACGAGCTGAACCAGCCGATGTCCGCGATCCTGAGTAACGTGGACGCCGCCGAGATGCTTCTCGATGCAGGAGAAGAGCATAGCCCGGAGCTGCGCGAGGTGCTTCGCGACATCCGCAGCGACGACCTGCGCGCGAGCGAGGTCATCAGGCACATCCGCGGCCTCGCGAACAAGCGCGAAACGGATTTCCTGTCGCTCGACGCCAACGAGCTGATCCGCAGCGTGGAGCGGCTCGTGGCGCCGGTCGCCCGGCGGAGGCGGATAAGGCTGGTCGTCGACCTCGCTGACGTGCCGCCGGTCAGGGCCGACCGGATCCACGTCCAGCAGATCCTTCTGAACCTTGTCTTCAACGGCATGGACGCGATGTCCGAATACCCGGAGGAGCGGCGGACCCTGGAGCTGGGAACGTCGAACGCGGGCGGCGGCAAAGTCGTGGTTTCCGTGCGCGACCGAGGGCACGGCATCGCGCCGGACTGTATCCCGAGGATCTTCGATTCGTTCTTCACGACCAAGAAGGAAGGCATGGGGCTCGGCCTCTCGATCGCGCGCAAGCTGGCCGAGGCCCACGGCGGAGAGATCTGGGCGGAGAACAACGACGAGGGCGGAGCAACGCTGCGCTTCACGTTGCTGGCCTCCGGCGAGGGCCGTGCCGCGTGAGAACGCCATGACCGCGCCGCTCGTTCACGTCGTGGAGGACGACCGGGGCGTGCGCACCTCGCTGATGCGGGTGCTGAGCTATGCCGGCTTCGATACCCGCAGCTACGCATCCGCGGGCGAATTCCTGGTCGCGGACCATGAGGACCGCCACGGCTGCCTGGTTCTCGACGTCGGTCTTCCCGGCTTGAGCGGCGTCGAGCTGCAGGCGGCGCTCGCCAAGCGGCCGGATTGTCCGCCGATCGTCTTCGTCACCGGCCGCGACGACGTCGATACGGGCGTGCTCGCGATGAAGAAGGGCGCCGTCGATTTCCTGACCAAGCCCGTGCGCCGCGACGCGCTCCTGGGCGCGGTGCGCGAAGCGCTCGACCGCGATTCGCGCCGGCGCTCCCGGGACGGCGAGCTGCAGGCGCTCCGCGCGCGGGCATCCAGGCTGACGCCGCGCGAGCACGACGTGTTCGTTCGCGTCGTCGACGGCAAGCTCAACAAGCAGATCGCCGAAGAGCTCGGCACCTCGATCCGCACCGTCAAGGCGCACCGGGCCAAGGTCATGCAGAAGATGGAGGTCGCCTCGATCGCCGGCCTGGTGAGCGCGGCGACGAGGCTCGGCACACCGCCTCCCTAGCCATCCAGCAGGTCCGACCGGCTGCCTATTGTCCCTAGGTGCAATAGGCCGCCTCCCCCGAAGTCAATTGTCCGTGCGTGCCCGTCGCGGATGATGGCGTGTTGTACTTGAGGAGCTGCGGGAGCGCAGGCGTGGTGGCGATTCGCGGATCGAAGGGAGCGCGCCGATGCGAGATTCCCAGGTCGGGACGGTGATCGTGGTGGAAGACGATCCCAGCGTCAGTCAGGCGCTGGAGCGGATCCTGCGACTCGGAGGCTTGAGACCTGTGACTTATCCGTCGGCCGAAGCGCTGCTCGTGCGCAACGGCGTCGTCAACGCCGTGTGCCTCATCCTCGATGTCCAGCTTCCCGGCCTGAGCGGCTTTGCGCTGCGCGACCAGCTCTCGGCGAAGGGAGCCCTGCCGCCGGTCATCTTCATCACGGCGTTCGACGAACCGGACGCGCGCGCGAGGGCGGACCGCGCGGGCGCGGCTGCCTTCCTGACCAAGCCGTTTTCAGGAAAGGCGCTCCTGGAGACGATTCACAAGTCTGTCCGCCCATCATAGGGGCCCTGAAAGGAAGACGACCTACCATGCGATCGATTTCCACGACCACGGTGCTCGCCTTCGCCGCGGCCGTCCTCACGTTTGCCGCGCCCGCGCAGGCCCAACAGTCGAGCGACGCGGACCTCGCCAACAAGCTCAACAACCCCGTCGCCTCGCTGATCAGCCTCCCGATCCAGTACAACTGGGACCACGAGTTCGGCCCCGACCGGGATGGCCACAAGACCACCCTCAACGTGCAGCCCGTGATCCCGTCGAAGCTCAACGGAGACTGGAACCTCATCTCGCGCGTGATCGTGCCGATCGTCGACCAGCACGTCCCGTTCCTCGGCGACGGGAGTCAGAGCGGCATCGGCGACATCACGGGCGAGTTCTTCTTCTCGCCGTCGAAGCCGACCGCGAACGGCGCCATCTGGGGCGTCGGTCCCGCCATCATCGTTCCGACCGACGTCGATTTCATCAGCGGCGGCAAATGGGCGCTGGGTCCTACCGCCGTCGTGCTCAAGCAGGAATCCGGATTGACCTACGGGGCGCTCCTGAACCACGTCTGGTCGGTCGGCGGCAGCGGCGCGCAGAGCATCAGCAGCACGTTCATCCAGCCGTTCCTGGCCTATACCACGGAGGACGCCTGGACATACTCGCTCAACACCGAATCGACCTACGACTGGACGCACCGGCAGTGGACGGTGCCGATCAACGCGCTCGTCTCGAAGCTCACGCGCATCGGCAAGCGGCCGATCAGCTTCGGGCTCGGCGCGCGCTACTACGCCGACAGCCCCGATAGCGGTCCGCACGGCTGGGGCGTGCGCGCCGTCGTGACGCTGCTGTTTCCGGAGTAGGCGTCCGCCCCCGCCAATCACGCATGGATTGCTGCCTCGCCAGGAGGAGCCTATGAATCGCCGATCAAGCACGAGTTCCGCACGCCAGGACGACGGCTACGTCGGACGCTGGTGGTCGCTCATCATCGGCCTGGTCATCGGCATCACGCTGGTCGCCGTGGCCGGCCTGCTTGCGGCCTGCGCCCCGGCCGATGCGACGTCGACGGCGTACATCGGCGCGGCGAGCGCCTACGGCGCCTGACCGAGGCCGACGCCGGGAGCGCCGACGATGAAAATTGCCAAGCACTACGTTGTCCGAAGCGCCGCGATCGCGCTCGTCGTCGGCGCGAGCGCCGCGCGCGCCGACGAAGGCGGCGTGAGCTTCTGGCTGCCGGGACAGTTCGGCAGCTTCGCCGCGGTCCCGGGCGAGCCCGGCTGGTCCCTGCCGACCATCTACTTCCACGGGTCCGTGAGCGCGGGCGGCCAGAAGAACTTCATCATCGGCGGCAATCTGACCGCGGGGGTCGACGCCAAGGCCGATCTGCTCTTCCTCTTTCCCACCTACACCTTCAAGGAGCCGGTCTGGGGCGCGCAGGCCGCCTTCGGCGTGGGCTGGGCCGTCGCGCACGAGCGCGCCGCGGCCGACGTGGCGGTTGCCGGACCGCTCGGCAATACCTTCGGCGGGAGTCGCACCGACACCGTCGACGGCGGGTCGGATATCTACGGAATGGGCACGCTCAAGTGGCACAACGCCAGCGACAACTGGCTCGCCTACACGATGTTCAACCTCCCCACCGGCGCCTACCGGGTCGGACGGCTGGCCAACGTCAGCATCAACCATTATTCGATCGACGCCGGCGGCGGCTACACCTACCTGGACGCCGCGAAGGGCCACGAATTCTCGATCGTCGGCGGCCTCACCTACAACTTCGAGAACCACGACACCGACTACAAGAACGGCGTCGACGGCCACATCGACTGGGCGGCGTCGCAGTTCTTGAGCGAGCAGGTCCACGTCGGCGTCGTCGGCTATTTCTACCATCAGCTGACCGGAGACAGCGGCTCGGGCGCGAAGCTCGGCGACTTCGAATCGCAGGTCGCCGGCATCGGTCCCCAGGTGGGCTACTTCTTCCCGGTCGGCAAGTCGAAAGGTTACGTCAATCTCAAGGCCTACTGGGAGTTCGCCGACGAGAACCGCGCCTCCGGCTGGAACACGTGGCTCACGTTGGCGCTGCCGCTCCAATGAACCCTGGCGCGGCGATTCGCCGCGAAGGAGAGATGCAATGAAGGGTGCTTCCTGGATCGATACGGCGGTTCTGCTGCTGGTGCTGGCGGGGCTGACCATCTTCAACCTCGGCCACGCGCAGCAGCCGGCGCCCGCCGCCGCGCCGGCCGCGGCCGTCGAGCCCGACGCGATGCCAGCGCTCAACAAGATGGGCGCATACCTGCGCGCGCTGAACGCGTTCTCGCTCAGGTCCGGGACCAAGATCGACGAGGTCACCGACGACGGCAGGAAGCTGCAGTTCAGCGGCGCGGTGACGATGCAGGCCAAGTGCCCGAACGGGCTCCGGGTGGAGGTGGACTCCGACCGCAAGCACCGGCAGTTCATTTTCGACGGCAAGACGCCGACGATCTACGGCGAGCGGATCGGCTGCTACGCTACCGTGCCCGCGCCGGCGACGGTCAAGGAGCTGCTCGCCAGTCTCGACGAGAAGTACGGCATCCAGCTTCCGCTGACGGACCTTTTCCACTCGGGCACCGACGCGAAGGCCGCTGAGCGCGCTTCGACACGGTACGACTTCCCCGGAGATCCTTCATGAAGACCTGGATTCGCAACACTGTTCCGCTGCTCTGCTGTGCCTGTTCGGCCTAAGCCTCGTGCCGATACCGCCGCGGCGATCTCGCGCGAGGTGCGCGGCACGACCAACACGAACGTCAACCGGAACACCAACGTCAACGCCAACCGCAACGTCAAAGTCAACGAGAACGTGAACGTCAACCGGAACACGAACGTCAACCCGAACCGCAATGTCAACGTCGACGTGCACCACGATTACTGCTGCTATCACCCGGTAGCGACCGCGGCGGCGGTCGCGACGACGGCAGCGATGACGGCGGCGGTGGTGGGCAGCGTCGTGCATACGCTGCCGCCTGCCTGCGCGGTCGCGGCGGTCGACGGGATCACCTACCAGAACTGCGGCGGCGTGTGGTATCAGCCGCAGTACGCGGGACGACCGTGCAATACGTTGTCGTGACCGCGTCGCGATGAGGCAATGCGGCACTTCGCTCGTTGGAGGCATCCAATGACCTATATGATCGGACCTGCCGAGATATTCACGCTGTTCTTCGTAACGCTCGGGCCGCTCAAGATCCTCGGACCGTTCGCGCAGCGCACCCACGACCTCGACCCCGCGGCGATGCGCAAGGTGGCGCTCTGGGCGTTCGTGATCGCGACGATCGCGATCGTCGCCGGCAGCGTCGCCGGCAGCGCGCTCGCGGCGAACTGGCACATCGAGATCTCGGCGCTGATGATCGCGGCCGGCCTCATCTTCCTGCTGGTCGCGTTGAATCAGCTTCTGCAGCAGTACGAGCCTCCGCATGCCCCGGTCGCGCCGCCGCCTCTGCCGCCGACCCCGATGAGCGCCGCGGTCAAGCTCCTCTTTCCCGTCGTTCTGACGCCCTATGGGATCGCGGCGGTGATCGTTCTGCTGGCCCGCAGCCAGGGCGAACAGCGCGACGTGATGATCCTCGGTTTGGTCGTGGGCGTGATGGTCCTTAACCTGCTCGCGATGCTGTTCGCGCGGAAGATCCTCACGGGCATCACGATGATCGTGCTGCAGGTCGTGGGCGCGGTGCTGGGCGTGCTGCAGGCGGGGCTCGCGGTCGAGTTCATCTTGGCGGGCTTGCGGGGGCTGGGGGTGCTGGGCAAGTGAGGGGGCGCGTACGTCAGCGCCCGGGTAACAGGAATTGATTCGCCGGCGGCACGATCCACGCGGCCGGGCGAGATCGAGCGTCAGCGTTGACGAGGGCACCGACGTGACGAATCCGACGCGAACGGGCTTGAATGGCGGATGGGACGACAGGGCGACGTGAACCTCGCACCCCATGGACCAACCCGAAGAGATGATCGCTGCGGGCAACAGAGCTAGTTCGCGACCCATCGAAGGAGACGGCAATGGCAAAAGCGAAGGCTAAGGCAGGCCAGGCAGGCAAGGCAACTCCGGCAAGCCGAATATTCTGTTCATCATGGCCGACGACATCGGCTGGTTCAACGTCAGCGCCTACAACCTCGGCATCATGGGCTACCGCACGCCGAACATCGATCGCATCGCCCGCGAAGGTGCGCTGTTCACCGACTTCTACGGCCAGCAGAGCTGCACCGCGGGGCGAGCGGCGTTCATCACCGGGCAGTCGCCCATCCGCACCGGGCTCACCAAGGTGGGCATGCCGGGCGCGACCCTCGGCCTCGGTCCGGACGACCCCTCGGTCGGGCAGTTCATGAAGAATTTCGGCTACGCCACCGGACAGTTCGGCAAGAACCACCTCGGCGACCGCAACGAGCACCTGCCGACGGTGCACGGTTTCGACGAGTTCTTCGGCAACCTCTATCACTTGAACGCCGAGGAAGAGCCCGAGTATCCGAACTATCCGAAGGACCCCGCGTTCCGCAAGCGCTTCGGGCCGCGCGGCGTTCTGATGTGCAGGGCGACCACAAAAGACGACCCCAAGGTCGATCCGCAGTTCGGCAGGGTCGGCAAGCAGGCGATCGAGAACACCGGCCCGCTCACCCGCAAGCGGATGGAGACCGTGGACGAGGAGTTCCTCGCGAGCGCGCTCGATTTCATCGACCGCAAGACCAGGGAAGGCGGCCCTTGGTTCTGCTACTTCAACCCCACGCGCATGCACGTGTTCACGCATCTCAAGGCGTCGTCGGTCGGCAAGACGGGCCTCGGACTCTATCCGGACGGCATGGTTGAGCTCGACGGCTACGTCGGCAAGCTGCTGAAGAAGCTCGACGACCTCAAGATCGCCGACAACACGATCGTGGTCTTCACCACCGACAACGGCGCCGAGGTCATGACGTGGCCCGACGGCGGCTCGACGCCGTTCCGCGGCGAGAAGGATACGAACTGGGAAGGTGGTTGGCGCGTGCCGTGCGTCATGCGCTGGCCCGGTGTCATCGAGCCCGGTCGCGTGATCAACGAGATCTGCTCGCTTCAGGATTTCATCCCGACCTTCGCCGCCGCGAACGGCGAGCCCGACCTCGTGGAAAAGGTGAAGAAAGGCTACAAGATCGGCGACAAGACGTTCAAGGTGCACCTCGACGGCTACAACCTGATGCCGTTTCTCGCCGGCACCGTCGACAAGTCGCCGCGCGAAGGCTTCATCTACTGGAGCGACGACGGCGATTGCATGGGGATACGGATGGGGCGATTCAAGGTCGTCTTCGCGGAGCAGACGGCGACCGGCATCGACGTCTGGCGTCGGCCGCTGGCACCGCTGCGCATCCCGAAATACTTCGATCTTCGCGCCGACCCGTTCGAGCGCGGCGAAGAGAGCATCAAGTACAACGACTGGTTCCTGGAGCAGAACTTCCTCATGTACGCGGCGCCGCCGATCCTGACGAAGTGGCTGGAAAGCTTCAGGGAATTTCCGCCGCGTGCGAAGCCGGCGAGCTTCAGCATCGACCGGGTGATGGAAGCGATGATGCCCAAGAGCTGATCGGTAGAAAGAAGAAGCCGCCGTGGCTACCGGAAGCGGCGGGGGCGCGAGTCACACTCAACGCAACAAAGGAGACAGCAATGGTAAAGGCGAAGGCAGACAAGTCGACCGGCAAGCAAGGTGGCAAGCCCAACATCCTCGTCATCTGGGGCGACGACATCGGCATCTCGAACCTGAGCTGCTACACCCATGGGTTGATGGGTTATAAGACGCCGAACATCGACCGCATCGCCAAGGAAGGCATGCTGTTCACCGACAGCTACGGCGAGCAGTCGTGCACGGCGGGCCGCTCGTCGTTCATCACCGGCCAGAGCGTGCTGCGTACGGGCCTGTCGAAGGTCGGCATTCCCGCGGCGCCGACCGGCATGAGCGACAAGATCGTCACGATCGCCGCGCTGCTCAAGGAGCAGGGCTACGCGACGGGGCAGTTCGGCAAGAACCACCTGGGCGATCTCAACTCGATGCTGCCCACCAACCACGGCTTCGACGAGTTCTTCGGCAACCTCTACCACCTGAACGCCGAGGAAGAGCCCGAGATGGCGAACTACCCCGATGCGAAGGACTTTCCCAACTTCCGGAAGACCTTCGGCCCGCGGGGTGTGATCCACTCCTGGGCCACCGACAAGGACGATCCGACGGTCGAGCCACGCTGGGGCCGGGTCGGCAAGCAGAAGGTCCAGGACACCGGTCCGCTCAACACCAAGCGGATGGAAACCTGTGACGACGAGTTCGTCGCGGCGGCGACCGACTTCATCAAGCGCCAGGAGAAGGCCGGCAAGCCGTGGTTCGTGTGGCTCAACACGACGCACATGCATCTTTTCACGCACACCAAGCCCAAGAGCCTGGGCCAGGCGGGTCGCTGGCAGTCGCCGTACCACGACACGATGGTCGACCACGACAAGAACGTGGGGCAGATGCTCGAACTGCTCGACCAGCTCGGCGTCGCCGATGACACGTTCGTCATGTACTCGACCGACAACGGGCCGCACCGCAACTCCTGGCCGGATGGCGGCATGACGCCGTTCAGGAGCGAGAAGAACACGAACTGGGAAGGCGCGTTTCGCGTGCCGTTGGTCGTGCGCTGGCCCGGCAGGATCAAGCCGGGCTCGATCTCCAACGAGATCGTCCAGCATCACGACTGGCTGCCGACGTTCCTGGCAATGGCCGGCGCGCCGGACATCGTCGAGCAGCTCAAGAAAGGCTACAAGGCGATCGGCCGGACCTACAAGAACCACATCGACGGCGTCAACCTCGTGCCCTACCTGACCGGCGAGGAGAAAAAGAGTCCGCGGAATTTCTTCTTCTATATCAGCGACGATGGCGACGTGCTGGGCGTGCGCTTCGACAACTGGAAACTCGCATTCATGGAGCAGCGCTGCCACGGCACGCTGCAGGTATGGGCCGAGCCGTTCACGCGCTTGCGGCTGCCCAAGATCTTCAACCTGCGCACCGATCCTTACGAGTTCGCCGACGTGACGTCTAACACCTACTGGGACTGGTTGATACACAACGCGTACTTCGTCTACGGCGCGCAGGCAGTGATGGCGAAGTTCGTCGAGACGTTCAAGGAGTTTCCGATCATCCAGAAGCCGAACACGTTCACGGTGGACGACGCCATCCGGAAGATGAGCGAGACGATGAGCGGTGCGAGCTGACATGCTCGATTCCTGGAACGACGGCGCGGCGAAGTCGGCAATCGTCGATTTCGTCGCTCGGGTGACGAAGGAGGGCGGACCGAACTACGTTCGGCCTGCGGAGCGCATCGCGACCTTCGACAACGACGGCACGCTGTGGTGCGAGCAGCCACTCCAGGTGCAGGTCTTCTTCCTGATCGACCGGGTGAAGGAGCTCGCGGCGAAGGACGCAAGCGTGAGGCAGCGCCAGCCTTTCAAGGCGCTGCTCGAGCACGACGCGAAGACGCTCCACGCGCTCGGCAAGCAGGGCGTGATGGAGCTCTTCGCGGCAACGCATGCCGGGATGACCGAGGACGAGTTCGAGGCCATCGCCCGTGCATGGTTCGCCAAGGCCAGGCACCCGAAGTTCGGACTGCTCTTCAAGCAGTTGACCTACCGGCCGCAGGTCGAGCTCTTGGACTACCTGCGCGACAACGGCTTCAAGACCTGGATTGTCTCGGGCGGCGGCATCGATCTCATCCGGGCGTTCGCCGAGGAAGCCTACGGCATCCCGCGCGAGCAGGTGATCGGCTCGAGCGAGAAGCTGCACTACGAGCTCGAGGACGGCCGGCCGGTGCTGAGGAAGACCGCCGAGCTCGGGAGCTTCGACGATCGCGAGGTGAAGCCGCAGAATATCGGGCTGCACGTCGGGAGGCGGCCGCTGCTCGCCTTCGGCAATTCCGACGGCGACCTCGCCATGCTGCGCTACGCGAAAGGCGGCGCGGGCGCGCGGCTCGCGCTGCTCATCCATCACGACGACGCCGAGCGAGAAGTCGCCTACGACCGCGAGTTCCGGCTGAGCCCGCTCGCCGAGGCGCTCGACAAGGCGGGCGACTACGGCATCACGGTCGTAAGCATGAAGCGCGACTGGAAGACGGTTTTTGCGCCCGCGTAATGGGCGATCGACGAGGTCAAGCATCGATGAACGATTCCGTGGAAGCGCCGCCGCCGTTCTTGAAACCCGCCTCGGCCGCGCCCCCGGCCGAAGGCATGGTGTGGATTCCGGGCGGAACGTTCCGCATGGGCTCCGACAAGCACTATCCCGAGGAGGCGCCGGCGCACAGCGTGTCGGTGCGCGGCTTCTGGATGGACGAGCATGCCGTGACCAATGCGGAGTTCAAGCGCTTCGTGGACGCGACCGGGCACAACACGCTCGCGGAGCGGCCCGCCAGTGCCGACGACTATCCCGGTGCCAAGCCGGAGATGCTCGCGCCCTCGTCGGTGATGTTCAAGAAGACCCAGGGCCCGGTCGACCTGCGCAACCACTACAACTGGTGGGTGTACGTGCCGGGCGCGGACTGGAAGCATCCGCGCGGTCCGGCGAGCAACATCCGCAAGCTCATGGACCATCCGGTCGTGCACGTCGCGTTCGAGGACGCGGAGGCCTACGCGAAATGGGCCGGCAAGGAGCTGCCGACCGAAGCGGAATGGGAGTTCGCGGCCCGCGGCGGGCTCGACGGCGCGGAGTTCTGCTGGGGCGACGAGCTGATGCCCGGCGGCAAGCCGATGGCCAACACGTGGCAGGGCGAGTTTCCATGGCAGAACCTCTGCCAGGACGGCTACGAGTGGACCGCGCCGGTCGGCTCGTTCCCGCCGAACGGCTACGGCCTGCACGAGATGGCGGGCAACGTCTGGGAGTGGACGACCGACTGGTACCGGGAGCACGGCAAGATCGAGCACGTCTGCTGCACGATCGACAATCCGCGCGGTGGCGAGCCCGATCAGAGCTACGACCCGAACACGCCCGGCGTGAAGATCCCGCGCAAGGTGATGAAGGGCGGCTCTTACCTGTGTGCGCCGAACTATTGCCGGCGCTACCGCCCCGCGGCGCGCATGCCGCAGGCGATCGACACGTCGACCTGCCATCTGGGGTTCCGGTGCATCGTGCGGACGCAGGCCATCGGATAGGGAGCGAGAGGGGAAAAATGGAAGAACTGCTGCATGCGGTCGCGCACTACGTCGCGCTCGCCGCCGAGGCCGTCGCGATCCTGATCATCGCGGTCGGCATCATCGAGGCGATGATCGGCATCGGGCGGGTCATGGTGCGCCCCGCGTCGACGAACATGGAGAAGCGCGCCGTGTGGCTCGCTTTCGCTCAGTGGCTGGTCGCCGCGCTCACCTTCCAGCTCGCGGCCGACATCGTGAGCACCTCGTTTTCGCCGAGCTGGGACGAAGTCGGCCGTCTCGGGGTGATCGCGGTGATCCGCACCTTCCTGTCCTACTTCCTCGATCGCGAGGTCGACACCAATCGCGAGCTCCAGCGCGCTGCAATGAAGCCGACAACCGGGGAAAAGCGCGCTTGATCGGGCGACGGCGATGACGAGCGAACAGGCTGGGGACCCCACTCATGGCGATCGATCCGAGCGGGCCGGGCAGTGCGGATGGCTTGATTCGTCCGGAGGCCGCGATGCCGCCTCCGGAGGAGCCGGGCTACACCTCGCACCAGCTCCTGAGCATGCTCTCGGGGCTCGGCCATGCCCTGCTCGCGACCGGCGACACGGTCGCCTACGTCGAAGACACGGTGCGCCGCATCGCGCATGCCTACGGCGCCGATCACGTGAACGTCGTCGCACTGCCCACGGCGCTCTTCGTGAAGTTCGGCGAGGGCGACTCGGCTCGCTCAGATTTCACTTCGCAGGAGGGCCTCGCGCTGCGCTTCGACCAGATCGACGCCGTTTTCGCGCTCGCGGAGCGCGCGCAGCGCCGCGAGATCCTGCCCCAGGAAGCGATCGGGCGCCTGGGCGCGATCCTCGCGTCGCCGCCCCTGTACTCGGTTCCGCTCCGAATCGCCGGGCACGTGCTGCTGACGACGGGGCTCGCGCTCATCCTTCAGCCGCGGCCGGGCGTCGTCGGCGCCGCGGCGGGGTTCGGTGCGGTCGTCGGCGGGCTGAAGATCGCCGCCCGGAATCGCGGGCTCTTCCAGACGCTCCTGCCGACTGCCGCGGCCTTCATCGTCGCCGCGATCGCGCTGCTTGCGGCCAAGCACGGATTTCCCGCGAGCCCCATGCCGGTGCTCGTGGCGTCGCTGGCGACGTTTCTTCCCGGCGGGCTGCTCGCGGTCGCGGTGATGGAACTCGCCTACGGCGACGTCGTCTCCGGAGGCAGCCGCTTCGTCACCGGACTTGCCCAGCTCCTCTTTCTCGCGCTCGGCATGCTCGCCGCGACCTCGCTGATCGGCCTCCCGCCGGGCCAGCTCTTCGGTCCGCTGTCGGAGGAGCGGCTGGGCGCCTGGGCGCCGTGGCTCGGCGTGATGCTCTTCGCGATCGGACACGCGCTGCACTACTCGATGCCGCTCAAGCAGCTTCCATGGCTGTTCATCGTCCTCGCGGTCGCCCAGATCGGGCAGGCGACGGGAGGAGCGGCCTTCGGCGGTTACATGGGCGGCTTCAGCGGCGCGCTGGCGATGACCGCCGTGGCGTATTTCATCCAGCATCAGTGGAGCGGGCCGCCGGCCGTGGTGACGTTTCCGCCGGGCCTGTGGCTGCTCGTGCCGGGCTCGCTCGGCCTGATCGGCCTGACCGAGCTCGTCTCGACCGACCGGCTCGCCGGCATCGACGCGTTCGTGAGCACGGTGTTCACGATCACCTCGATCGCGCTCGGCGCGATGGTCGGCCTCGGTTTGTACAACGCGCTGTTCGACCCGATGTTCGCGCGCGCCCGCTCGCTCGCCGATGCCGTCGCGAAGCACGGGCCATGGCGGCGCTGACGGGCCGCGCCGCCGCGCCTTGCGTCGAGCCGTTCACCAGGCCGACATGAGCTCCGCGAGCGCCCGCTACGCGATGGCGAACCTCCCCGGCGACATGTTCGCCGGGCTCACGCTGTGGGCCGTGTCCGCAGCGCAGGCGCTTGCGTACTCGCGCCTCGCGCATGCGACGCCGATCGCCGGCCTCGTCACGGCGATCTGCGGCGCCTTGGCATACGCGCTCCTCGGTTCGAGCCGGCGGATCTCGATCGGTCCCGCCGGCGGCATCTGCGCGATGGTCGGCGCTGCGGTCTTGAGCGTGCCGCAGGCGAGTCTCGGCGAGTACATCGCCGCGCTTACGCTGATGGCTGCCGTCGTGCTGTTCGTTGCGGGCGCGCTGCGTATCACCTTCCTGCAGCGGCTGTTCCCTGCGCCGGTGTTCGTCGGCTATCTGGCGGGCACGGGCATCTCGATCCTCATCGGGCAGGCGACCGAGCTCCTCACCCACGGGACGTTCGCGCTGGGCGTCGGGCTCGCAGCCATCGCGGGCGTGCTGGCGCTCAAATGGCTGCTCCCACGCGTCCCCGCGCCGTTCGTCGTCCTCTTCATCGCCACCGCCGCGAGCATGCTGTTCGACTTCGCCGGGAAAGGCGTGCCGGTGATCGGCAGCGCGCTCGGGCAGTTCGGCGAATTCGTCTCTCCGCTCTCGATCGGGAAGGACGCCTACGCCGCGATGTGGGCGCCCGCGCTCGGTCTCGCCTTGTTCGTCTACGTCGACGGGCTCGCGAACGCGGAGGCGCTCGCCAAGGAAGGCGATCCGCCGATCCGCGCTCGGCGAGAATACTTCGCGCTCGGCGGCGTGAACCTGCTCTCGGGCCTCTGGGGCGGCTTCGTCGCGGGATGCAGCACGTCGCGCAGCGTCGTGGGCATGCGCGCCGGCGCGAACACGCGCCTCGCGCCGATCGTCGCGGGGCTGCTGCTCCTGCTCACCGCCTTCTCGGTCGTGACCTTGATCGAGCCGATGCCGCTCGCTGCCCTCGCCGGCGTCGTGTTCGTCGCCGCGTTCGACCTGATCAACGTCGCCAAGCTCCGCGAGTTCGCGCGCCTGCGCCGGGAGGACTTCTGGATCGCGCTGATCGCGATCGCCGGCGTGCTGTTCACCAGCCCGATGACCGGCGTGGGCATCGGCGTCGGGGCGGCGCTCGCCGAGGCGCTGCGTCGTGGCATGCAGCCGCAGCGCTCGCTTCTCTCCGGCCGCTCCCCGGATCGGTACTACGAAGCCTTCGATCCGGCGCGGCTGCCGCTCGTCGACGGCACCGTCATCTACCGTTTCGGTGCGCCGCTCTTCTTCGCGAACGCCGATGTCTTCGTGCAGGACATGCGCGCGATCGCGGACGCGGCGCCTCGGGGCCTGCACGCCGTCATGGTCAATGCCGACAGCCTCGGCATCCCGGATGCCGCCGCCCGCGACGCCCTGACCAAGGCACAGCAAATGCTCGCGAGGCGCGGAATCGACCTCCTGTTCGGCAACGCGCGACACGCGGCGCGCGAAGCGCTGCAGGAAGCCGGATTCAAGCTCGTCGACGAGAAGACGTTCGTCGATCTCGTGATGAAGATCCGCGAAGACCTCAAGCCCGCCGCTCCGCCGACGACCACGGGAGCCTCCGATGCCAGCTGACCCTCCGCAAGCGCACGTAACCGGTCAATCCCCGTCGAGCGAGATATCGACCGAGCTCGCAATGCGACGAACCGGGATGGCCTTCCAGCGCACCCGGCTCGCGCAGGACCGGACGCTGATGGCCGTCATCCGCACCGCACTGTCGATGATCGGCTTCGGGTTCACGATCTTCAGCTTCTTCCAGAAACTCGGTGAAGAGAAGATCATCACCCACTCGGAGGCTCCGCGTAACTTCGGCATATCGCTGGTGCTGCTCGGCATCCTGATTCTCGTGCTGGGGATCGCGTCCGACGTCTGGTACATGGTCGGGCTGCGGGAGCAGCGGCGCGCGATGATGGCCGACCAGCTGCTCCACGGCGAGAGCGTCTTCCCCGTTTCGTACACGCTGATCGTGGCGTGCCTGCTCTTCCTCATCGGGGCGTTCGCCATCGTCAGCATGCTCTATCACATCGGGCCATTCGGCTGAGAGGGGATAAGACTCATGTGGGCCTGGTTCGTCGACGTGCTGCGCAGCCATCCGGAGATGGCGGTGTTCCTGACGCTCGCCTTCGGCTACTGGATCGGAAAGATCAAGCTCGGCACGATCCCGCTCGGCGCGGTGGTAGGCGTGCTGATCGCCGGGGTCGTGATCGGCCAGGCGGGCGTCAAACCGTCCGCCGACCTGAAGACGGTATTCTTCCTGCTGTTCCTGTTCTCGATCGGCTATCGCACCGGGCCGCAGTTCTTCAACGGGCTCAAGTCGAGCGGGTTGCCGCAGATCGCGCTGACCGTGATCTTCTGCGTCACGGCGCTCGCGATCGCGTACGTTGCGGCGCGCATCGCGGCCTACGACGCGGGCACGGCGGGCGGCCTCCTCGCGGGAGGCACGACCGAATCCGCGACCATCGGCACCGCGACCGACGCGATCAACCGGCTGCCGATCGAGGCGGGCAGCAAGCAGTCGCTCATCGCCAACGCCGCCGTCGCCTTCGCCGTGACGTACTTCCTGGGAGTCCTGTCGACCGTCACCTTTCTCGCGCGCTTCGGCCCGCACATCCTCGGCGTCGACCTCGCCGCGGAGTGCGCGAAGCTCGAGCAGCAGATGGGTCTCGCTGCCGACGACGCGATCGTCACCGGCTATCGCCCCTTCACCGTCCGTGCCCTGCGCGTCGAAGGCGACGGCTACGCCGGCAAGACCGCGCGCGAGATCGAGG
>Ga0335077_10000156_pt1 | contig 68798 bp, 71 predicted proteins | sample Lox_Sample_31_FD_207151 | JGI IMG/M metagenome (GOLD analysis project Ga0335077, IMG submission 207151) | Soil microbial communities from Loxahatchee National Wildlife Refuge, Florida, United States - Lox_Sample_3.1 | ecosystem: Environmental > Terrestrial > Soil > Wetlands | place: USA... | reverse complement strand
TGAGGTCATCGGGGTCCTCCAGCGCCCCCCGCTTGGTGGTGACCAGGCCCAGCACCACCATCGTGCCCGGCGGCACGAACCGCAACGGCGCGAACCCGCCCGAGCGGTCATCATCGAACTCCAGGAAGAACCCATCCACCTCCAGCCCCCCGAACAGCGCCTCGGCCACGAAGTCATAACCCCCCGACGCCGCCCACGAGGACCGGAAATTCCCCCGGCACAGATGCGTGGTCACCGCCAGCCCGGCCGGCCGCCCGGCCAGCGCCGCGTTCACCTGCGCGATATACCGCAGATGCAGATGCTCGGCGTCCTCGCCCCGCGCCGCGATCTGCGCCCGCTGGCCCGGGTCGTTCAGGTACGCCAGGCTCGTGTCATCCAGCTGCAGATACCGGCACCCCGCCGCGGCCAGCGCGGCCACCTCCCCGGCATACGCCGCGGCCAGATCGGCCCAGAACTCCTCCATATCCGGGTACACCGCCGGATCGACCGACGCCGGCCCGCCCCGGTAATGCACCATGTTCGGCGACGGGATGGTCAGCTTCGGCACCGCCGAGGTGACCACCGACCGCAGGTAGCGGAAGTCATCCGCGAAGATCGTGTGACCGAGCCGGATCTTGCTGTCCACCACGATCGACGCCGGGGCGAACTCGATGTCGCCACCCGGGTTATGGAACTTCACGGCCAGGTTCCCCGGCGCCCGGCTGATCCCGCCGAGCTGGTAGATGAAATCCATATGCCACGACCCCCGGCGCAACTCCCCATCGGTCGCCGACTGCAGCCCCACCGCCTCCTGCATCGCCACCACCCCGGCGATAGCCGCATCCTCAGCCGCCCGCAGCTGCCCGGCACTGACCCGCCCCGCCGCGAAATCCTCCCGCGCCGCCAGCAACCCAGCCGGCCGCAGCAAACTACCCACATGATCAGCACGGAACGGCGGACTAGTACGGGCACTCATCTGGGCTCCTTCGTCATGCTTCCGGCGCGCCTCCACGGGGTTGGCACCCCGCCTCCTGCGGCGCGTTATGCCGGAATTATCGGCCTGGCCAGGCCGGCCGCATCGTACCGGGCTACCCGGCGGTCAACTGACGCGCTCTCCCTGGCCTGGTCGATGGCGGCCCAGACCCGGGCCGGGGTGAGCGGTATGTCGATGTGCCGGATGCCGAGGTGGCTGAGCGCGTCGATGACCGCGTTCTGCACCGCGGGCCCGGCGCCGATCGTGCCGGCCTCCCCGATGCCCTTGGCCCCCAGCGGGTTGATGCCGGTCGGCGTCTCGCTGCCGATCAGCTCGAAGCTGGGCAGCTCAGCGGCACTGATGGCCGCGTAGTCGGCCAGTGTGCCGGTCAGCGGGTTGCCCGCGGCGTCGTACACCACCTCTTCGAGCAGGGCCTGGGCCACACCCTGGGCGATGCCGCCGTGCCGCTGCCCCTCGGCCAGCAGCGGGTTGACCACCGTCCCGGCCTCGTCCACGGTGATATGCCGGATCAGCCGGGCCTGCCCGGTCTCGGTGTCTACCTCTACCACCGCGAGATGGCTGCCGAACGGGAACGTGGGCGCGCCCCCGGCGTACTGGACCGCGGCCACCAGTCCGTCCGGCCCGGCCTGGCTGGCCACGTCGGCCCAGGTCCGGCCGGAGGCTGGGTCGCCGCGGACCCGCCACTGGCCGGAGCCGGTGTCCAGCTCCAGGTCGGCCTCGGCGGCCTCGATCATGTCCGCGGCCACCCGGCGGGCCTGTTCCCTGACGTCCCGGGCGGCCTGGTGCACGGCCACCCCGCCGAGCTGCAGGGAGCGGGATGCATAGGTGCCGGCCCCCTCCGGGATGACATCGGTGTCGCCGTGCACCACCGTGACCTGATCCATCGGGATGCCCAGCTCGGCCTGGACGAGCATGGCCCACGCCGTGTGATGGCCCTGGCCGTGCGCGGAGCTGCCGGTGTAGCAGGTGGCGGTGCCGTCCCCGTGCACCACGAGCCGGGCGGTCTCCCCAGCCGCCGCGTCCGCGGCGGTGATCTCCACGTAGCTGGCCAGCCCGATGCCGAGCTGCACCACGTCGCCGCGCCCGCGCCGCCTGGCCTGCTCGGCGCGCAGCCCGGCGTAGTCCGCCGCGGCCAGCACCTTGTCCAGGGCGGCCAGGTAGTCCCCGCTGTCGTACACCGCCCCGGCCGGTGTGGTGTGCGGGAAACGGCCCGGCGGGATCAGGTTCTGCCGCCGGACATCGGCCGGGTCCAGGCCGGTCTCGGCCGCGAACAGGTCGATGGCCCGCTCGATGGCGGCCGTCGCCTCGGGCCGTCCCGCGCCCCGGTAGGCGGCGATCGGCGTGGTGTTGGTCAGCAGCACCTGATACGCGGTCCGCACCTGCGCGATGTCGTACGGGCCGGGCGCCATCAGGCTGGTCATGGTAGGCAGGAACGCGCTCATCCGCGGGTAGGCACCGGTGTCCTGGATGATGCCGATCTGGTAGCCGAGGATCCGACCGTCCCTGGTCCCGCCGATGGTGATGGACTGCCGCTGGGCCCGGCCATGGGTCATCCCGACCAGGTTTTCGCTGCGCGTCTCGGCCCACCGCACGGCCCGGCCGGTGCGCCTGGCCGCCCACGCGACCGAGAGCGCATCCCGGTCCACGCCGACCTTGGCGCCGAACCCGCCGCCCACGTCGGGAGTGATGACCCGGATCGCGCCGGGGTCCAGCCCGAGCGCCCCGGCCAGGAGGGAACGGGTGATCTGCGCGTTCTGCGTGCTGACCCAGACGGTCAGCTTGCCGTCCGCCCACCGCGCGGCCGCCGACCGGCCTTCCAGCGGCACCGGGGCCAGCCGCTGGTTGACCATGTCCTGGCGGACCACCACGTCACACCCGCGCAGCCCGCTGTCGTCGGCCAGGGCGCCCATGCTGACCGCCACATTCGAGCTGGTCCCCGGGAACAGCAGCGTCCCGGGCCCGGCCGCGCCGTCATACCCGAGCACCACGGGCAGCGGCGTGTAGTCCACGCTGACCAGTTCAGCCGCGTCCTCGCCCTGGTAGCTGCCGTCGGTGAGCACCATGGCCACCGGCTCGCCGACGAAACGCACCCGGCGCACGGCCAGCAGCGGCTCGGCGTACGGGCCGCCCATCGGCAGCGGCGCACCTTCGCTGCCCGGCTCGCCGGCCGGCGGCGGCGGCGGGAGATCGTCCATGTCCTGCGCGGTGAACACCGCGACCGTACCCGGCCCGGCCAGCGCCCCGGACACGTCGATCCCGGCGATCTCGGCATGCGCCATCGGGCTGCGCACGAACGTGACCCGGGCCGCGCCGGCCAGTTCCGGGAGCCGCAGGTCCTCGACGTAGCTGCCGCCCGCGGTGAGCAGCTTCGCGTCCTCGGTGCGCACCACGCGGGTGCCCAGGATGCTCACGTGCTCTCCCTCCGCCCCCGCTACCCGCAATGGTGTCATTGCGCGGTACCCGAAAGCCGCCAGGCTACCTATGCCGGGCTGGACCGCCCCGCGGCTCGCCGGTGATCACGTCGTCGCGGAAGCCGGCGGCCAGCGCGCGCAGCGCCGCGTCCAGGTAGACGGTGAGGTCGGCGTCGGCATGCACAGCCCACCGGTCGTAGGCCGCCCGGCATGCGGCCAGCGTGGCCCGCCCCACGGCCAGCGGGTAGAGCGAGTCGGCCGGCTGCCCGGACCGGCGGGCCACGAACTCGGCCACCGCCCGCTCCCACGCCTCGTAATGCACCGCGGCACTAGCCACCAGGCCGGGCACCGACCCGATGAGGGACATCCGGGCGCGCAGTTCCGGCACGTCGCCCGCCTGGTAATGGTTGGCCGCCAGGACGGCCCGGCGGACCGCCTCCATCACCGGCAGGCCGGCCGGCATCCCGGCCAGCAGCGACCGGATCGTGGCCACCTCGGAGTCGAACGCTCCCCACAGCACGCCCGCCTTGGAGTCGAAGTAGCGGAAGAACGCCCGCCTGCTCACCCCAGCCTCGGCCGCGATCTGGTCGACGGTGGTCTCCTCGAAACCCTGCTCGGTGAACAGCCGCAGGGCAATGACCTCGAGCTTACGGGCGCTGGTCCGCGGCGGGCGGCCGCGGCGCCCTCCGGGGCCGGGCGGAACGTCGGTGGTCATCGGACGGAATCTTCCCGCCTAGGTATTGCCTGCGTCCAGCCTGCTCGTTTAGCCTGCCGATATTCGTCACAGTGTGACGAATATCGGGCCCCGAGCACCAGCCCCGAGGAGCTGACATGGCTGACCATCCCGCCGCCCAGCTGGCCGACGAGGCCGCCCACGACGCCGCTGGCCTGGATGGCCCGGGCCGCGCGGACGTCGTGGCCGATGAGGTCCTGGTCGAGGAGGTCTCGATCGATGGCATGTGCGGCGTCTACTGATTTGGCCGGCGCAGCGTTCGACCTGGATGCCGCCTGGCGGCTGGCCCCGCAGGTCCAGGTCCGCCCGGAGCGGTTCGGCGCGCTGCTCTACCACTTCGGCACCCGGCAGCTGTCGTTCCTGAACAGCCCGGCCCTGCTGGCCGTGGTCAGCTCGCTGGCCACGCAGCCCAGCGCCCGGGCGGCCTGCGCCGCGGCCGCCGTCCCCGACGCCGAGCTAGCCCGCTATGGCCGCGCGCTGGGCACGCTGGCCGCGTCGCAGATGATCTGCCGCCGGGACCCGGTGTGACCGCCGCAGCGCTTCCGCTGGTCGAGCAGTTCAGCTACGGGCTGGACGCGCCGATCTGCCTGACCTGGGAGCTGACCTACGCGTGCAACCTGTCCTGCGTGCACTGCCTGTCCAGTTCAGGGCGGCGTGACCCGCGCGAGCTGGGCACCGCGGAGTGCCGGGCCGTGATCGACGAACTGCAGCGGATGCAGGTGTTCTACGTCAACATCGGCGGCGGCGAGCCGACCGTCCGCCCCGACTTCTGGGACCTGCTCGACTATGCGACCGGGCACGATGTGGGGGTCAAGTTCTCCACCAACGGCGTCCGGATCACTCCCCGGGCCGCCCGGCGGCTGGCCGCCAGCGACTACGTGGACGTGCAGATCTCGCTGGACGGCGCGACCGCCCAGGTGAACGACGCGGTGCGCGGCCCAGGATCGTACGGCACCGCGCTGCGTGCCATGGCCAACCTGGCCGAGGCAGGATTCACCGGCTTCAAGATCTCGGTCGTGATGACCCGGCACAACGCCAGCCAGCTCGGCGAGTTCAAGGCGCTGGCTGACTCGTTCGGAGCCCAGCTCCGGCTCACCCGGCTGCGGCCGTCCGGGCGGGGCGCCGGCGTGTGGGACGAGCTGCACCTGACCGCGGGCCAGCAGCGGCAGCTCTACGACTGGCTGGCCGCGCACGGCAGCAGCGTGCTGACCGGGGACTCGTTCTTCCACCTGAGCGGGTACGGCGCGGCGCTGCCCGGGCTGAACCTGTGCGGCGCCGGGCGGGTGGTCTGCCTGATCGACCCGGTCGGCGACGTGTACGCGTGCCCGTTCGCCATCCATCCCGCGTTCCTGGCCGGAAACGTCCGGGACCCGGGCGGCTTCACCCGGGTCTGGCGCGAGTCCGAGCTGTTCGGCGGGCTGCGCCAGCCGCAGTCCGGCGGGGCGTGCGAGTCCTGCGCCGCGTACCGGTCGTGCCGGGGCGGCTGCATGGCGGCCAAGTTCTTCACCGGCCTGCCGCTGGACGGCCCGGACCCGGAGTGCGTGCAGGGCCATGGCGAGCGCGCGCTGGCCACCGCGGACACCGCCGCGGCGCCGCGCCCGGCGGGCGACCACTCGCACCGGACCCGCCGCGCCCCGGTCCCGGTCGAGCTCAGCCGCCGCCGGCCGGCCGGGCTGGCCAGCGCCGGCCACCCACCGGTGAGCGCATGTAACCCGGATCCGCTGGCCGGGTTCACGCCCCCGGGACGCTGAGTTGCGGCTCGCCGACCTGTCCTGGCCCGAGGCCGGCCAGCGGGCCGCGGCCGGCGCGGTGCTGGCCGTGCCGGTCGGGTCCACCGAACAGCACGGCCCGCACCTGCCGCTGTCCACCGACACCGACATCGCGGTGGCGCTGTGCGCCCGGCTGGCCGCGGCCCGGCCGGACGTGCTGACCGCCCCACCGGTCGGCTACGGGTCGAGCGGTGAGCACGCCGGGTTCCCTGGCACGCTGTCCATCGGGCAGGCGGCCCTGGAACTGCTGCTGGTGGAGCTGGGCCGGTCGGCCACGCTGACCTTCCGTCACCTGGTGCTGGTGTCCGCGCACGGCGGCAACGCCGGGCCGGCCGCCCGCGCGGTGCGCCGGCTCGGCCGCGAGTCACGGCACGTGCTGCTGTTCCAGCCGCGCTGGGACGGTGACCCGCACGCCGGCTACCCGGAGACGTCGATGATGCTGGAACTCGACCCGGCCCGGGTGCGGCTGGACCGCGCGGTGCCCGGGGACACCCGCCCGCTCGGCCAGACCTGGCCGGTGCTGCGCACAGCCGGGGTGCGCGCGGTCAGTGCGTCCGGGATCCTGGGTGACCCGGCCGGTGCCACCGCCCAGGCCGGCCGGGCCCTGCTGGATGCGCTGGCCGCCACGCTGATCCACGACGTGGCCGCCTGGCACCCGGTCGGCGCCCGGTGACCGGGCGGGTGGCGCTGGTCACCGGGGCGGCCCGCGGCATCGGGGCGGCCACCGTGCTGGCCCTGGCCGAGGCCGGCTGGTCCGTGCTGGCCGTGGACAGCGTGGCCGACGACCCGGCCCTGCCCTACCCGATGGCCACCCCGGCCGACCTGTCCAGGCTGATCGCGGACGCCCGCGGCCGGGCCCGCTCGGCGGACCAGGTCCGGCCATGCACCGCCGACGTACGTGACCCGGCCGCGATCGACGCGGCCGTGGCCGAGGCCGAGTCCCGGTGGGGTGGCCTGGACGCGGCCATCGGCGCGGCCGGCGTGATCGCGGGCGGCGTCCCGCTCTGGCAGCTGCCCGCCGGGCAGCAGCAGGCCGTGCTGGACGTCAACCTGGGCGGCGTGCTGACCCTGGCCCGGGCGGCCGTCCCCGCGCTGCTCCGCCGGCCGGCCCCGCGCTCCGGGCGGTTCCTGGCCGTAGCGTCCGCCGCCGCCACCCGTGGGCTGCCCATGCTGGCTGCGTACTGCGCATCGAAGGCCGGGGTGGCCGGCCTGATCCGCGCGCTGGCCGCCGAACTGGCCGACAGCGGGGTCACCGCGAACGCGGTCAGCCCCGGTTCGACCGGCACTCCGATCCTGGACGAGAGCGCCCGGCTGTACGGCCTGCCCGGCGCCGCGGCCTTCGCCCGCCAGCAGCCGGCGGGCCGGCTTCTCGGCCCGGCCGAGGTGGCCGCCGTGCTCGCGTTCCTGGCCGGCCCGGCCAGCAGCGGAATGACCGGCGCGGTCGTTCCCGTCGACGGCGGACTAGCGCTGTGAGCCACGTCGGGAGTCCCGCGGGGTCGCCCCCCCGGGCCGGCACCGTCCCGGCCGGGTTCCGCGTGGTGCTGGATCCCGGCACTAAGCAGCTCGGCGACGGCGCGTTCTTCGGCGGGTCGCCCGCCCGGGTGCTGCGGCTGACCAGCGCCGGGCAGCGCGCCCTGGCCGAACTGCGGGACGGCCCGGTGCGCAGCAGCGCCAGCGGCATGCTGGCCCGCCGGCTGACCGACGCGGGCCTAGCCCACCCACGGCCGCCGGCCCTGGCCGCGCCGCCGGACGTGACCGTGCTGATCCCGGTCCGGGACCGCGCGGAACTGCTGGACCGCTGCCTGACCGCGCTGGGCGGCCGGTACCCGGTACTGGTGGTAGACGACGGCTCAGCCGGCCCGGCCGCCATCGCCGGCGTGGCCGCCCGGCACCGCGCCACGCTGCTGCGGCGGGCCGCCAACGGCGGCCCAGCCGCCGCGCGGAACACTGGCCTGGCCAGCGTGACCAGCGACCTCGTGGCGTTCTTGGATAGTGATTGTGTGCCGGAGCCGGGCTGGATCGAACGGCTGGCGGCGCACCTGGCGGATCCGGCGGTGGCCATGGCCGCCCCCCGCATCCTCCCGGTATCCCCCCGCGGGGGCGGCCCCCCGGAGCCCCCCGGGAGCGCCACCCCGGCGGGAACACGCCCGCGGCGCGCCCCCACCCGCCAGAGCTGGGCCGACCGGTACAGCGCCGCGGGCTCCAGCCTGGACATGGGCGGCCAGGAGAGCCGGGTCGCGCCCGGGACGCGGCTGTCCTACGTGCCGGCCGCCGCGCTGCTGGCCCGCCACGCCGCGCTGCTCGCGGCCGGCGGGCGGGACGTGTTCGACCCGGCGCTGCGCCTGGGCGAGGACGTGGACCTGGTCTGGCGGCTGCACGCGGCGGGCGGGCGGATCCGCTACGAGCCGGCGGCGGTGGTGCGCCATCACGAGCCCGCCAGCTGGCCCGGCCTGCTGGCCCGGCGGTTCCGGTACGGCACGTCGGCCGCCCCGCTGGCCCTGCGGCACCCGGGCCAGTCCGAGCCGCTGCGGCTGTACCCGTGGCCCACGCTGACCGTGGCCGGGCTGCTGGCCCGCCAGCCGGTGCTGGCCGGCCTGGGGTTCGCCGGGTCGGTGCTGGCCATGCGCGCGGCACTGCACCGGGCCGGGCTGCCCGACCGGGGCGTGCTGCCCGCGATGCTCCGCGCCACCCAGCAGACCTGGCTCGGCATCGGCCGGTACGGCGGCCAGTTCGCGGCGCCCGTGCTGGCCGCGGCGCTGGCCGCGCCCGGCCCGGGCCGCCCAGGCCGCCGCTGGGGCCGCCGCGCCGCGGCCGCGTCGCTGCTGCTCGGCCCGGCGCTGACCGCGTGGTCCGCGCAGCGCCCGGACCTGGACCCGGTCCGCTTCACGCTCGGCCGGCTGGCCGACGACGCAGCCTATGGCGCAGGGGTGTGGGCCGGGGCGCTGCGGGCCCGGACCACGATCCCGCTCCGGCCGGCCATCGCCTGGCACCCGCTGCGCGGCGACCTGGCCCGCCCCGGGCCAGGCGATCAGCCCGCTGGCGGGCGGCCTGGCTAGGAGCTGCGCTCCCAGGTGACGGAGAACCCGTTCCCGCTGCTGTTCAAGGCCCCAGGCTGGGCCTTGACCCGTCCCGCGGAGTCGATCATCGTGATCTCGCTGCCGGTGAACGACGAGATGACCCCGGAGCTGGAGCTGCCGGTCACCGTCGCGCCGGGCGCGGTCCACGTGCTGAAGCGGGCCAGCGGGTAGACGCCGGTGGACCCGCTGGGCGCCTCGGCGATCCATTCCGCGCTGGAGTTGGCGCAGCCCGAGCACGTCTGGGTGGTGCTGACGTTGTCACCGGACCGGCTGGAGTCGGTCACCTTGAGCGCATAGCTGGTGCCACTCCGGGCCACCGACGCGGAGATGGTGTCACCGGCGTGCACCGTCTCGCCGACGACCTGGATGTCGTTGCTGGGATACATTTCCCACCACGTGTAGTAGTAGGCGGTGCCCAGGTAGCACTCGGCCAGGGTGCCGTCCTGCTCCACTGTGGCGCTGCGGTAACCGTCGATGCCGACCCAGAACGCGGCCAGCGACGTCTGCGCGGTGCACCGGACGGACGGTTCGGTCCAGCTGGCCGTGACCTTGCTGAACGTGCTGTTCACGTCGGCGTAGCCGGACCAGTTCGTGCTGCTCACCTGGGACAGGCCCCTGATCGGGCCGAGTGCCCGGGCACGCGCTGGTCGGCCGAGTGCTGGCCGACCGACAGGTGCTGGAGCAGCGTCCGGGCCGCGGCCGCCTGGCGGCCCCGGGCCGCGGCGGTGCTGGCGCCCGCAGTGCTGCTGGCGCCCGCGGCGGTGCCGAAGGCCAGCAGCATGCCCGCCGCCGGCAGGCAGGCGAGTAAGGCGAGGTGGGGCAGACGGGGACGGCGCATAAGAGGTGTACCTCTCCCGGTGGGGCGGCCTGGGTAGCCGCGCGTGGGCCAATCGTAAATTCTCATAATGTGGCTATCAATATGGTGCCCGGCCATTCCTGCGCCGCCGGCCCGGGTGCGCTCAGTCCGGCTGGCCCGGCTCGGCCGCTGCGTCGTCCGGCGGGTTATCGATGACCGGGACCGGATCGAGGCCGATCTTCTCCGCGATCCGGGTCAGCAGCTCGTCCTGCGCGGCGAGATGGCCCTGCACATGGGCGACCTCGTGCAGGGTCGCGCTCGCGTCGTGGAACGTGGCCTCGGCGCGTTTGTCCGCCGCCGCGCCCTGCACGTTCTGCCCGACCATGATCACGCTGAGCAGGACCAGCTGCAGGAACGTTTGCGCCATCCAGGACACCACGGCCGCGGTGCCGGCGCGGATCGCGTCCGGCAGGCTGATCAGGTCGAACAGGGCGAACACGTAAGCACACCACATGCTGCCGACCGCCTTGGTGATAACCAGTGCGACCTTGGTGTTGAACCGGTTGACCGCCGTCCCGCGGGGCAGCAGGTCAGCTACCTTGACCGGCTTCTCGGCCCGCCGGGAGGCGATCCTCGGGTGGCGTATGTGCTGGTAAATCGCCATGTCCTGGTTTCCCCTCGGTGTGAATGCCCGTGGGGGCGGGCCCCGCCAGGGTAACGGCCGGCCGCGGGGCAGCTGTGCCAGCCGCGCCTCAGCCGGCTGGCGCTCCCAGCAGGGGCCACTGAGAGTCCGCCCACTGACCACGCCACCACTCCCCGGGGCCAGCTGACGCTAAGTCAGCGGCATATCGGTCAGCACAGCACCAATCGCGTGATCATTAACGTTGATGCGTATTTTCCCGGTCCCGCTGGGCTGGCCTTATTCCGGATGGCCTTTTACGGCCGGCCGTTAATGGCGGCGGGGTTTCGTCAGCGTGAGGGCCAGGTAGATCACGGCCGCCGAGGGCCAGATCGTGGCCGCCGCCACGGCGTCGTGCCGCAGCAGCGCACTGGCCACCGCAGCCAGCAGCAGCACCGGGGCGGCCAGTGCCACCCGCGCCGTCATTCCGGGCCCGGGTGCCCGCTGCTGCCCGAGCATCTCGTCCACCACCTCGGCCACCCGGTCGTCGATCTCGTCTCCGAAGCGGTCCAGGAACTCGGTCGGCATGCACCTCACGATAGGTTTGCGTGCAGAGTCACCTCCGGCCGATCCGGTACGGGTGCTGGTGTGCCCTGCGGGACCAGAGGGGTCAATGGGATCTGCAGTCCGCTTCTTTCATTCCCTGACCGGGAGCGGGTGACCGGGAGCGGCCTACGCACCCCACCGGACCCGCACCCGGACGCGGGATACGGCACACAGCGCGGGCTGGGACCATGAAGGGTGTGAGCGTTACCCGGCTGATCACCCCCGACGACGCCCCGGCGCTGACCCGGCTGGTCCGGGCCAACCGCGAGTTCCTGGCCCCCTGGGATCCGGTGCGTGGCGCGGACTATTTCACCGAGGCCGGGCAGCGCGCCGACATCCTGGGCTCGCTCACCCAGTACGCGCAGGGGGTCAGGGTGCCGCACCTGATCCTGCGCGAGTCCGGCGGCATCGCGGGCCGCATCACGCTGAACACCGTGGTCCGCGGCGCATTCCAGTCGGCCAGCGTCGGTTACTGGGTGGGCGCCGCGGACAACGGGCGCGGCCTGGCCACCGCGGCGGTCCGGGTCATGATCCAGCTCGCGTTCCACGATCTCGGCCTGCACCGGCTCGAGGCCGGCACCCTGGTCCACAACGTCAGGTCGCAGCGGGTCCTGGAGCACAACGGGTTCGTCCGCTTCGGCCTGGCCCCGGAGTACCTCAACATCGCTGGCCGGTGGCAGGACCACGTCCTCTACCAGCTGATCAACTCCAGGCCCGGCTGATGAGCCACGTCCTGGTGGCGCGGTGCGTCCGGGGGCTGGAATGGATCCTGGCCGACGAGATCGCCAGCACGACCGGCCCCGGCCTCCCGGCAGGCGGCATGCGGCTGGCGCCCCGGCAGGTCAGCTTCACCGTCCCCCGGCTCACCCGGCAGCTCCTGACGCTGCGCACCGCGGACGACCTGTTCCTCCAGGTGGGCACCGTGACCGGGGTGGACCAAACCCGCGCCGCCCTCCCGGTGCTGGCCGCCCGGCTCGGCCAGCTCAGCCTGGGCGGCCCGCTCACCGCGCTGCGGGATCTCCGCGACGTCCCGGACAAGCTGACGTTCGACGTGGTGGCCAGCCTGTCCGGGCGGCGTACCTACAACCGCTACGCGGTCGAGGACACCGCAGGCGGCGTGCTGGGGCCGATGCTCGGGGGGCGGTATGTGTCGCGTTCGGCCGGGACGGGTGACTGGCCGGCGGGCGGCACCGACCTGACCGCCCGGCTGTTCCTGCACGGCACCGAGGTGCGGGTGACGCTGCGGGCCGGCTCACGGCCGCTGCACCGCCGGGCCTGGAAGGTGCGTACCGGGCCGGGCAGCCTGCACCCCCCGGTGGCGGCCGCGCTGGCCCGGATCGCCGGGCACCCGGATGGCGGCGTCATCGCCGACCCGTTCTGCGGCGACGGGACCATCCCGGTCGAGGCCGCGCTGGCCGACCCGGCCGCCCGGGTCATCGCCGCCGACCTCGACGGCAGCCGGCTGGGCAACGCCCGGGCCAACGCGGCCGCGGCCGGCGTGCGGGTGCGCTTCCTCCAGGCCGACGCCGGGGTTCCGCTGCTACGCGACGGTCAGCTCGGCCAGGTCGTCACGAACCCGCCGTGGAACCGCTCGGTCGGCGCGGCCGGCCGGGCCGCCGATGGGCTGGGCCCGTTCTGGCGCCAGCTCCCGGCCGGGTTCGGCCGTCACGGGCGGGTCACGGTCATCGCGGACGCCGAACTCGGCACCGCGGGCCGGCTGCGCGGGGACGGCTACGACGTCACCCTGGCTCAGGGCATCCGGCTGGCCGGGCGGCTGTCCGAGATCCTTGTCGCGACCCCGCCGGGCACCGCACCGATCCCGGCCGACCCGGCCCTGGCCGGCTGGCGGCAGCAGGCGATCAGGGATGGCGTGCTGTCCGGCGACGGGTTCTGATTCCCGGCACGCACCGCGCGGCGCCGGGTGCCGGGACGGCCTGGGCGGCGTTCGGTAAAGGCAGGGTCAGCCGGGCTCGCTGAGCTGGTGGCTGTCCACGGCGGTCAGCGCGCAGCCGTAGATCTTCTTGAGTTCCGCGATGACGCGCTGGGTTTCGGCCGAGAACGGCGGCTGGCCCTCGAACGCGTGCAGTACCACACCTTCGAGCAGGTCCCCGAGCGACATGTCGAGGTACTCGGCCAGGGCCTTCAGCACCTTCAGCAGGCTGCGCTCCATCCGGACGCCGGTCTGCACCCGCTCAACTGTTATCACGCTACTACGGTAAGCCGGTACCAGGCGGTGTGCCGAGCAGGCCGGCCAGCGTGGCCGCGAGCCGCGGGATGTGCACTGGCCCGGACGTGTCCACCGCCAGGACCGGGCCGATCCTGGGCGAGCGCGGCGGCTCGCCCCACAGCTCCGCCCCGGTGCGGTCCCCGTCCAGGTGGCCGGGGTGCCGGGTCCCGGGCCTGGTAGCGGGCCCGGGCCAGCCCGGCCGGGACGGTGCAGACGACGTTGCGGTGCCAGCCGGGTCAGCGGGGTCAGGTGCCATGGGCCCCGCCTGCCCGCTCCCCGCCGCCTACCGCGCGGCGAGATCGTTGCGGTGCGCCCAGGCGGCTACGTCACCGCCCTCGATGGCCGTGGCCAGCAGGTCGGGGAACGCGTCCGGGGTGCACGCGAACGCGGGCACGCCCAGCCCGGCCAGGGCGGCCGCGTTGTCCTGGTCGAACGCGGGCGCCCCGTCGTCGGACAGTGCCAGCAGCACCACCACCTGCACTCCGGCCGCCTTGAGCGCGGCCATCCGGGCCAGCATCTGCTCACCCGCGCCGCCCTCGAACAGGTCGGAGATCAGCACGAAGACCGAGTCCCGCGGCCGGGTAATGAGCCCCTGGCTGTACGCGATGGCCTGGTTGATGTCGGTGCCGCCGCCGAGCTGGACGCCGAACAGGATGTCCACCGGGTCGGCCAGCTTCCCGGTCAGGTCGACCACGGCCGTGTCGAAGACGACCAGCGACGTCCTGAGCGCCCGGATCGAGGCCAGCACGGCACCGAACACGGACGCGTACACCACGGACGGCGCCATCGAGCCGGACTGGTCGATGGCCAGCACCACGTCGCGGGCCACCGCCTGCTGCCGCCGCCCGTACCCGACCAGGCGTTCGGGCACTACGGTGCGATGCTCGGGCAGATACCGGGTCAGGTTGGCGGCGATGGTGCGGTTCCAGTCGATGTCGCGCGGCCTGGGCCGCCGGGACCGGGCGGCCCGGTTCAGCGCGCCGGACACCGCGGCCCGGGTGCGGTTGGCGATCCGCCGCTCCACCTCCGCCACTACACCAGCCACCACGTGCCGCGCGGTCGCCCTGGCCGTCTCGGGCATGACCTTGTTCAGGCTGAGCAGGGTGCCGATCAGGTGCACGTCGGGCTGGACCGATTTGAGCAGCTCCGGTTCGAGCAGCAGCTGCCGCAGGTTGAGCCGGTCGATCGCGTCGCGCTGCATCACCTGGACGACGGTGGCCGGGAAGTAGCTGCGGATGTCGCCCAGCCAGCGGGCCACCGACGGGGCGGAGGCGCCGAGGCCCGCCGGCTGCCGGCCGGGCCGGCCAGCCAGGCCAGCTGAGCCGGGCGGCCCGGATCCGGGTGAGCCCGGCGGGCCGGGTGCGCCAGGTGACCCCGGCAGGCCGGGCCCGGGCCCGCCGCCGGGCTGCGGGCCGGGGCCGTACAGCGCGCCCAGCGCGGCGTCGATGGCCTGGTCGGCCGGGCCCAGCCGGGTGCCCAGGGCGGCCCCGGCCGGGCTGCCGAGCACCAGCCGCCAGCGCCGCAGCCGCTCTTCCTCGGCCACCCGCCCGGCCGCCCGGCCGGCGTTCACCGGGCCGCGCCGAGAATCGCGGCCACGGTGCGCAGCGCGCCCGCGGCCCGGCCGGCATCGACCGGCTCCGTGGCCCCGGGCCCGGCCGGCGCACCCCCGGTGAGCTGGCGGGCCGCGTGCCCGATGTGGGCCAGCTCCGGGCCGGCGAACCCGCCGAACGTCCGGCGCAGCAGCGGCAGCACGGCGGTGAAGTCCTGGTCACCCAGGCTGGCCAGCCAGTCGTCGAGGATGCCGAGCAGATCCCGGTCGTGCACCAGCAGCAGGCCGCTGCCGGACAGGAACCCGTCCACCCAGGCCGCCTGGCCGGCTGCGGGCACCCCGATCGACAGGTGAGCGGCGAGCCGGCGGGCCGCCTCAGCCTGGGCCAGCACGCCCGCGTCGGTGAGCAGCCGGACGACCCGGCCGGTGAGCAGGCCGTGCACGTCGGCCCGGGCGGCCAGCAGGGTGAGCGCGGCGATCCACCGGTCCCTGGTGGCCCGGCCCTGGTCATCCTGGGCGTGCAGGCTCAGCGCGGCGTGCATCCCGTCCAGCGCGCTGCGCAGCCGGGCGGCCGCGTCATCGGCCAGGCTGGTCACCGCGGCCGGCAGCCCGGCGCACACCCGGGTGGTGAGCGCATCGGTCACCGTGGCGAGCGCGCCGGTGCCGGTGCCGCGCACATCGCCGTAGCGGGCCGCGCGGACCAGCGCGGGCACCGCGGTCATCAGCCGGGCCACGTCCGCGTCCCGGGCCGCCTTTTCGTCGAGCGCGCGCAGTACCGGGCTGAGCGCCCCCGGCAGATCAGCCAGCAGAACGCCCTCTACCGCGGCGCTCACGCCAGCCACATCCCCGGCCGTCCGGGCCGCATCGATGATCTTCGAAGTAGCGGCCGCGGCCACCGTGGTGCCCCAGGGAGCGGCGTCGATCACGGCCACGACCAGTTCCGGGCGCCAGCGCAGCGCCCACGTCTCGCGGAACGTCCCGGTCCGGCGGACCTGATCCCCGGCGGCCGTGCCCCAGCCGATACCGAGCACGGTGAGCCGGTGCAGCAGCACGGAACGGGCGCGGCCGGCTGCCGAGCGCAGGTCCAGGGTGAGGGACTGCTCCGCCGGGTCCAGCCTGAGCCGGGCGGCCCGGGCCTGGGCGCGGAGGTCGGCTTCCAGCGGCACGGCGGGCGCCGTGTCCGGCACGGTCCCGAGCCGTTCACCCACCACCAGGTCGCGGGTGATGAACCCGGTTGCGTGCGGGTCCCCGTCGCACAGCACGGCCTCGGTGGCCTCACTGACCTCGGCCAGGCCGGCCAGCGGACGGCCGCGCAGCGTGGCCAGGGCGTCGGCCAGCCGGGCCGCCTCGATGATGTGCGCGGAGGAGACCGGCAGGTCGTGCGCGCGGAGCACGCCCGCCACCCGGGTCAGCCAGCGGATCACGGTGTGCTCGGGGGTGGTGAACAGGTGGTGGTACCAGCCCGGCGACGTGATCCCGGCGCCGTAACCGGACGCGGCGGCCAGCCGGGCATGGGTCCACGGCACCCAGGCCAGCGCGGTCTTCCGTTTCGGCAGCCCACGAAGCACGGCCGTGTCGGCCGCGGCGGGCGGCAGTTTCCCGGCCAGGGCCGGGGCATGCCAGGCCCCGCAGACCACGGCGACCGGGCCGCCGGCGCCGGCCCGCGCGGTGTCCCGGAGCGCGGCCCGCAGCATCTGGCGCATGTACGCCTCGCGGCGCTGCTCGTCCGGCGGGGACGGCGATGCGGCCCGCACCAGGGCCATGGCCTCGGTCAGTGCGGCGAACGGGGACCGCCCGTCCAGCCGGGACTCGATCAGGTCCTCCCACCAGCGCTCCGGGTCGTCGTACCCGGCCGCGGAGGCCAGCATGGCCACCGGGTCCTGCTCGGCCACGGCCGCCGGCCCCGCCCCGGCCGCCGGCCCCGCCCCGGCCGCTCGCTCCGGCTGGCTGGCCGGCGCCGCCCCGCCGCCCGGGCGTCCCCGGCCGCGGCCGGCCAGCAGTACCGACGCGGGCAGGTCGCAGAACCGGACCGGCACCCGATGCGCGGCCGCCCACATCATGGCCTGCCACTCCGGGGAGAACACCGCGTACGGCCAGAACGCCGACACCCGCGGCGCGTCCGGCGCGTAGGCCAGCAGCGCCACCGGCGGGACCATTCCCGGGTCGGCGGCCAGCGGCAGCACCGGCGCCGCGTCGGCCGGCCCCTCGACCAGCACCATGGCGGGCTGCAGCCGGTCCAGTTCGGCCAGCACGGAGCGGGCCGAGCCAGGCCCGTGATGCCGGATCCCGAGCACCGCCACCCGGCCCTCCGGGGCTCCGGTCACCCGCCCTCCGCGCGGCACGCGCGGTAGAAGTCGGCCCAGCCCGGCCGGTCCCGCACCACGGCTTCCAGGTACTCGCCCCACACCTCGCGATCGGTGACCGGGTCCTTGATCACCGTCCCGGCGATGCCGGCCGCCACGTCGGCCGCCCGGAGCACCCCGTCGCCGAAATGCGTGGCCAGCGCGATACCGCTGGTCACCACCGAGATCGCCTCGGCCGGCGACATGGTCCCGGTCGGGGACTTCAGCGTGGTCCGCCGGTCGGCGGTCATGCCCGATCGGAGCTCACGGAACACCGTCACCACCCGGCGGATCTCTTCCACCGCGTCCGGTACGTCGGGCAGTTCCAGCGCCCGGCCGAGCTGCCCGACCCGCCGGGCCACGATGTCCACCTCCTCGTCCTCGGTGCCGGGCAGCGGCAGCACCACCGTGTTGAACCGGCGGCGCAGCGCCGAGGACAGCTCGTTGACGCCGCGGTCCCGGTCGTTGGCCGTGGCGATGACCGAGAACCCCTTGGCCGCCTGCACCTCGATGCCGAGTTCCGGGACCGGCAGCGTCTTCTCGGACAGGATCGTGATCAGCGCGTCCTGCACGTCGGACGGGATCCGGGTCAGTTCCTCCACCCGGGCGATGCGGCCCCCGGCCATCGCGGTCAGCACCGGTGAGGGCACCATGGCCGCCTGGCTCGGCCCTTCGGCCAGCAGCCGGGCGTAGTTCCAGCCGTACCGGATGGCCTCCTCAGCGGTGCCCGAGGTGCCCTGCACCAGCAGGCCGGAATCACCGGAGATGGCCGCGGCGAGATGCTCGGACACCCACGTCTTGGCCGTGCCGGGCAGGCCGAGCAGCAGCAGCGCCCGGTCGGTGGCCAGGGTGGCCACCGCGACCTCGATCAGCCGCCGGGGACCGATGTATTTGGGCGTGATCGCCGTGCCGTCGGCCAGCGTGCCGCCGAGCAGGTAGGTGACCACGGCCTGCGGTGACATCCGCCAGGACGGCGGCCGGGGCCGGTCATCCTCGGCGGCCAGGGCGGCCAGTTCAGCCGCGTAGACCTGCTCGGCGTGCGGGCGCAGCAGCGGCTTGGCCGACGCTGTAGTGCTCAACGGATCTCCTCGAGGAAGGCGCGCCGCAGCGCGATCGTGCTGGCCATGCGGTGCAGCACGGCCGGCCAGGGTGGTGGGCACGGACTGGCCCCGGCCAGCCGGGTCAACGCGGCGGCGTAGTCGATCCCGCCGGTGGCGGGCAGCCGGCGGGCCGCCGTGGCGGCCAGCTGGCCGGCCCAGCGCGGGGTGGCCGAGCGCGGGGTGGCCGAGCGCGGGGTGGCCGAGCGCGGGGCGGCCCAGCTGGGCTGGGCGTCAGCCGCCCCGGGCGCCTGGGTGACCAGGCTGTGCAGCATGGACAGCACCACCTCGGCCAGGGCCGGTGGCCACGGGCCTGGGCAGGCCGTCAGCTCGGTCAGCGCGGCCGGGGTGATGGCCGTGCGGGACAGCAGCGCCGCGGCCCGGGCCGCCCGGGCGGCAGGCGGCAGCACCGCGGCCAGCTGGTCGTCGGCCGGCCAGGCGGCCCGCGGCCGGCGGCTGGCGTGGCGGGTCTGCGGGTGCCGGGGGCCCGCCGCCAGCAGCGCCGCCGCCCAGTCCGGGCTGGCCTGGCGGGTCGCGGCCAGCCGCCAGCCCGCGTGCACCGCCGTGGCGAGGTCCCCGGTCACCGGCAGGACCACGATCTGGCCCGGGCTAAGCCCGAACCGCGCCGTCCACTCACCCAGCGGCACCGCCGCGACCAGCTCGGTGAGGAGCCAGGTGCCGGCGCTGATCCCGGGAGCTGGCCGGGGGCCGCCGATTCCGTCCCGGCTCGCGGCCGGGTCCAGGCCGCCGGGCAGCCGGGCGGCCAGCTCGCGGCGCTCCGGGTGGCCGGCCATCTGGAGCAGCGGCCTGGCCCGGCCGGCCGCGCGGCACTGCCACGCCGAACCGGGCATCCTGGCCAGCAGCGCCGCCGCGGCCGCCCGCACCGCGGCTTTGCGGTCATCCAGCGCCGTCTCGAGGAACTCCTCGTCGGCCGCGGACAGCCCGCGGGCCAGCACCGTCAGCAGCTCGGCCCGGTCGTCACCGGTCTCGGCCGCCCAGCCCGCGGCGAGCAGCTCCCGGCCCGCGGCCGGGTCATCCGCGCGCAGCGCGGCCAGGTAGCCGCGGCGCTCGGCCCGGCGGCCGGTCTGCCACACCCCGGGGTCACCGGTCACCGGCGGCGCGGCCACGTCCGCGACCCGCTGCCAGTCGGCCCGGTGCGCGGCCAGCCACCGGCCGCGGTGGCCGAGCACGGCGGCCACCGCCGGGCGGAGCGCGAGGTCGTGGACCGCCGCGTCGAGCAGGCCCGGGAGCAGCGGGGCGGGGGCCCGGTAGCCGGCCGTGCCCGCCGCGGCCAGCAGGTCGGCCAGCAGCCCGGCATCCACGTCGCGGACCTGGCCGAGCAGCCGGGCCGCCCGGGCGGGCAGCTCGGGGGCGGCGTCTTCGGTGGCCGGGTCACGGCCGCTCACCCCGGTGGCCGGCCGTACCCCGGCCCGGCGCGCCACGGTCAGCAGCGCGGCCGCGTCCAGCACGCTGGCCGCCGGATCGTCGCGGGCCAGCACGTCCGCGTGCGCCGCGGCCGGCCCGGCCAGGCCGGTCACCGGCTGCGGGCGGCGGCCCACGCCCACGGTGGCCGCCGCGACCAGGTCGTCATACCCGGCGCCGGTCACAGCCGTACCGCCTGGTCGCCGTGCCACGTGGTGAGCGGGGTCACGCCGGGCGGGCTGAGTTCCCCGGCTATGCACACCGGGTGGCCACCCGACACGGCCAGCAGCCGCCAGCGGGATTCCTGGCCGAGCAGCGGCAGGGCCTGGCCGGACGGGCCGGCCAGCAGCCAGCCCGGATCGCCGGGGACCGGCACCCCGGTCAGCAGCACCGGCCAGTCGCTCAGCCATGGGTCCTGCTCCAGCGCCGCCGACCAGGCCCGCAGCACGGCCGGTACATCACCGGCACCAGCTGGCCGGCCCGCCGCGGCCGGGCTGCCGTCCCGGGCGCCGATGATCGCGCGCAGCGGCGGCTGTCCCGGGTAGAAATGCAGCCCGGCCTGGAGCTCCAGGCCGGGAATGAGAGCGGACTCGATGCCGCCGCCGAAGTTCCCGTCGGGCGCGAACGACAGCAGCAGCGCGAACCGGCCGGTGCGCTGGCCGCGCAGCCACACCCGGCGCGCCGGGACCGGGCCGTCCAGCACATCGCGGACCGCGAGCACGTGCCACCGGTCGGTCACCGGCGGCGTGGCCAGCACGTCCTCCCGGCTGGTGGTGTAGCCGACCCGGGACCGGACCACGGCGGCCAGCGGCGCGGGCAGCGTGGCCAGTGCCCCGTGCGCCCGGGCCAGCAGGTGCAGCAGCGCGTACTCGGCCAGCAGCCGGCCCGGCCACCCGTCCCCGGACATCGGCAGCGCCGATAGCCGGCGCAGCCCGCTGGCCACGCCGGGCGCCTGGGCGTCCACCATCCGCGCGGCGATCGCGTCCGCGTGCCCATACCCGGCGGACCGGGCCGACGTCAGCCCGGCCCGGATCTGGTCACCGAGCCACACCTCCAGCTCGGCCAGGCCCGCGGCGACCCGCCCGGCGCGCTGCTCCGCCCGCCGGGCCGCCGCCGCCGTGTCCTTCGGCTTCCCGTCCGCGGCGGCCCGCGGCACGGCCCGGGCCGGCCGGCTGGCCTGCCACGCGGTGGCGTAACCGGGTGCCTCGCCCTGCTCCGGCACGGTGCCGCCGGCCCAGCTGAGCAGCAGCGCCAGCACATGCTTGCAGGGAAACTTCCTGGACGGGCAGGAGCACTTGCAGGCCCGGCCGCTCAGGTCGACCACGGTCTGGTACGGCTGCTGGCCGGACCCGGCGCACTGCCCCCACACCAGGTCACCGGCCGTTCCGGCCCCGGTCCAGCAGGCGGCCCGGGCCAGGCCGGCCGCGGCGCGCTGCGCGGCGGGGTCTGGGGCCAGGGCCAGCACGTCGCCGGCCGTCCATCGCGCAGGCACATCCGTGACGCTATCCGGCACCGCCGACAGATCCGGCCCGCCGTCGCATTCTGCGTCACCGGCGGACACCCGACCGGTGAGTTCCGCCTCGCCGCGCTGTCTGCATGGTGGGAACGTTCCCTCCGGGCCCGGGCGGCCCGGGATGAGATGGCAAGGAGCGTGCACATCGTGGACCAGGAGAACGTGAGCGCGGCCCTGACTATCGCCGTGCCCGCCGCGCGGGTGTTCGCCGTGCTGGCGGACCCGACGACCCATGCTGCGATCGATGGCACCGGCTGGGTTCAGGAAGCTGCCGACCGGGCGCCGCTGACCCGGGCGGGGCAGATTTTCCGGATGGACATGTACCACCCCGGCCATCCCGACGGTAACTACCAGATAGCCAACCAGGTCCAGGTGCTCGACCCGCCGCGCGCCATTGGCTGGCTGCCGGGGACGGCGCAGGGCGATGGCCGCCTGGAGTTCGGCGGCTGGATCTGGCGTTACGACCTGGCGCCGGCCGGTCCGTCCGAGACGGAGGTCACGCTCACCTACGACTGGTCGGCGGTGCCGCGGTTCATCCGCGAGTACCTCCAGTTCCCGCCGTTCGGGCCGGAGCATCTCACCAACTCGCTGCACCACCTGGCCGGGCTGGCCGCACCGGCGTCCCGGGCCTAGACGCCCGGCGGCAACCCGCACACGCGGAATGCGGAACTATTCACGGCATGGCATGACGCAGCACGTACGATGACCAGAGCAGATGGCCGGCGTGGCTACTGCGGCGCAGGGTTCAGCCGGTCAGCCACCGGGCGCTACGCGCGAATGAGCCCAGCTAGGCCCTGCACTCGGAGCCGGGCTAACACGGGAGCAGAATGGTGGGAAGGAAACTCACGGTGCTGACCGCAGCAATTGCGGTGGCTGCCACACTGCCATTCACCAGTGCGGCCGCCGCCAGCGCCCGCCACACAGCGACCCATAACATCATCCAATACGGCTTCACCATGGATAGGTTCGCAGCCGCGGACCCGGCCGCGGCGCGATACTGGATGGACAGGCGGGGCGCTTACGCTACCGTTAATCCTGGGCCGTATGGGGCCACGACGAGTGTCCATGCGTTTGGCAGCCTTTCCAGCCTGGCCAAAATCGGTCCTGGTCTGCCGCACGGGTCCTGGGTTCTCTTTGACATTGAGACGTGGCCGGTTACGCCGCTCGCTGAGCAGCAGAACCCTGGGAAAGCCATGGAACAATTCAATACGGCAGCTACCCGTATGGGCTTGCGCCCTATTGATGCACCCGCGATGGACTTGGCTTATACGGACACGGCCTGCTCCAAGAAAGCTCACGGCGGCAGCAGGGCCACCTGGTATATCGAGTGCCGGATTGCTGCTTATGCCGTCAGTGATGGCGGCGATGGTGTGATTATCCAGAGCCAGTCACATGTGGGTTCGCCAGACTTTGGGACGCTGGTCCGGCGTGCCCGTGATGAGATCATGAACGTTAATCCGGCAGCGTTCATTGACGCGGATGTCAGTGTGAATCATGGTACGGCCGCCCAGGCGGTTGCCTCGCTGACCGGGGTCGGCAGGCACTTCATCAGCGGAATCTTTGTTACCGACAACAATGCCAATGCAGCCAACCCGCGCGGCTGGGAAGCGAAGGTCCTCAACGGCCTCATGGCCAAAGGCTGGTAAAACTCCGCGCGGTGCCCGGGAGCGCAGTTACCGGTAGGTGCCGGCGAACTGGCGGCGGAGCTTGTACTTGAGTACCTTGCCGCCGACGGTTTCGGGCAGTGCGTCCACGAAGATGACCTGCTTCGGGGTTTCGAAGCCGGCCAGCCGCTCCCGGCAGAACGCGATCAGCTCCGGCCCGCCGGCCGCCCGGCCCGGCTCGGGGATCACCACGGCGGTCACGGCTTCGCCCCAGTGCTCGTGCGGCAGGCCGATCACGGCCGCCTTGCCGACCGCGGGGTGCTGGTTCAGTACCGCCTCGACGCGCAGGCTGGACACGTTCTCCCCGCCGGTCTTCACGATGTCCTTGTACCGGTCGACCATGATGCGCAGGCCGTCGGCGTCGTACACGCAGCTGTCCCCGGAGTGGAACCAGCCGTGCCGGAACGCGTGCTCGGTGGCGGGCAGGTCGCGGTAGTACCCCGCGCTGATGGCGGGTGACCGGTAGACCGCCTCCCCGGGCACGCCCGGCTGGCCGTCCAGCATGGCGCCGGTCTCGTCCATCACGGTCGACTCCAGCAGCGGGTTCGGGATCCCGACGTAGTTGTGCTCCGGCGCGGTGCGCCGGTACAGGCCGGGCCACTTGTCCGGCCAGAACCGGTGGCAGGAGATGGCCTCGGTCTGGCCGAAGATCTCCACCGCGGTGAAGCCGTCACCACACAGCCGCTTGAACGAGGCCAGCACGCCGGGCGGCAGCGCGGCCCATCCGTAGACCAGCACCTTCAGCGTGCGCGGGTCGTAGGCCAGCCGGTCGGCCTCCAGCACGCCGGCCAGCGCGGCGGCCATCGCCGGTGAGCCGCCCCACAGCGCGGTGACCGCCTCCCGGCTGATGGCCGCGGCCAGCTGGCCCGGGTCCGGCCGGCGGCCGATGACCAGGGTGCCGCCGGACAGGAAGGCCGGGAACGTGAACACCTGGTCGGCCACGTGGTAGATGATCGGCAGGAACGTGGCCAGTTTGAGGTCGCATTCCAGCCGGATGCCGCGGGTCAGGGTGAGCGCGAAGCTGTACGCGGCCAGGTGGCTGGACAGGTGCGACACCATGGCGCCCTTGGGCAGGGCGGTGGTGCCCGAGGTGAACAGGATCTGCCAGATGTCGTCGCCGTGGATGTCCACCTCCGGCTCGGTGGCCGGCTGGCCGGCCACGAAATCCGCGAACGCCACGCTGCCGGGGACCACGTCGCCGCCGATCGGGATGGTGATCCCGGGCAGCAGGCCCGCGTCGCGGAACGCCTTCTCCGCCGCGGGCCACGCCTCCGCGTCGGCCACGGCGAACGCCGGCTCGGTCAGCCCGATGAGGTGGCTGATCACATCGGCGGCCAGCGCCGGGTTGACCGGCACGCAGACCAGCCCGGCCTTGGCGATCCCGATCTTGGTCAGGTAGGCCTCGACCGAGTTCTCGCACAGCAGCATGACCCGGTCGCCCTGGCGCAGCCCCCGGCCGAGCAGTCCCTGGGCCACCTGGCTGGCCAGCTCGTCCGCCTGCCGGTAGCTGAGCCGCTGATACTCCGGTGACGCGTACGCCCCGGCCCAGCCGACGATGGCCTCCTGGTCCGGGACGCTCCACCGGAGCCGCTCCAGCACGTCGCCGACGCTGACCCGCTCCCACCGGTTCACCGCGCGGCGATGATTCAGGCTGGTCACGTCAAGGGCCATGGGGATCCCTCGCTTCCCCCGCCGCATGTGAACAGCGGTTAACAGCCGTATGGTAAGCGCATGGGTGCAGCGAGCCAAGGTGTTCCCGTGTTAGTGAATCGGGAGTAACCTGCCAATCGTCCGACGTGATCCGGAGGAGTATCCGCCGTGCCGGTGCTGACGTCCGCGGTTGACCCGGCCAGCGAGGCCTACCAGCGCAACCGGGCCGCCCAGCTGGCCGTGCTGGCCGAACTGGACGAGCAGCTGGCCGCGGCCCGGGCGGGCGGCGGGCCGCGGTACGCCGAGCGGCACCGGTCCCGCGGCCGGCTGCTGGTCCGCGAGCGCATCGAGCTGCTGCTGGACCGGGACGCGCCGTTCCTCGAGCTGTCCGCGCTGGCCGCCTGGGGCACCGAGTTCACGGTCGGCGCGAGCATCGTCACCGGGATCGGCGTGGTGTCCGGGGTCGAATGCGTGATCATCGGGCACGACCCCACCGTGCGGGGCGGCTCGATGAACCCGTACACGCTGCGCAAGAACCTCCGCGCGCTGGAAATCGCCCGGGTGAACCGGCTGCCGCTGATCAACCTGGTCGAGTCGGGCGGCGCCGACCTGCCCACCCAGTCCGACCTGTTCGTGCCGGCCGGGCAGATCTTCCACGATCTGACCGAGCTGTCCGCGCTGGGCATCCCGACCATCGCCCTGGTGTTCGGCAACTCCACCGCCGGCGGCGCGTACGTGCCCGGCATGTGCGACTACGCGGTGCTGGTGGACCAGCAGGCCAAGGTGTTCCTGGGCGGCCCGCCGCTGGTCAGGATGGCCACCGGCGAGGAGTCCGGCGACGAGGAGCTGGGCGGGGCCGAGATGCATTCCCGGGTGTCCGGCCTGTCCGACCACTTCGCCACCGGCGAGCTGGATTGCATCCGGATCGGCCGGCAGATCGTGTCCGAGCTGAACTGGCGCAAGCTCGGCCCGGGCCCGGCCGAGCCGCCCGACCCGCCGGTGCACGACCCGGACGAGCTGCTCGGCATCGCGTCGGCCGACTTCCGGGTCCCGTTCGACCCGCGCGAGGTGCTGGCCCGGGTAGTGGACGGGTCGCGGCTCGGCGAGTACAAGCCGCTGTACGGGACCAGCCTGGTCACCGGGTGGGCCAGCGTGCACGGCTTCCGGGCCGGCGTGCTGGCCAACGCGCGCGGCGTGCTGTTCAGCGAGGAAGCCAAGAAGGCCACCGAGTTCATCCTGCTGGCCAACCAGACCGGGATCCCGCTGATCTTCCTGCAGAACACCACCGGCTACATGGTCGGCCGGGACTACGAGCAGGGCGGCATCATCAAGGACGGCGCCAAGATGATCAACGCGGTGGCGAACAGCACCGTGCCGCACATCACGGTCAACATCGGCGCCTCGTTCGGCGCCGGGAACTACGGCATGTCCGGCCGGGCCTACGGCCCCCGGTTCATGTTCGCCTGGCCGAACGCCAAGCTGGCCGTGATGGGCGCGCAGCAGCTGGCCGGGGTGCTGTCCATCGTGGGCCGGCAGGCGGCCGGGGCCACCGGGCGGCCGTTCGACGAGAGGGCGGACAGTACCCGGCGGCAGGCCATCGAGGAGCAGATCAAGCGGGAGTCGCACAGTTTCTTCGTGACCGCCCGGCTGTACGACGACGGGATCATCGACCCGCGGGACACCCGGACCGTGCTCGGCATCGGCCTGTCCGCGGCGCACTCCGGCCCGGTCGAGGGCCGCCGCGGCTTCGGCGTGTTCCGGATGTGAGAGGCCCGCCCATGCCGCCCATCAGCAAGCTGCTCATCGCCAACCGGGGCGAGATCGCGGCTCGCATCATCCGCACCGCCCGGGCCATGGACATCGCCACGGTGGCCGTGTTCTCCGCGGCGGACGCGGGCGCGCCGTACGTGCGGGCGGCCGACGAGGCGGTGCCGCTGGCCGGGAACGCCCCGGCGGACACCTACCTGAATGGGACCGCCATCATCGCGGCCGCCCGGCGCACCGGCGCGGACGCGGTGCACCCGGGCTACGGCTTCCTGTCCGAGAACGCGGCGTTCGCCACCGCGTGCGCCAGCGCCGGGCTGATCTTCGTGGGGCCGCCGCCGCAGGCCATCGAGGCCATGGGCTCGAAGATCGCAGCCAAGGAGCTGATGGCCGCGGCCGGCGTCCCGGTGCTGCCCAGCATCACCATCACCGGCGACGAGCCGCCCAGCGCCGCCGACATCGACCGCATCGGCTTCCCGCTGCTGGTCAAGGCGGCGTTCGGCGGCGGCGGCCGGGGCATGCGGGTGGTCACCCGCCGCGGTGACCTCGAAGCCGCGCTGGCCGCGGCGCGCCGGGAGGCGGCGGCGGCGTTCGGTGACGGCACCGTGTTCCTGGAACGCTGCCTGGACGCGCCCCGGCACATCGAGGTGCAGATCTTCGGCGACACGCACGGCACCCTGGTGCACCTGTTCGAGCGGGAGTGCTCGATCCAGCGCCGCTACCAGAAGATCATCGAGGAGGCGCCCTCACCCGCGGTGGGCGGCGCGCTGCGCCAGGAACTCGGCGAGGCGGCCATCTCGGCGGGCAAGGCCATCGGCTACACCGGCGCCGGCACGGTCGAGTTCGTGGTCGATTCGGCGGGGGGATCCGGGGGGTCGCCCCCCCGGGCTGGCCCAGCCCGCTTCTACTTCCTGGAGGTCAACACCCGGCTCCAGGTCGAGCACCCGGTCACCGAGCTGGTCACCGGGCTGGACCTGGTGGCGCTGCAGCTCCAGGTGGCTGGGGGCCAGCCGCTGCCGCCCGAGGTCCGGCTGGCCAGCCTGACCGGGCACGCCATCGAGGCCCGGCTGTACGCCGAGGACGTGGCGGCGGGCTTCCTGCCCGCCACCGGCACGCTGCGCGCGTTCAGCCTCCCGGACCTGCCCGGGATCCGGGTGGACGCCGGGGTGACCGCGGGCTCGCACGTCGGGCTGCACTACGACGCCATGCTGGCCAAGGTGGTCGCGCACGGCCCGACCCGGGACGTGGCCCGCCGCCGGCTGGCCCGCTGCCTGGCCGAGACCCGGCTGCACGGGGTGACCAGCAACCGGGACCTGCTGGTCGGGATCCTGCGCGAGACCGACTTCGCCAGCGGCCAGACCGACACCGGTTACCTCGGCCGGCACGACCCGGGGCAGCTCGCCGCGTCGTGGCGGGACCCCGCCGCGCCGCGGCTGCACGCGCTGGCCGCGGCGCTGGCCGGGCAGGCCGCCCGCCGGGCCGCCGCGCCGGTACTGCGCACCATCCCGTCCGGCTGGCGCAACGTGCCCAGCGCGGATCAGCACGTAACGTTCGAGGCCGGCGGCGCGCAGCTCGAGGTCCGCTACCGGTTCACCGGCTGGGCCGGCCCAGGCCAGGTGACCGCTGAGGTGGACGGCGAGCTGGTCACCGGGCTGGTCCTCCGCGACGTCACCCCCGAGCTGGTCGTGGCGGACATCGCCGGGGTGCGCCGGGAGATCAGCGTGCGCCAGTCGGCCGGCGGTGTCTGGGACGTGGACAGCCACCTGGGCAGCACCGAGCTCACCGAGCGGCCCCGGTTCCCCGGCCCGCTGGCCCGGGCCACGCCCGGCTCGCTGCTGGCCCCGATGCCGGGCACCGTAGTCCGGGTCGAGGTGGCGCCCGGCGCCCGCGTTACGGCGGGCACCCCGATCGTGGTGCTGGAGGCGATGAAGATGGAGCACAGCGTGCGCGCGCCGCATGACGGGGTGGTGACCGACCTCGAGGTGACCGGCGGCCAGCAGGTGGACGTGGGCACGGTGCTGGCCGTGGTGGACGCGCTGGCGGCCGGCCATGGCTGACCAGCCGGTCAGCTACGAGCGCCGCGGGCCGGCCGCGTGGCTGACCATCAACCGCCCGGAGGCGCGCAACGCGCTGAACAAGGCGGTCCGCGACGGCCTGTGGGACGGCGTGCGCGCGTTCAATGCCGACGGTGACGCCCGGGTCCTGGTCCTGACCGGGGCCGGTGACCAGGCGTTCTGCGCGGGCGGCGATCTCAAGGAGATGGCCAGCGAGGCGCTGCAGGTGCCGCCGCCCGACTTCCTGCCCCAGTTCGGCCGGAACATCGAGGTGCCCAAGCCGGTCATCGCGGCGGTGAACGGGGTGGCCTACGCGGGCGGGTTCGCGCTGGCCCAGCAGTGCGACCTGTGCCTGGCCGCCGAGCACGCCAAATTCGCCATCACCGAGGTCAAGGTGGGCCGGGGCGCGCCGTGGGCCGCGCCGCTGCCCTGGCTGATCCCGCCCCGGGTGGCCATGCAGATCCTGCTCACCGGAGACCCCATCAGCGCGCCGCGGGCGCACCAGATCGGCCTGGTCAACGACGTGGTGCCCGCGGCCGGCCTGCAGGCGGCGGCGCAGCGGCTGGCCGAGCGGATCGCGGCCAACGCCCCGCTGTCCGTGCTGGCCGCCAAGCGGACCGTCCGGCTGGTGACCGAGCAGCCGCTCAGCGCGGCGTTCGAGACGGCCGAGCAGATCTGGGCGCCGGTGTACCGGAGCGAGGACGCGCAGGAGGGCCCGGCCGCGTTCGCCGGCCACCGGCCGCCCGCGTGGCAGGGGCGCTGACCGATGGCCGCCGACCTGGCCGGGCTGCTGGGCGACCTGGCCGCCGAGACCGTGGTGCTGGATGGCCTGCTGGCCGGGCTGGGCGCCGCACGCTGGCCCACCCCGACCCCGTCACCCGGCTGGTCCGTTCACGACCAGGTCACCCACCTGGCCTACTTCGACGAGACCGCGGCGCTGGCCGCGGCCGACCCGGGCCGGTTCCGCGCCGAGGCGGCCACGCTGGGCGCCGGGTTCCCTGACGAGATCGCCCGCCGCTACCGGGCCATGCCGCCGGCCGGCGCGCTGGGCTGGTTCCGCACCGCCCGGGCCGGGTACCTGGCCACGTTCCGCGGCCTTGACCCGCGGCAGCGGCTGCCCTGGTACGGGCCGGGCATGAGCGCGGCCAGCTCGGTCACGGCCCGGCTGATGGAAACCTGGGCGCACGGCCAGGACGTGGCCGACACGCTTGGCGTGACGCGCCCACCGTCCGCCCGGCTGCGGCACGTGGCGCACCTCGGCGTCAGCACGTTCCGCTTCACCTTCCTGCTGAACGCCCGTGCGGTGCCGGACGCCCCAGTGCGCGTCGAGCTGACCGCGCCGGGCGATGGGCGGTGGGCCTGGGGGCCGGCGGACGCAGCCAACCGGGTGACCGGCCCGGCGCTGGACTTCTGCCTGGCCGTGACGCAGCGCCGCCACCTGGATGACCTGGCGCTCGAAATCACCGGCCCGGTCGCGGCCGCGTGGATGCCCATCGCCCAGGCGTTCGCCGGCCCGCCCGGCCACGGCCGGAAGCCGGGGATGGCCGTACCTGGGGGCACCCAGTGAAACGGCCGGTCCGGGTCGGCAACTGCTCCGGGTTCTACGGGGACCGGGTCGCGGCCGCCCGGGAAATGGTCGAGGGCGGCCCGATCGACGTGCTGACCGGCGACTACCTGGCCGAGCTGACCATGCTCATCCTGTGGAAGGCCCGGCAGCACGACCCGGATGCGGGCTACGCGCGGACGTTCCTGACCCAGATGGAGCAGGTGCTCGGGACCTGCCTGGACCGCGGCATCAAAATCGTCAGCAACGCGGGCGGGCTGAACCCGGCCGGCCTGGCCGCCCGCCTCGGCGAGCTGGCCGCCCGGCTCGGCCTGGCGCCCCGGATCGCCTGGGTCGAGGGCGACGACCTGGCCGGCCGGCTCGGCAGTCTGCTCGCGGCTGGCCACCCGCTCCGTCACCTGGATACCGGCCAGCCCCTCGCGGACGCCGGGGTCAAACCGGTTACGGCCAACGCGTACCTGGGCGGCTGGGGCATCACCGCGGCGCTGGCCGCCGGGGCGGACCTCGTGGTGTGCCCCCGCGTCACCGACGCGTCGCTGGTCACCGGGCCGGCCGCGTGGTGGCACGGCTGGGCCAGGGACAGCTACGACGCGCTGGCCGGCGCGGTGGTGGCCGGGCACGTGATCGAGTGCGGCCCGCAGGCCACCGGCGGCAACTACCCGTGGCTGGACGAGATCACCGACCGGCGCTACCCGGGCTTCCCGGTCGCCGAGGTGGCGGCTGACGGCAGCGCGGTGATCACCAAGCACCCGGGCACCGGCGGGCTGGTGTCACCGGGCACGGTCACCGCCCAGCTGCTGTACGAGATCGCCGAGCCGGCCTACCGCAACCCGGACGTGATCGCGCACTTCGACACCGTGCACCTGGAGCAGGCCGGCCCGGACCGGGTGCGCATCACCGGCACCCGGGGCAGCCCGCCGCCGCCCGGCCTCAAGGTGGCCATCAACTACCTGGGCGGCTACCGGAACACGATGACGCTCGTGCTGACCGGGCTGGACATCGAGGAAAAGGCGGCCTGGGCCGAGCAGGAACTGTTCGGCATCCTGGGCGGGAAGGACCGGTTCGACCACGTGGACGTGCGGCTGCTGCGCTTCGACCGGCCGGACGCACCGGCCAGCGAGCAGGCCACCGCGCACCTGCGCATCACGGTCAAGGACAGTGACCCGCGCAAGGTGGGCCGGCGGTTCTCCAACGCCACCATGGAACTGGCCCTGGGCGGCTACGCCGGGTTCCACACCACCACCCCGCCCACCCTGGAGAGCTCGTACGGCGTGTTCTGGCCCGCGCTGATCCCGGCCGGCGAGGTCGAGCACGCCGTGTTCCTGCCCGACGGCACGCGGCGTGTCATCCCGCCCGCGGAAGCCAGCTCGGCCGGTGCCGGTGACCAGCCGCCCGGCGCCGGGGCGCCGCACACCAGCCCGGCCATCCTGGTGCCCGCGGGGCCAACCATCCGGGCCCCGCTCGGGCTGATCGCCGCGGCCCGGTCGGGCGACAAGGGCGGCAACGCCAACCTCGGTGTGTGGACCCGGGACCCGGCCGCGTTCGGCTGGCTCCGCCAGTACCTGACCACGGGCCGCCTCCGCCAGCTCATCCCGGAGGCGGCCGGGCTGCCGGTGCGCCGCTACGAGCTGGCCAACCTGCACGCGCTCAACTTCGTCCTGGTCGGCCTGCTCGGCGACGGCGTGGCCGGGTCGGCCCGGCCCGACCCGCAGGCCAAGGGGCTCGGGGAGTACCTGCGCAGCCGGCTGGCTGACATCCCGGCCGGGCTGGCCCAGGAGGCGTCGCGATGAGCGGCCCGGCCCGGCCGCGCGGCGCGGTCCGGACCCGGGACCCGGCCCGCAAGGAACGCATCCTGGCCGCGGCCGCCGACCTCGTGGCCAGCAGCGGCTATCACGCGGTGTCCATGGCCGACATCGGCGCGGCGGCCGGGATCACCGGGTCCGCGATCTACCGGCACTTCGCCAGCAAGTCGGCGCTGCTGGTGGCGCTGTTCGACCGGGCCATCGACGGGCTGCTGCGTGACGAGCGGCAGATCGTGCACGACGCGCGCGACCTGCGCCGGGCGCTGCTGCTGCTGGTGCAGGGCCAGGTCGATTTCGTGATCGCCGACCGCGAGCTGGCCATCGTCTACCACAACGAGATCAACAACCTGCCGGCCGCGGACCGCCAGCGGCTGCGCCGCAAACAGCGGCTCTACCTGGAGGAATGGGTGCACCTGGTGGACGAGCTGCACGCCGGGCTGGCCGACAGTGACGCCCGGGCGCTGGTGCACGCCGCGATCGGCGCCATCCAGTCGGCGCTGTTCCACGCCAGCGGGCTGCCCGCCGGGCGGCTGCGTGAGCTGCTCACCGGGTCGGCCGTGGCCATCCTGGACGGCGCCGAGCTCACTGCTCCCACTGATGGGTCGTGGTGAGCAGCACGCTGTTCGCCACGGCCACGGCACCGAAGATGACGGCCAGCACGGCCGCCGCGGGGGCGGCGATGGCCAGCAGCACCCGCACCGCACCGTGCCCGGTGCTGGCCCCCCAGTAGGCCAGCGCCGCGAACGCGGCCAGCTCGAGCAGGAACTTCACCGCCAGGTTCGCGGACCTCAGCATGGCCCGACAGTACGCCACGCGGCCCGCATTGAGCCGCGATAACGGTACGGCTAACGAACCGGCAAATCCCCGAAGCTCCATGACAATGGCCGCCTAATGGCCCAGGATGGGTCGCCTACGGGTAGCGTCAGGCCGGCCGGGACAGGGCTGCGCGGAGTCGATCCAGGAGTGACCAGATGGGCATGTCCAGCTCCGCGGCCCCGCCGCGCCCCGCGCGCCGGTCCATCCGGTTCACGTTCGTGGCTACCGTCGCGCTGCCGGTCGCCTGCCTGGTCGCGCTGTGGGCGCTGGCCGTGCTGTTCGGCACCGGCCTGGACGACCACCTGTCCACGCTGAGCCACGCCCAGCTGGCCGAGATGATCCTGCTCGGCGGGGGCGGCCTGGTCGTCATCATCGGCGCGGTGGTGCTGATGGGCACGTTCGCCCGGCAGCTGTCCCGGGACCTCGACGACCTGGCCGACACCGCCCGGCGGCTGGCCGACGAGCAGCTGCCGCGGGCCGTGCAGCGGCTCCGCGACGGGCTGGACCCGGACCTGCCGGAGGTGAGCCCGCGCTGGCCGCGGACCCGCAGCACCGAAATCGACCAGGCCGCCACGGCCATCAGCCGGCTGCAGCGGACCACGATCGCCGCCGCGGCCGGCGAGTCCGGCCTGCGCACCGGGCTGCGCCAGGTGTTCGTCAGCCTGGCCCGGCGGAACCAGTCGCTGCTGCAGCGCCAGCTGAGGCTGATCGACTCGCTGGAGCAGAAGGCATCCGACCCGGCCGCGCTGGCTGACCTGTTCGCGCTGGACCACCTGACCACCCGGATGCGGCGGCACGCGGAGAGCCTGGCCATCCTGTCCGGGGCCGCGCCGGGCCGGTCCTGGACCGAGCCGGTGCCGGTCATCGACGTGATCCGGGGGGCGATGGCCGAGGTCGAGGACTACCGGCGGGTGAGCGTGCTCACCAAGGCCGACGAGGCGGTGGCCGCCCCGGCCGTCCCCGACATGATCCATCTGCTGGCCGAGCTGATCGAGAACGCGGCGATGTTCTCGCCGTCCGGCACCCGGGTCGAGGTCCGGGCCGAGCGGGTGGCCAACGGTTTCGCCGTCGAGATCGACGACCGCGGGCTGGGCATCGAGCCCGGGCAGCTCGGCGAGCTCAACCGGCAGCTGGCCGAGCCGCCCGACTTCGACCTGGCCAACGCGGACCGGCTGGGCCTGTTCGTCGGGGCCAAGCTGGCCGGCCGGCACGGTGTCCGGGTCTCGCTGCGCCCGTCGCCCTACGGCGGCACCAGCGCCATCGTGCTGATGCCGAACAGCATCGTGTCCGCCATGTCCTCGCCGGGCGGCCCGGTGGATGACGAGACCCGCCCGCTGCCCGGCCGGCTCGGCGCGCTGGACCTGGGTTCCGGCGGCAGCCCCGCACTGGCCGCCCGGCGGGCCGCGGCCACCGCCGCGGCCGTGCTGAGCCCGGCCGCCCCGGGGACCGGCCCGGCGGCTGGCGTGGCGAGCGTCCCGGCCAGCGGGCTGGACGGCAGGCGGGCTGGCCTGGACGGCGCGCCACCGTCCAGCGCGCCACCGTCCGGCGGGGCACCGTCCGGCGGGCCACCGCGGCTGCCGCAGCGCACCCGCCAGGCCAGCCTGTCCCCGTACCTGCGGGACAGCCCGGCCCGGGCCGTGGCCGCTGGTGAGCGGGCCGGCGGGCCAGCCGGGGACCGCAGCCCCGAGCAGGCCCGGGCGCTCGCCGCGTCGCTGCAGACCGGTTGGCGGCGCGGCCGGCAAGGCGATCCGCCCGGCGGCCCGGCCGCTCCCGGCCCGCGGCTGGGCGCCCCGGCCGACCGTGGCGAGGAGGCGTGATGGCCGAGCCGCCCGCGGCGGACCCGGGGCCGACCCTGGGCTGGCTGCTCGACGACCTCGCATCCCGGGTCAGCCACGTGCAGCGGGCGGTGATCCTGTCCAAGGACGGGCTGGTCGTGGCGGCTTCCACCAGGCTGGCCCGGGACGACGCCGAGCGGATGTCCGCCCTCGCGGCCGGCGTGCAGAGCCTGGCCACCGGGGCCGGCCAGCAGTTCGGGGTGGGCGCGGTCCGGCAGATCGTCATCGAGCTGGAGCAGGCCCTGCTGTTCATCACCGCGGCCGGTCACGGCAGCTGCCTGGCCGTGCTGTGCCCCGCGGACGCCGACGCCGGCCTGCTGGCCTACGAAATGGCCCTGCTGGTCAAGCGGGCCGGCCCGCACCTGGCCGCGCGGCCCGGGTTCCCGGCTGTGCCGACAGCGGTGGAGTAGCCCGCGATGGGCGCGGAAAGCAAGTGGGTCGGCCGGAACGCTGGCCCGGTGGTTCGGCCCTACGCGGTGACCGGCGGCCGCACCGAGCCGGCCGACGGCGAGGTGCTCGACCTGATCACCGTCGTGGTCCAGGCGGGCCCTGGCCCCACGGGCAGCGACCCGATCGAGTTCAGCCCGGAACACCGCCGGATCGTGAATCTGTGCCGCCGCCCGGCTACGGTGGCCGATGTAGCGTCCGACACCGCCCTGCCGATCGGCGTGGTCCGGGTGCTGCTGGCCGATCTCATCCAGTCCGGGCGGGTCAAGGTGCAGCCGCAGCGGCCAGCTGGCCAGCAGCCCAGCACCGATCTGCTCAGGGAGGTACTGCATGGACTCCGCGCCCTGTGACCAGGCGGACAGCAGCCTCGCCGCCTTCAAGATCATAATTGCCGGCGGCTTCGGGGCCGGGAAGACCACGCTGGTCGGCGCGATCAGCGAGGTCCGGCCGCTGCGCACCGAAGAGGACCTGAGCAGCGCGAGCGTGGGGTACGACAGCCTGAGCGGGGTGGAGGCCAAGACGACGACCACCGTCGCGATGGACTTCGGCCGGATCACGCTGAACCAGAACCGGGTGCTGTACCTGTTCGGCACGCCCGGCCAGGAACGGTTCTGGTTCATGTGGGACGACCTGTGTTACGGGGCGCTGGGCGCCGTGGTGCTGGCCGACACCCGGCGGCTAGCCGACTGCTTCGCCTCGGTGGACTACTTCGAGAAGCACGGCCTGCCGTTCGTGGTCGCGATCAACTGCTTCGACGGCGCACCTCACCACGATCACGCCGAGGTACGCGCCGCGCTCGACCTCGATCCGCGGGTGCCCGCCGTGCTCTGCGATGCCCGGAAGATGGATTCTGCCCAACAAGTCCTGATCACCCTGCTAGAACATGTGCTGGCCGGCCGCACCGGGGAGGATCCCGGATCGTGGCCGGCACCAGCAGCGTCGCAGGTACCAGCCCCGCAGATTTAGGTGATGTCGGTGATCAGCCAGATGCCGGTGGGCGGGCCGGCCGGTTGGCCGGATGGGCCGCCGGGCCACCCCGTCCGCTCGGGTGCCGTGCCACCGCTCGCCGATGGGTTCAGCACCCGGCCGGAGACGGCGCCCAACCTGGGCGCGGCCCTGGCCCCGGGGGCCACGGCCGCCCTGGTGCCGGCCCGGGCCGCCACCACCGGGGTCCGGGACTGGCTGGGTACCTGCGGGAAGACCCAGCTCGCCGCGTACGCCGCGGAGTCGCTGTGGCAGTCCGGCGTGGTGAGCCTGCTGGTCTGGGTGGTGGCCAGCAACCGGGCCTCGGTGCTGACCGGCTATGCGCAGGCGGCGCTGGCCGTGCTGGGCAGCGACACCGCCCAGGACACCGACACCCTGGCGGCTGTGTTCGTCAGCTGGCTGGCCGAGACCAGCCAGCCGTGGCTGGTAGTGCTCGACGACCTGACCGCCGCGGCCGACCTGGCCGGGCTGTGGCCGGGCGGCCCGGCGGGCCGGGTGCTGATCACTGCGGCCAGCCCGGGGCTGCTGCCCGCCGAGGCCCAGGCGCGGGTCCTCCCGGTCGGCCCGTTCAGCCCCCGGGAGGCGCTGAGCTACCTGATGGGCCGCCTCACCGCGGACACCGATCAGCGGCTGGGCGCCATCGACCTGGTCGCCGAGCTGGGCAACGAGCCGCTGGCCCTGGCCCAGGCCAGCGGGGTGGTCGCCAGCTCGGCGCTGTCCTGCCGGGACTACCGCGGCTACTTCGTGGACCGGCGGGCCCAGCTCACCGAGATACCCGCGGCCAAGCCACCCGCAGCCGCGGTCACCTGGCGGTTCTCGGTCGAGCAGGCCGACCGGCTGGCCCCGGGCGGCGCCGTCCAGCCGCTGCTGGCGCTGGCCGGCCTGCTGGACGGGCACGGCATCCCCAGCACTGTGTTCAGCACCCGGGCGACCACTGACTACCTGTCCGCCGCCGGCCGGGACGGCCGGGCCGGCCCGGACCCGGCCCGCGACGCCCTGCTCGTCCTGGAGCGGACCGGGCTGCTGGACATCGACCCATCGGCCACCCCACCGGTAATCCGGATGAGCACGGTGATCCAGGACGCTGTCCAGGCTGCGACGCCGGCCCCGATGCGCGACCGGGCGGTCCGGGTGGCAGCGGACGCGCTGCTGGCCGCGTGGCCCGCGGACGAGCAGGATCCGTGGCTGGCGGGCTGCCTGCGCGGCTGCACGGCCAGCCTGCAGCAGGCGGGTGGCAAGCTGCTGCTGGCCGGGGGCTGCCACCCGGTGCTGCTGCGCGCCGGGCAGAGCCTGGATGGGGCCCGGCTCACCGGGCCGGCCGTGGCGTACTGGCGGGCGCTGGCCGGCGCGTGCGAGACCGCGCTCGGTGCCACGCACCCGGAGACCCAGGCCGTCGACGAGCGGCTGGCCGGGGCGTACCTGGCCGCTGGGCGGCCGGCCGAGGCCGTGTCCTGGTTCGAGCGGGTGGTGGCCAGCCGGGTCAAGGTGCTCGGCCCGGATCACCCGGGGGCGGCCGCGGCGCGCCGTGACCTCGGCCAGGCCCTGATGGCGGCCCACCAGTTCCCCGAGGCGATTACCGTGCTGGCCCGCACGGTCGCCGAGTACCAGCGGCTGTGTGGCCCGGACCACCCGGACACGCTGGGCGCGCGGGACGAGCTGGCCGCCGCCTACCGGGCCGCGGGCCAGTTCGGCGAGGCCATCCCGCTGCAGCGGCAGATCCTGTCCGACCGCGAGCGCACCCAGGGGGCACGGCATCCGGACACGCTGACCACCCGGGAGGAGCTGGCCGACACCTACCTGGCCGACGGGCGGGTTAAGGACGCGATCTCGCACTACAAGCGGGTGCTCTCGGACCGGGAACGGGTCCTGGGCCGGGACCACCTGGACACCATCGCGGGCCGCGGCAAGCTCGGCGCCGGGTACTACTCCGCGGGCCGGATGGCCTCCGCGGTGCAGCTGTACGAGCAGACCGTGGCCGGCTACGGCCAGGTGCTGGGCCCGGATCACCCGGACACCCTGGCCCGGTGCCTGAGCCTGGCTACCGCCTACTACGCGGTCGGCCGCCTGACCGACGCGCAGAGCCTGCTCCGGGAGACCCTGGCCCGCTGCGACCGGGCCCTGCCGCCCGGCGACCAGCTGACCCAGGTGGTCCGGGACAGCCTGACCAACGTGGCCAGCGCCAGCGGCCAGCCCCGCTGACCGGCCCGGTCAGCGGGGCTGGTTGAGCAGGTAGCGGACGGTGCTGACCCCCGGCTCCCTGGCCAGCTCGCCGTCCGGGTGGGCCGCCCAGCCGTCCAGGTGACCAGCGCGGCCGTCGGCGTGGCCGGCCCGGTCCTCGGACACGTGCACGATCTGCCAGCCGTCCGCGGCCAGCTGGTCCAGGCAGCCGAGCACCTCCCGGATCGGGTAGCCGAACTCGGCCACCGGCAGCCCGATGTCTACCGGCACCCGCTCGTCCCCCTGGAACAGCCAGCCGGTCCAGGTGCGCAGCTCACCGATCTGCACCGCCTCCCGCCAGTCGGCGAACTGGGCGGCCACCGTGGGCTGCGGGAAGCGGGCCCGGAACTCCTCGGTGATGTAGTCGTGCGCGACTGCGGGGTCGACCACGCCGTCGGTGCCGTCCGGAAACGTGATCCGGGCCACGTCCACCCGGGGCCCGCCGTCGTGCAGCCGCTCCTTGCCCACCTGGACCCGGGTGGCGGCCTGCCAGTCGGCCAGCTGCTGGTCCCAGGTCGCACTGGTCCGCCCGAACACACCGGCCGCAGCCGCCCGGACATGCTCGTCCCACCACTGCCGGGCCGCCTCGTCCCCGGCGTCCTTCGCCACCACCAGCGGTTTCTGGCCCGGGATCTGCACCATGTCGAAGACCGCCCGGGTGATGACCAGCATCGCGTGCCGCAGCGCCACGGTCACGCCACCGGGTCCGCGGCCGGGGCCAGCACGATGTCGAACCTGACCCGGTTCCACGGGCGTTCCAGCAGCCGGCCCTCCGGGCCTGGCCCCGGCGGCTGCTCGGTGAACTCCACGATGAGGCTGTCCTTCACGCCGAACACGGCATCGCGGTCCAGATACGGGTCGCCGGCCACGAAGATGTGCGTGACCAGCGGGCGGTACCCCGGGGCGTCCACTTTGAAGTGCAGGTGGGCGGGGCGCATCGGGCCGCGGCCCGCGGCGGCGAGCAGGTCACCGGCCGGCCCGTCAGCCGGGATCGGGTAGGGCGCGGGCCGCACCGACCAGAACCGGTACCCGCCGTCCGGGCCGCTGCGCAGCCAGCCCCGGGCGGCGGTCCGGTCATCGGGGTACTGCACGTCGTAGAAGCCGTCCTCGTCGGACTCCCACACGTCGATCCGGGCTCCGGGCACCGGCCGCCCGGCCGTGTCGCGGACGGTGCCGGACACGTGGCAGGGGCGGCCCTTGGCGCCGCCCGCGACGTCGCCGCCCAGCGGGATCTCCGGCGCGCCGCCGGTGAAGAACGGGCCGGTCACGGTGGACTCGGTGGCCCCGGCGGACGCGGGCGCATTGATCCCGACGGTCAGCATGGACAGCCCGAGCACGTCGGAGAGCAGGATGAACTCCTGCCGCCGGTCATCGGTAAGGTGCCCGGCCCGGGTCAGGAAGTCGATGGCGAGCTGCCATTCCGCGTCGGTCAGCCGGATCTCCCGGGCGAACGCGTGCAGGTACCGGACCAGGCTCTGCATGACCTCGCGGTACCGCGGCGAGGCTGCCCCGGCGAAGCTGGCCAGCACGCCCGCAGTGACCGCCTCCTCCCGCGCGGCCTGGGCGGCGTCCGTCCCGGCCCGCGGCGGGCCAACCGCACCGGCCGCCGCGCCGGCCCAGGCGGCCCGGAGCAGTGTGCGCAGCGCTTCGGCGCCGGCGGGCACTGGGTTGTCGGCGGGCACGGCCGGGGCGATGAGCCCGGCAGCCGCACCGATCTGGTCCTCGCGCAGCCCGATGTCGCGCAGCCCGGCCGGGATGCCCAGCCGGGCGGCCAGGGCCTGCACCGCCGCCGCCGGGCCCGCCCCGTCCAGCACCGCAGCCAGGGCCGGGTCGCCCGCGGCCAGGGCCCGGCCGATCCGGGCCGCGGCGCCCGGCGCACCGGGCGCGTTGTGGGCCAGCACATACGGCAGCACGATGGCGTGGGTCTGCGCGTGCGGCAGGCCGTACCGGCCGCCCAGGACGTGGCAGATCTTGTGGTGCAGCCCGGAGCCGACCGCGGCGAATACGGTCCCGGCCAGGTAAGCCCCGTACAGCAGGTCGCTGCGCGCGTCCAGGCTGGCACCGTCCTTGACGGCCACCGGCAGGGCCCGGGCCAGCGCCCGGATGCCCTCTTCGGCGGCCAGTGCGGTGACCGGATTGCGGCCGGGCGCCCAGAACGCCTCCACGCAGTGCGCCAGCGCGTTCAGCCCGCTGGCCGCGGTCAGCCCGGCGGGCAGCGACTGGGTGAGCTCGGGGTCGTAGAGCACCACCCGGGGCAGCACCCGGAGATCGGTTCCGGTGATCTTCCGCCCGCCCTCGGTCAGCCCCCAGACCGGGGTCACCTCGGACCCGGCGTACGTGGTCGGGACGGCGATGACCGGCAGGCCGGTGCTCAGGGCCACGGTCTTGGCCGTCCCGGTCGCCGATCCGCCGCCGATGCTGAGCACCCCGTCGGCACCGCTCTGCGCGGCCTGCTGGCGGGCCGCCGCGGCGGCCGCGGCCGGCACGTGCGGGCGCACCCCGGTAAAGACGCGGGCCAGCCGGCTGCCCAGCGGGGCCACCAGCTCGCGGGCCAGCGGTTCCGCGCGTGGGGTGGTGATCAGCAGCAGCCGGGACGTGCCCAGCCGGCTGACCTCGTCGGCCAGCGCGGCCCGGGCCGTCCCGGGGCCGAACACCACCCGGCCAGGCAGCGCGTCATAGGTGAATGGCTGCACTGCCTGCGCGGACTACCGGCGCACCCCGCGGCGGCGGCGGACGCCGCCGGTGAGGCGCATGGCGGCGACCACGATCACCGCGATGAGCGCCACGAAGAACAGGAAGTGCAGCGCTGAGATGACCAGCGAGATGAGCATGATCACGACGAACACGCCGAGCAGCAGGAGCAGGATCTTTCCCATGCCCCTAACGATATGCGAGCCAGGCCGCCCTGGCGCGGGCCACGGCTGGCAATCTTCCCGGGCCCAGCCTGCCGCATCCCGGCACCCGCCCCGCCCCCGTGCCCGCTGGCCGGGCTGCCGCGCCCGGCAGGCAAATCAGCGCGGTGCACTTGCGGTCACGCGGTGCACTTGCGGTCACGCGGTGCACTTGCGGTCACGCGGTGCACTTGCGGACACGGGGCCGCGCAGGTGATCAGCACGCTGTTTGCCTGCGATTGCCGGGACTGAAGTGACTCAGGTGACGGCCAGGAACCCGCGGCCGCCGCAATGTGGTGCGAACATCCACGCATATGGGAAAAATGCACCGCACAGGCCCAGCCCGGGGGTTGGGCGGCGCCACCAGGGGGCCGCCCCGGGGGCGGTCCTGGCCCGAACACGGGCGTCATCGTACGCGAACGGCGGGTTATGGCGCGGCGATCCCCGGGCGACCACCAGTGCACCGCGCTGATCCCGTGCCGTGGCCAGCGGGACCGCGACACGCCGGGCTGGCCGGCCGGCGGGGACCGCGACACGCCGGCCCTTGCGCGAAAAATAGATATCACTATGATAAGTGACTAGTATCAGCGGAAGACGTTGAGGAGGCCCGAGATGGCCACGCATAACACCGCGGCGCCCAGCCCGCAGGCACCCGGCCCGCAGCCACCTGCCCCGCAGAGACCAGCATCCCAGCTGCCCGCCAGTCCCGCACCGGGCGTCATGGCGCCCAGCCCAGCCCCGCCCGCGCCGCGGCCCGGGCAGCAGCTCACCGAGCGGCCCGCCGCGTCCATGCCGGGTGTGCCGGTGCTGGTGGCCAGCATCGTGTTCCTGGGCGTCGCGGTGTGGCTGATCGTGATCGCGCGGCACGCCTCGGGCGGCGCGGCGGGCGGCCTGACGTTCGCCATCGTGCTGCTGGCCCTGGCCGGCTCGTTCGGGCTGTCCGGGCTGACCCCGATCCAGGCCGGCGAGGCCCGCGTGGTGCAGCTGTTCGGCCAGTACAACGGCACGGTCCGGCAGCCCGGGATGCGCTGTGTGAACCCGTTCACCAAGCGGCGCAAGATATCCACCCGGATCCGCAACCACGAGACCGCGGTGGCCAAGGTCAACGACGCCGACGGCAACCCGATCGAAATCGCGGCCGTCGTGGTCTGGCAGGTCCAGGACACCGCCCAGGCGCTGTACGCGGTGGATGACTTCGTCAAGTTCGTGGCCATCCAGACCGAGACCGCGGTCCGGCACATCGCCACCAGCTACCCGTACGACACCGGCGACCCGGGCCAGCTGTCACTGCGGGCCAACGCGGACGAGATCACCAGCCAGCTGTCCGCCGAGATCGGGGCCCGGGTCGCGTCGGCCGGGGTGACGATCGTAGAGTCCCGGCTCACCCGGCTGTCCTACGCGGCCGAAATCGCCCAGGCTATGCTGCGCCGCCAGGCGGCGAGCGCGGTGGTAGCCGCGCGGCAGCGGATCGTGGAAGGCGCGGTCGGCATGGTCGACCTGGCCCTGCGGCGGCTCGAGGAACAGGACGTGGTGGAGCTGGACGAGGAGCGCAAGGCGGCTATGGTGTCCAACCTGCTCGTGGTGCTGTGCAGTGAGCAGGCCACCCAGCAGGTGGTCAATACCGGATCCCTGTACCAGTAACAGAACGGCGTGCAGTCGGTTGAGTGAGCGCAAGGGGATGCTGCTGCGGCTGGATCCGGCCGTGCACGACGCGCTGGCCCGGTGGGCCTCGGACGAGCTGCGCAGCACCAACGCCCAGATCGAGTTCCTGCTCCGCCGGGCGCTGGCCGAAGCTGGCCGGCTGCCCGGCCACGCGGGACGGATGCGCGGGCGCGGGCGTCCCCGCGCCGCGCCAGGCGAGGACGAAGAGCCAACCGAGCTAGCCGACGCGCGGCACGAACCCTAGCCAGCCGCGCCGGGCGGGTGGCCGCTGGTAGCCTTCCGTCCCTGTGACTACCCCCGCAGCCGCGCCCGAGGACGAGGACAGCAGCCCGCCCGGGAGCGTTCGGCCTGATCTGCTGCTCAGCTTGCGGGGCTGGCAGAAAGCGGCCTACCGGGCGTACTTCAGCCACCCCCGCCGTGACTTCCTGCTGGTGGCGACGCCGGGCGCGGGCAAGACGGCGTGGGCGCTGACCGTGGCCGCCGAGCTGCTGGCCCGCCGGGAGATCGCCGCGCTGACCGTGGTCACCCCGACCGAGCACCTCAAGCACCAGTGGGCGCAGGCCGCGCACTACGTCGGCATCGCGCTGGACTCCAGCTACCGCAACGCGCAGGGCCGCGCGTCGGCCGACTTCACCGGCGTGGCCGTGACCTACGCCCAGGTGGCCGCGCACCCGGTGCTGCACCGGCACCGTACCGAGAACCGGCGCACCCTGGTCATCTTCGACGAGATCCATCACGCCGGGGACGCGCTGTCCTGGGGCGACGCGGTGTCCGAGGCCTTCGGGCCGGCCCGGCGGCGGCTGGCCCTGACCGGGACGCCGTTCCGCACCGACACCAACCCGATCCCGTTCGTGAGCTACGCCCCGGAACCAGACGGCAGCCGGCGCAGCGTGTCCGACTACGTATACGGGTACGGGCCCGCCCTGGACGACGGCGTGGTCCGGCCGGTGATCTTCCTGGCCTACTCGGGCGAGATGCGCTGGCGGACCCGGGCCGGCGACGAGATCACCGGCACCCTGGGCACCCCGATGCTGGCCGACCAGCTGGCCCACGCCTGGCGCACCGCGCTGGACCCGGACGGCGAATGGGTGCACCGGGTCCTGGAGGCGGCGGACAAGCGGCTCACCGAGGTGCGCCGCGGCATGCCGGACGCGGCCGGCCTGGTCATCGCGACCGGCCACGAGGACGCCCGGGCCTACGCCGCGCTGCTCAGGCGGCTGACCGGCACCCGCCCGGTCGTTGTGCTGTCCGACGACAAGGCGGCCAGCCGCAAGATCGCCGCGTTCGCGGACTCGGACGCGCGGTGGATGGTCGCGGTCCGGATGGTTTCCGAGGGGGTGGACATCCCGCGGCTGGCCGTCGGGGTGTATGCCACCAGCGTCGGCACCGCGCTGTTCTTCGCCCAGGCGGTCGGCCGGTTCGTCCGGGCCAGGCAGCGCGGGGAGACCGCGTCGGTGTTCCTGCCCTCCATCCCGGTTCTGCTCGGTTATGCCGCCGAGCTTGAAGCCGAACGCGACCACGTGCTGCATGCCGTCCCCGACAGCGCGGAAGCGGACGAGCTGGCCGCGGCGCAACGGCAGCGGGACACCCCGGATCAGGATCAAGCGCTGCCTTTCGAGGCGCTGCACGCGTCCGCGCACTTCGACCGGGTGCTGTACGACGGAAGCGAGTTCGGCACCACGGCGGCCGAGGACGACTTCCTGGGCCTGCCCGGCCTGCTGGAACCGGATCAGGTCGCGCTGCTGCTGCGCAAGCGGCAGGCCGAGCAGCCGCGCGGCGGCGCGCGGGCCGGCGCCGCGCCCGCCTGGGCGGCCCGGCCGGCCGGGGCCGCGCCCAGCCCGGCGGCGCCCGCCACCCGGGCGAACCTGGCCGCACTGCGCAAGGAACTCAACGGCCTGGTCGGCGCGTGGCACCACCGGACCGGGCAGCCGCACGCGGCGGTGCACGCCGACCTGCGCCGGGCCTGCGGCGGCCCGCCGCTGCCGCAGGCCACCGCGGAGCAGATCCAGACCCGGATCGGGATGATGCGCCGCTGGGCCACGTCCGGCCGCTAGCCCGGCTACTTCGCCGTCCAGCCGCCGTCCAGGGTGAACGAGGTCCCGGTGGCCATGCTCGCGGCCGGCCGGGCCAGCCAGCACACCAGCTCGGCCACCTCGGCCGGCTCGACCAGCCGTTTCACCGAGCTCTCGGCCAGGATCACGGTCTCCAGCACCTGGTCTTCCGGGATGCCGTGCACCCGGGCCTGGTCGGCTATCTGCTTTTCCACCAGCGGCGTGCGCACGTACCCCGGGCTGATGCAGTTGCTGGTCACCCCGTGCGCCGCGCCCTCCAGCGCGATCACCTTGGACAGCCCTTCCAGGCCGTGCTTGGCGGCGACGTAGGCCGACTTGTACGGCGAGGCGCGCAGCCCGTGCACCGAGCTGATGTTGATGACCCGGCCGAAGCCCTGCTGGTACATGTGCGGCAGCGCCGCCCGGACGAGCAGGAACGGCGCCTCGAGCATCAGCCGCAGGATGTACCGGAACATCTCCGGCGGGAACTCCTCCACCGGCGCCACATGCTGGATGCCAGCATTGTTGACCAGCACGTCGACGTCGAGCTGCCGTCCCTCCAGCTCGGCCACGCGGGTCAGGTCGACCGGCCACGGCTCGCCGCCGGTCCGCGCCGCGATCCGGGCCGCGCCCGCCTCGTCCAGATCGGCCGCGATGACATGGGCACCAGCCGCGGCCAGCGCCTCGGCGCAGGCCGCACCGATCCCGCTGGCCGCACCGGTGACCAGCGCCCGCTGCCCGGCAAGGCCGGCTGTGTTGTCCACCGCGAAGCTCCTCGGTCCGGCTCGTTGACACACTGCCCAACTGGACGGTAGTACCTGCAGCACTGCTGCCTGAGCCCGGGGGGAACCGCATGCCATCCGCTGCCGCCGCGCTGCCCGCCGGCGTCCAGGCCGAGGAAGCCGCCACGTCGCGGCTGCGCACCCAGCTGCTGCGGGCTGGCCCGGCCACGGCACCGGTCCTGGTGCTGGTACACGGCAACGTGTCGTCGGCCCGGTTCTTCGCCCAGACCATGGCCGGGCTGGCCAGGCGGTTCCACTGCGTAGCGCCGGACCTGCGCGGGTTCGGCGGGTCGGAGCCCGCGCCGGTGGACGCCCGGCGGGGCGTCCGGGACTTCGCCGACGACCTGCACGCGCTGCTGACCGAGACCGGGCTGCTGGCCGGCGGCCGGCCGGTGCACCTGCTCGGCTGGTCGCTGGGCGGCGGCGTCGCCCTGCAGTACGCGATCGACCACCCGGGCTCGGTGGCGTCGGTTGTGCTGGAGAGCGCGATGTCCCCGTTCGGCTTCGGTGGCACCCGGGACCTGGCCGGCACCCCATGCTGGCCGGACTACGCGGGCTCCGGCGGCGGGACCGCCAGCCCGGAGATGATCCGCCGGATCGCGGCCGGTGACCGCGGCACGGACGACCCGGCGTCGCCGCGGAACGTGCTCACCAGCCTGTACGTCAAGCCGCCGGTGCAGCTCCCGCCGGGCACCGAGGACGCCCTGGTGGACGCGATGCTGGCCACGGCCATCGGGGACGGCAACTACCCGGGCGACCAGGTCCCGTCGGCCAGCTGGCCGGGCACCGGGCCCGGCGAGCAGGGGGTGAACAACGCGATCTCACCGAAGTACTGCGACCTGTCCAGGTTCGCGGCGCTCAGCGGCGGGCCGGACGTGCTGTGGATCCGTGGTGACAGCGACCAGATCGTGTCCGACGCCTCCCTGGTCGACCTGGGGCATCTCGGCGCGCTCGGCATGGTGCCTGGCTGGCCGGGGCCGGGCGTCTTCCCGGCCCAGCCGATGACCGGCCAGCTGCGCGCGGTGCTCGACCGGTATCAGGCGGCCGGCGGCCGGTACACCGAGCACGTGCAGGCCAGCTGCGGCCACTCCCCGCACCTGGAATACCCGGCCGAGTTCGAGTCCGCCGTGACCGAGTTCGTGGCCGCCCACGGATAACTCCTCCCCGGCCCGCACCCCACCACGCTCATCAGTCACATCGATCATGGCCCAGGACTCTTTTCACGGCCCTGGTCGGCCCGGTATGCCGTTTTGTCCAGGTTTGTCCGGACCGAATCGGTGAAAAGAATAGTCTGGCGGCCGGGGCGGGGTCACCGGGACCGGTCACGAGGGTCACCGGGGGCCCGGTCACGAGGGTCACCGGGCCCGGTCACGAGGGTCACCGGGGCTGGTCACGAGGGTCACCGGGACCGGTCATGAGGAGGGATGCGGCCGCTGGGCTTTGCGGGTGGCGCGGGCCCGGCGGCGTTCGGTGAGCCAGGACGCGGCCGCGAACACCGGGGCGGCCAGCCCGATCAGCAGGGCGCCGCCGGTGAACGCGCTCTGGATGAATGCGCCGCCGACCCGGGCCACCAGGTAGTAGTAGAGCACCACGACGACCATCAGCAGCAGGTAGCCGCCCAGCATGGTGCCGGCCACGTGCCCGGCCAGCCGGCGCCACCCGGCCGCGGTGACCGGCGGAAGATCCGGGCCGCTGGGCTGCCGGGCGCGGGCCGCGCGGGCGGCCACGGCGGCAGGCCGGCCGGACAGCCGGAGGCCGACGGCGAGCGCCACCATGATGATGACGTAGCCGCCCACCATCGGATCGAAGTCCTGGCGGAGCAGGTGCGAGGACATGTCAGGCGCGGAGCAGGAAATGCCAGCCGCGGACGAAGATATGCCAGCCGAACCACAGCCACAGCGCGAACAGCGCCCACCGGCCGAACGGGTACCGCATGATGGCCCGGAACGTGTCACTGAGCGTCGGGACGTAGTTGCTGAGATGGCTGAGAGCCAGCCCTTCCCAGGCGAACAGGGCGCCGAACAGCAGCGCCCAGACGAGATAACCGATCAGCGGATGATGTGCCACATCGACCTCCTGAAGCGCCGTCAGATGCCACCGCTATGCTGCACCCGTTCGCGAGCCGCGCGAGAGGGGGCGGTCCGCATGACCGGTCTCCCGCCGGGCATCGACACCACCGTCGCGCACCCGGCCCGGATGCTGAACTACGTGCTCGGCGGCACGGCCAACTTCCCGGCCGACCGGGAGGCCGCCGAGCGCCGGCTCCGGGTGCTGCCCGGCTGGCGGACCAGCGCGCAGCAGAACCGCCAGTTCCACACCCGGGCCATCCGGCTGCTGGCCGGCCAGGCCGGCATCACCCAGTTCCTGGACATCGGGGCCGGGCTGCCCGCGGCGGACCCGGTGCACGTGATTGCCCAGGCCGTCAACCCAGCCTGCCGGGTCGCCTACGTGGACAACGACCCGCTGGTCCTGGTGCACGCCCGCACCCTGCTGCCCAGCGCGCCGGAAGGGCGGATCAGTTACAGCCAGGCCGACCTGCGCGAGCCGGACCGTATCCTGGCCGACCCGGCCGTCCGCGGCACGCTGGACTTCGGCCAGCCGGTCGCCCTGATGCTGCTGGCCGTGCTGCACTTCATCCCGGACGCCGACGGCCCGGCCGGCATCGTGCGCACGCTGCTGGGCGCGCTGCCCGCGGGCAGCTACCTGATCGCCTCGCATCCCACCCAGGACTTCGACCCGGTCCGCAGCAAGCAGGCCACCCAGGCCGGCCGGGCCGCCGGGGTGCCCGCCTGGCTGCGTACGCGTGCCCAGTTCAGCACGTTCTTCGCCGGGCTTGGCGTGCTGGAGCCGGGCGTGGTGCTGGTCTCGGACTGGCGCCCGGAACCGGGCGTGCCCCGGCCCGGCCCGCACCTGGTCACCTGCTACGGCGGCGTCGCCCGGAAGCCGTGCTGAGCGCGGTGCGCCGTAGAATCGCCGGGTGCCGCCAACCCAGCCGGGTGCCGCGATGAGCGACGCGCTGCAGGTGCTGCACCGCGTGTTCGGCTATGAGTCGTTCCGCGGTGCGCAGCAGGACGTGATCGAGCACCTCATCGGCGGCGGTGACGCGCTCGTGCTGATGCCCACCGGCGGCGGCAAGTCGCTCTGCTACCAGATTCCCGCGCTGGTCCGTAACGGCACCGGCGTGGTCATCTCGCCGCTGATCGCGCTGATGCAGGATCAGGTGGACGCGCTGCAGGCGCTCGGCGTCCGGGCCGGTTTCCTCAACTCGACCCAGGACCCGGCCCAGCGGCGCCACGTCGAGTCGGAGTTCCTCGCGGGCGACCTGGACCTGCTCTACCTGGCGCCGGAACGGCTGACTGCGGAGTCCACGCTGCGCCTGCTGGACCGGGGCACGGTCTCGCTGTTCGCCATCGACGAGGCGCACTGCGTGTCGCAGTGGGGGCACGACTTCCGGCCCGACTACCTGATGCTGTCCGGGCTGCACGAACGCTGGCCCGGGGTGCCGCGGATCGCGCTCACCGCGACCGCCACCAGCGCCACCCGGGCCGAGATCGTGTCCCGGCTGGGGCTGGCCGACGCCCGGCAGTTCGTGGCCAGCTTCAACCGGCCGAACATCCAGTACCGCATCGAGCCCAAGGCCGAGCCGGCCCGCCAGCTGCTGCGCCTCATCCACGACGAGCACGCCGGCCAGGCGGGCATCGTCTACTGCCTGACCCGGGCGTCGGTGGAGAAGACCGCCGATTTCCTCACGGCCAACGGAATCGAGGCGCTGCCGTATCACGCCGGGCTGGACGCGGCCATCCGGGCCCGGCATCAGGCCCGGTTCCTCCGCGAGGACGGGCTGGTCATGGTGGCCACGATCGCGTTCGGCATGGGCATCGACAAGCCCGACGTGCGGTTCGTGGCCCACCTGGACCTGCCCAAGTCGGTGGAGGGCTACTACCAGGAGACCGGCCGGGCCGGCCGGGACGGCGACGCGTCCACCGCCTGGCTCGCCTACGGCCTGCAGGACGTGGTGCAGCAGCGCAAGCTGATCGAGACGTCCGGCGGCGACCTGGCCCACCGCCGCCGCCAGTCCGCCCACCTGGACGCCATGCTGGCGCTGTGCGAGACGGTCGAGTGCCGCCGGGCCCAGCTGCTGGCCTACTTCGGCGAGCAGGCCGCGCCGTGCGGCAACTGCGACACCTGCCTCGCGCCCCCGCAGTCCTGGGACGGCACGATCCCGGCACAGAAGCTGCTCTCGGCGGTGTACCGGCTGAAGCACGAGCGCGACCAGCGCTACGGGGCCGGGCAGGTGATCGACATCCTGCTGGGCCGGAAGACGGCCCGGATCATCGACAACGACCATGCCTCACTCACCGTGTTCGGCGTGGGCACCGAACTGACCGAGGCGGAGTGGCGCGGGGTGACCCGGCAGCTGCTGGCCCAGGGGCTGCTCGCGGTCACCGGTGACTACGGCACGCTGGACCTCACCCGGGCCAGCCAGGACGTGCTCGGCCGGCGCCGCCAGGTCATGCTGCGCCGGGAGCCGGAGCGGCCCGCCCGGGCCGGCCGGGCCCGCGCGGCCAAGGCGGCCGCGGCTACCATAGCCGAGCTGCCGCCCGCCGCCGCGGCCGTGTTCGAGCGGCTCCGGGCCTGGCGCGCCGCCACGGCCAGGGAGCAGGGGGTCCCGGCCTACGTCGTGTTCCAGGACGCGACCCTGCGCCAGATCGCCACCGAGCCGCCGGCCACCCTGACCGAGCTGAGCACGGTCAGCGGCGTCGGCCAGACCAAGCTGGCCCGGTACGGCCAGCAGGTCCTGGACGTGCTGGCGGGCACCTAGAGCAGACCAAGAGAGGCAGCATGCAGATCGGCGTGGTCTTCCCGCAGACCGAGATCGGCCCGGACGTGGCCACGGTGCGCCGCTACGCGCAGCGGGCCGAGGAGCTCGGCTACCGGCACCTGCTGGCCTACGACCACGTGCTGGGCGCCGACCCGGCAGTGCATCAGGGCTGGGACGGCCCGTACGACGTGACGACCACGTTCCACGAGCCGTTCGTGATGTTCGGCTACCTGGCCGCGGTCACCTCACTGGAGCTGGTCACCGGGATCATCATCGCGCCGCAGCGGCAGACCGCACTGCTGGCCAAGCAGGCCGCCGAGGTGGACCTGCTCAGCGGCGGGCGGTTCCGGCTGGGCGTGGGGCTGGGCTGGAACCGGGTCGAATACGAGGCGCTGGGCCAGGACTTCACCACCCGGGGGCAGCGGCTCGGCGAGCAGGCCGGGCTGCTGCGCCGGCTGTGGACCGAGCCGTCGGTCAGCTTCGCGGGCCGGTTCGACCAGGTGACCGGGGCTGGGCTGGCCCCGCTCCCGGTGCAGCGGCCGATCCCCATCTGGTTCGGCGGGCAGTCTGAGCGCGCGTACCGGCGGGCCGGGCGGCTGGCCGATGGGTGGTTCCCCCAGGTCAGCCCCGGCCCGGAGCTGGACGCGGCGCGGGCGGTGGTGGCCGCGGCAGCAGCCGAGGCCGGCCGGGACCCGGCCCAGCTCGGCATGGAGGGCCGGGTCAGCTGGCGCGGCGACGCCGGGCGGCTGGCCGAGCGGGCCCGGCAGTGGCAGGACGCGGGCGCGACCCACCTCACGGTGAACACCATGGGCGCCGGGCTGGCCAGCCCGGACGCCCACCTGGAGGCACTGGCCCGGGCGGCTGAGGCGCTGCGGGTGAGCCGCTGATGCCGGGTCAGGCGGCCCCGGACTGGACCGAACCCGGGCTGTTCACCGTGGCTCCCGGCGTGCACCGGATCCCGCTGCCGCTGCCGAACGACGGACTGCGGGCGGTCAACGTGTACGCCATCGAGTCCGGCCCCGACCTGGTACTGATCGACGCGGGCTGGGCGCTGGCCGAGACCGGCGGGCTGCTCGACGCGGCCCTGGACCGGGTCGGCCGCCGCTCCGCGGAGATCACCCGCTGCCTGGTCACCCACGTGCACCGGGACCACTACACGATGGCGGTGATCCTGCGCCAGCGGTTCGGCACCCACGTGGCGCTGGGCATCGGCGACCGGCCGTCGCTGGCCAGCGCGGTGGACCAGGACGAGCGGAGCCTGCTCAGCAACGTCCAGCTGCTGCGGCAGTCCGGCGCCGAGCCGGTGCTGCAGGCGCTCAGCGAGGCGTTCGGCGGCCGGCCGCACGAGGGCCAGCGGTGGGAATACCCGGACGAGTGGCTCAAGGGACGGGCCAGCATCGGGCTGGGTGGCCGCGAGCTGCTGGCCGTGCCGACCCCGGGGCACACCCAGGGACACACCGTGTTCGCGGACCAGGCCGCCGGGACGCTGTTCGCGGGCGACCACGTGCTGCCGCACATCACCCCGTCGGTCGGCTTCGAGGCGGTCCGGGCCGACCAGCCGCTGGGCGATTACCTGGGCTCGCTGCGGCTCGTCCTGGACCTGCCCGACCTGCGGCTGCTGCCCGCGCACGGCCCGGTCGGCGGGAGCAGCCACACCAGGGCGCTGGAGCTGCTCGGCCATCACGAGGACCGGCTGGGGGCATGCCTGGACCGGGTGGCCGCGGGTGACCATACCCCTTACGCGGCCGCGCTGGCCCTGCCCTGGACCCGGCGCGGCCGCCGGTTCGCTGACCTGGACCCGTTCAACCAGATGCTCGCGGTGCTGGAGACCGGCGTCCACCTGGACCTGCTGGCCGCGCAGGGCAGGGTGACCAGGACCAGCACCGCCGAGCTGATCAGCTACGCGATCCCGGGATGCTAAGGTACATACATGCGCATGCATGTACCTACCCACGGCCAGCCCACCCCGCGCGGCGAGGCCATGGTGGCCGAGCTGAGGTGGGTGCACGGCATGATCCGGCACGACCTGGCGGTGATCCGGCGGCTGGCCGCGGACACCGCGGCCGGGGAGCCGGCCGGGGTGCTCCGGCGCACCGTCCGCTCACTGGTCTCGGCCAGCCCGGTGTGGCAGCTCAAGGTCGGCTGCCTGCAGCACTGCCGGTTCGTGCACTCCCACCACAGCCACGAGTCGTACCTGCTGTTCCCGGCGCTGCGCGAGGCCAACCCGGCGCTGAACCCGGTGGTGGACAAGCTGGAGGCCGAGCACCAGCGGGTGGCCCAGCTGCTGGACGAGGTGGAGGCGGCGGCGCCGGACCTGGACGGGCCGGACCTGGACGGGCCGGACCTGGACGGGCCGGGCGGGACGGCGCGGGACCGGCTGAGCACCGCCCTGGCCACGCTGAGCACCGACCTGCTGGCCCATCTGGCCTATGAGGAAGAGCAGATCTCCGGCACGCTGCGCACCTGGACCCGCTGGCCGGGCTGGTGAGCTGGCCATGCCGGACGGTGCGCCAGCCCGCGGGGAGTACGCCTGCGCCGCGGCCTGGACCGCACTGAGCGCCGCGCACGCCCTGGTCACCGGCCAGCTGGCCGCGGCGCTGGCCCAGGCGTGCGGGCTGAGCATCCACGAGTTCGAGGTGCTGCTGCGGGTGGAGCACGCGGCGGGCGGCGGCCTGCGCCTGGGCGCGTTGGGCACGATGGTCCAGCTCACCCAGCCGTCGCTGAGCCGGGCGGTGGGCCGGCTGGAGCGGCAGGGCTGGCTGCGCCGGTGCGGCGCGCCAGGCGACGGCCGTGGCGTGCTGGTCAGCATCACCCCGGCGGGCCGGGACGTCCTGGCCCGGGGCGCGGCGGTGCACGCCGAGACGGTCCGCACCCTGCTGCTCGACCGCCTGACCCCGGATGAGCGGGACCTGCTCGCCCGGGCCCTGACCCGGGTCGCAGCGGGCGGCCCGGCCTCCCGGAAGGAGCCGCTATGCCACCAGCCGCGTTCGGCCTGAACGTCGATCCCAATACCGGCGGCCTGGCCATCGCCGGGCGGATCGCCACCATCGCCGACGAAACCGGGCTGGAATACGCCGGTATCCAGGACCACCCGTACAACGCCGGCTTCGTGGACACGCTCAGCCTGATCACCTGGCTGGCCGCACGGACCAGCCGGGTGCACTTCTTCCCCAACGTGGCCAACCTGCCGCTCCGGCCGCCCGCCATGCTGGCCAAGCAGGCGGCCACCATCGACGTGCTGAGCGGCGGCCGGTTCGAGCTCGGCCTGGGCGCCGGGGCGTTCGCGGACGGCATGGCCGGGATGGGCGGCCCGCGGCGCACCCCGGCCCAGTCGATCGCCGCGCTCAGCGAGGCGATCGACATCATCCGGGCGTTCTGGGCCGGCCAGCCGTTCAGCTTCCAGGGCAGTGTCTACTCGGCCCCGGACGTGCGGCCTGCCCCCCGGCCCGCGCACCCGGTCGGGCTGTGGCTCGGCGTGCGCGGGCCGCGGGCGGTCGCGCTGGTCGGCGAGAAGGCGGACGGCTGGTCGGTCTCCGCGCCCTACGTGCCGCCGGAGCAGCTGGCCGGGCTGAACGGCATCATCGATGACGCGGCACTGGCCGCCGGCCGCGACCCGGAGCAGATCACCCGGCTGTACAACGTGATGGGGCTGATCTCCGATGAAGATGAGGGACCGTTCCACGGGCCGCCGCAGCGCTGGGTGGACACGCTGGCCGATCTGCATGAGAACCAGCAGATGAACGCGTTCGTGTTCTGGCCGTCCGCGGACCGGGAACGGCAGTCCCGGCTGTTCGCCGAGCAGGTCGTCCCGCTGGCCCGGGAGGCGACCGGCAGCGAAGACCGCGGCTGAGTAGGGTCGGATCCGTGGAATACCGAACTCTGGGCAGATCAGGACTGATGGTTTCGGTGCTCACCATGGGCACGATGACGTTCGGCGGGACCGGGGATTTCGCCAGCGTGGGATCGACCGGGGTAGACGAGGCCCGGCGCCAGGTGGACCTGTGCCTGGAGGCCGGGGTCAACCTCATCGACACCGCCGACGTGTACTCGAACGGGCTGGCCGAGGAGATCGTCGGCGAGGTGCTGGCTGGCCGCCGCGACGAGGTGCTGCTGGCCACCAAGGTGCGGATGCCGATGGGCGGCGGGCCGAACGACGCGGGCCTGTCCCGGCACCACATCGTGACCGGCTGCGAGGCCAGCCTGCGCCGGCTCCGCACCGGCCACATTGACCTGTACCAGCTGCACGAGTGGGACGGCGTGACCCCGCTGGAGGAGACCCTGGCCGCGCTGGACCTGCTCGTCCAGGCGGGCAAGGTGCGCTACGTGGGCACCTCCAACTACGCCGGCTGGCAGCTGATGAAGGCGCTCGGCATCGCCGGCCGGCTGGGCCTGCCCCGGTTCGTGAGCGAGCAGATCTACTACTCGCTGCAAGCCCGCGACGCCGAGTACGAGCTGATCCCGGCGGCCGTCGACCAGGGCCTGGGCGTGCTGGTGTGGAGCCCATTGGCGGGCGGCCTGCTGTCCGGCAAGTACCGCCGGGACCAGCGCCCGGGGTCCGGCTCGCGGCAGCTCACCGACTGGAACGAGCCGCCGGTGTACGACCAGGGCAAGCTGCACGACACGGTCGACGTGCTGGCCGACGTCGGCCAGCAGCACGGCGTGTCGGCGGCCCGGGTCGCGCTGGCCTACCTGCTCGACAAGCCGGCCGTGACATCCCTGGTCATCGGCGCGCGGACCAGTGCACAGCTGGCCGATAACCTGGCCGCGGCGGACCTGGAGCTGACCGCCGACGACTTCCGGCGGCTGGACAAGGTCAGCGCGCCGGTGCTGCTGTACCCGTACTGGCATCAGGCCAAGACGGCCCGCGACCGGCTGTCCCCCGCGGACCTGACCCTGCTCCGGCCGCATCTGTGAGCGTCGGCGGCGGAGCCAGCCAGCCGGTCACCAGCCCGCAGCCCGTGTCCGGGCCGCTGACCGGGGCCGCCATCTTCATGATTCTCACGGTACGGCCGGGCCAGGAGCAGGCGGTCCGTGATCTGTGCGGCGACCTGGCCGGGCTGCTCCGGTCGGTCGGGTTCCGCGACCTCAGCGGAGGGCTGAGCTGCGTCATGGGGTTCGGCTCGGACCTGTGGGACCGGCTGGGCACCGGCGCCGGGCCCGCCGGGCTGCACCCGTTCCGTGAGATCCGGGCCGGGGACCGGCATGCCGTATCCACCCCGGGCGATCTGCTGTTCCACATCCGGGCCGGCCGGATGGACCTGTGCTTCGAGCTGGCCACGCAGATCACCGGGCGGCTCGGCGACGCGGTCACCCCCGTCGATGAGGTGCACGGCTTCCGCTACTTCGACGAGCGGGACCTGCTCGGCTTCGTGGACGGCACTGAAAACCCGGCCGGCGCCGACGCGGCCGCGGCCACCATCATCGGCGCCGAGGACCCCGGGTTCGCCGGCGGCAGCTACGTCATCGTGCAGAAGTACCTGCACGACCTGGACCGGTGGAACGCGCTGCCCACCGAGCAGCAGGAGAACGTGATCGGCCGGTACAAGCTGTCCAACGTGGAACAGGGCGACGACGTCAAGCCCAGCTACGCGCACAACGCGCTGACGTCGCTGACCGCGGACGACGGCAGCGAGATCCAGATTGTCCGGGACAACATGCCGTTCGGCCGGCCGTCGGAGGGTGAGTACGGCACCTACTTCATCGGCTACGCGCGGTCCCCGGACCCGATCGAGCAGATGCTGACCAACATGTTCGCCGGGCTGCCGCCGGGCAACTACGACCGGATCCTCGACGTGAGCACTGCGGTCACCGGCGTGCTGTTCTTCGTCCCATCGGTGCCGCTGCTGGAAAGCCTGGCCGACGACGGCGGGGGCAAGGGCGACGGCGCGGATGACGGCAGCGCGGATGACGGCGGGGCCGGGGAGCCGGCCGCCGGTGCGGCCGCGGCCCAGCCCGGTTCACTTGGCATCGGCAGCCTGGGCGGGGCCCGGCCAGACTAGGCCGGTACGCTCAGAACGTAACTCCGATCACGGTTTGCCCGCCTCGACAGGGAAGTCGCAGCATGAACAACCTGCACCGCGAGCTCGCCCCCATCTCCAGTGCCGCGTGGGCGCAGATCGAGGAAGAAGCCGCCCGCACACTCAAGCGCCACCTGGCCGGGCGCCGGGTGGTGGACGTGCACGGCCCGGAAGGCGACGCGTACTCCGCCGTCGGCACCGGCCACCTGCACGAGATCGAGGCCCCGCAGCAGGGCATCCTGGCCCGGCAGCGGCAGGTCGCGCCGCTGACCGAACTCCGGGTGCCGTTCCGGGTGGACCGGGCCGCCGTGGACGACGTGGACCGGGGCGCGCAGGACTCGGACTGGCAGCCGGTCAAGGACGCCGCGCGGCTGATCGCGTTCGCGGAGGACCGGGCCATCTTCGAGGGCTACCCGGCGGCGCAGATCCCGGGTATCCGGGCGGCGTCCAGCAACCCGGCCATGACGCTGCCCGCCGACGTGCTCAGCTACCCGGAGGCGATCGCCGAGGCGCTCCGCCACCTGCGCGAGGCGGGCGTCAACGGGCCGTACTCGGTGCTGCTCAGCGCGGACGCCTACACCGCGGTGAGCGAGGCCAGTGACCACGGCTACCCGATCCGCGAGCACATCGGGCGGCTGATCAACGGCGAGATCGTCTGGGCGCCGGCCATCGAAGGCGCGTTCGTGCTGACCACCCGGGGCGGCGACTTCGCGCTCTACCTGGGCCAGGACATCTCGATCGGCTACCTGAGCCACGACGCCAGCCGGGTGGAACTGTACCTGCAGGAGACGATGACCTCCCTGGCCTTTACCAGCGAGGCTGTGGTCGCCCTGGCCGCGGCATCCTGACCGGGCCCCGGCCCGCCGGGCAGCTCGGGCATTCCGCCCCGTCCGCAAGACCATTGTTGCTAGCGTTCTGAGCATGTCTGTGAAGACGTTCAGCATCAGCATGGGCGAGCGGGCTTACCGGCAGGCCCGCGCGGAGGCTGACCGCGCGGGGCTGAGCATGTCGGCCTGGATGACGCGGGCGGCCCGGGAGAAGATCCAGCGCGACGCGGCCAGCGCCATCGCCGAAGCTGACCGGGTCACCGGGCACGCCTGGGCCGACTGGACCGAAGCCAACGCGCACGACTTCCCCCCGGGAGCCGGCAAGGGCGCGGCGTGAACCGCGGTGACATCTACGCGTACAAGGGGGTAGCGCGGGCCGGTTACGTGGCCATCGTGAGCAACGACGGGTTCAACGCGATCACCGGCCATCCGGTGGTGGTCAAGGTGAGCGACCGGCCGGATCTGACCGAGACCCCTTACGTCGTGGCGCTCAGCCACAACGACCCCGTCCCCGGGCACCTGGAGTCGTACTCGGCCGTGCGGGTGCGCCGTAACCGGCTGTCCGGTGACCGGGTGGGCAGACTCGCCCGGGACACCATGCGCAAGCTGGACGACGCGCTGGCCCTGATCTTCGACTACGAGGCTTAATCTATCCGGGTGGGCGGCCCCCTGCCCCCCGATCGGGTGCCCCCGTCTGGGCCCGGCTAAAGCCCTGTTCCGCCCCAGGGGGTGGCCAGGTGCACGGTGGTCAGCGCGATGACCAGGCCAGCCAGCAGCGAAGCGGCCAGCAGCAGCCAGCGGGCCCGCCGCCCGGCCAGGATCTGCCGGGCCCGGCCGGCTCCCGGGCGCCCCAGCACGTCCGCGCCGATCAGGCCGGGCACCCGCCAGACGTAGGCCAGCACGTGGATGGTCATCGCGCCGAACCACAGCACGAAGAACGCCTTGTGCAGGAATAGCCACGGCCCGGCCGCCGACCCGGCTACGGCGAGCATCACCCCGGTGCCGATCACGCCGGCCGAGGTGCCCAGCACCACCGGCCCGAGCACCCGGAGCAGCGGGGCCGGCGGGCCCTTCCGCCGGTACTCGGTAGCCCCGGTGTAGTACCGGGCGAACCGGTAACAGACCGTGGCCGCCTTGAGCGCCACCGGGCCGATCAGCAGCATGCCGAGGAAGAAATGCAGCGTGATCAGCTGGTGGATGGACAGGATAGTGAACCCCTCGGCCGCGAACAGCACCAGCAGTACGGCCCCGGTCGCGGCGGTCAGCCGCTCGTTGCCGTCCGCACCGCCGGTCCGGTCCTGTGGCGCGGGCCCGGGCCGCCGTGGCACCGGCCGCTCCGGCAGCGGCCGCTGCGGAACGGGCCACGACCCGGCTGGGCCAGGCCCGGGGACGGGGCCCGGTGGGCCGTCGTCCTCGCGTGGACCGTAAGGGCCTAGCGTGCGCCGCGAGCCGCCCGTCATCAGACCACATCCTCCCCCGAGTTCGCCCCCCATCCAGCCTGCGGGCCGGACTCCGGGGAACCGGTTCAGGAGCCGTTCAGAACCGGTAAGGAAAAGCCCGACCTCAGTCCGATGCGGCGGCCAGCAGGTGCAGCGTTACGGTCAGCCCGCCGCCCGGGGTGTCGGACAGCGCCGCGGACCCGCCATTGGCCGTGACCAGGCGGTGCACGATGGCCAGGCCGAGGCCGGCCCCGCCCGGCGTGGCGCTGAAGAACCGGCGGAACGCCATCTCCTGGTGCCGGGCGTCCATCCCCGGGCCGTCGTCCGTGACAACCACGGTGGCCCCGCCGGGGCCGCCCGCCGCGCTGATCTGTACCTGGCCGCCGGCCGGCACCGCGTCGAGCGCGTTGGCCAGCAGGTTGTCCAGCACCTGCTCCAGGTGCCCCTGGCCGGCCATGGCCCGTACCGGCCCGGGGATGGACTGGTGCAGCTCGACCCCGCGCTCCTCGGCCACCGGCCGCCACGCCGCGGCCCGGTCCCTGATCACCTCATCCACCCGGATGCTGACCGGCTCGGGCACCACGCTCTCCGCCCGGGCTACCGCGAGTAGCCCGTCCACCAGGTGGGACAGCCGTGCGATCTCGCCCTGGGCGCCGGCCAGCTCCTCCGCGGTGGCCGGGTCGGTGTCCTGGCTGAGCACGTCCAGCCGGAGCCGCAGCGCGGCCAGCGGGGTGCGGAGCTGGTGCGAGACGTCGGCCATGGCCGCCCGGTTGCCGTGCACCAGGGACTCGAGCCGGCCCGCCATCGTGTTGAAGTTCTGCGCCAGCCGGCGGACCTCGGGCGGCCCATGGCCGGCTGACGACCGGGTGTCCAGCGCGCCGCCGCCCAGCCGCTGGGCCGCACCGTCCAGCGCGCTCAGCGGGCGGCTGACCCAGCGGGCCAGCGCGATCGCGGCCACCGCGGCGGTGGCCAGCCCGGCCGTCCCGACCGAGATCAGCCAGGCCCACAGCACGCTGACCCGTTCCTCGAGCTCGTCGCTGGACCGGGACAGCACCACCACGCCGACGATCGCGTTGCCCCGGTCGCCGGTCACCGGCACGATCACCCGGAGCCGGTCATCGGTGCTCGTGTCCAGCACGGTCCGGCCGTGCAGCGCGGCGGTCAGGTCGCTGGCCGGGACGGCCAGGTCGCTGCCGTCGGTGCCCATGATCACCCGGCGCCGCACGTCGTACACCCGGACCTGCTCCCCGGCCCGGTGGGCCTGGGTCAGCGCCCGGCTGAGCGTGATGCTGCGCGTCTGGTCGTCGGGCCGGTCCTCGGCGAACCCGGCCAGCGCCCGGGCGAACAGCACGGTGTCCTCACGGAACGAGCTCCGCTCATGCCCGGTGGTGATCAGCCCCAGCGGGACCACCGTGGTGACCAGCAGGGCCCCGATCAGGGCAAGCATCGTGAGGACGATGCGGCGGGCCATCAGACCTCGCCGAGCCGGAAACCCCTGCCATACGCCGTCTCGATCAGGCCGGGCACATCGAGCTTGCGGCGCAGCGCCGCCACGTGCACGTCGAGCACCTTGGTTGGGCCATACCAGTGCGAGTCCCAGGCACTCTCCAGGATCTCCTGGCGGCTCATCACCCGGCCGGGATCGCTGGCCAGGCACTCCAGGATGTCGAACTCCTTGGGCGTCAGCGCCACCTCGTGACCGTGCACGGTGACCTTACGGGTGCGCGCGTCCACGGTCAGCGGGCCGTGCCGCAGCACCTGGCCGTCCGGGCGCACCCGGCGCAGCACGGCCCGGATCCGGGCCAGCAGCTCGGCCAGGCCGAACGGCTTGACCAGGTAGTCGTCCGCGCCGGCGTCCAGGGCGAGCACCCGCTCCGGCTCCTCGCCGCGCGCGGTGACCACGATGATGGCCACGTCCGAGCGCTCCCGGAGTCGGCGGCACACGGTGACCCCGTCCGCGTCCGGCAGGCCCAGGTCGAGCAGCACGACATCGGGGTGCCCGGACGCGAGCGCCTCCCGGCCGGTCGTAACGTGATCCGCGCTGTAGCCGCCCCGGGTCAGGCCACGCACCAGCTGGGTAGCCAGCCCCGGGTCGTCTTCCACCACCAGGACGCTCGGGCTGCCCTTGCCGGGGGCGAGTGCGGCGGCCGGGGCTCCGTTCGGCATGCTCATGGCACCCACCGTAGGCGTTCAGCGCAGTGGTACGACCACGATGGGCTTGGTCGTGGGCTGGTTAGTGCCGCCGGCCGGCTCCACGGTGAGCGCCACCGAATCCCCGGGGAGCAGGCCGGAGGCCAGCAGGGGCGGGGTCTTGCCGCCCTTCCCGGCGGGCAGCAGCCCGGCCCGGCGCGCCCCACTGGGGGCCAGGAACCACAGCTCGTACACCTTGCCCCCGGTCAGCGTGGGCAGCCCGGACGTGCTGATGATCAGCGCCCGCCGGGACTGTGCGGCGACCACGGTGGCCACGCCGCCCGCCGACGTGGCCCGGGTGGCCAGCCGGGCGTCCGGCGCGGCCAGCACCGCGGCCACCGCCCGGTTCTGCGCCCGGGCCTGGTCCAGCTGGTGCCGGGTCACGCCGAGCAGCACGGCCAGCAGGACCGCAACCGCCACCCCGGCCGCAGCCAGGCCGGTGGCCAGCCGGGGCACCCAGCCGCGGCGGCCGGGCCGCCGGCCGCCGGCTACTTCGGGCGGCAGCTGCCGGGTGACCCGTACCGCGGCCAGCACCCGCCACTTCAGCGTCGCGGGTGGGTCGGCGGCTACCGCCACGGCCAGCTGAGTAGCCGTCTCACGGAAGCCGCGGACTTCGTTCCCGCACGGCGGGCAGTGGCCCAGGTGGCGCTCGAAGCGGTCCAGTTCCGGGCCGGGCAGCGCGTCCAGTGCGTACGCCCCGGTCAGCTCGTGCAGCTCATGCCGGCGGAGTTTCACCAGCTCACCCCCAGGCAGTCGCGCATCCGGATCAGGCCGTCGCGGATCCGCGTCTTGATCGTGCCGAGCGCGGCGCCGAGCACCGCGGCGACCTGGGGGTAGCTGTACCCGCCGTAGTAGGCCAGGGTGACCGACTCCCGCTGCAGCTCGGTCAGCGAGCTCAGGCAGCGGCGCACCCGCTCCGCGTCCAGCCGGGACGCCACCGTGTCGGCCACGGTGTCCGGATCGGGTGGCAGCAGCTGGCCCGCCTTCTGCTCGCGCTGGCTCTCCGCGGTCACCGAGCGGACCCGGTCGATGGCCCGGCGGTGTGCGATCGTCATCACCCAGGTCATCGCGCTGCCCCGGCTGGCATCGAACCGGGTCGCGGTCCGCCAGATCTCCAGCAGGACCTCCTGGGCGACCTCCTCGGACTGCGCCGGGTCCCGGACCACCTTCCGGATCAGCCCGTATACCGGGCGGGCCAGCCGGTCGTAGACCGCCTCGAACGCGGCTTCGTCACCGCGGGCCACGTGGCCGAGCAGCGCGGCGAGGTCCTCGTCCTGTCCCGGCGCCGGGTCCGGGACAGGCTGGGCCGCGGCCCCGGAGCCCGGTGGTGTCGTCATGCCGGGTATTCGGAGCGTCCCGCCGGGCGGATCGGTCTGGCGGCCTTGCGGGTCAGCCCGCCAGCTTGGCCAGGGCCGGCACGAACAGCGCCGCGTTCACCGTGCCGACGCCCGAGGCGAGATCGTACCCGGGCCGCGCACTGAACCCGGTGACCGTGTGCAGCTTGCCACCCTGGGTGAACGAGACGGTGTTGTTCCCCCGGGTCACGTCCACGATGCCGGACGACGGGCCGGCCGCGGACATCTTGTACAGCGCCGGGTTGATCAGCCCCAGCGGGTGGCCGGCCACCTGATCGGCCAGCGCCACCACCCCGGCGAACAGCGGGGTGGCCTCGCTGGTGCCGCACGTCGGGTACCAGCCGACCGTCTGGCCCGGGAAGCTCTGGTACATGTCCACCGCACCGTTGCAGGCGCCGCTCATCGAGATGTCCGGCACGCCGCGCCGGGTGCCGACCACGCCACTGGCCCGGCTCTGGTACCACGGCCGGGTGAAGATCACTGACTTGCCGCCCCCGCCCGCAAACGGACTCGGCCCCTTGCTGCCGTTGAAGTACTCGTTGGTCGGCTTGTTGTAGGTGTCGTTCCACACCGTTGATGTCCAGGGTGCGCCGGCGGTCGCGGGCTGGTGCAGCTCGGTGCCGCCCACCCCGGTCACCAGCGGGTCGCTGTCCGGCCACGACGTCACCGGGTGCAGGTAGTAGGTGCTCCCGTTGAACATCACGTCGGCCGCGCCGCTGTCCCCGGAGGCGGCCAGCGCGGTCACGCCCTTCCGGGACGCGTCGATGTAGGCGCCGCGCAGGTCGAGCAGCGACTTCCTGGACGGGAACGTCTGCTCGGTGGCGCTGAAGCTCTGGCTGATCACCCCGCCGAGGTGGTGGTTGATCACGTACTCCTCGGCCTTGACGATCTGCGGGAAGCCGGTCGTCCCCTCGTTCTCCGAGGTGGGCGTCTCGACCAGGAGGATGTTCGCGCCTGGCGCCATCACGTGCGAGTACTCCACGTCCAGGTCGGTCTCCCCGGCCCAGCCTTCCCGGTTCGAGGTCTCCCGGTAGGCGGCCACCTTTCCGGCCGGCTGAATGATCTTGATCGACGGCGGCGCCGGAAGCCCGAACTGGTGGTCGAACACGGCCAGGTCATGCTTGACCGTCGGGGAGCCGTACGAGTCCACGATGACGATGGTCTGGCCCTTGCCGGTGATCCCGGCGTGGAACAGCGGCCCCACGTTGTACGCCTGCTGGACCTGGGACGGCTGGTAGCAGGCGATGCCGAACTTTGACTCGCAGTACGAGGTGCTCGGCGGCCCGGACACGTCCGGCGCCATCGCGTGCACCGCGCCCGGGCTGATGCGCACCACGCCGGGGGCGGCCAGGGCGGCCGCGCCGCCCGCCGCCGCCGCCGCCACGGAACTCCCGCCCAGGCTCACCGCGATCGCGGCCGTGCCGGCGGCGATGGACAAGGGGCGGCGCACTCGCATCCCGGCTCCAAGTTGCCTCGAGGCGGCCCCACCAGCCGCCCGAAGTGGACGTTCCTGACATTAACAGCGCCGGCCGACGACCGCGAGGGACCCCCGAGGCCCCGCCGGTAGGCTCGCAGCATGATTGTGGTCGTAGCCGGAGTGGCCGCCAGCGGCAAGACGACGGTCGGCAAGCTGGTGGCTGGGCGCCTCGGCTGGCCGTTCACCGACGCCGACGCCCTGCACCCGGCGGCCAACGTGGCCAAGATGCACGCCGGGCGGGCACTGGACGACCGGGACCGGCGGCCCTGGATGGCCGCGGTGACCGAGCGGATCGACGGCTACCTCGAGGCAGGCCAGTCGGCCGTGCTGGCCTGCAGCCTGCTCAAGCGCTACTACCGCGACCAGCTCACCGCGGACCGGCCCACGGTGCGGATCGTGTTCCTCGAGGTCAGCCGCGAGCAGCTGGCGGCCCGGCTAGGCTCCAGGTCGGGCCACTTCTTCCCGGCCGCGCTGCTGGACAGCCAGCTGGCCGACCTCGAACCTCCGCAGCCTTCCGAACGCCTGCTAGTGGTGACCGAGACTGGGCAGCCCCCGGCCGCAATCGCCGACGACGTGATCCAGCGCCTTGAGCTGCTGCCGTCCGGGGAAAGATGATGCGATGAAGCTCAAACTCGACCTGCATGACATCTACAACCGCGGATCGGACATCGACAAGGCGCTCCGCGCCATCATCGATGAGGCGGTGGCCAAGAAAGCACCGGTTGTGGAGATCATTCCGGGCAAGGGCTCAGGTCAGCTCAAGAAACACGTCCTGCGCTTCCTCGAGCAGAAGGAAATCAAGGCGCTGTACTCGCGGGTCGAGAAGGACTCAAAGAACTTCGGCCGTATCTTCGTGCATTTCCGGTGGAAATAGCCTGATCCGCAGCCGCGCCACCACAGGAGTCGCGGCGCGGGCCATCCTGACCAGGCGGGCCGGTTTGCGATGCCGGGGCGAAAACCGATGGTGAACCCGTGCATCAGTGAATCGCTCGTCGGGCGGGTATTCCGATTGCCAGACACAGCCCACAGTAGAATTCCCCCTCACCCACGGACGGCACGCTGGCATTGACCTGGCCATTGAGAAGTGGCCGCAGCCGGGCCGGCCGGACGCCCGCCTTATACTCCCCCCGGGAAGAAGGCACCGATAGCCTCCATTCCGCCCAAACACGGACAGGCAGGCGACCACGACCGGTGGCCTCCCGCATCCGCCTGAGCCTTTGTCATCGTGACACGGACCGAACATGATGTCCAGTCAAAGCGCGAATTGCAGCGCCATTCCTATTACTAATTTACTTAGCGTATCGGTATGGGCTGTTTTGGCCCGGGGCCGACCCCCCGGAACCCCCGATCGCTGTGTTAGCCCGGGGGCCGACCCCCCGGAACCCCCCGATCGCCGCTCCGCGCCGAGCGGCTTCTCGGCGGGCACACGGCTGCGCCGCGCCCCGCCTCGGCGCCGCGGGGCCGGCCGCCCGATAACCCGCCCCGCCTCAGCGCCGCCGGCCCACCTACCCCGGCAGCCCGCTCGCCGCGTCCCGCTGTGGCGCCGCGATGGTTCCTGAGGATGCGATGATTTCTGCATGCATGTCCTGATCCGCGCCGTGCTGACCGCCGCCGCCCTCGCCGTGGCCACCTGGCTGGTGCCCGGGATCGAGCTCGGCCCCGGCAGCACGCTGGCCAAGGTAGGCACGCTGCTCGTGGTCGCGGTCATCTTCGGCCTGGTCAACGCGGTTATCAAGCCGATCGTCAAGACGGTCGGCTGCCTGTTCTATGTGCTGACCCTCGGCCTCATCGCGCTGGTCGTGAACGGCCTGCTGCTGTGGCTGACCAGCTGGGTGGCGGGCAAGCTCTCGCTGCCGTTTCACATCACCGGATTCTGGCCGGCGTTCTGGGGCGCGATCATCGTCGCGGTGGTGGGCTGGCTGCTCGGCGTGCTGATCCCGGAGCCTGAGCGCGAGGAGTGACGTGACCGGCACCGTCCCGGCCTGTTTCGAGCAGTTCGACGAGCGGTTCCGCGACTGCCGTGGCGACCGCCGGATGGAGGTGCTGCACACCGGCTGCCGGTGGACTGAAGGGCCGGCCTACTTCCCGGCCGGGCGGTACCTGCTGTTCAGTGACATCCCCAACGACCGGCTGCTGCGCTGGGACGAGACCACCGGCGTGGTCGGGGTGTTCCGGCAGCCGGCCCGGTACGCCAACGGGCACAGCGTGGACCGCCGCGGGCGGCTGATCAGCTGCGAGCACGGTGCCCGCCAGGTGACCAGGGACGAGCCGGACGGATCGTGCACCGTGCTGGCCAGCCGGTACCAGGGCAAACGGCTTAACAGCCCGAACGACGTGGTCGAGCGGGCCGACGGCTCGATCTGGTTCACCGACCCGACGTACGGCATCCGCAGCGACTACGAGGGTCACCAGGCGGACAGCGAGATCGGTGCCAGCCACGTGTACCGGATTGGCGCGGGCGCTCAGCTGCGCATCGCCGCGGATGATTTCACCCAGCCCAACGGGCTGGCCTTCGCCCCCGACGAGTGGCGGCTGTACATCTCGGACAGCGAGGAACGGCACATCCGGGTGTTCGGCGTGACCCGTGATGGCCGGCTCACCGGCGGGGACGTGTTCGCCCGCTGCGGCGCGGGCACGTTCGACGGCCTCCGGGTGGACAGCGCAGGCCGGGTCTGGGCCGCGGCCGGCGACGGGCTGCACTGCTTCCACCCCGACGGCACCCTGCTCGGCAAGCTGCTCGTCCCGGAGACCGTGGCCAACCTGTCGTTTGGCGGGGCCCAGCGCAACCACGTGTTCATCTGCGCTACCACCTCGGTCTACGCGCTGCGGGTCACCGTCACCGGCGCCCGCTACCCGTAGAGCTCGGGCCGCCGGTCGGCGAGCAGGTCGTTGTGGTCGTTGATCCGCTTGTCCCGGGCGCGGGCCAGATCGCAGTCCGCGGCCAGCACGTCCGGCCGCCCGGCGCTGGCCGGGCCGGCCAGCGGGTAGCCGTCCGGGCCGGCGATGAGGCTGCCGCCGATCCAGGACACGCCGCGCTCGTCGCCGCACCGGTCCGCCACCGCGACGAAGACGCCGTTCACCGCGGCGCCGGCCAGCGCCTTAACCACCTCGGACGGCCGCTCCCCGGCCGGCCGGGGTGCGGCCGGCCAGTTCACCGGGGTGGCGATCAGGTCCGCGCCGTGCAGCGCGGCCAGCCGCACCCACTCCGGGAACTCGAGGTCGTAGCAGATCATCACGGCCACCCGGCCGGCCGGCAGCCCCACCACCGGCGGCGGCCCGCCACCCGGTGTGAACACCAGCTTCTCCCGGTCCCACAGGTGGGCCTTGCGGTACACCGCCCGGGTGCCGGACGCGTCGACCAGGGCGGCGCTGTTGAACAGCTGCCCGCCGGGACCCAGCTCACAGAACCCGCCCACGATCACGGTCTGCAGCGACCGGGCCAGGTCGTGCCACTGCCGCAGCGCAGGGCTGTCAGCGGCCGGGCTGGCCAGCGCGCGGGCCTCGTCGGCGGAGGCGAACACGTAGCCGGTGTCGCACAGTTCGGGCAGCACGACCAGCCCGGCACCCTCCTCGGCGGCCTGGCTGACGGCGTCGGCCGCCTGGGCCAGGTTGCCGGCGGTGTCCGCCACGGCCAGGCTGAGCTGGCCCACGGCGACGGTGATCACGCCACGGTCCCGCCGGGCAGCAGCAGCAGCAGCTTCCCGGTCGTCCGCCGGGCGGCCAGGTCCTGCTGGGCCTGGGCCGCCTGGCTGAGCGGGTAGCGGCCGCCCACGCGGACCGAGAGCTGGCCTTCGCGGACCCAGCGGAACAGGTCGCTGGCCCGCCACAGCAGTTCTTCCCGGCTGGCCACGTAGTGGGCCAGGGTGGGCCGGGTAACGAACAGCGACCCGGCCGGGTTGAGCCGCTGCAGGTCAAACGGCGGCACCGGCCCGCTGGCCGCGCCGTACAGGACCAGGTACCCGCGCGGCCGCAGCGCGGCCAGGCTGGCCTCGAACGTGGCCTGCCCGACGCCGTCGTACACCACGGCGGCCCCGCTGTCACGGGTGACCTGGCGCAGCACGTCGCCGAAGTCCTGGTAACCGGCCACGAAGTCCGCCCCGGCCTGCTCGGCCAGTACGGCCTTGGCCAGGCTGGACGTGGTGGCCACGACTGTGCCGCCGCGCATCTTGACCAGCTGGGTGAGCAGCAGGCCGACCCCACCCGCGGCCGCGTGTACCAGCACCGGGTCACCCTGGCTCACCGGGAACGTGCTGTGGCACAGATAGTGCGCGGTCATGCCCTGGAGCAGCACGGCCGCCGCCGTCTCTAGATTGGTGCCGTCCGGCACCGGGACGGCGGCCCCGGCCGGCAGCACCGCCTGCTCGGCGTAACTGCCCTGCACCCCGGTCCAGGCCACCCGGTCGCCGGTGGCGAACCCGGTCACCCCCGGGCCGGTGGCGGCGACCGTGCCGGCTCCTTCCTGGCCGAGCACGAACGGCAGCCGGCCGGCGTACGGGTACCGGCCCTCGCGGGCGTAGATGTCAGCGAAGTTGACCCCCGCCGCCGCCACCTCGACCAGCAGCTGCCCCGGGCCGGGCTCGGGGGCCGGGACGTCGGCGATCTCCAGCATCCCGGGGCCGCCGTGCTCACTCACTAGGACTGCACGCATGGGAGCATCTTCTCTCACCCGGGTGCTAGCCGATGATCCCGCTCGGCCAGCGTGCGCAGGCCACCCGGCGGGCCGTGGCCTGGGTGGTCCTGTCCTGTCCTGCTAGCCGCTGCCGTCCACCACCAGGCCGGGGGTGATGTCCCAGCCCAGCACGCCGAGCACCGCGGCCAGCTGCGGCGGCATCCCGTGCAGCACGACGCGGCGGCGGCCGGCATCGGTGAGCCGGATCATGGCGCGCAGCCCGGCCAGGTCGCAGTACCGCACGGCGGACAGGTCGAGATGCACCTCGGCGGCGCCTGCAGCGACCTCATTCAGGCTGCTGACCAGCGCCGGGTAGGTCTCCTCGTCGATCTCGCCCGCCAGGGCCAGCCCCGGGCCACGGGTACGGGAGATGCGCAGCACCCCATCGTCATTGCTGGCTGGGCCCGGCGCGGTCGCCGGGCGGTAGGGCCCGTGAACGCTCATCAGACCTCCTGGCCACACGGACCTAATGGACCTCGGGACCGCTGCCAGGAGGAGCCGCCGCGGCCGGGCCGGGCGGCGCGATGACAAAACGTCGAGGCTGGATCACTGCGGGGACTAGACATCCGATGCGGTTTAGTTGTCAAGCTGCTTTGGGGTGTGCCGTGCGTGCGGACGGGGGGAAGGCGGTGTTTTCGTCGTAGTGCTGGCTGGTGGCGAGGCAGTGGTGGAGGCAGCTGAGGAG
>Ga0335077_10000155_pt1 | contig 68840 bp, 48 predicted proteins | sample Lox_Sample_31_FD_207151 | JGI IMG/M metagenome (GOLD analysis project Ga0335077, IMG submission 207151) | Soil microbial communities from Loxahatchee National Wildlife Refuge, Florida, United States - Lox_Sample_3.1 | ecosystem: Environmental > Terrestrial > Soil > Wetlands | place: USA... | reverse complement strand
TGCGCTGCGCCGAGGCCAGCAGCCAGTGGGAAGCCATCTGCCGCAACCGTCACAACCAGACCGGCGCCGCGTGACCAGGCACATCCCGAAGACGATCTTGGCTACCTACAAAATTGACGCGCACCCGTGGGTGATTTGGCAGTCAGGCTTTGTCTGCGGTGCGGGTTACCCTGGATTGCCCCACTGCCCCGCCTGGCGGGGACGTGAGAGGCTTAGGGGAAAGGTCCCCAGCTGAGGAGGACGAATACCACACGTGACTGCCACCACCAGGGCCGTCGAGCTGGCGGAACTCGCCGCCGAAGCCGCGGCCGACAAGCTCGCCAGCGACATCATCGCCTACGACGTGAGTGAGCAGCTCGTCATCACCGACGTGTTCCTGCTCTGTTCCGCGGCCAACGACCGCCAGGTACGGGCGATCGTGGACGCGATCGAGGAGAAGCTGCGTAAGGCCGGTGCCCGGCCGGTGCGCCGCGAGGGTGAGCGGGAAGGCCGCTGGATCCTGCTGGATTACCTGGACATCGTGATCCACGTGCAGCACGCCGAGGAGCGCACCTACTACGCCCTCGAGCGGCTGTGGAAGGACTGCCCGCGGATCCAGCTGCCGGAGCCGGTCGGGGCGCGCCCGGGCGGGCCGGGTGGGCCCGCTGGCGGGGACCTCCGCTGACCGTGGGCGACCACCCAGCGCTGGGTGAGCGCCCGCGGGTGAGTGAGCCCCCCGCCGGTCGCGAGCGCACGGGGAAGACGGTCCCGGACGGGGCCGCGGAGGTGGCTCGCCCGGCCGCGGGCCAGGCTGGGGCCGCGCCCGGCCAAGCTGGGGCCGTGGCAGCGGCCGAGGAGCGGGCTCGTGGCGGCAGCCGGGAAGCGGCCGGCCCGGACACCCGGATCAGGCTGCTGCTGTGGCGGCACGGGCAGACGGCCTGGAACATCGAGGGCCGGTTCCAGGGCCAGACCGACATCCCGCTCGACGAGACCGGCCAGCAGCAGGCCGAACGGGCGGCCCGGCTGCTCGCCGCGCTGCGCCCGGATGTGATCATCTCCTCGGACCTGAGCCGGGCGCTGGCTACCGCCGCGCCTCTTGCCCGGCTCACCGGGCTGACCGTCACCAGTGACAAGGATCTGCGGGAACGCCACGGCGGTGCCTGGGAGGGCCTGACCGACGTGCAGATCCGCACCCAGTACCCGGTCGAGCACGCACAATGGCGGCCGCCCGGGGGCGAGTCGACGGCTACCGTCGCGGACCGGGCGGCCACGGCGCTGGACCGGATCGCCGAAAGCCTGCCGCCCGGCTCGCTGGCGGTAGTGGTCAGCCACGGCGCGGCGTTGCGGCTCGGCGCCGCGCGGCTGCTCGGCCTGCCCGAGGAGCTGTGGGGTGTGATCGGGCCGCTGTCCAACTGCTCCTGGTCGGTGCTGGCCCGGCGCAGCCACCGGTGGCGGCTGATCGAGCACAACGCGGGGACACTGCCGGAGCCGGTGCTCAGCGACGACCGCTGAGCCGTGGCTTTATCCCGGTTCGGATTGTTTGCTCCTGACCGGTCTGGGAAGTGGGCTGCCCCAATAACCACGAGCAGCGGTTTCGTTGCCTTTCGAGATTGGGAACGTCATTTAACCTGGTCATCAACGCCGGGTGGTGGGCGCCCGGCGCCGCGCTGGCTTGGTGGCTGTTCGTGTACGCGTCCGCGACCAGTAGCGCGATGGTGCTGTCCACGGTATGGCTGGTCGCGGGAGCGGTCGCGTTCCTCGGCTGGGGCCCGGTACCCCCGGCGTGGGCCGTTCGGCCCCAGGGAGATCGGCGAGGCGTTCCTGGCCCAGCAGATGGAGGTGGTACCGGGCAGCCAGTTCAGGTGGGACGGCTCGGCCTGGGACTGTGGTATCCGGCGATGGTGGGCGCGGGAGTGTTCGTTCGGGGCGATTTAGCCGGGATGGTGACCCGGTTGGGGGGTGTCCCGGTTCGGCGGCTTGGTTCGGAGGGGGGCGGTTCGAGGGAGCGGTTCGAGAGGCGCTTGGACGGCTCGATTAGAAGGCGCGCCCGTGAACCGGTATGCTGTCTGCGGTTCACATGCCGGCCAGCATGTGGGCAAAGCCGGGGCTATAGCTCAGTTGGTAGAGCGCTTGCATGGCATGCAAGAGGTCAGCGGTTCGAGCCCGCTTAGCTCCACCCAGTTCAAGCGCATATTTTCAAACTCAGAACCGATGAGCGTTCCCCCCTGAGGGGCATTCTGGGGGGCAAGATCCGCCGGAAGCTGGCCGTCTGACCAGCGATGACGCAGAGATTGTGTCGCCACCCGGACCATGAGCGCTTTCGCGAGGTTCAGCAGGTCACCTGTTGCGGCAAAGCAGGCGTCCGTGAGGACCGAACCGGCTGCAGGCTGCAGGACCCTCATCAGTTGCCTGGTACCGCCGGGGGAGTGGTGGTGGTCGCCGGGCGCGTGAGCCGCGGTCATAGAGATCTCTGGCTCCGCGATTGGCTTGAGGAGTCGCCCCTCTGCCGGGATGCGTCGCCTTAGCCAAGTGGCGTCTGCCGTTGTGTCACGAACTGCCATGAACATCCGATCCTGCTTGATATGGAGGTGACCGCGCGGGTCTGCAGTCCTTGGCGGCGCGCTTTCGGTATTACGCCGGGCAAGGTAGCGAGCAGGGCCCAGTCCGCCCAGTTCAGCTTCGGCCGCCGCGGCTGCCGGCGCTGCAGCACGGCGAGCTGGTGGTGCAGGATCAAGATCTCCGCGGTCTTCCACATCTCCTCATGCCGCGACGCCGCAACCCGCCTAATCAGGAGGAATACGAACTGCAAGCACATGATCGGTGATCATCACGGCTGGACGGCCGGGAGAGCAACCCTGCTGATCAGAGCCGTGGACGAGATTCTCGGCACGCACAATCCAGCGTGATCACGACCAGCATGCCATCGCCGCGGTAGTCGATCCCGATGTCAGTGTTCGGGTCGATGTCGGTCATCCTGACCCGGCCTCCCCTCTACTGGACCGGTACTTCCAGTCCCGAGAGTAGGCGTGCCAGACCCGTGCCAGAACCGGCAGCCGTTGACGGTTCGGAGCAGTCACCCAGGCAGACACTCATGCCGGAGCGCGCAAGTACGGGGCAGTGAGCGAGGAGGCGGAGCAACCTTCTGAGCAGCCGGTCGGTCATTCCTCAGGAGCCGGGCCCGAAGGTCGGCTGGCGCGTTCACGGAGGTGCCCGCGGACGTCGTCGGTCATCGAGCGCAGTTTGGCCGTGAGGTCACCGAGCGCGGCGAGGCCGGGTTCTTGCGCGAGGGCGGCGCAGGTCTCGGTCAGCACGTGGAGACGTTCGCTGATGATCTTCCAGGCGGGCTCGCGGTGGGGCAGCACGAAGTAGGCGGGCCGGACGATCTCAAACGCCGGGCCGGCGGTGCGGCCGGGGTGGGAGGGCCCGATCGGCAAGGACGTGAGAAACGAGCCGAGCGGGCGCATCACCCAGTTCATCAGGTGTTTGGCCGTCCGGGCCAGCGTCTCCAGTTCGGCCGGCGTCTCGCCCTCGTGAACGTAGTACCGGCTCAGGACCTGCAATATCACCTCGTACAGGCCGGTGCACAGATCGGCCACCCGGGCCGTGACCCGATCCTCGATCAGGGTTCCCGACGCCACGTCAGGTGGCAGCCGGACGTAGGCGGGCTCGACCGGCCGCGCCGGATCGAAGCCCGGGTCGGCCGCCTGCATGGCAAGGAAATCCTCGAGGATCCCGGTGAACTTGCCGAAGTGCGACTTGACCCAGTCGCCCCGTGCGCCCTCGCCCTGCTCCACGATCAGCTCGATCGCCCGGCTCGCCGAGGCCAGGCCGGTGATCGCGGTCAGCTCCTTCCACTCGAAGGTTGCGGTGACGGCCTGCGCGGCCGGCGGGCCGATGAAAACGGCGTCCTCGCCGTAGCGGCCGCACAGCCCGGCGAGCCCGGCCTCGATCCCCCGGTACAGGTGGCCCACCGTCCGCCACTGCTCGGGGACCGCGGCGACTGGCTGGTCGATGCTGGCCAGGGGCTGGATGCCCGGCTGCGCGGCGAAGCCCTCCGCATCGGCCAGCGTCATCCCCTCCGGCCGTTCCAGGTACATGAAGTGGCGCAGCGCCCGCTCCCCGAATGGCAGCAACGCGATCTGCACGCCGGGCGGATACCACCGCGACAAGATCGGCAAGTTGGGGCGCTCGAAATGGGGCGCCGCGCCGATAGCGGTCAAGATGTTGGTAGCCAGTGACAGGTGCAGCATCTCCTGCTTGACGATGTCGATTAGGGTGGCCTCCCAGGCCTGGACCCGTGCGAGCTGCTCAGGGGTGAGGCCCTCCCCGGTCGCGCGCTTCAGCGAGAATTGCGCGTACAGATATTCGCACATCAGGCCGTGCTCAAGCTCGCAGGCCTCGCCGAGGAGGTAGACAAGCTCTTCCCGGCTCTCGATCTGCAGCGGCGGCTCGGCGGCCATCGCGGCCTCCCTTCACAGCCCTCTCGCGCGCCAGCAAGAAGCCGACTGCAACGCACCGAAGTTGACTCTCAGCGTATGCCCGGAAGCCTCGCCGCCGTCATCACCGGGCACAACTCCCGCCACTGTCGGCATCCTTGCTTCCGCTGTCGCTGGGTCCCGCTTGGCTGGAGGCCCTCACCCATCTCCTGCGTGTACCACGGTCGATTTCTCCGCGCGGAGGGAGCGGCGTGGAGGACTGTGAATTTCAACGGTGTAACTCCCGAGACGGAGGAGACACCAGTGACTGACGTGACGAGCAGCCAGGACCAGGGCGGAGCCCATCTCCCTGCCGCCGATGAGCAGCTGCTACGGGAGCTTAGCGAGCGGGCCCGGGGCGGGCGGCTGAAGCTGACCGGTGAGGGCGGCGTGCTGGGCCGCCTGACCAAGATGGTGGTCGAGGGCGCGCTGGAAGGCGAGCTGGAAGATCACCTCGGCTACAGTAAGCACGACCCTGCGGGCCATGCTGGCGGGAATTCCCGCAATGGTCTCCGGGTCAAGACGGTGATCACTGAGAAGCATCCGGTGGAAATCACCGTGCCCGTGATCTTGATTCCAGCTTTGAGCCGAAAATCATCGCCAAGCGGCAGCGGCGGCTTACCGGCGTGGATGAGATGGTCATTTCCCTGTCCGCGAAAGGCCCTTTCCCGGTCGCGGAGGAGGACCTTTCTCGGCCTGAGGGAAACTGAGCTGGTCGCCACCGCGATCGCTAACGCGCAGGCCCGCCTTGAGCTGCGCGGGTACGCCGAGGAGCAGGCGGCGCTGCGGCGGGTGGCGACGCTGGTCGCCCGGGGAGTGCCGCCGGAGGACGTCTTCGCCGCGGTCACCGCCGAGGTCGGCCAGATCCTCGGCACGGACTACTCCGCATTGAGCCGGTACGACCCGGACGGCGGCGCGCTGACGGTCCTCAGCATGTGGAGCAGCAAGGGCTCCCACCCGCCGCTCCCGGTTGGCGGCCGGATGGAACTCGGTGGGCGGAACGTGACCACCCAAGTGTTCGAGACCGGGCGACCGGCACGGCTGGACGACCACGCCGAGGCCACGGGCGCAGTCGCCGGCCTGGCCCAGACGGTCGGCACCCGCTCATCGGTCGGCGTGCCGATCAGCGTCGATGGCCAGCTGCGGGGCCTCATGATGCTGACGTCGGTGCACGCCCCGCCTTCTGCCGACACTGAGGAGCGGCTGGCTGGCTTCACCGAGCTGGTGGCCACCGCGGTCGCCAACGCCGAGGCCCGGGCCGCGCTGAAAGAATCCAGGGCCCGGATCGTGGCCGCTTCCGCCCTCGCCTGCCTGACCGCCGGTAAACGCCGGCGGGATCCGCCGGGCGAGGCCGGGCCGGTTCCCGCCCCATTTTCCCGAACGGTCCGTTCGTGATGAACGACGGTGCCCTGGGCAGGAGGATGCGGGGAAGCCCGCCAGCGTCCGGGGGCCGGGTCCCTGCGGGCGGGGGGATGGGTCAGCGGCCGGCGAGGGTGAGCGGGAGTTCCGTGCGCAGGCTGGTGCCTGCCCCGCGCGGGCTGTGGAGGACGATCGCGCCACCGAGTGCTTCCACGCGGTCCTTCAGGCCGGCCAGGCCGGTGCCGCGGGTGAAGTCGGCGCCGCCGGCTCCGTCGTCGCGCACCGCGACGCGCAGGACGGCGCCTGCGGTGTCGGACTCGATGGTGACGGTGACGGTGACGGTCGAGGCGTCGGCGTGCTTGGCCGCGTTGGTCAGCGCTTCGGCCACCACATAGTAGGTGGCGATCTCGATTGGCTCGGGCAGCCGCCCCTCCACTCGCACGTCCAGCTCGACTGAAACGGGGCAGCGGCGGCCCAGCACGTTGAGCGCCGGTTTCAGCCCGCCTTTGGTAAGGATCGCCGGGTGAATGCCGCGGGCGATTTCGCGCAGCTCGTCCAGCGCGCCAGTCGCCCCGGCGGCGGCCCGGCCGAGTTGCGCCGCCAGCTCGCCGGCCCTAGGCGGCGCCGCGGCCTGGGCGCTGCGCAGCTGCAGGGCGAGAGTGACTAGCCTCTGCTGGGCGCCGTCGTGCAGGTTCCGCTCGATGCGCCGGCGGGTGGCATCGGCGGTGGCGACAATCCGGGCGCGCGAGGCGGTCAGCTGGGCCTGGCTCTCCGCGTTGGCGACGGCCGTGGCGATCAGCTCGGTGAACCCGGCCAGGCGCGCCTCGGTGTCCGGCGGAAGCTCCTCGCTGTTGGATACCGCAGTCATGACGCCCCACAGCTGGTCCTCGACCGTGATCGGGGCTCCGACTGACGCGTGGGTACCCCACCCGCGGGCGAGATCGCCGGCGGGGCCCGAGACGTCGCCGTAGTCGTCCAGCCGCGCCGGGCGGCCCGTCTCGGACACCAGCGTGGTCACGTTCTGCCCGCGGAGGCTCATCCGGCTGCCGACGGGGACGGGCGCAGCCACGCCGGTGCGGGTCCACGCTCCGACGGCCGTGGTCCCGCCGTCTGTGTCGTAGCGGAACAGGCCAGTGTGGTCGGTGCCCAGGACCTGCCCGGCCTCGGCGGTGACCGCGGCGAACACCTCCGCGGGCGGCGCTCCCCGGGCGACCAGCGTCGCTACGCGGCGCAGGGCCGCCTGCTCGTCGGCGATCCGGCGGAACTCGGCATACAGCTGGGCGTTATCCAGGGAGACGGTGAGCTGGCCGGCGATGAGCTTGACGGCGTCGAGCCGCTCGGCGGTGAACGCGCCGCGGATGAGGCGGTTTTCCAGCAGCAGCACGGCCCGCAGTATGCTCCGGCTGAAGATCGGCACGGCCAGCAGCGAGCAGCACCGTGCATCGGCGAAGTACGGGTCGCGGGTGAACCGGTCATCGGCGGCGTCGTCTACCACCAGTGGCTCACCCATCCGCTGGGCGTACCGCAGCACCGACATCGGCACCGCGCGTTCGTGACCGCCGCCGCCGACCTGGGCGATGCCGCCGCCGCGTGCGGGAAGCATCCAGTCGTGCCGGTCCTCGCTCCACAGCAGCAGGTGCACGCCGGTGGCACCCGTCATTGCGCTGAGTACCTGGGTCACGCGGGCGTGCAGCCGGTCGATACTGGTCTCTGAGCTGAGCGTTTGCGACACGGACAGGATCCCGAGCAGGTCGATCGTTCCGGTGGTGACCGTGGAGCGGGGAAGGTCAGCGTGCTGGTTTCCGGGCCGGCCGGTAATGGTGCCGGCGAGTGAGCGCAGGGCCGGGTAGGCCCAGTCCAGCTGGGCGACCTTCGCAGTCGCCCCCCAGGCCAGGTACGCCTGGCGGGCCTGGGCGAGCAGCTCATATCCGGCGTGGTCCACGCCGTGGGCGAGATAGAAACGGGCCGCGCGTTCGGCGGTCAGGGCCCGATGCCAGGGCCGCTGCCGCTCGGCGACCTCGCGCTGGGCGGTGTCGAAGGCGAGGACTGCGGCCCGGAAGTCGCCGGCCGCCCAGGCCCGCTCCGCTTCGACCAGCCGCAGCAGGTGCAGGAAATTGGCCGGCGCGTCCGCGGCACGTGCCGCCACCCACCGCGTCACGTCGTCCAGTGCGGCCAGCAGATCGCCGCGTTCGTTACCGTCCGCGGCGCGGGCCTGCGCGGCGAGGGCCAGCCCGCGCAGCAGGTGGGCGACGGCGGTCGCGTAGTTGCCCGCCAGAGCCTGGAGCAGCGGCATCGCCGCCTCGGTATGCCGCGCCAGCCCGGCCGTATCGTCGAGGATCGCGGCGGCGATCGCCTGGTTGATGTGGGTGTGGGCCAGCGCCTGCGGGTTGTCGGCGTACCGGTCGATGGGGACCGTCGCGCCGGCTGCGGCTGCGCTTTCGCCGCGCAGCGCACCAGCCAGCCACCGGTAGGGGGCGAGCGACTGGCCGTTCTCCTCGTTGCCGGTACGCCGCGCGAAGGTGAGCCCCGCCTCCGCCTCGGCGACGCAGCTGTCCAGCGAGGGCGCACAGTCGAGTAGGAACGCCACGATCGGCTGGTAGGCGTATCCGGCATTGGCCAGGTCGCCTCCGGCGATCAGCCCATCCCGGGCACGTTGAGCTTCATGGATACCATTCTCGATCGGCTCGAACCAGGAACAGCTGAGGACAGCGAACTGGAAGCGCGCCTGCGAGGTGCCGGGCTCGTAGCCTCGGGCTTCACCCAGGGCCAGGATCCGCCGCAGCGCCCGGTACCCGGCGGCGTAGTCGCCACGCAGCGCTGTTGCGGCCGGGCTGGTGTGGCTCGCCGGGCCGAGCAGGGTCGGGCCCGGGCCATGCTCGATCCAGATCCGCAGCGCCTCCAGGCTCAGCCAGCCGAGCGTGGCGTGGTCGGCTACGAAGTAGGCGGCCGGCAGGACCGCGTTGAGCAGACGGGACGCGGCGAGCAACCTCGGGTCGGTGATGTCCGGCCGGACCAGATCGTCAGCGCCGTCGGTGTGATCCAGCCACCGGTATAGATAGGTGAACCCGTCGTCGACCTCAGCCGAAATCCGGTCCGCTGCCGGAACGGTAAAGCCGAGGTCCCGGAGCGACTCCAGGCCCAGGCTGATCGCCTCCGCGAAACGGTTTCGGTGGGTCAGGCTCCGTACCTGAACGCCCGCCGGGTCGGCACGCTGCATGGCGGTGGGGAATAGCCCCTCGATCGTGTGGTATTGCCCGTCCGCCTCGTCCAGGCGCCCCAGGCTGTACAGCGCGGCGTGGCGGCCGGTGTGCACCTCGACGAGCGTGGCCCTCTCGCCGGGGTTGATCAGCTGCAGCGCGGCCGCCAGCAATGCATTCACCAGCGCGTGGTCCCCGGTCAATGCAGCCTGGCCGGCGGCGCGGCGCAGCAGGCCCACCACGGTTCGCCGCTCCGCGGGGTCGTCGACTGCGTCGGCCACGGCCAGGTACTGCCCGGCCGCGACCGCGAACAGGTCCGGCACCCCGGCCAGCCGGCGCGCCATGGCCAGCTGCAGGGCGCGTCGCCGCTGCCGGTCCAGCCCGCCCAGGACCACCTCCCGGATCCGGTCGTGGCGAAACCGCACCGCCTGTTGCGGTCCGGGCTCCACCACCAGCAGCCCCTCCTCGAGGATGGGCTCCAGCATCTGGCCCACCACGCTCGCCGGCTCCGCGGTGGCGGCCTGCAGCAGGCTCAGCCCGGCCCGCCCGCCCAGGCACGCCATCGCCTCTGCTAGGTGCCGAGACGTCGGCGGCATGGCGTCTACCCGGGCTGCCAGCAGCCCGGCGACCTCGGACTCGCCCAGGTGAGCGCGCACGGCCTGCTCATCCCATCGCCATCCGGCGTCCGTCGCGGCCAGCACGCCGTCGCGGCGCAGCAGATTGACCAGCTCCACGGTCTCGTACGGATTCCCGGAGGTGTACGGGTAAATCACTTCGGCCAGTCCCGCCGCCGTCGCCGGGTCCACGTGCAGCATCTCCGCCACGATGGTGATCAGGCTTGGCCTGGCCAGGTTGGCCAGCCGCAGGTGCCGTACCACCGCCTGGTCCCGCCACCGGGACAGCGGCGCCGCCAGCGGATGGGCCGCATCCAGATCCTCCTCGCGGTACGCGCCCACGAGCAGCAGGCCGTCGACCGGTTCCTCTCTCAGCACCAGGTCGACGGCACCGAGTTGGGTGCGCCCGGCCCACTGCAGGTCATCGAGGAACACCACCAGCGGCCGTTTGCGCGAGGCGACCGCCCGTAGCACCTGCACGGTCGTGTGCTGCGCCCGGACCTGAGCGGTCAGCGGGTCCCCTGCCTCGGGTGGCACCGCCAGCAACGCCGCGAACTCCGGCACCGTCGTGGTCAGCAGGCCAGCGTTCGGGCCGGCCGCGGTCAGGATCCGTTCGCGAACTCCTGCTAGCTCATCGTCCGGTTCGGCCAGCAGCAGCCGGCCTAGTGCACGAAACGCTTGGTTGACCGCGTCGAACTCCAGGTCTCGCCGGTAGGGGTCGAACTTGCCCGCCACGAACCAGCCATCCCGGCCGGTCACCACCTGCCGCAGCTCATCGGCCAGGGCGGTCTTGCCTACCCCCGGCGCGCCGCTGACCAGCACCCCCCGGCACCGGCCCGCCAGCGCGTCCTCGAATGCCGCCCGCAGTGCCGCCACGTCGTCATCGCGCCCCACCAGCCGCGACGGCGGCAGCCGCAGCGGAAAGTCCCGGGTGCCGACTCCCGTCGTGGCCGCCGCCGGAGCCGTTTGACCTGCCCGCGACCGCTCGAGGTCGTAGAGCAGGCCCTCGGCCGTCTGGTACCGGTGGTCCGGTTCCTTCTCCAGCAGGTGCATGATGATGCTGGACAACAGCCCGGGCACGGCCCGGTTCACCTCGGCGGGCGGCACCGGCACCCGGGCCAGGTGATCATGCGTCAGCCGCAGCGCGTCCCCCGAGCCGAAGGGCGGCTCACCCGTGGCTAGTTCGTACAGCGTCGCGCCCAGCGCGTACAGGTCGGCCCGCTGATCCACCGGCCGGCCAGTACGTCCGGTCTGTTCCGGTGCCAGGTACGCCAGCGTCCCGGCGATCTCAGCATGGTGGGCGGACCCGGGACCCAGCTGGGCGAACGAGACCGCCAGGGCGAAGTCCACCAGGCACGGGCCGCCGTCGCGGCCGAGCACGATGTTCGCCGGGCTGATGTCGCGGTGCATTACCTCCCGGCGGTGCATCCCCGCCACCGCCTGGGCCAGCTCCACCGCCAGCCCGGCCAGGTCCTCAGGAGGCAGCGGCTTGGCCAGCCCAGCCAGGCTCGCGCCGCCGACGTCTTCGATCATGATGGACGCCGGGTACTGTGGCGCCTCGGCCAGTTGCGCGACTCCTTCGACACCGCGCAGCCGTTCTAGCATCGCCCGCTCATGCCGAAGCCGGCTGTCCGCGTCTGGTCCCAGCGGTTCCTTCCGGATGACCGTTTGCCCGGGGAGAAAGAGCCGGGTAACGCGCGTGCGGTCACTCTGGTGCACCACGTCGGAATGACCGGCCGGATCTGGGCCCGGCGGCACCCCGCCTGTCCCCATCCGGCACCTCCACGCACGCCCGCCGGCACTACTAGTGTCCCTGCTTACAGCCTTTCACGGAGAAGGCGGCCGGGCGGCCACTGATCTATGGGCCGACCGGTCCTAGGTGAAGGCCCCGATGCCGGTGATGGCGCGGCCGGCGATCAGCGTTTTCATGGTTTCGGTGCCCTCGAAAGTGTGGATCGCCTCCAGGTCGGCCATGTGCCGCATGACCTCTTTCACCCTGGGTTCCCTTCGGCGGTGAGGAATGCCTCCACGACCGGTGCCATGCGTTCTGCGTCTGTGGCCAGCTCGAGGTGACCGCCGTGATAGATGTGCAGCTCGCTCCGTGGCATCAGCCAGTGCATGACCCGCGCGTTGATCAGCGGGATGATCGGATCGTCGTCGCCCGCGAGGATCAGGGTGGGCGCCTGAAGCCGCGGCAGCCGGGGGAGGCTGGTCCAGCCGACGCTGGAGATCAGCTGGTAATAGTAGCCCCGGGCCGGGCCCAGGCGTGTCGTCGCGTGCAGCAGGTCGCGGGCCAGCGCCGGATCGTCGCGCACGCGGCCGCCGTAGAGCTCGCCGGCGATGCGGGCCGCATGTCCCGGGTCCCGGTGGCGACGCGGCGTGAGCATGCGCAGCAGCACACGCGGATGCCCGGGCACCATCAGCGCGCCCGGGCTGGTCGCGACCAGGACGAGGCGGCGCACCCGGGCCGGGCAGCGCAGGGCGAACTGCTGCGCGAGCCCGCCCCCCCAGGAGATCCCCAGCACGTCGGCCTGCTCATAGCCGAGCTGGTCGAGGAGCCCGGTCAGCAACGACGGCAGGCTGGCCACATGGTAAGGGACCACCGGCGCGGGAGACCCGCCGATGCCTGGCATGTCGAACCGGATGATTCCACGCTGCGGATCCAGCGCGTCGACGAACGGCTGGAAAAGATCCAGGCTAGCGCCGATACCGTTGCACAGCAGCAGCGGCGGCCAGGCCGGCCTCCCTTCCCTCACCACGACCCGCAGGAGGCGGCCGCCGATGCTCAGGGTCCTCATGTGCTCACCCAGACCGGCGCGCGGCCGCCGGGCCGCTCCAACCCGGAGCAGGTCGCTCCAGCGGTGGCTGGTCCCGGCCGGTTCGGGCGCGGGCGGGTCAGCGATCATAGACATATGTTCCCGGCGCGGCGCAGATCGGCGCCAGCCCGCCGCCGCCTAGCTCGTCGGGGGCGGTTTTCTCCTCGCCGCAGCGTTCGGCCAGCCAGGCCACGTAGTCCGGCCACCAGGATCCGCGGCAGTTGCCTGCATGCTGAAGCCATTCCTGCGGGTCTTCCGGGCACTCCTTGGCTACCTGGTATCTGGCCTTCTCGTTGCCCGGCGGATTCACCATCGCGGCGATGTGCCCGCTCGTCGACAGCACGAACCGCTTGCTGCCACCGAGCAGCTGGGTGGATCGGTAGCAGCTCTGCCACGGGCAGATGTGGTCGGTGATCCCGGCCACCAGGTAGGTGTCACGGTCGATCAGGGACAAGTCCACCGGCGAGCCGAGCATCGTCACCCCGCCGGGCCGTACTAGCCCGTTCGTGACGCCCATCTGGAGGAAGTCCCGGTGCAGGCCCGCGGTCATCCGGGTAGTGTCCGCGTTCCAGAACAGGATATCGAACGGCGGCGGCTCCCGCCCGAGCAGGTAGTTGTTGACCCAGTAGTTCCAGACCAGGTCGTTGGGCCGCAGCCAGGCGAACACCTCGGCCAGCGACCGGCCGTCCAGGTAGCCGCGGGCCCGGGACGCGGCGGCGGCCAGCCGCGCATTCCGCTCGTCGATGACGGCGGCACCCAGCCCGGCCCGGGCCTCGTCCAGCACGGTGACCATCAGGGTGAACGCGGCGATCCGGTCCTGCCGGCCGCTGTGCGCCAGGTGCGCGGCGACCAGCGCCGCGATGATGCCGCCGGAACAGACGCCCATCAGCGCGGTCTGCTCGCTCCCTGTGATCCGCGTGACCGCGTCCATGGCGTCAAGGACCGCCTGCCCGTAGGTGTTGAAGTCCCATGCCGCGTGCCGGGCGTCCGGGTTGCGCCAGGAGATCATGAATACCTGCTGGCCGCTGGCGATCAGGTATTCGGCCAGGCTGCGGCCGGGGGCCAGGTCGATTATGTAGAACTTGTTGATGGTCGGCGGGACGATCAGCAACGGGACCTGCCGGACTGTGGCGGTGGCCGGGCGGTACTGGATCAGCTCGAACACCGGGGTCCGCAGCACCACCGTCCCGGGCGTGACGGCGAGGTCCACGCCGACCTCGAATGCGTCCGGCTCGACCATGGACGGCACCCGCGGCGGGGCCGCCATGTCGGCGATGAAGTGCCGCAGTCCGGCCAGGGCGCTGCCGCCGCCAGTGTCGCTGGCGGCCTTCAGTGCCGCCGGGTTGAGCACCGGGTTGTTGCTCGGCGCGAGCGCGTCGACCAGGTTGCGCAGCACGAAGCCGACCCGTTCGGCGTCGGCCCAGTCCAGGCCCGCCTCACCGGCCACGCCCTCTGCCGTCTGCGCGGCCGCCAGGTAGGCCTGCAGCACGCGGCGCAGCAGCGGATTGCCCGTCCATCCCGGGTCGGTGAACCGGCGATCCCGCCGGGACGCCTGAACCTCTGAGCTGCCGACCGCGATGCGGGCCATCTCGCCGAGCAGTTGCCGTCCCCGCCCGGCGACCAGCCGGGGGCGGGTGGCCAGCGCCGCAGCCAGCCGCAGGCCCGAGCCACCCGGGTTCACCCGGCGTAGCGCACCGAAGGCCGCATCGGTGAGCAGCAGGTCCAACGGCGCGGCAATATCATCCGGCGCGGCTTCGGTCGTATCGGTGTCGGTGTCCATAGCCTCCCGTCCCTTCAGCTGAACTTAAGCCTCAGCTGGTGCTCAGCCACTGGGTCCTCGTCACGAATCTCGGGCCCGGTGTTGTTCTCCAGGCCCAGCCGCGGTTCTCTCCCTGTAGCTTCCCTCAACGCACGCGCAGGATGCGCGCCGGTATCAGGCAGCGGCTGACGGCTGGTACCGGGTGAGCTGCCGAGGCATCGGGGAATCAGAAGCTGGCAGCTATATATCTATTGCTGACAGATATTGGGCACCGCCGCAATTCTCGCGTCCACTGGGTGCAGCGCCACCGCCCTGGGCTCTGTTGCCATCCCTCTCATGGCGATTATCCTGCTGGCGATTTTTCCCGTGTTTGACGGTCACTGGTGTGCAGGAATCGGAGTACCTCCGCCGAACATCAGTTGACCCTCATCGGCATGCTCTCGACTGACGGTGGCTCTCTCCCCTATAGCGCCTAGCGATGGCTTAGTAGCCGGCAGCTAGTTGCAGAAAACTGCGATGGGAGGTGCAGTGGGCAGCAGCGTAGAGGCGCAGTTCCGCGCGACCCACCTGCACTGTGTTAGGCCGAAAAGGAGGGCGGGAGCAATGGCTCGCTCATATAGCATCAAATCGCAGATGGCTACGGCACCTGCACCGCTGAACGGGTCAGCGGGGGCTGCCGCGGCGGGGTCGAAGAGAAAATACGTTAGCTGGGTCGCTCTGGCGATGATGACGACGGGTTCAGTCGCGAGCCTGCGTTCGGCGCCGACGATGGCGGTCTTCGGCCTGGCCTCGGTGTTCCTTTATGTAGTGCCGGCGATCGTGTTCTTCGTCCCGACGTCGCTCGTGTCGGCGGAACTGGCTTCGGGCTGGAAGGGCGGCGTTTTCAACTGGGTTAGCCAGGGGCTGTCGGCACCGATGGGGTTGCTGGCGATCTGGTGTCAGTTCGCGATGACGATCTTCTACTATCCGGCGTTGCTGGCCTATGTCGCGAGCACGATCGCCTACGTCTTCGATCCCAATCTCGCCAGCAACGGTGTGTACACGGCGGCGATCATCGTCTTGCTGTACTGGGGCGCGGTGCTAGTCTCGTCGCGCGGCGTTGGGCTGATCGCCAAACTGGCGTCGAGCGGCACGGTGATCGGAACGCTGATCCCAGGCGCGTTCCTGGTGATTATGGGGATCGTCTATCTCGCTCAGGGCAATCACTCGGCGGCGCCGATGAATGTCCACCATCTGCTGCCCGCGTTTAGCGGCCTGGCTGGCCTGGTCCTCGTGGTGAACAACTTCCTCTCGTACTCCGGTATGGAGATGAACGCGGTGCACGTGGACGAGATGAAGAAGCCGGCCCGCGATTTTCCCAAGTCGATCTTCCTGGCGATGGCCCTGGTGCTGGCGATCTTCATCCTTCCGGCCCTGGTGATCTCCTGGGTGGTCCCCGCCCAGCAGATCAGTCTCACCGCGGGCGTGATGCAGGCGTTCAGCGCCTTCTTCAACCACTTCGGCCTGTCGTTCCTCGTCCCACTGATCGCGATCGCCATGGTCGTGGCCATGCTCAGCGGCATGATGGCGTGGCTGGCGGGCCCGTCGAAGGGCCTGCTCCAGATCGGCCGGCAATACGGCTACCTGCCGCCCTACTTCCAGAAACTGAACTCCGACGGCATCCAGATGCACATCCTGGTGGCCCAGGGGGTCGTGATCTCGATCATCGGCCTGCTCTACGCGTTCGTTCCTGATGTGTCCAGCGTCTACTGGATCTTCTCAGTGATGACCACGCAGGTGTACCTGATCATGTACGTGCTGATGTTTGTCTCGGCGGTCATGCTGCGCCGCAAGCAGCCCGACCAGCCGCGCGGGTACCGGGCACCGGCGCTCGTGTTCCAGTGCGTCGTCGGCGGGGTCGCCGCGGTGCTCGCGTTCGTGATCGGTTTCGTCCCGCCATCGCAGTTCGGACACTCGAACCCCCTCACCTACGGGCTGCTGGTGCTCGCCGGGGTCCTGGTGCTGGGAGTGCTGCCGCCCGCGCTGCTCTACAAGCTGCGCAAGCCGTCGTGGAAGGCCCCGGACAGCGCGGCCGCTACTGCGGCCGGGAACGGCGCAGCCAGTCGCGCGGCCGTGAGTGGCGCGGCCTCCACTGACACCCCGGACGGCGCGGCCAGCTCGCACGCCGCGGATGACGGGGCCACCACTCCCGCCGCGGACGGCGGGACCACCACGTCGGCCGCGGCCAGCACTCCCGGCGCGGCCAGTGCGGCCAGCACTGCCCCGGCCACGGCGGGCACTTTGGGCGGTGGCGCCGCTCCGGCTGCCTCGCCCCCCTCCGGCGGTGGCTCCTCCCGGCGCGAACACCGGTGGTGGGCCTGGGTCATCGCGGTGGTGGTCGCCGCGCTGGCCATTGCCGGAGTGTTTGCCTACAAGCAGGGCAAAGATAACCAGCTGGCCCAGAGCAGGGCTGATCAGGTCGCCGCGTCGTTTGCCCGGCACGGTCTGACCGTCCCGGTGGACCACAAGACGCTGATCGCTGTGCTCGGGGACAACGGCGGCCCGGTGTGCGACAACCCGACCGGCGCGCTCACCAAGGCCCTGCAGGATCAGCAGCTCTCCAACGGTGCGGCGACCGTCGGATCACGGCCGACCGCGGCCGGCCGGCGCACTGTCACTGGTGAGGCGCTGGTCCTGCAGGTGTACTGCCCGCAGAAGCTGCCCGCCTTCAAGAAGTACGTCAACGCCAGGCGTTACTACCAGTAGCGGCAGAAAGGAACGCACCTCATGCCCCTGCAAACATCCGTCGCTGATGATATGTCCGGTGACGAGGTCAGCATCCGGCCCGAGTTTGCCCAGCCCGGCGAGAAGCACAGCGTGCCACGCTTCCGCCTCGCGGAGCAGATGCTGCCCGCGCAAACCGCCTATCAGCTGGTCCACGACGAGCTGTTGCTCGACGCCAACAGCCGGCTGAACCTGGCCACGTTCGTCGGCACCTGGATGGAGCCCGAGGCTCGCGTCCTGATCGAGGAGTGCCTGGACAAGAACATCGTCGACCGGGACGAGTCAGCGCAGAGCGCCGAGATCGAGCTGCGCTGCGTGAACATTCTCGCGGATTTGTGGCACTCCCAGCAGGCCGGGCAGGCCACCGGCTGCTCGACCACGGGCTCCAGCGAGGCGTGCATGCTGGGCGGGCTGGCGCTGAAGCGGCGGTGGCGGGAACGCCGTCGTGCCGCGGGGCAGCGCGCTGACCGGCCCAATCTGGTGATGGGGGCCAACGTGCAGGTGTGCTGGGATAAGTTCTGCCGCTACTGGGACATCGAGCCCCGCAAGATGCCGCTGGAACCTGGGCGCACCTGCCTGGGCGCGGCCGAGGCCGCGGAGCTGTGCGACGAGAACACCATCGGCGTCGTGGCGATCCTCGGCTCGACCTTGGACGGTTCCTACGAGCCGGTGGCGGAGATCGCCGCGGCGCTGGACCGCCTGCACCGCCAGACCGGCCTGGATGTCCCGGTTCACGTCGACGCGGCGTCGGGCGGCTTCGTCGCCCCGTTCCTGGATCCGGAGCTGGAGTGGGACTTCCGGCTGCCTCGCGTCCAGTCGATCAACGCCTCCGGGCATAAGTACGGCCTGGTGTACCCGAACCTGGGCTGGGTGGTCTGGCGCGACAGCGACGCGCTGCCAGAAGACCTCATCTTCCAGGTGAACTACCTGGGTGGCACCATGCCGACATTCGCGCTGAACTTCAGCCGCTCGAGCGCTCCCGTGGTGGCGCAGTACTTCACCATGGTCCGGCTCGGCCGCGAGGGATTCACCCAGGTGCAGCAGGCCTGCCGGGACACCGCCCGGTGGCTGGCCGCCGAGATCGCGGACATGGGGCCCTTCCAGCTCCTCTCCGACGGCGGCACGATCCCGGTGTTCGCGTTCCGGCTCGCCGGCCACGTCAGCGGGTACACGGTTTTCGACGTGTCCGAGGAGCTGCGCCTCAGCGGCTGGCAGGTACCCGCCTACACGCTGCCCGCCAACCTTCAGGACATCGCCGTGCTGCGGATCGTCGTGCGCAACGGGTTCGGCCGGGACCTGGCCGAACTGCTCGCCCGCGACCTGCGCAGGGCGACCAGGCATCTGGCCGAGGCAGGCGGGTCACCGTCGCGCAAAGAACGCTCGGCCTTCCACCACTGACCGCCAATCCTCAAACTGGCGCCGACTCCGAAACGGGGCGAACATCATGACGACATCGAAAGATCTGCACGAACGCATCCGCAAGCTGATGCCTCAGGCCCACACCGACCTGGCGGCGCTCGTGGCCTGCCAGTCGGTGGCCGACCCGCGGCAATTCCCCGCGTCGGAGTGCCTTAAGGCCGCCCAGCTGGTGATCGACATGTTCACGGAAGCCGGGCTGCGCGATACCCGGCTGGAACCCACGCCCGACGGCCACCCCTCCGTCTTCGGGCACATCCCCGCTCCCCACGGCGCTCCGACTATCCTGCTGTACTGCCACTACGACGTGCAGCCGCCGCTGGACCCCAGCGGCACCGCATGGCAATCACCGGTGTTCCAGCTCACCGAGCGCAACGGACGCTGGTACGGGCGCGGCGCCGCCGACTGCAAGGGCAACATCGTCACGCATCTCACCGCCCTGCGCGCTCTCGATGGTGACCTTCCCGTCGGGATCAAACTGATCGCCGAGGGCTCCGAGGAGCAGGGCACCGGCGGCCTGGAAGCCTTCGTCCCGTCCCACGCTGACCTGCTCCATGCCGACTCCATCCTGGTGGCGGACTGCGGTAACTTCGCCGTCGGCGTGCCGACTCTCACCACCGCACTGCGCGGGCTGGCGAACGTCACGGTGACAGTGAACACGCTCGGGACCCCGATGCACTCGGGCATGTTCGGCGGCCCCGCCCCGGACGCGCTGCTGGCGCTCATCAGCATGCTGGCGACCCTCCGCGACCCGCACGGCGACACCACGATCCGGGGCCTGGATGTCACCGGGACGTGGCCGGGCGTGGAGTATCCGGCTGAGCAGTTCCGCGCCGACGCGCACGTGCTCGACGGCGTCGATCTGCTCGGTTCGGGACGCGTGGCGGACATGCTCTGGTCCCGGCCTGCCGTCACTGTGCTGGGCATCGACTGCCCGCCAGTGGTCGGCTCGTCCCCGGCGGTACCGGCGCAGGCGCGCGCCCGGGTCAGCCTCCGGGTCCCGCCAGGCACGAACACCCGCCGCGCCCAGGACGCTCTGGTCGCCCAGCTGGAGGCGGTCGCCCCCTGGCATGCCCAGGTGCAGATCGAGCGCGAGACTCCGGGAGAGCCGTTCGCCGCCCGGACCGACGGCCCGGCCTACGCCGCGATGAGCCAGGCCCTCGAGCAGGCCTACGGCCGGCCGGCCACCACCGAGGGCCAGGGCGGATCGATCCCGCTGTGCAACGTGCTTCATGAGACGTTCCCCGAAGCGGAGATCATGCTCACCGGCGTCGAGGAGCCTCGCTGCCTGATCCACGCGCCCAACGAGAGCGTCGATCCCGCCGAGATCGAGCACATGGCGCTGGCTGAGGCGCTGTTCCTGGCCAACTACCCAACCTGAGGGGCGTGACTTCAGCCGCGCGGGATCCGCAGCGCGAGACCTGGCCAGTTCCCGCCTCATTTTCCCGAACGGTCCGTTCGTGATGAACGACGGTGCGCCGGGCAGAAGCATGCGGGGAATCGCCGCTGAGGACGTGGACCTCGCGGTGTAGTGCCCCGGCCTTCGGGCGGCGGATGATGCTCACTGGGAGTGTTCCACTAAGCTCCCCTTCCAATGGAAACGCTGCGGCGCCCGCGAGGAGCTGCGACAGGGCGGCGTATCTGCCGCAGGGGCGGAGTCCCGGATGGCTTCCTGGCCCGGTGACCGGATCGCCGAGGAGCAGGCGGCGCTGCGGCGGGTAGCGACGCTGGTCGCCCAGGGAGAGCCGCCGGAAAAGGTGTTCGCGGCGGTCACCGCCGAGGTCGGCGTGGTGCTTGGGGTCGACTTCACGACCATGAGCCGGTACCACCGGGACGGCGCGGTGACAATCGTCGGTGCCTGGACCAGGACTGGCGCCCCGGTCATCTTCCCGGTGGGCACTCGGCTGCCGGCCGGCGGGCCGAACCTGCACACGCAGGTCTTCCAGACCCGCGAGCCGGCCCGGCTCGACACCATCACCGGGGACCTGGGCTCGGCGCTGGCGCCCGCGCTCGCGGCGGGTATCCGCACGGCGGTGGGCGTACCCATCAGTGCTGAGGGCCGGCTGTGGGGCCTCATGAACGTGTCCTCCACGGGGGAGGAGCCGCTGCCGGCGGACACCGAGCAGCGGCTGTCCGCGTTCACTGAGCTGGTCGCCACCGCGATCGCCAACGCGCAGGCCCGCCTTGAGCTGCGCGGGTTCGCCGAGGAGCAGGCCGCGCTGCGGCGGGTGGCGACGCTGGTCGCCCGGGGAAGGCCGCCGGAGGAGGTCTTCGCCGCGGTCACCGCCGAGGTCGGCCAGATGCTCGGCACCGACTACTCCTCCCTGAGCCGGTACGACCCCGACGGCCGCGCGCTGACGGTGCTGGGCATGTGGAGCAGGACGGGCTCCCACCCGCTGCTCCCGGTCGGCGGCCGCATGGAACTCGGCGGGCGGAACGTGACCACCCAGGTGTTCCGGACCGGGCGACCGGCACGGCTGGATCACCACGCCGAGGCCACGGGCGCGGTCGGCGACCTGGCCCACGCGGCCGGCACCCGCGCATCGATCGGCGTCCCGATCCGTATTGAGGGCCGGCTGTGGGGCCTCATGACGGTAACGTCCATGCACGAGCCGCCTCCTGCAGGTGCCGAGACGCGGCTGGATGACTTCACCGAGCTGGTGGCCACCGCGGTCGCCAACGCCGAGGCCCGGGCCGCGCTGAAAGAATCCCGGGCGCGGATTGTGGCCACGGCCGACGCCACCCGCCGCCGCATCGGGCGCGATCTGCACGACAGCCCCCAGCAGCGGCTGGTCGCCGTCACGCTCCACCTGCGGGCCGCGGTGGCGGCGGTTCCGCCGGAGGCCCCGGAGCTGAAGGTGCAGCTAGCTCACGCCGTCGCCGAACTGACCGGGGTGGTCGACGAGTTGCGGCAGATCGCCAGCGGCATCCACCCCGCCGCCCTGGCCCAGGGGGGCCTGAAACCGGCGCTCAGGGCGCTGGCCCGCCGCTCCGCCGTCCCGCCCCGCCTCGACATCCGCGTTGACGGGCGGCTGCCCGGGCAGGTCGAGCTGGCCGCCTACTACGTGGTCGCCGAGGCGCTGAACAACACGGAAAAGCACGCTTCCGCCTCTGAAGTCCACGTCCAGGTGGACGTCAGGGGGGACATGCTGGGGATCGAGGTGCGCGACGACGGGCGCGGCGGGGCCACCTTCGGCCACGGCTCCGGCCTGGTCGGGATCAAGGACCGCGTCGAGACCCTCGGCGGCCATCTCTCCCTCCGCAGCCCGCCTGGCGCGGGCACCACCGTGGCGATCACGCTGCCCCTCGGCCACGGCGGCAGGACCCGGCCATCCCGCGCCCAGCGACCAGCGGACGGCGGGGCAGCGGCCGATCCGGGGCCATCCGGACCGTCCCGATAGATCCATCAGGGCAGCGGCGGTGCAGCACATCCCAGTCCGTCGTCCATAGCGCGAGTCGATGACGCCATAGCCAGCGTCGCTTGGCCACAGCGCGCTTGCGGGAGTGCACTGGAAGGAGTGCCGCCGCAGACACCGATGTCGATCGGCATGTGCACCGTCATGGGAAAGAGGAACGGCAGCATGCAGGTATCCAGCGCGATCTACATCGTGATGCCGATTGTCATAATGGCGGCCCTCGGCGTGATGATCACACTCCCGTTCTTGGTGGACAGCTATTCCCGGCGGCGGTCGTGCCGGCCGCTCCCGCTTGGCGCAGGTGAAGCTCCCCAGCCGTCCCCGGCCGGCTCGGATGCGCGCCAGCACCGGACGGCGTCCCCGGCGGCAACGGGCGGGGGAGCATCTTCCGGGCCCGTACCGGGCCTCGTCGCGCTCCAGAGGGCCCCGAATGTGTGTGGCGGCCACAATGCCGCCCGGCGATCGCGTGCGGTCAAGAATCCCGCGAGTCGTTCTTAGGCATTTGAACGTGTGGTGTCGATTGGGAACGCTGCCACCAGCCCTGCGCCGGAGCGGGGCTGTTGGTTTTGCGGACATGCCCCGAGGTGTAATCACCGATAAGGTCGGGAACGCAGCTCGTGTTGGTTTGGGCTTTCAGGGTGGTCTCGCCAGCGCCAGGTACAGCTACCTAGCGGGCTTCGCGCCGTGTCATCTTGTGATAAGTAGTCACCTTCGCCCTCCAGGAGTAAGCGGGGCATGAGGTGGCTCCGATCGTGTGGAGGTGCGCGATGGGAGCTGGTGAGGTACGGCCGGAAGAGCTGCCCATACGGGCGGAGATAGTGCACGAAAGCGAGCGCACGCGAGTCACCCGGCTCTTCTTTCCAGGGCGCACGGTGATCCGCAAGGAGTCACTGGGACCTGACGCAGAACGCTGGCTGCGGCATGAGCGGGCGATGCTGGAGCGGCTGCGCGGGGCTGACGGTACTGCGCAGCTCGCAGCGGCGCCACGGTTCCCCGGGTCGATCATGATGGCCGACGCCGGGGGAGCGACCCTGGCCGAACTGCCGGCGCCTCGTACCGCTGATGACCTGATCGCGCTCTCGGTGGAGTTGTCACGGGCGGTGGCCGGGATGCACCGCCGGGGAGTGATGCACCGGGACATCACGCCGGCCAACATCGTGGTCTCTGACGGCGGTGCCCCGTGCCTGGTGGATTTCGCGCTGGCGGTCTCGTTCGCTGAGATCCGCCTGGACTTCACGCACCATGCCGAGATCGTGGGGACGCTGGCGTACCTGGCGCCGGAGCAGACCGGGCGCACTGGCCGCCCGGTCGACCAGCGGGCCGACCTGTACGCGCTGGGCGCGACACTGTATGAGCTGGCCACCGGTGCGCCGCCGTTCGGTAGCGGGGACCCGTTGCGGCTCACTCATGATCATCTGGCCCGGGTGCCGGTGCCGCCGGCGGACGTGAACCCGACCGTTCCGGTGGCGCTGTCACAGATCATCATGCATCTGCTGGAGAAGGAGCCGGACAACCGCTACCAGACGGCTCACGGCCTGGTCCATGACCTGGAACAGTTGCGGGACGACCAGGCGCGGCCGGGCATGGCCGCACTGCGGATCGGTGAGCAGGACGTTCCGCTGCGGCTGCTACCGCCGTCGCGGCTGGTGGGGCGGGACGGCGAGGTGGCGGCGCTGCGCGCGGCCTTCGAGCATGCGCTGGCGGGCCGGTGCCGTGGGGTGCTGGTCAGCGGTCCGCCGGGGGTCGGGAAGACGGTGCTGGCCGATGAGATGCGGTCGGTGGTGACAGGCCGCGACGGCTGGTTCGTGGCAGGCAAGGCCGACCCCTACCGGAGCGATCTGGAGTTCGACGCAGTCAATCAAGCGTTTCGCGCGCTAGGCAGGCTGCTGCTGGCCGAACCAGAGGACGAGCTGGCCAGGGTCCGCGGGCGGATCGTGGCGGCGGCCGGGGCGAACGCCGGCCTGCTGGCCGCGGCGCTGCCGGAGTTCGCGGCGCTGCTGGCGGTGCCGCCTGATGCCGGGGATCCGCTGACCGCGCAAGTCCGGGCGCAACGCACGGCTGTCCAGGTGCTGCGGGCGGTCGCCTCACGGAGCCGGCCACTGGTGGTGTTTCTCGACGACCTGCAGTGGGCGGCGCGGACCCCGCTCGGCGTCGTCGACCTGGTGCTGAGCGAGGAGCCGGTCGAGGGCCTGCTGCTCGTGGGGGCCTACCGCGACGGCGACGAGGATGGGACCCGTCCGCTGGCGGCGTCGCTGTCGCGATGGCAGGACCAGGACGGCGTACGGCGCCTTCGGCTGGGCAACCTGCCGGTATCCGGCTCGGCCCTGATGATGTCCGAGATGCTCCGGGTGGATCCGGCCACAGCGGCGGGCCTGGCCGAGATGGTTCAACCGCATACGTCCGGCAACCCGTATGAGACGGTGGAACTGCTCAACGCGTTGCGCCGCGACAGCGTCCTGGCGGCCACGGCGGCCGGGTGGCGGTGGGATGCGGGGGCGGCGCGCGCCCGGCTGGGGCAGTCCGAGGTGGCTGCGCTGTCCGCGGCGCGGGTCGACGACATGCCAGCCAAGGCCCGGCAGATGGTGGAGGCGATGGCGTGCCTGGGCGGGCGGGCCGAGCTGGGCCTGCTGCGGGCCGCTACCGGCGAGTCGGCGGATGCGGTGGGCGAGGCTCTGGCGCCCGCCCTGGACGAGGGGCTGCTGGTGGCCGAGCCCGGCGCGCATCCGGCGGTGCGGTTTCGCCACGACCGGATCCGCGAGGTAATCCTGGACGGGGTGGATCCCGGGCGGCAGCGCACCCTGCGGCTAGCCATGGCGCGGCGGCTGGCCGGGGTGCCGGAACTGTTCGCGGTCGCCGCGGAGCAGTACCTTCCTGTCGTCGGCGCGGTCGACGACCCCGCGGAGCGGCGCCAGGTGGTGGGCCTGTTGCGGCGCGCGGCCGGCCAGGCGCGGCTGACGGGGGACTACGCGCTGGTGAACACGCTGCTGGCGGCCGCGCTGCGGCTCATCGACCCGGGTGAAACCGCCACGCTGGTCGAAGTGCTCACCGCCCGGCATGCCGCCCTGTACTGCCTGGGGCGCCTGGACGAGGCCGACGAGTTGTACCGGACTATCACGGGGCTGTGCCCCACCGCCTTGGGGCGCGCGGACGCGACGGCGCTCCAGGTAACCGGCCTGACCCACCGGAACCGTCTTGCCGAGGCGATAGAGCTCAGCCTGGAGTCGCTGCGTGAGCTGGGCATCGCCGTGCCGGCTGCCGACCGGATCCCCGCCGAGGTCGAGCACCAGTTCGATTACCTGTACCGGTGGCTGGACCACACCGACGCCGCGGATGACCTGGCCGGGCCGGAGATCACCGACCCGGCGCTGCTCGCCGCGACTCGCCTGATCGATGCGGTCCTCACGGCGGCCTACCTCGTCCCCGACGTCTCCCTGCTTGCGTGGCTGAGCCTGGAAACGGTGCGGATCTGGGTCGAGCAGGGCACGGCCCGCACCCTGGTCGGTCCGGCCAGCATCGTGGCCTTCGCTGCCACGGCGCTGCGCGGTGACGACGCTGCCGGGTACCGGGCGATGCTGCGGATCCTGGCGCTGGGCGAAGCCCGCGGCTACGAGCCCGAGACGTCACGGGTGCGCGTGCCGTTCGCTCTTATGGCCTGCTGGTTCGAGCCGCTGGAAAACGGGGTCCGGGTAGGTCAGCGGGCCAAGGAAGGGCTGCTCGCCGGGGGCGATCTGGCCAACGTCGGCTACAGCTACTACACGACCGTGCATTACATGCTGGACTGCGAGCCATTGCTGGCCACCTATGCCGCCGAGGTGGAGGCGGGTCTGGCCTTCGCCCGGCGTACCGGCAGCGAACAGACCATCCAGTGGCTCGATAGCTGCCAGTGGCTGGCTGGTGTGCTGCGCGGCGACATCGCCGCCGCTGCCGCTGACGATGCGCTGCCCATCGACCGGTACTCCGGCAACCCGGTGGCGCTTCTCCACGCACACGTGAGTCAGGCGGTCGTCGCCGCCATCTTCGGCGATCCGGCTGGCCTGGCCCGGCACACCGCGGCGGCGATACCGCTGATACCGGCTAACGTCGGCAACTACTCGACCGCCGTGGCCCGCCTGCTGCGCGGGCTGGCCCTCGCCGGGCAGGCCCGCGTCACCGATGGTGACGAGGGCGAGGGCCTGCTGTCCGAACTAGACGAGGTGACCCGGTGGCACGCCGCGCACGCCACAGACGCGCCGGACAACTTCCGGCACCTGCTGCGGCTGCTCGAGGCGGAACGGGCCTGGGCGGCTGGTGACTTCCACGCTGCCGTGCTGGCCTTCGACGCCGCGCGGCGGGAGGCCGCGCAGCGTCAGCGGCCCTGGCACCGGGCCCTGATCGCCGAGCGGGCGGCCCGCTTCTACCTGGCCCATGGCGTCGAGCACGCCGGCTACGACCTGCTCGCCCAGGCCCGCCACGAGTACGTCATGTGGGGCGCTACGGCGAAGGTCGGCCAGCTGGACTGGGCCTACCCCGCCCTGCGGCCGCAGGCCGGCCCGGACGGCACGCCGAGCGGCGAGCAGCCAGGCCCCCTTCCTGCTCGCCGCCCCACGGTCACCACCGGAACCATCGACCTGCTCGGCATCCTGTCCGCCTCCCAGGCGCTGAGCTCGGAGACCAGCATTGACCGGCTACACGCCCGGGTGGCCCAGGTGCTGTCCGCAATGACCGGCGCCACCGGCGTCCACCTCCTGCTGTGGAGTGCAGACCGGCAAGACTGGCTGCTGCCCGCACCCGGCAGTGACGGCAGTGCCACCCTGATCAGCGCCACCGGGCACGAACGCGCGGTCCCGCTGTCGGTGCTGCGTTACGCCCAGCGAACGGGTGAGCCGCTGATCGTGGCGGATGCGACCGGCGACGACAGGTTCGCCCGTGACCCGTATTTCACCGATGCCGGCTGCTGCTCGCTACTGGCCCTGCCCATTCTCAGCCGCGGCACGTTGCAGGCGGCGCTGGTGCTGGAAAACCGCCTCATCCGCGGCGCGTTCACCACAGGGCGGCTCGACGCGGTGAAGCTCATCGCCGGCCAGCTCGCCGTCTCCCTGGATAACGCCCAGCTGTATGCCGAGGTCCGCCGGATCGCCGACGAGCAGGCCACGCTGCGGCGGGTGGCCACCCTGGTTGCCCGGGGCGTGCGGTCGGATGCCGTGTTCGCCGCGGTGGCCGAGGAGGCCGGGGCGCTCCTCGGGGCTGACACCGCGGCGATCGTGCGGTTCGAGGCGGACGCGGAGGTCACGGTGATGGGAGGCTATGGGGTCGCGCGTTCCCGGCCGGGCTGGCGGGGCACGCTCGAGCCCGGCCTGGCCCTGGCCACGGTCCAGGCGACCGGCCGCGCGGCCCGCCGCGATGCGTACGACCCGTCGGCCAGCCTGCCCGTGACCACCCCCGAGGGTGTGAGCGGTGCGGTCGCCACCCCAATCGTGGTCGAAGGCCAGGTCTGGGGCGCGATCGCCGCCGGGTCACGGGGTGGAAGGCTGCCCCCCGACACCGAGCGGCGGCTGGCTGACTTTACCGAGCTCGTCGCGACTGCCATCGCCAACGCCCATAGCCGGGCCGAGCTGACCGCCTCGCGCGCGCGGATCGTGGCCGCCGCTGACCAGGCGCGCCGCCGGTTCGAGCGAGACCTGCACGACGGCGCCCAGCAGCGGCTGGTCGCGCTGGTGCTGCAGCTGCGCGCCGCCCGGGCGGCGGTGCCGCCCGAACTCGGCGACCTCGGCTCAGACCTCGACCGGGCGGCCGCCGAGGCGGGCGGCGCGCTGGAGGAGGTGCGCGAGATCGCGCGCGGCATCCACCCGGCGGTCCTGGCCAAGGGCGGCCTCGGCGCGGCGCTAGGCGTGCTAGCCCGCCGCTCGCCGATCCCGGTCCGCCTCGACATCCGTGCGGACGGGCGGCTGCCCGGGCCGGTCGAGGTCAGCGCCTACTACGTCGTCGCCGAGGCGCTGACCAACGCGGCCAAGCACGCGCGCGCCTCGGCTATCAGTGTCCAGGGCGAGGCCGGCGGCGACGTCCTGCACGTCACGGTCAGCGACGACGGCGGTGGCGGTGCCGACTTCAGCGGCGGCACCGGCCTGGCCGGCCTCAAAGACCGCGTGGAGGCACTCGGCGGCCAGATCCTGCTCGACAGCCCGCGCGGGGGCGGCACCACCCTGCGCGTGGCGCTCCCGCTCACCACCACCAGCGCCGATAGCACCCGTTAGGGTCCGTGGCCGGCCCGCACCCCGGAACGGGAGCCGGCCGCCCTGGCCACCGGGGCGGGGTGGCCGGGGATGTCACTGCGGCGGGCCGGCGGTCAGGCGCAGGCTGCTCGTGGTGCGCAGCCCGGACGGGCTCACCCAGGAGACGGAGATGGTGTCATCCGGGCGGAACCGCGCCAGGTTGCGGGTCAGGTCGTCGGGCGAGCCGACAGCCCGCCCGTTCACCGCCGTGATGACCGCGCCGCCGGTCATCCCGGCCGAGGCCGCGGGGCTCCCGCAGATCGTCCCGTCGATCAGGGCGCCGGAGCGGGCCGGCGCGATTTTCGGCGGAACGGTGAGGTCTGCATTGCTCGTGTAGCACCGCGGGGTGCTCCCAGAGCCACCGGAGGAGCCGTTCTGCTGCTGTTCCTGCTGCTGTTCCTGCCGCTGCGGGCTGCTGCTCGATCCGGCAGCCACGAAGATTCCCACGAAGGGCGGGTAGCCGATCGCGATGGTGGAGCTGGCGTGGCCTGCGGCGATCTGCCGGGCGACCGACAGTGCCGTGTTGATCGGGATGGCGAAACCGGTGGCCGATGCCTGCTGGTCGTAGCTCACGTTGTTGCCGGCGGTGTCCATGCCGATGACGCCGGCCGGGCTCGCCAGCGGGCCGCCGGAGTCCCCCGGGACGATGTCGGCGTTCGTCTGGATCATGCCGTGCAGTGTCTCGGAGCTGGCCGAGCCGCCCTGGTCGCTCGCGGTGATGGCCTGGTGCAGCCCGGTGATCCGGCCGGCCGTCGGCCTGATGACGCCCTGGCCCTCGGCGTTGCCCATGCCCACGACCGACTCTCCCACCGTGACCGACGAGGAGTTGCCGATCGGCACCGTTGCCAGCCCGGACGCATGCTGCAGCTGGATCAGGGCGACGTCACCGGTCCTGTCGTACCCGACGACCCTGGCCAGGTAGGTCCGGCCCGTGGCGCTCACGGTTGCCGTGATCCTGGTGGAGTCGTCGATGACGTGGTTGTTGGTCAGCACCAGCCCGTCGGCGTTGATCACCATCCCGGTTCCAGCGGCGGCCTCGCTGTGGTACTGCAGCAAAGTTCTGATGATCACGAGGCCCGGCTTGACCTTGGTGACGATGGCTTTCTGGCCTTTGGCCAGCGGGGCAGCCGGAGCTGGCGGAGCAGGCACCGCGCCGATTCCGGGCAGGGGACTGGCCGAGCTGCCCGCCGGAGTGTAGAGCGTCAGGACAAGGCCTGCCGCAAGCGCAGCCCCGAGCACCGCCATGACCAGGTGCGTCAGCACGCTGCCGCGTCCCCGGCCCCTGAGCCGCGGCCCGGATCCGCTGGTTTCCAGCATCTGAATCAGCCTGTGTGGTCGAGGACTGAGTGCAGGGTCTGCCCGGTATGGCGGAGCTGGACACCCATGCAGATCTGGAAGATTCCGTAGATCAGGGCGAACAGGCCGAACATCAGGGCCAGGGTGACGGCCCCCACGCCGGGCCGGGCGAACAGCACGGCACCGAAGGCGATGGACACCAGACCGCCCACGGTGAACAGTGCGCGGGTGCCGGCACTCTCCCCGCTGGCGAACGCCGCGAAGAACTCGGTGCAGCCGCTGACGAACGCCCAGAGGCCCACAACGATCACCAGCACCAGCGCGGTGGGTGCGGGCCACACCAGGGCGGTCACCCCGGCGGCCAGGTCCAGCACCGCCAGCAGCAGGTGACCGGCTACCGGTCCCGCCCCCGGGCTCCTGGACGCCCGCATCGCCTGCACGCCGGCGTCGGTGAACGCGTAGACCGCAAACAGGATGACCAGCGCCAGGACCGTCACCCCGGGCCAGGCCAGCGCGATAATCCCGGCGATAATGGCCAGGGCGCCGAGCACCAGCAATGAGGTGGACGTCGACTTGAACATGGCACGCTACCCTTCCGTCTGGCTGGCCGCCCGCGGACATGGCAGGCAGCCGCAGCACATCTCCGCACCAGTGAATCCGGGAGCCGGCTGAGACGGCCAATATCCGCCGCCAATGGGCGTATAGCGCGCAGGTTGCGGCCGTTGATGTCCTGAGCGGCCAATTGAATGGATATCTCCCATTACTGGCTGGGTGTACCCGACGGTTCGGGCGCCGTCCGGGGCTGTGTGGCCTCCTGGCGCGCGGGGCAGCCCTGATGACGGAGGCGGCGGTGGTCGCGGAGCAGTGGCCCGGTGAGGCGGGCGGCAACGTAGATGGCGAAGCTGACGCTGGTGATGAACACGCTGGCCTTCACGTTGCTCTGGAAGCTGGCGAGCAGCCCGCCATCGGCGGCGACGACGGCGAACACGATCGAGAGCCCGGCCACGGTGAGCGGGCTGGCGGACAGCCGCTGGGCGGCGGCGGCCGGGGTGATGGCCAGGCTGAGCACGAGCAGGGTGCCGACCACCTGGGCGGCTCCGGTCACCGTGAGGGCCAGCACGACCAGGAACAGCAGCCCCAGGCGGCGGACCGGGACACCGCGCGCTTCGGCGGCGTCGGGGTCGACCGAGGCAAACAGCAGCGGCCGGTACCAGGTGCCCATGACGGCCACCACCAGCAGGCCGATGACGAGAAGCACGATCAGCTGGTCGCCGGACACCCCGAAGATGTTGCCGAAGAGGATGTTCGTCGCCGCGGTGGCGAACCCGTGGTAGAAGCCGAGTAGCAGGACACCGATACCCAGGCCGAAGGCGAGGATGACCCCGATCGCGGAGTCACGCTCGCGCTGGCGGGCGCCGAGCAGGGCGATGAGCCCGGCGACGACGAGGGCGCCGGCCAGGGCCCCGAGAACGGGGTTGTTGGCCACCAGCAGCCCGGCCGCAGCCCCGGTGAAGGCGAGTTCGGCCGTGCCGTGCACGGCGAAGGCCATTCCCCTGGTCACCACGAACGGGCCGATCAGGCCGCAGCTGACCGCGACGAGCGCGGCCGCCAGCAGCGCGTGCTGGGCGAAGGGCTGCTGTATCAGGAAACCGAGGCTCATCAGGGCTGGTCTCCTTCCGGTAGGTGGCCTGCGTGGCCGTCGTGCCGATCGCGGACGTGGCCAGCGGGGCCATGATCGTGCGGGTGGTGGGTAGCACCGCCCGCGCTGTCCCCGCCCACGATGACGACGTGGTGGTGGACCCGGAGCACGTCGATGTGGGTGCCGTAGAGGGCGCTGAGGCGCTCCGTGGTGAGCACGGTCTCGGGGGACCCTGCCGCCCAGCGGCCGGCCGCCACGTAGAGGACCTGGTCGACGACGTCCGCGATGGGAGTGATCTCGTGGGTGACGTAGACCACGGTGGTGCCGTGCTCGCGGCGGTGCCGGTCGATGACCGCGACGATCTCTTCCTGCGCGGCCGGATCGAGGGAAAGCAGCGGCTCGTCACACAGCAGCAGCCGTGGCCTCCCGGCCAGAGCCTGGGCGATCCGCAGCCGCTGCTGCTGCCCGCCGGACAGCAAGCCGATCCACACATCCGCATAAGCCTGCGCGCCGACCGCCTGGATGACGGGGTCCACCTGGCGGGCCCGGGTCCGCGGCAGGCCCCGGCGCTGGCCGTCGATGCCGAACTGGACCAGGTCGCGGCCGCGTACCGGCAGGTCGGGGTCGAAGACGCGCTGCTGGGCGACGTAGCCGGCCTCGGCGCTGCCGTGGCCGGGCGGCCGCGCATCGACCGCGATCGTGCCGCCCGACAGCGGGAGCAGCCCGAGCAGCACCTTCAGCAGCGTGCTCTTGCCCGCCCCGTTGGGGCCGAGGATGGCCAGGCACTGGCCCGGGGCCACGTCCAGGTCCAGGTTCTCCCAGACCACGTGGTGGCCGAATCGCATCGTGGCGCGGCGCAACGCGATCGCGGCCCCGCCGCTGCCGTTCATCTCAGCCTCCCAGCGCACAGCGGACGGCCTCGGCCTGGGCGAGCTGCCAGGCCTGGTAACTGCGGTACGCCGGCGGCATGGTCTCGGTGACCCCCACGACCGGAATGCGGGAGGAGCGGGCGAGGGCCCGCACATGCTGGGTCACCGCGCTCACCACCTGGGCGTTGTAGAACAGCATCTTCACCCGGTGGCCCGTGAACAAGCCGTCCATCACCACGGTGTCATCTGGGCTCGGGTCGGTGCCGTCCTCGATGGCGGCGGCGAACCCGGGCGGGGTCAGCACCCTGAGCCCGGCGGCGGCCAGCAGGTAACCGGGCACCCGCTCGGTGTAGGCGACCGGCGCGGCTGGATAACGCCGCCGGATCTGGCCGATTACGGCCTCGATGGGGCGAAGCGAGGCGTCGAAGGCCGCCAGGCTGGCGGCAAACGCGCGGGCGTAGCGCGGTTCCAGCCTGGCTAGCGCGGCCTCGATGGCCCCCGCGACCTGCGGTATCCGCGGGATGTCGTACCAGAAGTGCGGGTTCACGTCCGGCCCGGTCAGGCCCAGGACGTCCTGAACCGATACGACGTCACGTCCGCGGTGCCTGGTGGCGCCCAGCAACTGGGTGACAAAGTCGTCATACCCGGCACCGTTCTCGATGACCAGCCCCGCCTCAGCGACAGCTACCGCATTGGAGACATCTGACTCATAGAGGTGGGGGTCAGCGGTCGGGCTGGTCAGGATCGATGTGACCCGGACATGATGGCCACCGATCTGCGCCGCGATGTTCCCCCAGAAATTCTCCCCTGCGACAACCCGCACCACCCCGGGAGTCGCCGGGGGCTGCGAGCTGCCGCATCCAGCCAGGGCAGGTGCGGCCACGGAGAGGACGGCGAGGACGAGCATGCGCAGCATGAGGGCACCCGGGGCGCTCAGCCGTTATTCCGCGAGAAGATCCGCAGGAAGAACTGGAACACGTTCAGCGCGTCCAGGAAGATGGATGCCGCCATCACCGGCGCGGAATCGATATCCGTGGAGCGCCGCAGCCGCTGGAAATCGCCCATGGTCAGGCCGGCGAAGATCACCAGCCCGAGGACCGAGTAGGCCAGCGAGCCGCCCGGGATGCTGATGAAGATCGACAGGATGCCGGCCACGATCAGCACGATGAGGGCCCAGTAGGAAAGCCGGGCGATCCCGGACAGGTCCCGCCGCGTCGCGTAGCCGGCTACGCCGGCGCCGGCGATGAACAGCGCGGTGGCCCCGCCGGCCTGCCATAGCGCCTGCGGGTCCGCGCCCGCGTAGTACACGAGCGTGGGGGCCATCGCCAGCCCGAGCAGCAGGCCGACCGCGAACAGCAGGCCCGTGCTCAGCGACCCGGACCGTCGCACCGTGAAGTTCATGCTGATCAGGCACGCGAAGGCGGCGATGAACCCCACGAAGGCCCAGCCGGAGGAGAGATGGCGTCCCAGGTAGGCACCGAGTGCAAACATCCCGGTTGTGGCCGCGACGTACCCCATGGTCTGCCCGAACAGGGTTCGCGCCTGGTCGCCGCTTTCCGATCCGGCTTCGCTGTAGCTGGGAGAATCGATCATGGCGTCCTCAGCCTTCCCTGCACGTCGCCCACCTGCCGAGCCTGTTGTCAGACCAGTGCAGCCGGAGCCGCCGCTGCTGGCCAACATCTGGGAGTAATAGAGCGATTGCCAGAAAGCATTTGCTGCGCTGGGGCCGATCACGGCTAGCGTTAGAGGCGGCAGGAAGGCGACGGAATCGAGGATCCTGTCGTGGTCGAGCAGCCCGGCAAGCAGCCACAGACGATCGGGGACGCGCTGGCCCAGCGGATGGAAGTCCGGCGGGGCGGTCGGCCCGGGCCGAGGCCGTGCGCGAACTGGGGGCGGTCGACCTGGCCGTGTACCAGGCCGTGGCGCTTAGCAGCATGCGACCGCCTCTCCTGATCACTGGTCACAGGGCCGGTGTCTGGCCCCAACGCAGTGACCTGGCGGGCGGGAACGGTGCTGAGGGCGAGACACCAGGATGGCGGGAGGAGATCCGGACCCGCAGCGCTGCGGGACGGATCGTGAACTTCAGCGGCGGGCTGAGATCCACCGCCTCGCCATCCACCCCGGCGTGCACCGGTGCTGGGGAGCTGACCTCCAGACCCGGCGCGCTCCAGGCTCGCCCCGGAAGGTGCGGGCTGTCGCCCGGCGCGTCGAGAACGAGGATCCCCAGTCGGCCGGTGTCAAGGGCCGGCCGGGTGCCGCGAACGAGCGGGTGATCCAGCGCATAGGGGTTGCTGGGCACGAGCACGACGGCGAGATGATCGTGCTCATGCCCGGCGTCGTCGTCGAGGCGCAGTGCGGGCACTTGCGCGCTGGGGCCGGGCACCTCCTCCGCAGTCGCCAGGAGGGTACGCACCTTGGCGTCGCGATAGGCCGGCCTGCGGACCGCATCGCCGTAGATCCCGAGCGAGACGTTGTTGAGAAACATGCGGTCATTCACGTCCGCCACGTCAATGCGGCGCTCTATCCCGTGGTGACTGTGACGGTCGTACCCACGCCCGACGACTCGCAGCATGCTGACGGGAGCGGGGCTTGCCGCCGCCCTCAACTCATCCCTCGCGGCCGGGCCAGCGACGGCGCAGTTCCGCGCGGTCAGCCGGGATGAGACCGCCCCAGACGCCATGCTGGCCGACATCCCAGTGCCGCAGTGACAGTTCCAGGCACTGGGCACGTACCGGGCAGGCCATGCAGGTGGCGATGGCCATGGCCGCCTCGCGACGGGCGACCTTCGGTGTGGGGCTGGCCGGGAACCAGTCATCAGGATCGAGGACGCTCCGGATGCATCGTGCCTCCCTGAGGACCTGGTTCCACAGCGATCGGCTGGCCGGCGGCGCGGAGCACTCCACGTCAGATCGCATCGATGCCTGCTTTTTCATGATGAGGTGGCCTGGTGGCCTGGGCTGACGAGGCCGGCCTCCGGGTGCTCCCCGGGCCACCGGGGAGGGGGGCATCACGAGCGCGTCCTGCAGCCTGGTGATCTCGATGAGCCTGCCCACGCACCGGGACAGAACAAACGTGGGTTTGGAGTCGCATAAGCGATCCTTCCTGCAGCTACTCTGAGGCCGTCACCCGCGGGCTCGGGTATTCCGGCAGGGCTACGTGGTCCCAGCGGGGCCGCGGGCACCTGCTGACCCCGCTGACCGATGCTGTTGACGCTGGCCAGAGGCTCGTGCCGCGGGTGCGCGGCGAGCCGGGCGCGGGCAGGACGGCGCTGCTGGAACACGCATTTGGGCGGCCTGGCCACACGTTCGGGTCACGCGTGCCGCACTGCCCGGCCGGGGATGCGCATTGCCAGGCAGCTGGCGGATGGCTGGACTGCCGTCACGATCCGGCCCTGCTTCCCCCATGGTTCTCTCCAGCCGTATCACGCCCCAGAGGGCAAGCCACACCACGGCGACCGCAGCCACGCAGGTCAGCACCATGAGAGCTCCGCAAAGCCGCCACGCAGAAGCCTGCACCCCGGCCCGGGACGGCGAACCCCGCGGAGTGCGGGCACGTCGCCCGGCGCCCTGGGGTCTGGGCGGCTGGGCTGGTGGTGGTACGAGCGCATAGCTCACGATCGCGCGGCGGCCGGGCTCGCGGCTGTCCCGCAAGCGCCCAACCTCGCTACCAGCCAGCAGGAAGGCGGCCACCCCAGCCAGCCTCATGGGCCAACGGCGGCTTGCGGTGACGCGGTGCGGGCGCCCAGGGGCGATCCTGGCCGGACGCCGCTGGCGAGTGAGCGCGCTGCGGCCAGCAGACGGTCATGCCTGCCTTCCCTCTGCTGGATCCTGCCGCTTCAGGCGCTCGCGAAGCGCCGGCTTGGCGATCTTCCCGACAGCGTTCTTGGGCAGCTCTTCCTCGATGTGAACGGCACGTGGCACCTTGTACCGCGCCAGGGATAGCCGGCAGTGCTCGATGAGGTCCTCGGGCTCTGCGGCATGGCCCTGGCGAAGAGTCACGAAGGCCACGGGCTGCTCGCCGAAGACCGGATCGGGCTGCGCGACGACCGCGGCCTCGAGCACCGCGCCGTGGGCGTGAAGGATGTCCTCGATCTCTTTCGGGTAGATGTTCTCCCCGCCCCGGATGATCAGGTCTTTGACCCGGTCGACCAGGGTGAGGTAGCCGTCATCATCGAACCGGCCGACATCACCGGTGTGCAGCCAGCCGCCGCGCAGGACGTGCGCCGTCTCATCCGCCCTGCCCAGGTAGCCGCGCATGACATTGGGGCCGCGGACGACCACTTCGCCTACCTGCCCGGCGGGCAGGAACTGGCCGGCCTTGCCCACCACGGCGACGTTGACGCCGGGCAGCGCCAGCCCGACACTGCCTGCCTTGCGGGCGCCTCGCAGCGGATTCAGCGTGCAGACCACCGTGCACTCGGACAGGCCGTAACCTTCCACGACCGGAACGCCGAACCGCTCCTCGAATTCGGCGATCAGGCGGCTCGGCATCGGCGCGGCCCCGCAAATGACAAAGCGCAGGCTCCCGGTGTCGGGCTGCGCCCCCGGCCGGGACACCAGCAATGCGTAGATCGTGGGGACCGCTGAGAAAAAGGTCGGCCTGACCTGCTCGACCGTGGCCCAGAAAGTGGCCGCCTGGAACCGCTCGGCGATGAACGTCGAGCCGCCAGCCAGCAGCGGGGACACCACGCTGACCATGATCCCGTTCACGTGGAACAGCGGCAGCACCAGGAGGCTGCGGGTGTCAGCAGTCATCTCGAACCAGTCGACGATGAGTTCCGCGGTCGCGCTGATGTTGGCGTGGTCCAGCCGGACACCCTTGGGCCGCCCTGTCGTGCCGCTGGTGTAGATCAGCAATGCCAGCGCGCCTGGATCGGTCACCAGGGCAGGCGGGTTTTGCGGCGAGATCGGGGCCCGGACCGCGTCAAGCCCGATGATCCGGTACGGGCCCTCACGCAGCATCGCCACCCCCGCGTCGTCCGTGACGACCAAGGCGGCACCCGCGTCGTCGATCTGGTAGCGAGCCTCCTGTGCGGTCAGCGCGGGGTTGACCGGGGTCACGGCGGCTCCGAGCCGCCAGGCAGCGAACATGCTGGTGACCAGTTCGACCCGGTTGGGCAGCATGATGGCGAGCACTCCGCCGCGGCCTAGCCCGGCCGCCGCGAACACGGCCGCGACCGCGGTGACCCGGTCAGCGAAGTCGGCGTTGTCCAGCTCCTGGCGCTCGTCGGCGACGCAGGGCCCGTTAGGATCCCGCAACGCCCTCTCGTCCGGGATGGTGGCTGCTGTCACGGTGTCCCCCTTCCGTCCTGCTCTGACGCTAGAGGCCCGGTCCGGCCTTGCCATCGTGCGCGCGCCACGAACGCCCGCCCGGATGTGGTTCCGGGCGCACAGCCCGGCGGCCGCCGCCCCGGTGCGCGCCCGGCTGTTGTCCTGGCGGCCCGTAAGCAGGACCGAACGTCGTGTCCGCGTCACGATGCCCGCCGCCTCCGGTTCTCCATACGCTGCCGTCACAAGCAGCGACAAGGCACCCGCCAGGCGGATAGGTGATCGCGCCAGCCGGGCAGCGCCGGAGGGGACGCCAGGCATGACACGGCTGATAAACATTGACAACGGCGGCACGCTGACCGACTTCTGCCTCGTCGATGGCGACGAGGTGCGGTACACCAAGACCCTGACGACTCCTTACGACCTGAGCCGGTGCCTGTTCGACGGCCTCGGCAAGGTCTCGGAGCTGGTGTACTCCGAACCCAGGCTCGCGGCGCTGCTGCAGTCCACGGACTACATCCGCTACTCGACCACGCAGGGCACCAACGCGCTGGTGCAGCGGGCCGGACCCCGCCTGGGCCTGCTCATGACCGATCCCACGCTGATTGAGGGCCTGGCCGCCACCCAGGCCCAGGAGGACCTGATCGGCGCGCTGGTCGGGGACAGGTGGGCGGTCGTCAGCCTGGACGACGACGAGGCGCTGAGCCGCGAGCTCGTCGCGCAGGTCAACGACCTGTCGGCGCGGGGTGCCAGGCGGCTGGTCGTCGCGGTCGGCGGCCCGAACGGCGCGGACGAGGAGGGCCGGATCAAGAGCCTGCTGCTGCGGCTCTACCCGCGGCACTTGCTCGGCGCCGTGCCGCTGCTGTTCTCCTGGGAGCTGGTCGCCGACCCCGACGATGTCCGCCGCACCTGGTCGAGCCTGCTCAACGCGTTCCTTCACCCGGCCATGGAGCTATTCCTGTTCAATGCCGACAAGCGGCTGCGGGACGCGCGCGCCCGCCAGCCGCTGAGGATCTTCCGCAACGACGGCGGGTCATCTCGCGTGTCGAAGTCCGCGGCGCTGAAGACCTACAGCTCAGGGCCGCGCGGCGGCCTGGAGGGCACCCGGGCCCTGGCCCACCACTACGGCCTGCGCCACGTGGTGATGGTCGACGTCGGCGGCACCACGACCGACATCGGGGTCGTCACCGACGGCGCCATCCGCGTCGACCGCCGCGGGCTCATCGATCAGGTGCCGAGCTCCCTGGAGCTGGCGGCCATCACCAGCTACGGCATCGGCGGGAGCTCGGTGTTTCGCGTGGCCGGGGACCAGATCCGGGTCGGCCCGGACAGCGTGGGGGCCGCGCCGGGACCCGCCTGCTTCGGGCTGGGCGGTGATGAGGCCACGATCACTGACGTGCTGCTACTGACCGGCCTGCTCGACCCGGCGACTTACCTGGAGGGCACGCTCGCTCTGCACCCGGATCGCAGTGCGACCGCGATCGAGCGCAAGATCGCCGAGCCGCTGGGCATCAGCGTCGACGAGGCGCTCCGGCGGATGCAGGATGCGCATGCCGGGGCGATCGCCGAGGCGCTGGCGGCTACGACGGCGGTGGCCGAGGACACCGTGATCGCCGCGTTCGGCGGCGCCGGCCCGATGACCGTGTGCGCCGCCGCCAGGAAGGCCGGGGCCCGTCACGTGCTCGTCCCCCGTATGGCCGCCGTGTTCAGCGCGTTCGGGATCGGGTTTTCCGACCTGTCCCAGCGCTACGAGCAGCCCCTTCCAGCCGCGGATCACGCGACCATCGACGCGGTCAGTGAGCGGCTGCTGCACATGGGCGCGAGGGACCTGTACGCCGAGGGCGTCGACCCGAGCCGGTGCACGACCCAGTACCGGATCACGGTCGAGCGCGACGACACCGAAACCGTGATCGACCTCGACGGTCCGCGCGATGCGGCGGCGCACCTGCGACCCGGGGACCGGGCGACGCTGGAGCTCGTGCTGCTGGCGCCGCTCCCGCACGTCACGCTGGGCCGGGCCGACGACACGCCCGCGACGCCGGCCCGGCCCAGCGGGCACCGGCAGCTGCGGGACGGCCGGGGCGGAACGACCGGGGCCCGGGTGTACGTCCTGCTGAGCCAGCCGCCGGGCGCGCAGGCGCCGGGGCCGGCCGTAATCGAAGGCCCATTTTTCACCATGCTGGTCCCCGAGGGGTGGCAGTTCGACACCACCGCCGCGGGCGACCTGCGCCTGACCGACGGGGGTGTGTGATGCGTATCCCGATGACCGAGTACCTCGAGATCGATCTGGAGGCAGAGCACTGGCGGTGCCGCCGCTGCGGCCATGACCTCGGATCGGCGCGCGGGAACTACAAGGAAGGCACGCTGGTCTACGATCGCGATCCGCGCGAGATCCACCGTCCGCTCCTCGACCCGGCGCGATACGAGTTCACGTTCGCCCCCGACCCGGCCTGGTGCCGGATCCTGGAGTTCTACTGCCCGGGCTGTGGAACCCAGATCGAGGCCGAGTACCTGCCGCCCGGCCACCCGCCCACCTACGACATGGAAATAGATGTCGACGCGCTCAAGGCGCAGTGGGCCGCGCGGCCGCCCGACACGGTGATCCCGCTCGGGCGGGACGTCGCCGCCCCGCCTCTGCATACCGACGGGGCGCGAGAAGGGGACCGGACATGAAGCGGATCTCGGTTGACATCGGCGGCACCTTCACCGACTGCTTCGTGGCCTGGGACGGCCGCTTTATCCAGGCGAAAGCACTGACCACCCACCATAACCTCGCGCAGGGGTTCAACGAGGCACTTGACCACGCCTGCACCACCCTGGAGCTGCAACGCGACAGCGTGCTACGGGAAGTCGACTCGGTGCGCTACGCGACCACACTAGGCACGAACGCGCTGATCGAGCGCCGGGGGCCCCAGGTGGGGGCCGTTGTCACCGCCGGGTTCGAGGCGACGATCCCGCTGTCGCGCGGCCGCGGCTACGGGGAAGGCCTGGACGAGCTGGCCAGAAACGACATGTCCAGCGGCACGCGGCCGGATCCGCTCGTGCCGCAGACCCTGATCCGCTCCGTCAATGAGCGCGTCGACTACTCCGGGACCGTCCTGATGGAGCTCAGCCGCGACGACGTCCGGCAGGCGCTGCGCGAGCTCGTCGACGCCGGCGCGGAGGCGCTGGTGGTCTGCTTGACCAACGCGGTCGAGAACCCGGCGCACGAACTGCGCGTGCAGGAGATCTTCCTGGCCGAGTACCCGGCGCACCAGCTGGGCGCGATCCCGATGCTGCTCAGCCACCAGCTGTCCGGGCGCAAGGGCGAGTACGTGCGCGCCACCTCGGCCATCGTCGACGGTTTCCTGCACGAAACCATGTACCACGCGCTGTCGGAGCTGGAGCAGAACCTGCGCGACCACGGCTACGCCCGTCCGATGCTGGTCATCCACAATTCCGGCGGCATGGCCCAGCTGAACTCGACCGACGCGCTGCAGACCATCCACTCCGGCCCGGTGGCCGGTATCTCGGCCAGTGAGCACCTGGCCGCCCAGGCGGGCCTGGGCAACGTGGTCGCGACCGACATGGGCGGCACCAGCTTCGACATCGGCCTGGTGCCGGCCGACGGGGTGAAGCACTACGACTTCATGCCCGTGATCGACCGGTGGCTGGTCAGCGTGCCGATGATCCACCTGGTCACCCTCGGCGCCGGGGGCGGGTCGATCGCCAGCTACGACCGGCTGCACCAGTCGGTCAAGGTGGGCCCGCGCAGCGCCGGGTCCGACCCGGGACCCGCCTGCTACGACCGCGGTGGGCTCCTGCCGACGGTCACTGACGCGGACCTGCTGCTCGGTTACCTGACGCCGGAACGCTACGCCGGGGGCCAGATCAAGCTCAGCCGGCCGCGGGCCGAGTTCGCGGTCGACGAGGAATTCGGCGACCATCTCGATCTGGAACCAGTCGAGGTGGCCAGGCTGATCCGGGCCGAGGTCGACGAGCAGATGGCCAACGGGATGGCCAAGGAGCTGCGCATCCGCGGGTACCTGCCGGAGGAGTTCACGATGCTCGCCTACGGCGGGAACGGCCCGCTGCACTGCTGCGGGATCGCGCGCCACCTCGGCATCGGCCGGGTGCTCGCTCCGCCCTACAGCTCGGTGTTCTCCGCTCTCGGTGCCGGCAACATGCCCCAGCTGCACATCCACGAGCGCTCGGTGCCGCTGGTGCTCTACGACGCTACCGCGGGGGCGATGTTCACGGAGTTCGGCCGGTTCAACGCGATCGTCGCCGAGCTCGAAGACAGGGGGCGGGCCGATCTGCGCCGCCAGGGCCTGCCGGAAAGCGCGGTCCAGCACCGGCTCGAGCTGGACATGCGGTACGGCAACCAGCTGGTGACGATGGCCGTCGTCGCCCACAAGGCGCGGCTGGAAGGCATCCGCGACGTGGTCGACCTGATGCGGCTGTTCGCCGACGACTACGGCCGCCGGTTCGGTCAGGGCAGCCAGTCCCCGGAAGCAGGCATCCGGGTCACGACCCTGCGCGTCGCGTCGTACGTCCTGGGCGAGACCGTCGAGTTCGACACCAGCCGGCCCGCCGCGAACGCCGCCGCGACGCCGACCGGATCCCGTCGCTGCTTCTTCACCGGGATGGCCGGGCCGGTGGATACGGCCGTCTTCGACGAGAGCGCGCTTGAGCCCGGCCGGGTCGTAGCGGGTCCGGCCATCGTGACCACGCCCACCACCACTTACCTTGTCGAACCCGGCTGGCGGATCGAGACCGGCGCCCACGGCGCCATCTGGTTCCTGGCGAACTCACACGAACAGGAGGAACGGCGATGAGTGACGCGGAGGCTACCCAGTTCACGCCGGAAGAGCAGGAATGGGTCGACTCGTTCCTCGCCGAGACGACCCTGTTCCTGGGACCCGACCCGCAGATCATGAACGACCACCGGATGGCGCCGAGGACCGCCGATGAGGACCGGCTGCTGTCCGGCCCGATCGACCCGAATGACCTGGACCGGGTCCGCAAGCGGATCGTGGCGGGCCTGGACGAGGCGTTCGAGATGATGGAGCAGACCGGCGCCGCCCCCGGCGCGAAATGGGGTGACCTGACCAGCGCGGTCTACTCGGCGTCCGGCGACCTGATTCACATCAGCACCGGCGGAGTGCTGGCCTTCGCCTCGGTGCTGCACTACCCGGTGCGGTTCATCAACAAGTACTGGGCCAGCGACCCGAGCGTCGGCGTCCACGACGGCGACGCGTTCATCCACAACGACGCCCGCTACGGCAACATTCACAACACCGACCAGAGCATGATCCTGCCCGTCTTCTATGACGGCGAGCTGATCGCCTGGGTCGCGACGATCATCCATGAGGGGGAGAACGGCGCCAAGGAACCCGGCGGCATGCCGTCGAGCTCGGAGTCCGCCTACGATGACGGCATCCGGATGAGCCCGTTCAAGATCGTGGAACGCGGAGTGATCCGTCGCGACCTGCTGACCTTCCTGCAGAACTCGGTGCGCGAGCCGAAGCTGCAGTACCAGGACCTCAAGGTCAAGCTGTACTCCGCATTGCGAATCAAGGAGCGTGTGCTCGCCCTTGTGGGCGAGGTGGGCCGGGACGCGTTCATCGTCGCGCTGCGCAAGTCGCTGGAAGACATCGAGGCGGAGGCCCGGCGGCGGATCGCCGAGCTGCCGGACGGCACCTACCGGGTCAACCTCTTCTCCGATTCCACGCTGCGGGAGAACGTCCTGCTGAAGTACCCGTGCGCGATCACGGTGAAGGAAGACGAGCTGACGGTCGACTGGAGAGGTGCCGCGCCGCAGATCATGAACCGGGCCTTCAACTCCACGCTCGGCTCGTCGAAGTGCGGGATGAACCAGGCCTTTCTCGGGTTCTTCTGGCCTGACCTGCCCCGCGGGATCAGCGTGATGAACCCGATCGAGGTCCTGACCGACGAGGGCAGCTGCGTCAATCCCGGTATGGACGCGCCGCTCGGGCAGAGCCTGCAGGGCATCTTCAAGACCTTCGGGGTCACGCAGGGTCTGTTCGCCAAGATGCAGTATTCGTGCCCGGAGAAGTACGGGTCGGTGATCGCGCCCTGGTTTAACCAGATCAACACGTTCCTGTTCGGCGGCATCACCCAGCACGGCGAGTTCGTCGGCAACGTCTGCGCCGACCTGAACGGCATGGGCGGCGGGGCGCGTGCGCACCGCGACGGTGAGCATTCCATGGCACCGTTCTTCGCCGCCATGGCCGACATCGGCGAGCAGGAAATCATCGAGGATGACGTGCCGTTCCTGCAGCTCATCTCCAAGAAGATCAAGCGGGACGCGCAAGGGTTCGGTAAACACCGGGGCGGCATGGGCTACGAGATCGCGGTGGCTGCCCGGGGCACCCCGCTGTGGGGATTCGCGACGGTGTCGAGCGGCTCGAAGTTCCCGGCGGTCCCCGGCCTGTTCGGCGGGTACGGCTGTCCGGCCTACCCGCTGGCGAAGATCAAGGGCGTCAACGTCTTCGAGCAGATGCAGCGGGCGCCGCAGGAGTGGTCGTTCGACTTCGAGACGCTGATGAACGACCAGCCGTTCCCGGGCGCCCGGTACTCCACGCATCACATGGGCATGGCCTTCGAGCTCGCCGATGAGGGTGAGGTGTACATGATCTGCCAGGGCTCCGGCGGCGGGTACGGCGACGTGCTTGAGCGTGACCCCGAGGCGGTCATGGCCGACGTCGACGCCGGCTACCTGTCGGATGAGACGGCCCGCGAGATTTACTTCGTCGTCTACGATCCGGGCACGCTCGCCGTGGACCCTGCGTCAACAGAGGCCGCGCGGGCCGGCGAGCGCCAGGCCCGCATCCGGCGAGGCAGGCCGTACCGGGAGTTCATCGACGACTGGGTGAAGCCAGAGCCGCCCGCTCACCTGGCTTATTACGGCTCGTGGGGTAGCGACCCCAGCATCATCCACGCCACCGCCTGGACCACGCACGGGCCGGTGCGCGTGGCCGAGCCGATGAGCCAGCTCCCGCAGATCCTGCTGCCCGACCCGAACGTCCTGGCCCTTTCCGGCCAGCAGGCACGGATCGCCGAACTCGAGGCGCGGCTGCAGGAGATGGAAGGCCGGTGAGTAGCCTGCTTGCTGGCCTGGACGCACCGCCGTCCGGGAGAGAGCGGCCGATCTGGTTCGATGCCGCAGACTACGGCCGGGCCAAGCTGCTGTCTGGCGGGACGGTGCCGTGGAGTTCTCCAGCCGAGCTCACCGCCTTCTGCGGCAAGCTGCAGGGCATGTTCCGTTCGGATGCTGTCCTGGTCGACGTGGGCGGCCTGTTCGCGCAGCGGGCCGCCGCCGACGAAAGCCTGCGGGCCGCGATGGCCGCACGCACCCGGCCCGGCTATGCCCTGCGGACGCTGCTCGCCGACGAGCAGTCACGCGCTGAAGCGGCCGAGGCGGTCCGGGCTCTGGCCGCCACGAGCGGGGCCGTACCGCTGGTCCTGACGGCCCCGGCACCTGGCCGGTGGCTGGTGGCGGCTGCGCAACTGGCCGGCTCGGATCCGGGGCAGCCGGATGCAGCCCAGGCGGAGACCGCCGCCATGTACAGTGCTGACTTCCTCCGGACGTTCGCCGGCGCCGGCGTGGACGGTCTCCTGATCGATGATGGCCCGGTGCCCGTTGACGAGCTGATCCACCCCGAGGCGTACCGCCCGGTGCTCAACATCGCTGATCACTATGAGTGGCCAGTGCTCGTCCGGACCGACGCCGCTGCGGCCTGGCCGCACGGTCCTGTCCCCGGTATCGCCCTCTGGCTGGGCCGGGCCGGGCCAGGCCAGCCGTCCGGCCGCTGGGGGGTCGTGGCTGGCTCAGGCTTCTGGGAGGGTACCGATCCACCGGCTGAGGCTGACCTCATGCTCGCGGCGGTCCCGGCACAGGCCGACCCGGAAGCCGTGATGAAGCGGGTCCGCGCCCTGGCCTGATCGGTCCGGCGGCGCTTGACGTGTCCGTTGACGAGGAGGAGCCAGCCATGATCTCCACAGATGACATAGCCGACCAGCCGCCCGGCTTCGCCGGGCAGAAACTGGCTGGCCGGGTCGCGCTGGTCACCGGGGGTACCCGCGGGATCGGCGCCGCGATCTGCGCCAGCCTGGCCAGCCAGGGAGCCGTCGTGGCCGCCGGATACAGCGGCAACACCGAGCGTGCCAGGGCATTTGCCGCCGACTTCGGGCGCCGTTCTGGCACTTCGGTGCAACTGACGCTGCATCAGGGAAATGTCGCTGCTCCCGAGGACTGCCGGCGGGTGGTGCAGGAAGTGATCGACCAGCACGGCCGGCTGGACATCCTGGTCAGCAACGCCGGCATCACGCTGGACAAGCTCGCGCTGGACCTGACGACGGCCGACTGGGACAAGGTGATAGGCGTGAACCTGTCCGGCGCGTTCTACATGGCGCAGGCCGCGCTCGGCCACATGCTTGAGCGGGGCACCGGCCGGATCATCCACGTGTCGTCGATCGTCGGAGAGATCGGCAACGTCGGGCAGACCAACTACGCTGCCTCGAAGTCCGGGCTGACCGGGCTGACCAAGGCGCTGGCGCGCGAGGCTGCGTTCCTGCTGAGCAGATCGGGCAAGCTGACGCCAGACACGATCGGGCTGACCGTGAACGCGGTCGCTCCCGGGCTCATCGCCACCGAAATGCTCGACACCATCCCCGCCCGGGTGCTGGACCGCCTCACCGCCCAGATTCCCTGCGGGCGGCTCGGGCGTCCCGAGGAGGTAGCCCGGATCGTGCACATTCTCGCGGCCGACGCCTCCTCGTACATCACAGGCCAGGTGTGGGGCGTCAACGGCGGCATGGACATGTAGAGGAGGAAAGCTTTACCACGCGTTTCCCGCGACGTACCATCCGTCGATGGACAGGTCGAGCCCGTCCGCCGCCGAGAGCGCAGCAGAGACGTCCGGGGCGCTCACTTCCCGCACGGCTGAGATGTCAGATGATATCTACCGCCTGATCGTGCAGGAGATCCCGCAGCTAAGAGGCGACAAGCGGGTGCTGACGCTGCTCGAAGCCAGCGTCGGGGAAAACGTGGCCACCATGTTGCATGTTCTTCAGCTCAGCATCGACATGGAGAAGGTGCACGCTCCGGCAGCCGCGGAGGAATACGCGCGGCGGCTGGCGCAACGCGGTGTCCCCGTCGCCGCGCTGCTGCGCGCCTACCGCATCGGGTCCACCCGATTTCAGGACTGGTGCCTGCAGGAACTCGGGCGGCGGACCGACAACGGGGCCATCATCAGCGCGGCCGGGCTGCGCATCGCTGAGGTCACGGCTTCGTACATCGACAAAGTCTCCGAAGAGGTCGTGTCCGCTTACGAGTCCGAGAAGGAGAACTGGGTCCGGAACCTGAGCGTGGCCCGGGCAGCCCGCGTCCGCGCGCTGCTGAGGAACGATCCGGTGGACGTGGACTCCTCCGAGGCCATCCTGGGCTACCGGCTCAGGCAACAGCACCTCGGGGTGGTGGCCTGGATCACCGGGGCAGCAGCAGGCGGCGATGTCCTTGGACGGCTGGAACAGGCCACCATGCAGATGGCGGCCGACGCACGCTGTGACGGGCGGCCGATGTTCGTTCCGCAGGACGAAGTCAGCGCATGGGCCTGGCTGCCGCTCGGCACCCAGCGCGACACCGCGGTGCGCAGCATCGGCGCCGGCAGCGTCCGGACTGCGGCGGGCCGTACCCCGATCCACCTCGCTTTCGGTGCGCCCGCGCTCGGAGTGCGTGGATTCCGGCGCACCCACCGCCAGGCGCTGAGCGCTCAGACCCTCGCGCTAGCTGCCGGGCCATCAGGCCAGCGGGTGACCCACTTCAATGAGGTCGCGCCACTGGCCATGATGACAGGCTCGATGGAACTCCTGAAGGACTGGGTCATCGATACGCTGGGGGCGCTCGCGGACGACGATGACCACAGTGCCGGGCTCCGGGAGACGGTCCGGGTGTTCCTGCAGGAAAACGGCAGCTACAAAGCCACCGCCGAGCGCCTCACGCTGCACAAAAACACGGTCCAGTACCGCGTACGCAAAGCCGAGGAGAATCTCGGTCGTCCCCTCGGCGATGACCGCCTAGACATCGAGCTGGCCCTGCGGGCCTGTCAATGGCTGGGTCTGGCGGTCCTGCGGCCCACGGCTGACTCCGGGGCCCAGCAACGGCCCCGCCGTTAGGACCTTGTCGGGGATTCCTATCGAACCCGCCACGGGACGTCTCGCTCCGCCGCCCTCCCATAGCCCGGGCCGATATCACCACAGCCGGCATCACTTTGCTCGCTCAGGCGGGCTGGGATGGGATTTGGAATGCGTATGGGAACGCATTATGCGGAGGAGTGAATGTCATGAGCACACCAAATTCCGTCCATCGCATCGCGATTGTTGGCACCGGCACGATCGGGGCCAGCTGGGCAACCCACTATCTCGCCCGGGGCTTCGATGTCGTCGCCACCGACCCGGCGCCCGGCGCCGAGGCCAAGCTCCGCTCGTACGTTGACGCAGCATGGGACACAGCGATCACGCTCGGGCTCGCGGGCGGAGCCTCCCGCGATCGCCTGGGGTTCACTGCCGACCTGAGGGAGGCTGTGTCCGGCGCTGACTTCGTGCAGGAAAACGCGCCGGAGCGCCCCGACCTCAAGGTCAAGCTCTTTGCCGAGATCGACGACGCCACGCCGGCCAGCGCGATCATCGCATCCAGCTCCTCGGGTATCACAATGAGCCAGATCCAGGCCCAGTGCCAGCATCCGGAGCGGACGGTCATCGGCCATCCGTTTAACCCGCCGCACGTTATCCCGCTGGTCGAGGTGGTCGGCGGAACGAAGACCGCCCGGGGGACGGTCCAGGACGCGATGTCCTTCTACGCCTCGGTCGGCAAGCGCCCGGTCCACCTCAAGAAGGAGGTTCCCGGACACGTTGCCAACCGTCTCCAGGCCGCGCTGTACCGCGAGGTGGTCTACGTGATCGAGCAGGGCATCCTCGACGTCGCGGACGCCGACGACGCGGTCTCGTGGGGGCCGGGCCTGCGATGGGGTGTCATGGGGCCCAATCTCCTCTGGCACCTCGGCGGAGGCGAGGGCGGCATCCAGCACTTCATGGATACCCTCATGGGCCCGATGCTCAGCTTCTGGTCCGCACTCGGCAACCCCGAGTTCACCCCCGAACTCAAGCAGAAGATCATCGATGGGGTGCTGGAAGAGGCGGACGGCCACTCGGTGGACGAGCTCGCCGCGCAGCGCGACGCGATGCTGCTCGGACTGGAGGCCGTGCGCGCCAAGTACGACGGATCCCGCCGTCAGACTGTGGCTGCGGACCGGCGATGACGATGCCAGACGCGCGAGAAAGATTGTTCCTGCTCGAGGCGAGCGACGGCGGGCGGATATTCTCCGTCAACCCCGACGGCTCCGGCCGGACGGTCATCGTGAACGGCTGCCGGATCCCCGATGGCGTCGTGGTCGACCCCGGGCACGGATACATCTACTGGACCAACATGGGAAATCCGTCCGCCAACGACGGCTCGATCGAGCGGGCGGACCTCGACGGAGGCAACCGGACCACGATCGTTCCCGAGGGCGGGACGTTCACCCCCAAGCAGCTGCAGCTGGAGGCGGCGAGCCAGAAGCTGTACTGGTGCGACCGTGAGGGAATGCGGGTGATGCGCTGCAATCTCGATGGCTCGGATGTCGAGACGCTGGTGCGGACCGGGAAGGGCGACGAGGACCGCCGCGACCAGACCAGGTGGTGCGTGGGCATCGCGGTTGACCCGGACCGGGAGCAGTTCTACTGGACGCAGAAGGGCCCGAGCGATGCGGGACTTGGGAAGATCCTGCGAGCAAGCACCAAGATGCCCGCTGAGGCTACCCCAGCCAGGCGCAACGACATCGAGGTGCTCTTCGACGGGCTCCCTGAGCCGATCGATCTCGAGCCCGACCTCGCCACCCGCACCCTGTACTGGACCGACCGCGGGGATCCGCCGCGAGGCAACACCGTCAACCGGGCGCCGATGGACGCGGCCAACGGGCACCGGAAGCCGCCCGAGATCCTGATGCGGCACCTGATGGAGGGCATTGGCATCGCCCTCGATTTGCACCGCGGCCGCATGTTCGTCACCGACCTGGCTGGAGACGTCTATCTGGCCAATCTCGACGGATCCAGCCCCGAGGCGATCCTCGCCGTGCAGGGCAACCTCACCGGCATCGCCTACGCCGCGCTTCCGCCAGTCTGACCGGTGCAGCCAGTCTGACCGGCCCGGAAAGTTTGAGAATGGAAAGGTTTGAGGGTTATGTCTCAGCCGGCGTCGTCCCGTCATCGGGTTGTGGTGGTGGGCGGTGGGTTTGGTGGTTTGTCGGCGGTCAGGGCGCTCCGCCGGGCGGATGTGAATGTGACCCTTATTGACCGGGTGAATCATCATCTGTTCCAGCCACTGCTGTATCAGATGGCGACCGGGATCTTGTCGGAGGGGGATATCGCGCCGCCGCTGAGGGAAATCCTGCGCCGGCAGCGCAACGTGGACGTGATGCTGGGGGAGGTCACTGGCGTGGACGTCGGTGCCCGCGAGGTCACGGTGGACACGTATGGCCAGCGGTCGGTGGTGGGCTACGACAGCCTGATCCTGGCGGCCGGGTCGCGGCAGTCCTACTTCGGCCATGACGAGTTTGCGGTCGACGCGCCGGGAATGAAGAGCATCGACGACGCGCTGGAGGCGCGGGGCCGGATCTTCGGCGCCTTCGAGATGGCCGAGGTGACGTCCGATCCGGCAGCCCGGGAGGCGTGGCTGACGTTCGTGGTGGTCGGCGCGGGCCCGACCGGGGTGGAGATGGCAGGCCAGATCGCCGAGCTGTCCCGCCGCTCGCTGCACCACAACTTCCGCGGGATCGACCCGGCCCAGGCCCGGGTGGTGCTGCTGGATGGGCTGCCCCGGGCGCTGGGCCCGTTCCCCAAGTCGCTGGCGCGCCGGGCGGTCAAGGACCTGACCAGCAAGGGCGTGGAGATCCACCTCGGCGTGATGGTGACCGGGGTCGACGCCGAGGGCATCGACACCAACGCTGACGAGCCGGCGCTGCACCGCATCCCGGCCCGGACCAAGATCTGGGCCGCCGGGGTCGCCGCCGCCCCGCTGGGCCGGATCGTCGCTGCCGCCACGGGGGCCGGCGCCGACCGGGCCGGCCGGGTCCAGGTGCAGCCCGACTGCACCGTCGCGGGCCATCCGGAGATCTTCGTGGTGGGCGACCTGATGAGCCTGGGCAAGCTGCCGGGCGTGGCCGAGGTGGCCATGCAGTCCGCCCGGCACGCCGCGGCCACCATCCGCGGCCGGCTCGGCGGTGACAACACGGAGCGGCCGTTCCGCTACCGGGACCTGGGCACCATGGCCACCATCTCCCGGTTCCGGGCCATCGCCACCGCCGGGCCGCTGCGCCTGTCCGGTTTCCCCGGCTGGCTGATGTGGATGTTCGTCCACCTGATGTTCCTCACCGGCTTCAAGAACCGGGCCGCGGTCTTGTTCAACTGGCTGATCGCCTTCATCGGCCACGGCCGGCCCCAGCGCGCCATCACCAGCCAGCAGGTCTTCGCCCGGCTCAGCTTGACTGCCGACCCCACGCGGGCTCCCGCCCAGCCGACCCCGTCCGCCACCTCACACCAGCAAGCCAGCTAAGCGGCAGCAGGCGGGCGGTTCCGGGCCGTCACGGCTTCTTCGCGGGGGAGTCTCGCATGACCCGCCGGTGCAACTCGCTGGTGAGGGTGTGGATCTCCCTGGTCAGCTGGGTGTTGGTCTTGAGTTCCAGTTCCTGCTCGGTGAAGTCGTGGTCCGCCTTGGCCTGCTGGAAGGCGGACTGCCGGTTCTGGCCGATCATGACGAACGTAGACAGGAAGATCGCTTCCAGTGACACGATCAGCGTCAGCGTCGGCCAGGGGCTGGACTCGACGAATAGCATCCAGACGGCAAACAGCAGTACGTGCAGGTACACGAAGTTCATCGACCCCGCGAACCCGGTGATCCAGTCAGCGATCCGCAGCTGGAAGTGATCGGCCCGCTTTTTCTGTTCCGCCAGGACAACGGGGTGGTGCTGGATCTTGATCGGCAGGTCAAGTTTGACCATCCTGTGCCTCCGTATCGGCGCAGCCCGCATCCTTCTCCTGGTCAAGGGCGGGTTGGCCCGCTGACTGGTACATCTACGCGTCAACGATCACGCATCAGGCTGGCGGCGTCTGCCCCGCAGGCGCCCAATCCCCATACCGGCCAGCAGGAAGGCCATAACACCAGGCAGCCTGATCAGCCGACGGCCGGTAGCAGTGATGCTGCGCCCCGTACACGGGGTGATCCTGGTTGGACGGCGCAGGGCGAGTGACGCCCCGCGCACGCCGCCCGGATGAGCCAGGAGATCGCCATGGAACGTACAGACTGGCTGGATGCGGGGTTCGCCCCCGCCCAGGCCCGATTCCTGATGGTGACCGCGATCACCCATCACCAGTTCAACTCGGCGATCTGGGGGGAGCAGGAGGTCCGCAAGCTCTATGCCGAGCTGGCCGAGATCGAGGTAACTGTCACCGGGTTGCTCATGGCCGAGCAGCGGCCGCAGCCTCGCCACCGCCGGCCGGGTTCCCTGCCCCTCAAGGCCAGCCGGTAACTACCGTGCATCCAGGAAGGCGAGTACGGCCAGGACCCGGCGGTGCACCTCATCAGCTTCCGGCAGCCGTAGCTTCATCAAGATGCTGCGCACGTGCTTCTCGACCGTTCCCTCGGTCACCCAGAGCTGGCTGGCGATCCCGCTGTTCGAACGGCCCTCGGCCATGAGCGACAGTACCTCACGCTCCCGCGGGGACAGGGCCTCGAGCGGATCATCGACCCGCCGGGCCGCGACCAGCTCCTGGACCAGCGCCGGGTCCACCACGGAGCCACCCCTGACCACCCGCTGCAGCGTCTCGATGAAGTCGGCCACGTCCGTGATCCGGTTCTTCAGCAGGTATCCGCTGCGCTGCCCCCCGGCGAGCAAGTCCATGGCCTGCTCGACCTCGACATGTGCGGATAGCAGTACCAGGGCGATCTCGGGGAACTCCGCCCGGATCACCCGGGCCGCGTCAAGTCCTTCCGTCGAGTGGCCGGGCGGCATCCGGATATCCACGACCACCAGGTCCGGCTTGTGCTCGCGCACCAGCGCGAGGAGCTGCGCCGCGTCGCTGGCCTGCCCGACCACGTCAAAACCCTGGCGCTCCAGCAGGCTCGCCAGGCCCTCGCGGAGCAGAACATCATCCTCCGCCAGCGCTACCCGGGTCGGGCTCATAGCCACCCTCGCGATTATCTCTGTCTACCGGCCGCCAGTCGACTGTCAGGCGCCTCGATCTCCGGCGCGGGCAGACTTGCCTCCGTGGGGAGAGTAGCCGTTCGTGCAATTCCAGCTACCTGCAATGCGCCCCGCCATCATGGCATGCAATCCTTCAGCTGTGCCGCTTCGCTGTCTCATCGTCGACGACAACGCATCCTTCCTGGAAGCGGCCAGTATTCTGTTGCAGCGGCAAGGGATTACCGTGGTCGGCGTCGCGTCGACGACGACCGCCGCACTTCGGCAAACGCGGCAGCTACTCCCCGACGTTGTCCTCGTGGACATCATGCTCGGTGACGAGAGCGGCTTCGACCTCGCCCAGAGCCTGGCCGACATGGACTCGGGCGGTATTGCCGTCATCCTGATCTCGACGCAAGAGGAGTCGGACTTCGCGGACCTGATCGAGGCAGCGCCCGTAGCCGGGTTCGTGCCCAAATCGGAGCTGTCGGCGAACGCGATCCGCCGGCTGGTGCGGGCCTGAGTATCGACAGCGCGCCTGAAGGCCGGACCGAGAGGATGGGCTCCTTATCATGCCTGGTTGGCGGCGTGGCAGGGGTCCTGTAGCGTCGACGACATCGATGCTGGTTGGGGGTTGGGGTGCCACCTGGTCGATGCGGATCCCGCCATCAGACGCTGGTCGTTCGCGCGGTCGGCTGAGATGGGCACCCCGGCGCGGCCGGAGTGGTCGGCGCAGGTGCTCGGCCGCTTCATTGCCGCGGTTTCGGCCGCCGGGACCGTGGCAGCGGCCGTTCGGGCGGCGGTCGAGCACGCGGCCGCGGAGCTTGACGCGGATGTAGTGGCAATCGTGTGCACCGGCGAGGTCATCGCGGCGGTCGGTTACCCGGAAGGCGCCGCGCCCGCTGCTGAGCTCGCGAGCGTGCCGCCGGGAACCGCCGGCTGGCTGGAGGTGCCCGGCGTCGGCCCCTGCGCGGCGGCGGCGGCCACGCTTGAGTATCCGCCCGGTGCCACCCTGGTGGTCGGGCGGGCCGACCCGGACGGCCTGACCCGCGAAGAATCCAGCCTGCTGCAGGGGATGGCCCGGGTGGCGGCGATGACGCTGCGGGTGTGGCATGTCCTGGACAACGAGCGAGCGGCGCGTGAGGAACTTGAACGCCTGGCTGACGAGCAGGCGGCGCTGCGGCGGGTGGCGACGCTGGTGGCCACGGCGGCGCCGCCGGAGGCGGTGTTCGCGGCGGTCGCGGAGGAGGTGGCGCAGGTTCTGCCCGGCGCTGACCTGGCTCTGGTGGGGCGGTACGCCTCCGGCCCGGCGATCGAGTTCGTGGGTGGCTGGAGCAGGGCAGGCGAGGCCGAGTGGGTCGGGCAGCGGGTGAGCCTGGGTGGCCGTAACGTGTCGACCCTGGTGTTCGAGCGCGGCGGGCTCGCGCGGGTGGACCACCTCGCGGATGATGCGGCAGCGGTGACCGGGCTCGCGCGGGGGTCGGGGGCGCGTTCGTCGGCTGGGGCGCCGATCAGTGTCGAGGGGCGGCTGTGGGGTGTGATGACGGTCGCGTCGCTCCGTGAGGAGGGGCTGCCGGCCGGGATCGAGCACCGGCTGGCCGGGTTCACGGAGCTGGTTTCGTCGGCGATCGGTAACGCCCAGGCCCGTGAGGAACTGCGCGCGCTCGCTGACGAGCAGGCCGCCCTGCGGCGGGTCGCCACACTGGTCGCCCGGGGAAATCCTCCCGGGGACGTGTTCGCCGCCGTCGCCGAGGAAGCCGGACGGCTGCTCCCCGCCGACCTGGCCAGCGTGACCAGGTACGACCCGGGTGACATGGTGACGGTACTCGGCGCGTGGAGCGGCGGAGGCGCCTTGCCCTTCTCTATCGGCGTCCAGGGGCCCGTCGGCGGGGAGAACGTGATCACGCTGGTCTTCCGGAGCGGCCGGCCGGCCCGGATCGACGACTACCAAGGCGCCACCGGCCCGGCCGCGGACGTCGGACGCGACTGGGGGTGCCGTGCGGTGGCCGGCGTGCCGATCAGCGTCGAAGGCCGGCTGTGGGGCGTCCTGACCGTCGTGTCCATTCGCGACGAGGTCCTGCCGGGGGACACGGAGGAGCGGCTCGCCGGCTTTACCGAGCTGGCGGGCACCGCGATCGCGAACGCGCAGGCGCACCTGGAGTTGCGCGCCTACGCCGAGGAACAGGCCGCGCTGCGCCGGGTCGCGACACTGGTCGCCCGGGCGGCGCCGGCGGAGGAGGTGTTCGCCGCGGTCACCATGGAAATAGGGCGATTGTTCTCCGCCGACCTCACGAGCATGAGCCGGTACGAGGCAGGCGAAAAGGTCACCGCCGTTGGCGCGTGGACCAGCGCCGCCCCCCCCTCGATTGTCGAAGTCGGCGATCAGCTGAGCCTCGGTGGGCGGAACACGGTCACGCTGGTCTTCCAGACGGGGCGGCCCGCGCGGATCGACGACTACGGCGACGTCTCGGGCGTGTTCGCCGACGCCGCCCGCAGCTGGGGCTTGCGCTCGGCCGTCGGCGTGCCGATCAGCGTGGAGGGTCGTCTGTGGGGAGTCGTCACCGTGGGGTATGCCCGGGAGGCATCCGTGCCGGCGGACATCGAGACGCGGCTGACCGGGTTCACCGAGCTGGTCGCCACCGCGGTCGCCAACGCGCAGGCGAGTTTGGAGCTGCGCGGCTACGCCGATGAGCAGGCCGCGCTCCGGCGGGTGGCGACCCTAGTGGCCCGGGGAGAGTCACCAGCGGTGCTCTTCGCCGCGGTCGCCAAGGAGGTCGGCGCGCTCTGCAGCACGGACATGGTGGGAATCCTGCGGTTCGGGCCGGATGGAGAGGCGACGCTCATGGGGAGGCGCGGAATGCCGCACGAACCGGGAGCGCGCGGAAAGCTCCCCGCCCGCTCTGCTGCCGCGTCGGTTCAGCGGACGGGCCATGCCGCGCGGGTCGACGTAGACGGCACGACGGCGTTGGACCAGTCCGCGGTCTCTGCTCCGATCGTGGTCAACGGCCATCTGTGGGGCGTGATCGGCGTCGCGCGGCATGAGCGGCTTCCAGCAGACACCGAGCAGCGGGTGGCCGGCTTCACCGAGCTGGTTGCGACTGCGATTGCTAACGCAGAGACCCAGGCCCAGCTCACGGCCTCACGCGCACGCATCGTCGCCACCGCCGACGAGACCCGGCGCCGCATCGAGCGTAATCTGCACGATGGTGCCCAGCAGCGGCTCGTCACGCTCACGCTGCAGCTGCGGACGGCGCAGGCGACGGTGCCGGCCGGGCTGGATGGGCTGGCGGCCGAACTCGGCCGCGTGGCGACCGGGCTGACCAGCACGCTCGACGACTTGCGCGAGTACGCCCGCGGGATCCACCCGGCGATCCTGACCGAACGGGGTCTCGTGCCTGCCCTGAGAGCACTCGCCCGCCGGTCCCCGGTCCCGGTCGCACTCGACCTGCGGGCGGCGGAACGGCTGCCCGAACGCATCGAGATCACCGCGTACTACGTCGTCTCGGAGGCGCTGGACAACGCGGCCAAGCACGCCAACGCCACGGCTGTCCGCGTCGCCGTCGAGGCGGCCGGTGGGGTTGTGCGGCTCTCGGTCAGTGACAACGGCGCCGGGGGGGTAGAGCCGGCACGTAGCTCCGGCGTGGTCGGCTTGCGAGACCGCGTTGAGGCCACCGGTGGAACACTGATCGTGCAAAGCCGCCCCGGCGAGGGCACGCGCCTGATCGCCGAGCTTCCGGCCGATGCCGGCCCGCAGGATCCGGGTTAGGTCCGCAGCGCCAGAACGTCCGAGGTCGAGGCGGCCTATGAACCTGATCTCCTGTTCCGCGAATTCCAGCACGGCAGCGAATTCGGGCTGTCTTTCCCTGAGCAGCCTGCGCACGTACTCCCGCTTCTCCCGGGCCTGCTGGCAATTGGCCACGGCGACCACCTCCTTTCCCTAACGATTTTTTCGGGCTCATGCGGCCATAGCCGTGAGGTAGGCCGGGGGTGAAGGCACGGCTTGGCCGTCAGGCAGCAGTTCTCCCATGTCCTCGAACGAGATGACGCCGTTGCACAGCAGGCTCCACCCTTGCTCGGGATGCTGGGCCACCACCCGGGCGGCCAGGTGATCGGGCGCCGTTACGTCTGGGCACTGGGGCTGGTGTTGGCACATGTCCCCCTCCGTCATCGCAGGTGCTTGGGGCTAGTCCGCGTCCGTGTCGGCTGGACTCTCGCATCAGCGGCCGGCGCGAACACGGGGCGTTGTGCTAACGCTCGCACCCGGGCTTGGCTGCGTCTGCACCGCAGGCACCCAACCCTCCTACCGGCCAGCAGGAAGCCACGAAGCCCAGCCAGCATCAAGTCACGCCAGGATTATCGATCTTGTCTGTTGGCAGCCTCGTGGCCGTCCTGTAGCGTCGCCAACAGTGACGTGGCTTGGGGGTTGCGTTAAACCTGACCACTGCTTTGGGGTTGGGGTTCGCGCTAGGACTTGGCCCGCGGGCGGCCAGTGGGCCGTTGCTGTGCAGTGGGCGGAGGTGCTGAACGTCGGCGGCTGCATGAACGGTGAAATCGCCCGGATGCGCGACGCGGGCGGCTTTGACGATCATTCCCTGATTGCGCTGGCTGTCGGCTGAGATGGACATTCCGGGGTGGTCGCCGGAGCTGCTGGCGGAGTTTACTGGAGCGGTTTCGGCCGCCGGGACCGAGGCGGCGGCGGCCCGGGCGGTGGTCGAGCACGCGGCGGCGGCGCTGGGCGCCGAGTTGGCCGCGATCGTGGCCAGCGGCATGGTGGCCGCAGCGGTCGGTTACCCGGAGGGTGCGCCAGTGAGTGGGCTGGCGGGGGTGCGGCCAGGGGTGGGAGGCGCCAGACTGCAGGTGCCCGGGATCGGCCGGTGCGCGGCGGTGGCGGCCAGCATGGAATATCCGCCCGGCGCAACGCTGGTGCTGGCCCGGGCGGGGCGAGACGCCTGGTCGCAGGCACAGGCCGGCCTGGTGCGGGGGATGGCCCGGGTGGCGGCGATGACGATGCAGATGCTGCACGTGCTGGAGGCCGAGCACACCGCGCGTGAGATGGCCGGGCGGCTGGCGCCCGAGCAGGCAGCGCTGCGGCGGGTGGCGACGCTGGTGGCCACGGCGGCGCCGCCGGAGGCGGTGTTCGCGGCGGTCGCGGAGGAGGTGGGGCAGGTTCTGCCCGGCGCTGACCTGGCTCTGGTGGGGCGGTACGACTCCGGCCCGGCGATCGAGTTCGTGGGCGGCTGGAGCAGGATGGGCGAGGCGGACTTTGTCGGGCAGCGGGTGAGCCTGGGGGGCCATAACGTAGCGACCATGGTGTTCGAGCGCCACGAACCTGCGCAGGTCGGGCATCTGGCTCATGATGCCACGGCTGCGACAGCCGTCGCGCGGGGCACGGGGGCGCGTTCGTCGGCAGGCGCGCCGATCAGTGTCGAGGGGCGGCTGTGGGGTGTGATGACGGTCGCGTCAGTCCGTGAGGAGGGGCTGCCGGCCGGGATCGAGCACCGGCTGGCCGGGTTCACCGAGCTGGTCTCCTCGGCGATCGGTAACGCCCAGGCCCGTGAGGAACTACGCGCGCTCGCTGACGAGCAGGCCGCGCTGCGGCGGGTCGCGACGATGGTCGCCCGCGCGGAGCCACCGAGTACCGTGTTCGCTGCCGTCGCCGAGGAGACCGGACGGCTGCTGGCCGCCGACCTGACCCTCATCAGCCGCTACGAACCCGGCGACACCGCGACGGGCATGGCCGCCTGGAGCCGGACTGGTGATCCAGGCGCGGTCGGGCGCAGGATCTCCCGGGGCGGGCGAAACGTCACCGCACTCGTGTTCGAAACTGGCCGGCCGGCCCGGATGGACAGTTACGAGGACGCCTCCGGCCCATCCGCCGCGGACGCTCGCGCAAGGGGTATCCGCTCGTCGGTCGGCGCGCCGATCAGCGTCGAAGGTCGCGTCTGGGGGGTCATGATTGCTGCCTCGACGAGGGCCGAACCGCTGCCGCCGGGCGCGGAGACGCGCCTGGCCGGGTTCACCGAACTCGCCGGGACCGCGATCGCCAATGCCCAGGCCCGCCTGGAACTGCGCAGCTACGCCGCCGAGCAGGCCGCGCTGCGGCGCGTCGCGACGCTCGTCGCCCGCGCGGCACCGCCGGAGGAGGTGTTCGCTGCAGTCACCGAGGAAGCCGGGCGAATGCTGGCCGCCGACGCTACAGCGATGAGCCGGTACGACAAGGACGGCGTCACCACCGTCGTCGGCGCCTGGAGCAGCACCGGCGCCGTCTCTGCCGCCGCGGTCGGCACCAGGGTGAGCCTGGGTGGACGGAACGTGGGAACACTGGTGTTCGATACGGGCCGGTCGGCGCGCATCGACGACTACGCCGACGCATCGGGCCCCACCGCCGACCTCGCCCGCCAGCTGGGCATCCGGTCGGTAGCCGGGGTGCCGATCAGCGTGGCCGGCCGGCTGTGGGGCGTTGTGAGCGTGATATCCAACCGCCGCGAGCCGCTGCCTCTGGACATCGAAGCGCGTCTGGCTGGCTTCACCGAGCTGGCCGCGACCGCGATTGCGAACGCTCACGCCCGTGAGGAGCGGCGTCAGGTTGCCGCCGAGCAGGCCGCGCTGCGGCGGGTGGCGACGCTCGTCGGCCGGGGTGCACCGCCTGACGAGGTATTCACGGCGATCGCCAGGGAGATAGGCCGGCTTTTCGGCACCCAATTCTGTGGCGTGATCCGGTACGACTCTGGAGGCGGCACGGCGACGTCGGTCGGGTCGTTTAACCAGGCCGATCCTTCCAGTCCCGGTTACACGGTTGCCCTTGGCGGCCGGAATGTGGCCACGCTGGTCTTCGAGAGCGGCCGGGCGGCCCGGATCGACAGGTACCCGGCCGACGACTCCAGCGCCGTGACAGCCGGTGCGCTCGGACTCGGCGCGCGGTCGGCTGTCGGCGTGCCGATCAGCGTGGAGGGCCGCCTCTGGGGGGCGATGCAGGTGGCATCGGCGTCCGAAGCCGGGCTGCCGGCCGGCACGGAGCATCGCCTGGCCGGTTTCACCGAGCTCGCCGCGACAGCGATCGCGAACGCCGAGGCGCATACCGCGCTCATGACGTCGCGCGCGCGCATCGTCGCCACCGCCGACGAGACCAGCCGCCGCATAGAGCGCGACCTGCATGACGGAGCCCGGCAGCGCCTGGTCTCCTCGGCACTGCAGCTGCGGGCGGCGCAGGCGTCGGTGCCGCCCGACCTCGGCCAGCTTCGCGCCGAGCTGGGCCGGGTGGAGACCGGCCTGGCTGCTGCACTGGACGAGATGCGCGAGATCGCCCGCGGGATCCACCCCGCGGTCCTGGCCGAGCGCGGTCTGGGCCCGGCCTTGACGTCGCTCGCCCGCCGTTCGCCCGTGCCCGTGTTCCTCGACCTGCCGGCTCAGTCGCGGCTGCCCGAGAGAGTGGAGATCACCGCGTACTACGTCGTCTCGGAGGCACTGGCGAACGCGGCCAAGCATGCGAACCCCTCGGCGGTGCAGGTCGGTGTCGAGGCGGCCGACGGAGTGCTGCGGCTTTCGGTTGCCGACGACGGCGTTGGCGGGGCCGATCCGGCCCGCGGCTCCGGCCTGGTGGGCCTCAAAGACCGGGTGGAGGCTATCGGCGGAACACTCACCGTGCAAAGCCGTCCCGGCGAGGGCACACGGCTCGCCGCCGAGCTTCCGATCGGTACCGGCCGGCTCCCGAATACCCGGCACGTGAAGCAAGGAAACGGCGATGCCTAAGCATGGCCGAGCTCTCGCGCCTGGCGCCGTCCTGACGGCCCTCGTTGTCGCCCTCGGCGCCTGCAGCGGCAGTTCACCCGGATCGGGTCAGGGGTCAGGCCCGGTGTCGCTGTCGTCGGGGGTGCAGGGCCTGAACCCCGGGTCCGGCTCGCCGCGGCGCGGGGGCACCCTGCACATGCTGGGCCAGGGTGACGTGGACTACATGGACTACAACATCAGCTATTACGGGATCGGCTTCCTGGCCCAGCGTGCGTGGCTGCGGGGCCTTTACGCCTACCCGGCCATCCCCGGCAAGACGACCACGGTCGCAGCTGACCTGGCTACGTCCCGGCCGGCGGTCAGCAACGGGGGAAAGACCTTCACGGTGAGGATCCGCACTGGGGCGAAGTGGGATACGTCCCCGCCCCGGCAGGTCACGGCGGCGGATGCGCTGCGGGGCATCGAGCGGGCGTGCAACCCGGTGCAACCGTTCGGCGGCCTGCCCGACTTCGAATCACTGATCGCCGGGTACGCGTCGTTCTGCGCCGGTTTCGCCAGGGTGGCGCACACCCCCTCTGCGATCAGGGCCTACCTGAGCTCGCACCAGGTCTCCGGGATCAAGGCCTCCGGCTTGACCATCAGCTACACGCTCACCCATCCGGCGTCCTACTTCCCGGACATGATGACCCTGGACGCCTTCGCTCCGGCCCCGGCAGAATCGCTGAACTACCTGCCGGCCAGCGCCGCCGCGGCTCAGCACACCATCGCCGATGGCCCGTACCAGGTGCAGAGCTATACGCCGACCCGGAGCATCGTCTACGTGCGGAATCCGGCGTGGCAGGCGGGCAGCGACCCGATCCGCAAGGCCTACGTCGGCAAGATCGTCGTCAGCGAGACCGGTAACCAGGTGAGCATCCAGCAGCAGCTTCAGACGGACACGGCCAGCGCCTCGATGGAGTTCGACGCGTTCCCGCCGGTGGCCGCCGTCCCGGGGCTGATCGCCCGGATGAAACAGGGCGCCAGCCGCAACTTCAACCTGGGTCCGACGTACCAGTCGAATCCCATCATCGTGTTCAACACGGTGGCGCCGGACAATGGCGGGGCGCTGGCCAAGGTCGCGGTCCGGCGGGCGCTCAGTTACGGGCTGGATCGGGTGCGCCTCACCCAGGTCATCAACCCCACCCTCAGCCCGCCCCTGACCCACGTCCTGCCGTCCGGCATCAATGGCAGCCAGGACGTGCCGTCCGGCTACAACCCGTACCCCTACGATCCGTCCAGGGCCAGGTCCCTGCTCGCCGCGGCCGGCTACTCCGGGGACCTGCACCTCACCCTGCTGTACCGGCCTGCCGACACCATCTCCTCGGCCATCGCGCAGGCGGCCCAGTACGACCTGGCGAAGATCGGCGTCCGGGTAAAGCTGCTCGGCGTGCCAGATGCGGACTTCTATACGAAGTACCTGGAAGTGCCCGCGGTGGCCCGGCGCGGCGGGTGGGACATGGCGGTGGCGGGCGTGGGTCCCGACTGGTACGGCGACGCGGCGCTGTCCTATTTCGGCCCGCTGCTGTCTGGCCCGGCCTCGTATCCGCCCGCCGGAAGCAACTTCGGGTTCTACGCTGACCCGTCGGTCACGGCGCTGATCGGCCGGGGTGCCACCACTGGCAGCCCCAGCTCGGCCGCCCGAATCTGGGCCCGGGCGGACCAGACGGTGATGAAAGACGCTCCGATCTACCCGATCACCAGCCCGCTGCAGCCGGACTACCACGCGAGCTATGTCCACAACGCGGTCTACGTGCCCCAGTTCCAGCAGTTCGATCCCACCAACGTATGGCTGAGCTCACCTGGCTGACGCTCCTGTTACTCGATGTCCAGCTCCCGGAGGTTGGTGCGGGCGAGTTCGACGAGCTCGCCGCCTTCTCCGGACAGGATGGTCCTGGTCGCGTACAGGCTGAAGCCCTTGATCTGTCCGTAGGTGAGCTTGGGCGGCAGCGAGAGTTCCTGCCGGGCGGTGCGGACGTCAACCACGGCCGGTCCGTTGTGGGCGAACGCTGCCTGCAGCGCGTCCTCAAGCTCGGCGGCCTTCTCGACCCGGGCGCCGAACAGCCCGGCAGCGCGGGCGATCCCCGCGAAGTCAGGATCGACCAGGTCGGTGCCGTAGGTGACGATCCCGCCGGCCTTCATCTCCAGCTCCACGAACGACAGCGCGCCGTTGCTGAATACCACGACCTTCACCGGAAGCTGCTGCTGGCGGAGCGTGAGCAGCTCGCCCAGCAGCATCGCCAGCCCGCCGTCGCCCGACAGCGCGACGACCTGCCGCCCGGGGTGGCTGGCCTGGGCGCCGATGGCGTGCGGCAGCGCGTTGGCCATGCTGCCGTGACTGAACGAGCCGATCAGCCGGCGGGCGCCGTTCATGTGCAGGTAGCGGGCGGCCCAGATGCACGGGGTACCGACGTCGGCGGTGAACACCGCATCGTCAGCGGCGAGCCGGTCGATGGTGGCGGCGATGTACTGCGGGTGCACCGGTGAGCCGCCGTGGCCAGCGGCGGCCAGACGGTCCAGGCGGGCGCGGGCCCGCCGGTAGTGGCCGGTCATCCGGTCCAGGTGTGCCGAATCGGTCTTGGGCGTGATCATTGGCATCAGCGCGTCGATGGTGTCCCTGACCGTGCCGACCAGCGGGACGGCCACCGGGACCCGGCGGCCGATCTGCTCCCCCCGCAGGTCCACCTGGATCACCGGCACACCCTCAGGAAGAAACGGCCGGTAGGGGAAGTCGGTGCCGAGCATGACCAGGGCGTCGCAATGCTCCATCGCCCGGTACCCGGAACCGAGCCCGATCAGTCCCGTCATCCCCACGTCGTAGGGATTGTCATACTCCACCGCATCCTTACCGCGGAACGCGTGCACTACTGGCGCCTGCAGCGCCCCGGCGAGCGCGAGGAGCTGGCCGTGCGCCCCCGCGCAGCCCGCCCCGGCCAGGATGGTCACCCGGCGGGCGGAATCCAGCACCTGTGCCGCAGCCGCCAGTGACTGCTCATCCGGCCGCACCACCGGCGTCACCGCCCGTACCTCGACGGGACTCGCGTCGCGGCGCGCCTCCTCCAGGAACACCTCGCCGGGCACCACCACCACCGCGACCCCGCCGCGCGCCAGCGCCGTCCGCATCGCTATCTCCAGCACCCACGGCAGCTGCTCGGCCACGCTGACCAGCTCGCAGTAGACGCTGCACTCGCCGAACAGCTGCTGCGGGTGGGTTTCCTGGAAATAGCCGCTGCCGATCTCCTCCCGCGGGATCTGCGCGGCGATCGCCAGCACCGGCACCCGGCTGCGGTTGGCGTCGAACAGCCCGTTGATCAGGTGCAGGTTCCCCGGCCCGCAGCTGCCCGCGCACACCGCCAGCTCCCCGGTCAGTGCCGCCTCGGCGGCCGCGGCGAACGCGGCCGCCTCCTCGTGCCGCACGTGCTCCCAGGCAATCCCGCCGTCACGGCGCAGCGCGTCGGTAAACCCGTTCAGCGAGTCGCCGGGAATCCCGTACACCCGCCGCACCCCTGATGCCTTCAGCGTCGCCACCATCACGTCAGCCACCGTGGTTGCCATCATCTGCTCCCTCCGTGCCTGCCGGTTAGCCGTGCGCCATCGGGCCGCCGGCTGCCCCGGCGCGCGGCTTCCAGCCTCCCCCCAGGCTTGGCCGTTGTCATGCCCGAAGGCGGCCAACTCGCCTACCGGCTACCACCCATGGGGGACTCCGGCAGGCAGGAGGCCGGCATGGCCGCTGGCGGCGATGTGCGGTGGCGCCGGAGACATGAGGCTGTTCATGGGTTAGTCGCTCCATCGAAGAAGGAAGAGGCGGAAGCGATGGTCATGTCAGTCCTTGAGGCCGTGACGCCGCAGGGTGTCGAGCTCCGGCACTTGCGCTACTTCGTGGCGGTCGCCGACGCAGGTACGTTCACGCACGCCGCGCAGCGGATGTTCATCGCCCAGCCGACGCTCAGCCAGCAGATCCGGCGCCTGGAGGAGATGATGGGCACACCCCTGCTGCACCGCCGTCGTGAGGGCGTGCGGCTGACCGCGGCGGGCGCTGTCCTGCTCGAGGAGTCCCGAGCCGTCTTGTCCCAGGTCGATCACGGAGTGAGCCGTGCCCGGCAGGCGGCGGGTATCGGGCGGCCACGCCTGCGCTTCATTATCCCCCCGGATCTGCCGGAGGTGCTCGCGGTCGAAACCGCCTCGCGGCTACGGCGGGCCGCCGCGGCCGCCAACATCGCCGTCTCGTGGCTGGAGACATCGCTCGACGCCGAGTTCTCGCCGCTCCAGCAGCGCCAAGCCGATGCCGGGCTCGGCTGGCTGGCCTCGATCGACGAGACCCTGCCCGCCACCCTCGACGTCATGAACCTCGGAGCATTCGAACCCGAGGTGTGGATCGCGTCCCTCCACCCGGCGGCACGCCGCGGGATCATGGGCCTGGACGAGCTGGCCAGTATGGACGTCATCCACGGGCCGCGCCGCATCGGGGCCGGGACATACACGGCCTGGCTGACGGCTCTTCGGGCCACCGACCCACGTTTCGAGTTCATCGATCCGCCGTTCCGGCAGTCGCTGCCCATGACGCTCGCCTTCGCGGCCGCGGCGAGCAGGCCCACCGCGGTGCTGACCGGCCCGCGGCACGTCACCGGGGGACCCGGGCTCCCCGGGCCGGGGACCGCGGCCGGCACCAACGACATGGTTCCGGTCCGCCTCGAACACCATCCGCTGACGGCCACGGCCGGCCTGGTCTGGAGCGTCGATCTGCCGCGCCAGCTCCAGCAGGTTCTCTTCGACACCGCCGACGGCGTCGTACTCTGCCCTACGGTTGTCACCAGCCTGCGCGCAGCGAGCTGAGCTCCTGGAGCAGGACCCGCCTCATTCAGCTAAGCAGCGGGACTCCTCGATCCCCGTCAGCATCTTCTCCGTGACCGGGAACGTCTGCAGGACGTCGCCCAGGAGAATCGGGCCGTCGGATCCCTGCGTGGTGGTGGGCCGCCCGTAAGCCTGCTCGAGCAGGTCGACTCGGGGAATCAGGTCACCGTGACGTTGCCAGCCCCGCGCAGCACCATGGTGAGGTGAGCACGGTCTCCAGTCCGCCGGTGCCCCGTTCCGCGGCGCCCCGCCCCGTACCAGCGCCCATCGCGCTCGGTGAGCTGGGATGCCAGGCGACGAGCCCGGTCAGGTTTGTGTGAGGCTGAGCATCAGCTCGGGGATGCGGCTGTGCGGGCTGGTCACTGTCATGGTCATGATCGCTCCAGTCTCGGCGTGCGGTCCACGACAGCATCCGGTGTTCGTGTGCGAAGGCGTCACCACCGGAGGGTGCCGCGGCGGTCGAAGCGGCATCGGCGCTGCTAGGAGCGGACGGATGCGGCGACCACCCCCGTTGACCGGTGACGGGCTAAATCACGTGGAATACGGCCAGCAAGATGAGGGTGACGACGATGGAAACGACAACAGAGCCAAGGCAGCCCAGGCGGCTCGAGAAGAAGAGGAACACGGGCTAGCTCCTTTGTGCCGCGCGCCGGCATGATCCGGCGCGGTGATTGGTCGGCCGGCGCTCAGTCCGGCGCGCCCGCATCGGGCGGGCCGGTGTTCTGGATAAGTCTCGATCACCGGTGTGGGAGAACCTGATCGTGATCGGGTGCTGGCGTGGGTGTGGGCCGGTGCGCGCACCGGCCCACACGGTGGCGCGCCACGCTGGCTGAGCGAGGGCGCCCCCGACCGGCACCGGGTTCAGGCCGCGTCTTTCATGATGGAGTGCACAGTCTGGCCGGTGTTCCGCAGCTGGATGCCCACCGTGATCTGGGAGATTCCGTAGATCAGGGCGAACAGGCCGAAGAGGATCGCGAGGGTGACAGCACCGATGCCGGGGCGGGCGAAGAGCACGACGCCGAACGCGACCGACACCAGCCCGCCGAGGATGAACAGCGCGCGGGTTCCGGCGGTCTCGCCGCTCTGGAATCCGGCGAAGATCTCGAAGAAGCCCCCGACAAACGCCCAGGCGCCGACGATGATCACGAGGACCAGCGCGGTGGGTGCCGGCCAGACCAGGGCGACGATGCCGGCGGCGATGTCGATCAGCCCGAGCAGCAGGTGCCCGACGACGGGTCCCGCCGAGTCACTGGAGAAGGCCCGGGTGGCCTGCAGCCCGGCGTCGATGAACGCGTAGATGGCGAACAGGATGACCAGGGCCAGGATCGTCGCCCCGGGCCAGGCCAGCGCGAGGATCCCGACGATGATGGCGAGCACGCCGAGCAGGATCAGTGAGGTGGATGAGGATCTGAACATGACGGTGGTCCTTTCTGCGGCTTTCGCGCACCGCATCACGCTGGCCGCGGCGGTGCCAGGTACCAGTGGACGCGACAGTCGTGGTGGGGTGCCAACATCTGCCGGCTATGGACCGATAGCTGGCGGCTTCTGATCATGCCGGGGGTGCCATCCTGGTGGTCTTGCCGGCTCCTGAACCTGACACGGACGGGCCGGTCCTCAGGCTGAGGAACCGGCCCGCCGCGGCGGTGTTCGGGCAATGACACCAGGCTGCGTCAGCCCGTGACGAGGAGGTCGTCGCGAACGTCGTAGACGCTGCTGGCCATCCAGGCGGCGTCCATCGCGGCGTCGTGCTCGGCCCAGGTGCGGACGTGGCCGGTCAGCGTGACGGTGTTCCCGTCGGTGTCCACCACCACGTCGCTGTCGTCCGGGATCAGCGCGTTCCGGTCGAGCGCGTCTTGGACGAGCACAGTGACGTCGACTGGGTCAGCGTCCCAGGCGATGCCGATGTCGTCCTTGATGTTGCGGACGCCGGTCAGCCCGGCGACGGCCAGTTCCGCCGCGGTGCGCTCGGAACCATAGTGCACCGTGCCGGTCAGGGTGAGGTTGCCGTTGCTCGCGGCGGCTTCCACGCCGTCCGGCACGGTGATGTCGAGGGCCAGCGCGTTGTTCGCCATGGTGGTCAGCATGGGATCGTCCCGGTAGTTCTCTGGCGGGAGCACGACCTCGAGGTGGTTGTGCACGCTGGTGACGCCGTAGACGCGCTGCGCGGCGGCGGCGGCCTCGACGTACTGCGGGTAGCTCGCCACTGTGCCGTTGAGCGCTACATCCCCACTCAAGTTCTCGATGGAGATGTTGCTGGCGTCGACGAGCGGGTCGAAGCCGAGCTCTGCTTCGACGGCCTCGCGGATATCCTTTGTCTTGCCCACTGCGAAAGTCCTTTCCTCTGGCGAGTGCGGTGCTGCGGCGGATCGCCGCTCACCAAACTAGTAGATTTCATTTGTTCGCAGCCGCAAAGGCGATAGCAGCTTTCGTGATATTGCTCCGCGCTATATCTGGACGGGTCAGCCGCCTCCGCATGGCGAGTTATCCATTGGCTATGGCACAATCCAACGAAAATGCTGGCCAGCCGCTGCCGGCCTGCGGGGAATTCCGGCCGCTGGTCAGAGAGTGATGCCGTCGGCGGCATCGAAGAGGACCTGCTGCAGGGGGCGTGGCAGGTCGCCGCTCCACACCAGGACGGCCGTAGCGGCCAGCGGGCACTGGTCGACGGGCACGTAAGCCATGTCGGAGGTGCCGGCGGTCGTGGCGGCGCGGGCCAGGTCCCCCGTGCCGGTGAGGTGCCGCGGTCCGGTCAGTACCGCAGTGGGCTGGCTGGCCGTGGCCGCGAACGCGAGGGTCATGGGCAGCGACTGCCGGAACGGCGGGTCGGTGAATTCGAAGCGCATGTCCGTGGCCCGCAGGACCGCCAGCCACGCGTCGTAGGTGCTGGCGCTGGCCCGGCGCGGACCGTGCACGACTTCCAGGCCGGCCAGCTCGCCGAGGCTGACGGCATGCCGCTGGGCGGCTGGGTGTGCCGCAGGAATCCACGCCCCCGGCTCGAACTGGCCGAGTTCCATCAGATCGAGAGGCGCGGGCAGTGCCCCGTCGGCCGGGGCAAGCCAGCCCAGGCCGGCATCGGCCCGGTGCTCGCGGATCAGCGAGAACCCGGAGTCGAGTGAGGTCTCCAGCCAGGTGATGTCCACGCCGGCGGCGGCCGCGGTGCCTCGCAACCGGGACGCGGTGGCGACGGCCAGCGCTTCGGGGAGGGGCGGTGGGATGGCCACCCGCAACCGAGGCCGGCCCAGGCCGGCTGCTTGCCGGGTCCGGCTCATTCCGTGATCGATCTGGGACAGGACGGCCCGCGACTCCTCCAGCAGCACCGTCCCCGCCGTTGTCAGCCGCACGCCCTCCCGGCGGCGCTGCAGCAGCGGGGTGCCCATCATCTCCTCGAGGCGGCGGATTTGCTGGCTGAGCGTCGGCTGGGCGATGAACATCCGCTCCGCCGCGTGCGTGAACGTACCGGCTTCAGCGACGGCCACGAAGTAGCGCAGGTGCCGAAGCTCGACGCCCAGCGGTGCCACCCGGTCCGGGACGGGGATGGCCGGGGTCACAACCTCCAGCACGGATTGGGCCTGGTTGATCGCCATGGGTTCCTCCGAGTCCAGCTGCCGTGCAGCTGCCGTGCCTATGGCCTCAACTATCGTGTGTCCGCGGCGGGCGGTCATCGCGGGCAGCCGCCATCCCCGGCCCCCGGCCACCCCAACTTCTACTATGCCGGTTAGCCTCGATTCCCGGCGGGTGCTGTGAGGCGTTTGCGGGACTGGTGGGCCACTGGGCCGCGGTCTGTTCGCGCAGGTAGCAGGTATCGCCGCGAGTTTGCTGCAGCTGGGCTCAACTGAT
>Ga0335077_10000154_pt1 | contig 68975 bp, 66 predicted proteins | sample Lox_Sample_31_FD_207151 | JGI IMG/M metagenome (GOLD analysis project Ga0335077, IMG submission 207151) | Soil microbial communities from Loxahatchee National Wildlife Refuge, Florida, United States - Lox_Sample_3.1 | ecosystem: Environmental > Terrestrial > Soil > Wetlands | place: USA... | reverse complement strand
ATCGTTGGGTCTGAGCGGAAAAGGCTTTTCTCATGGGTGGGGATGACGGCTCCGTCTGACACCGGGGCTAGGGAAGCACCGACTCCAGCCCGTGCAGTTCCTGGCTGGTCAGCACCTGGTCAATATCCAGCAGAATTTTGACATTACCCTTGATCTTGGCCATGCCGAGCAAATAGGGCGTCACCACTCCCCGGCCGAAATCCGGTGTGTCCTCGATATCCCCGGGCGCCAGGTTGAGAACCTCGGCCACTCCGTCCACCACGATGCCCATGAGCATGTTGTGGGAATCGGCCTCGACCTGCACCACGATGATGCAGGTGCGCTGCGTGTACTCGATTTCCGGCAGCCCGAACTTCAGGCGCAGATCTACCACCGGGATCACTTTTCCGCGCAGATTGATGACGCCTTTCAAGTAGCCGGGCGTCTGCGGTACCGCGGTGATGTCCTGAATCCCCATGATTTCGCGCACCTTCAGGACGCGAATCCCAAACTCCTCCTTACCTAGTTGAAAGACCAGGTATTTTCCGGCGCGGTCATCGGTCTTACCCACGGCGCTTGTTTCTGCGATTACGGTTGACGGCATGGAATTCCCTTATAGACGGTGAGGCCCTTTGCGGCAGTTCTGCTCGGCGCCTAACGGAAGCCGCGAGAACCGCAACGAGTATCTATCGGCAAAACCTGAACCGAGCTTTACCAACGACCGCCAATGCACCGGGACGGAACGGCTGTACTGGTACTACTTACTTCGCCCGTACTCTTGTCCTCATTACTCACCCGAAATATCTTAGCCATAGAGGCACATGAACGGCCGACACTGCCGCCTGACCCGCTTGTATTTGCCGCTACTGCTGATGAGCGCTTTGAGCGTATCTTCAGCCAGGCCGGAAAATACCGTCGCACTCCGCCGGCCCAATTTCTCTGTCGCCGTCGAGGATTCAACCCGCCCGGACTTCCGAGTGGACAGCGCCGTTGTATTGATCCATGTTGCGGTCACAGATGAAAAGGGCCGGCCCGTGACCGGTCTCGAAAAGGAAAATTTTCAAGTCTTTGAGGAGAAGACCGAGCAGGAGGTAAGGTATTTCTCGGCGGAGGAGTCCCCGCTCTCCGTCGGACTCGTGCTGGACTTCAGCCACAGCATGACCCCAAAATTCAGCCAATTGCGGGAGGCAGTGGCTCAGTTCCTCACGGCGGCCAATCCGGAGGATGAATTCTGTCTGGTGGAGTTTCGCGACCGCGCGGAATTGACCCTGGGTTTCACCCAGGTTCCCGAACAAATCCAGCGCCGCGTGGCATCAGCCGAACCCAGCGGAAGCACGGCTCTGCTGGATGCGGTCTATCTTGGCCTCCGGCAGATGAAGAAGGCACACAACCCCCGGAAGGCGCTGCTCATCGTATCGGATGGTGGAGACAACCACAGCCGGTTTTGTAGTCGGGACGTAAAGAATCTGGCGCGCGAATCGGATGTCGAGATCTATGCGATCGGCGTTATGCGCGGTGGCGGGGTGTTCGAGAACCTGATGGGATCCGATTTGCTCAGCGAGCTGAGCGAGCAGGGCGGGGGACGCTACTACCAGATCGATAATGCCCGCGAGCTGCCTGCTGTCGCGGCCAAGATCGGCCAGGAGCTTCGACACCAGTATTTGTTGGGCTACACACCGGCCAATCACGAGCGCGACGGGAAGTACCGTCACGTTCGTGTGAAGATCGTGCGGCCGGCCGGACTGAGGAAACTCTGGGCTGACTGGAGACGCGGCTATTACGCGCCGGCGAACTGACTGAATCGGATCGCTACGGCTGGTCCTCTTTTTTTTGCTCGCCTTTGCGGTAAAGAGTGGGCGCTTTGCGCTTGGTCTCGCCTTCCTTCTTTTCCGCGGCTTTCTTCTCTGCGAGTTCCTGGGTCGACATCGCGGCTTCCAGTTCTTTCTTCTCTTTCTGCTCTTTGGCCTGGACCTCGGCGGCTCGCCGCCCGAGATCTTCCTGCGAAAGCTCCAGGGAATCGCGCGTTGTGTCTAACGCTTGCTTGAGAACAAATTCATAACGGGCCAGGTCTTTGGGCTGCCGTTCCTCAATCTTTTCAAGCTCTGCGAGCAGCTCCTTTTCTCCAGCGGCTACCGCGGCCATGCCTTCTTTGATGTCCAGCTTGCGCTTGAGGGCGTCATCGGCCACCGTGTCAATCGCATCGATGATCTGGCTGTAATCGTCAAGGGCGTCGTGCACCAGAATGGAACGCCCCGGCTTCTCCTTCGAAAGTGCGTTCTGCGCGAGGTTCATACGCTGCTTGGCCAGATGCACGTACAGCTTGAGCCGGTCGTTGGGATCCTGCGCCAGGCGCACCTGGTCGGTCTCGTCGGCGGTCAAAAAATCCCGCTGCGCGAACAACTGCGGCACCACGATCAGGCCGAGTACTACCAAAAGTTGTTTCACTTGCTTTTCCCCATTATGCCGTCCAGCAGGGCATCATGGATCTTCTGCACCGTGGAGATCACACGGTCCACCGCCGGGCGGTCTGTTACACTCATGGCTTCGCGGAAGCTGTCCAGCTTGCGCAGCAGTTCGCGGGTCTTGAGTTCCGCATATTTAAAGTGTTTCGGGCTGCGGCTTGGGTTCTTGCCGGTTTGCTTCAACGAGGTTTGGGCCAATTCGACGGAACGCTGCACGTCGTCCAGGAGCGTGGACACCCCCTGGTTATCGCCCTTATCGTACGCATCCCGCGCTTGTTTGAGCACGGCGTCGGCATTGTCCAGCGCCAGGTGCGCCCGCTTGTCCGGACGCGGTTCCGATTGAATGCGCGCGAGGTCCTCGGGAGGCGTCCCGGCTGGTTTATCGCCTTGGGCAGCCAGCGGCAGAAGTAAGAGGATCGCGAACTTCATCTCTTATTCAACATTGTCTCGATAATCCGGGACCTCTGGCGGGCCTTGAATTCCTCATCCGGATTCTTGCCCCCGCTCGAAGCCAAAAACTTCTGATACGCATCGAGCGCCGGCTTGAACTGGTGCAGCTTATCCAGAATGATGGCGCGTAAATAGTAATCGCCCGGGATTTCCTGTCCCAGGGCATGGACGCGATCCAGCGCTGCCAGCGCCTGCGGATACTGCTCGGCCAGTGTCAGGACACCGGCCAATTCATTCCAAACCTCCTTGGCCTCGGGCTTTTGCTGCGCTGCCGCGGCGAATTGCCCCGCGGCGGGCAGGAACTTCCGCTCATCGCGTAGCGCTCGTCCGTACGCCATACGCAGGTCATAGTTCGCCGGTTCCCCCGCCACAGCCTTCTCAAGCTGCTCGAGCGATTTTGCCGGCTCCTGGTTCATCCGGTAGGCAGTGGCCAGCGCCAGCCGGTTGGCTGAAGTCGCGTCTCGTGCCACGGCTTTTTCGAGGTAGGGAATGGCGTCCGCGAACCGCTTGCTCTCCACCAGCAGTTCGCCCAGCCGTTCTTGAGCGCCGACGTTGTCCGGGAACTTTTGATAGATCGCAATGGCTTCGTCGGGCTGGTGGCTCTGCTCGTAGAGTCCGGCCAGCTCCAGCAGCGCATCATTAAAGCTGGCGTCGAGTTGAGCAGCCTTCCGGAAATGCTCCGCGGCATCGCTCAGTCGATTCTGTTTCGCCTGTGCGCGGCCGAGTCCCAGTTGGGCTGCGGCCGACCTGGCGTCGAGCTCGACGGCTGTCTGGTAGTGCGCTTCGGCCTGTGCGGCATCCCCTGTTGCGAGCAGCGCTTCAGCCAGGTGCCATTGCGCGCGAAATTCCTTGGGCTTGGTTTCGACCGCCGCCTGGAGATGCGGCGCCGCCTCAGCCGCCCGCTTCGCCCGCAGCAGCAAAATGCCCAGGTTGAGTTCGGCCTGATACAAGCCGGGCTTGAGCTGGAGCGTCTTCTGGTACTCCGGGATGGCGTCGGCGTCTTTGCCGAGCAGGCTCTCGGCGAGCGCCAAGTGAAAGTGAGCCGCGTAGTCGTTTGGATCGGCCGCGACCGCCTGCGTGAACAGTTGTACAGCCTGATCGTATTGCCGGGCCTCGAGCGCTTTCAAACCATCGGCCTGATAGTCCGTCGCGGGAGCGAACAGGAGAAGCAGAGGCACGGCAGCGCTCCACATACCTTCATTCTACTTGCGTGGCTGGATTCGAGTGGAGGACAGGGAGCCGCTGGGAGCGTGTGCCGTCAGGCTCGCCCGACCAGAGCGGTGAGCCGGGTTACAATTTCCGACAACGATGCCGCTTGCGCGTGCAGTTCCTCGCCGGCCGAGGCGCTTTGTTCGGCACTGGCAGCGGCGTTCTGCGTGACATGATCCATTTCCGCGATGGTTTTGGAGATCTGCTCGATCCGCTGCGACTGGTCTTCACTGCCCAGGTTGACCTGGTCCACAAGGCCCTTGATTTGCGCGACATGGCTGGTGATGTCGTGAACGCCTGCGGCAACCAAGTCCAGTTTCGCCTTGCCATCCGTGGATCTGGCGATGGAGTCCTCAATCAGCGAGCTCGTGTCCTGAGCGGCTTGTGCGCAACGCACGGCCAGGTTACGGACCTCGTCCGCCACCACCGCGAAGCCGGCGCCGCTCTCGCCCGCGCGCGCCGCCTCGACCGCCGCGTTTAGCGCCAGGATATTGGTCTGAAACGCGATCTCATCTATCACTTTGATGATCTTGGAAATCTTGTCGCTGGAGGCGGTGATCGCCTGCATCGAGGCGACCATCTGCTCGAGATGCCGGTTGGCTGTCTCGACCATTTGCGTGGCCTGTCCCGTGAAATCGGCGGCAGATCGGGAATGCTCGGCGTTTTTGTGAGTCACTGAGGTCAGTTCTAACGAGGAGGCAGATGTTTGCTCCAAGGAAGCGGCTTGCTGGGAGGCTCCTTGAGCCACCGCCTGGCTGGAAGTCGAGACCTCGGCGGCGGCACTATTCACCTGCTCGGCCCCCGTTGTTAAATCCGCGACCGCCTGGCGTAAAACGCGGTTGACTCCGCGCACCAGAAACGGGACGGAGGCGCCCGCCGCCAGGCTCAGCCCGACCAGCAGTATCGCCATCCAACGGCTGCGACCAACGATATTTCGTGCGTCGGCGCCCGAGGCCGCCATAAACTCGCGCTGCTGATCCGCCAGCTCTTGCGCCGCCTTGTCGACTTCCTGGAGAAGGGGTGACATCTTGTCTCGAACCAGGTCATGCGCTGCTTCGTAGTCATTCCGATCGATGTGCGAGAGGAACTCCTGGTACTGGTGCTGCCAGGCGACGATGCCGGTTTCCAGCACCTTCAGGCGTGTCTGCGCTTTTTCGTCCGGGATGGACGCACGAAGTGCGGCAATCTGTTCCCCAGCATGCCCGGCCATGGTCTCGAATTCGCGCCGCGCTTCTTCTGAACGGCCCATGCTGTGGCAACCCGAACATTGCATGTCCGACGCGGCCGCGTTGCGCTCATGACCTTCCAGCCGCGAGACATGCGTAGCAATGTAGGTAAGCTGGTCGGCTTTTACGTGCGTGATCATCGCCTGAAGCTCCAAGCGGAGAGCGCCGACACGGTCCATCTTCTCCGCGGTCCCGGCTCCGACTACCGCTCCCAACCTGGAAATGGAGCGAAACGAAAAATAACTCAAGGCAAGAATCAGGACGACCATCACGCCGAAACCCGCCATCAACTTTCTTCCAATGGTCCACGATGTCATACGCCGCACAGAGGCTTCAGACTGAGTATCGGATGGATGACGAAAGACCTTGAGGGAGCCGTTTACGGCCCGACGATGAGATCCACTTGATCGTGAAAGGCCTCGGGCGTCTGGACGGCCAGCGGGAACGGGCCAATAGCCGTGACCGGCAGGTCCGCCGGTACGTCCACGTTGATCTGATACAGGCCCGGATACAAAGGCGCCAAGCCTTTATAGCGAACGGTGGCGGGAAGGCCGCCGATATATACGTTCACCAGCGCAACCGCCCTGCTCAGGGGATTACTGTCGCCGGCAGTGCCGTCGGCGACAGGAGGATTCACGGCGCCCAGCCCGGTCAGGTAAACCAAAACCGTCTCACCGGCTTTGGCCGGGTTCGAAGAATCGACTAAAGAGTAGTCCGCGTGGAGAATGGCTCCGGGGCCAAAACCGCTTTGATCGAGCGAATAAACCCCGGGTGCGGTAGCCGCTACGGCAACCTGAACCGGGTTGGAAGAGCTTCCGTTGTTCACCACCACGGTGGCGGTAGGCCCTGTGATTTCATACGGAACCAGCGCATTAATCTGGCCGGAGCTGACGAGGTACAGGGCCGCAGGCTGGCCGTTGAAGGTTACCGATACGCCGCCCAGATTGGGCGGATACGGCGGAGTGGCGGTATGCGAACCGGCAGCAAGATTCGAGCCGAATAGAGCTACGAATTCGCCTGGCGCGATCGGCCCGCCGCCCGGCGCAAAACTGGCTGCGTTCACCACGCCGAGCGGGTTCAGAAACACCCCGTTCCCGGATAGCGCCGGTCTGCGAACTCCCAGGTAAAATTCATAGCCGATCGGGTCGCTGGCATTTCCGGCCGCGCCCACGAAGCCATTGCCGGCCGCGCCTATGGCTACGTTGGTCAACTCCAACGTGCCGGTTCCCGAGGCTCCGAGCGTGTACGCATTCACCCCCGTGAAGTCGTAAGTCACGGCTCCGGGTGACTGCAGCTGATGTTCGCGGCGCGTGAAAGTAAGGGTCCCGTTTCCATTCGAATAAGCTGAGCCGCTGTAGGCGCTGGCTGATCCGCCGCTCTCGAACCGCAAGCCCGCCTGCCAGAAGTGGTCCGTCCAGGTAGTTCCGCTTCCAGCTTTGAATCCCACCAGGATGTCCTGTTGCGTACCGTCGCTCGAACCGCCCAGGATCACGTTGCCGCTGGGAGAAAGGTAGATCGTCTTGCTCCCGCTGAGCAACTGCGTGGCATCGGTCAATCCAGACTGGAGCGGGAAGGTGGCCGATCCGCTGCCATCCGCCTGCATCGTGTAGGTCGCGCCGCTGAGGGTCTGGGTGGTGGGCGTGCCGCCGGTGATACTCGCTCCGTGGCCGCTGATTCCGATATTTCCAAACCCGCCGCTCACGTTTCCCTGCAAGCTGAACAGCGCGCTGCGCACTGCGGCCGCACCGCCGGAGGGAAACGCCAGCGTGGCCGAGTAATAGGTGCCGGAGAGGGAGCCGTTCGAGGCGCCCTGTGCCGCTGGAATGGCGACGAACAGGTCGAAGCTGTTCACCGGCGCCTCGGTGCTCGAACCAATGATCATCATCTCGGCGGCCTGCTGCCCGGATGCCGCGGCCACCATTCCCAAACGCCCGTTGATGGTGAGCGTGTTGTTTTGCGGATTCGTCAGCGTTACAAAATCCGCCGGGCTGACCGAATAAGCGCCGCTGCCGGCTGCGGCAACAGGCTGCGTGTTTCCGACAGCGGATTGCCCGGCGGTCGCGTAGTGTCCAGTGCCATCAAAAGTAATGGATCCCCAGAGGCTGCGAATGTCCGTGATGTTATCCGAAGCGTCCGTGGTGAAAAGGAGGTGGCGAAAATAATACTTCCCGTTGAGACTCTGATTGTTGCCGGTCTGGGCCATAACCGTTCCCGCCACCATCAGGAACCACGCGCACCCTCGTGTTTGCATGAGGCCATTCTAGCGGCAACTCGCCCGCCATTGTGGGTCAAGTTAACTGGCCGCTCCCTTTGCTCACTAACCTTGGAGAACATGATTCGTTCGGGTGAATTGCCTACAATTGTGCTGTAACAGTCAGGCGCATGAGATGAGAAAATTAGCCATCCTCAGTTTCATTTGTCTCATACAGGTCTTCGCCGAAGACAAGACAGCCACTACGTTTCGGAACACCTGCTTCTCCAACGTGTGCATCGGTGACGATCTCGACAAGGTGATAGAAGCCCAGCCTCACTGGGTGACCGCTCACATCAAGAGTTCCGGCGATGACCAGGGTGTCATTCATTTGCGCGACCTGACGGACGTGCGCAAAAAGTATGCCACCGTGATCAGCAGGTCGTACCATGATCTGAGCGCAGCCGACCTTGGGAAACTCGCTGACAACTTTCTCGATGGGGGTTACACGGGCGAGCCAGCGCCGTACACACGACTGATGGAATCGCTGGCGAAGAGCCGGTCGCCTTTCCTCGTTGCGGATTCAAGCGTTCTGCCAATCTTGCAGCACGCGACCTTGTGCGGGCTCCTTCCGGTGCATGGCGTGTTTTTGAGCGAAAGCGGCTTGTACACCGGAGTCCTGATGCTGCCCGTGGACAGCAAGCTGATCGTGGTGCAAATGAAACGGCTCTTTGATCTCCATATCCCCCTGAATGCCGCCGACGCGGACAAGGAGCAGATCATCTTCGACCGGGTTGCGGACCTGGTCAAGCAGATCGACGCCAAGTATGGCACGCACTGGGACACGTCGGAGTCAGGGTCGGTTCAAAATGAAAGCAAGGCCGTGGGAGACGATATCGAAGCGTCGCTGGCGCTGGATCGGAATCCGCTCGGACGCCGCGAGCGCGACATCGAACCGTTGATGAGCCTCTCCCGCCGGGACTTCGAAAATTCAGCCTGGCAGAGCATGAAATGGTCTCTGGACGACAGCCTGGCCGCTGCAAAGGGCTGCGAAGTGAAGGCGAAGGCTGCCGTAGTGATCGAGTAAAGGGCGTCAGACTCTTCCCGCCATCTTTGCGAACCACTAACGCAGACCGACGAGTCGCCCGAGTATGGTATCCCAACGGCGTTTTGAGTATGATGCCTGCGGGAGAGAACCGATGAGCACTTCTTCCGGAAACGCACGAGGCGCCATCCCGCACAATATGGTGACTACGGCGCTCGAGTTGCCGGGTTATCGCATTACCCGCAACCTGGGACTGGTTCGCGGCATCGTGGTGCGGTCGCGCTCGGTGATCGGCACGATTGGTGCGGGACTGCAGACCATCGTGGGCGGAAACATCTCGCTGTTTACCAAACTCTGCGAGCAGACCCGGTCCGACTCGTTCGAGTTGATGCTGCAACACGCGGCCGAGCTGGGCGCCAACGCGATTGTAGCGGCGCATTATGATGCCACCGAACTCATGAATGGCGTAACCGAGGTGCTGGCTTACGGCACCGCAGTGGTAGTGGAACGCCAGGCGACTTGACCGCGCAGCCGGTGGCAGAGTATCTTGGAACGCATTGAACAGGCGCGCCCGGGAGAGACTGAACGAAAAACTGCGGGGATTTGAATACCGGCAGCGTGCCCGGGAACAGCAGCGTGGTGCGCGCCAGAAGGCCTACCGGATCGCCAGCATGATGCGCGAGCAGGGAACGCTGCGCGGGGCGCGAAAATACCTCGAGCTGAAAGGCATTCCCTACCGGGAATCGCTCGATCCCGCCAGCGGCAATCGCGAGCTGACTATTCCGCAACAGATCACGCTCTCGTATGATCCCGAGGGCAAGTTTCTTTCGAGCCGTCCCCCTTCCATCAGCGCCAGCGGTTAGGATCCAGGTCTGCAAACGGCCGCGCCGTCCGGGAGCTAAGCTCAGCGCCCGAATAAGCCGATAGACATACGAGGCCTCAGACGGGCCACCTGGGTATGTTTGCCATCATTGGGATTATTGTTGTCTTTGGCGCCATCGTCGGCGGTTATCTCATGGAGCATGGCAACCTCATGGTGCTGGTCCAGCCGGCGGAATTGCTGATCATCGGCGGCGCCGCGTTGGGCACGATGTTGATCGCCAATCCGTTGCCCATCATCATGCGTATTCTGAAGGGTTTCGGCGCTGTTTTTGTCCCCAGTCCATTTTCCAAGCCGTTCTACCTCCAACACCTGAAGATGTTGAACGAATTGTTCCACTATGCGCGCAAAAACGGCGCAGTGAAGCTGGAGGCGGACATCGAGGAGCCCCACAAAAGCGCGCTGTTTAAGAACTACCCGGGCTTTCTGAAGAATCATCACGCACTCTTTTTTGTGTGCGACACGCTGCGTATGTACATCAGCGGTGGCGTGGGCTCCTTCGAGCTGGATCAGATGATGGAGCTGGACATGGAAGTGCACCATCAGAGCGCGAGCGTCCCGGTTGCCTCACTGACGACGATCGCCGACTCGCTGCCCGGCCTGGGCATTGTGGCCGCGGTTCTCGGTGTGGTGATCACGATGGGGGCGCTGGGCGGACCGCCCGAGGAAATCGGGCACAAAGTAGCGGCGGCGCTGGTAGGCACCTTTCTCGGCATCCTGCTTTGCTACGGGTTTATCGGTCCGCTGGCCTCCAATATGGCGAAAGGGAACGACGCAGAGGCCCAGTTTTATCACTGCCTGCGAGTCGCCGTAAACGCGTTTATTCGCGGTTCCGCACCCATTCTGGCCATCGAGTTCGCCCGCCGCACCATACCCGCCGACTTGCGGCCCACATTTCAGGAAATGGAGCAATTCTGCAAGCGTGGCGGCGCGGCCCCGGCTCCAGAAGCGGCGCCCGAGCCCGCCGCTGCCGGGAAAGGCTAACCATGCCCGAACCGGAAAATTCTGCGGCGCCCGTCATCATCATCAAGAAAAAGCAGCACCACGGCGGCCATCACGGGGGCGCGTGGAAAGTCGCGTATGCCGATTTTGTTACGGCGATGATGGCGCTGTTCATCGTGCTCTGGCTCCTCAACACCAGCCAAAAAGTGCAAAAGGCCATTGCCAGTTACTTCAAAGATCCCAGCGGTAACGGCAAGCTCGCGGGCAGCGCAATGGCCGGCCTGGGCGAGAGCGTCAACGTCACCAAGGATGACATGGGCAAGCTCAAAGAGAAGCTGGAACAAGCCATGAAATCCATCCCGGAGTTTCAGCAGATCAAGAACAACGTCGAACTCACCATCACCAACGAGGGCTTGCGCGTCGAATTGCTGGAAAACGAAAACGGCATGTTCTTCGAAAGCGGCAACGCTCACCCTACAGGACGGGGAGAAGAACTGTTGGTGCGGCTCGCCGCGGAACTGGGCAAACTGCCCAACACGCTGCTCATCGAGGGCCATACCGACGCCAAACCGTACTCGGGTGACGGTACGTACAGTAACTGGGAGCTGTCCGCTGACCGGGCCAATTCAGCTCGGCGGCTCATGCAGACGAGCGGGTTGCGTCCCGCACAGGTGGGGCAAGTCCGGGGCTTCGCCGACCAGCGGCTGCGCACGCCGCAGGATCCGACCAACGCCACCAACCGGCGTATCTCGGTCATCGTTCAATACCTGAATGCTTCGCAGACTCCGGCCGTCAAGAAGGAAGAACCAGCGGCAGCCAAGGCGCCGCCACCCAAAGCTGCCCATTAGCCGGCGGTGGCTTACGTCCGGCAGTGCTGGCTTTCGCGCGGCGCGCGGTAATGCACGTCGAGGTGCGGGGTCTCCAATGGTTTGTGACCCTGAATCCGCGATGTCAAACAGCTTTCCAGAATCCCGCTTACGATGAGCGAGCGCTCCACCGGATATGGCGCTTTACCGGTCGTGAACATCTCCTCAACCTTACCGATCAGGCAGGCTGAGTAAGTCACATTCGGTTCGGGCGTCAACAAAAACTGCGTTGATTGCACGCCCATTCCTTTCACGCGCGCGGCAAAATTGAAATCCGCTACCACGCCGCTCAACATCAGCAAAGTAGCTTTGAGGCCATCGGCGTACTCGATGAAATACGCCCAAGGATTCCTGGCCAGCCTGGCAAGTTCGCCGTTGTGAACCAGGTCCTGCGTGCGGCCGTCTTTGACCGTGAGACCTTGCGGCGTGTCGCTGCGCGAGAGGGCCGCCGTCAGCAGTTCCTTAGACCAGCGGCCTGCGTCACAGGCTTTCCACACCGCGTCGTCTTCGACCAGCTGCACGGATTTGACGCCCGTCTCGCCGCCCTTGCGCCGCTCCACCATGCATTGGAGCGCCTCGATCGCATGGTAGTCCATGGCGTCCGATTCGCCTTCGCCCACCATGAGGGCTTCGTCGATTTCGCAATCGAGCGGCAACTCGATGTCCGGCAAGCGCCAGGTTACCGGCAGTGACGAACCGGCCAACATCGGAAAATCGAGACGTCTGGAAGCTTCGACCATCCATTTGGCTTTCTCGAAACTGTAAGAGAGATTCTTGTCGTTGAAGACGGGCACGGCGCGCCCGTCTTTTTCGAACACGTCGACGCATTGCTTAAACCATTCATAGCGCGGGTAGAGGATTTGGCCCTTTTCGTTGCGAGGGTAATCACCGTGCTCGCCGATAATCATGACCGCGTCGACCGCCAGCTTGTCCCCGCCGCATCGCAGCGTTTCCCCAATGCTGGGGTACACCTGAAATCCGAACTCGACCGCCCGAAGCACACTCAGATCGTACTCGGGCTTTTGATCCACGTAGAGCGACGCAATCTTCATGTCCGGCCGGTGCCAGCGTCCCTGGTACGGATACCCCACCAGAATCCGGTCGGCCTCATGCTGAGCGTGCGAAAGGTACCGGTAGACCGTCGTAATGACAGCAATCCGTTTTGGCATTACGTTCTCCAGTATGTCGATTGTGCCGAGGGCTGGTAATGGATTCCGAGATGCGGCGTCGCGACCCGCGCCTGGTTGCGGTAAAGGCTCTCGACGCCCGCGGCGGTCAAGCCGGTGGTCAGCAGCGTGCGTTCGACCGGATAGGTGGGCTTCCCGGTGAGAAACATCTGCTCCATGTTATTGACCAAGGGGCTGAAGAAATTGGCGAGCGTTGTCCGGCCATCGGGCATGGGTAGATACATCTGTGTGGAGAAGGGCTCAGCGTGGCCGTCGATGCGCGCTGCGAAGTTGAAGTCTCTGACCAGCCCATCCATCAGCAGGATGGTGCACGTGACGCCGTCTGCGTGCTCGTAGTGGTAGGCAACAGGATCTTTGACCAGGCGGCGCATGTTATGAACGGTTGGGAAAATATCGTTGAAGCTCGGCCGAGCCGGCTTTAGAGTGTGGCTGCGGCACAATGCGGCATCCATTAAATCACGCGACCACAAGCCGTCCTGACAGGCCTTCCAGAAATCTTCGCCCCGATACGCCTGAACCCATTTGACTCCGCTTTCACCGCCGTGGCGCCGCTCCACCATGCACTGAATGGTCTCCAGGCCGTGGAAGTCGTAGCTGTCCACGCCACCATAACAAACACTCAGCGCCTCGCGGATCTTTGCGCCGGCCGGCATCTCGACTGACGGTGTGCGCCACGTGACCGGCAGGCTGGATCCGGCCATGAACGCGAAGCCCATGCTGCGGGACGTGTCATACATTTCTTTCGCCCAGTCCCAGTTCCAGGAAAGGTGTTTGTCGTTGAACACGGGCACGGACCGCCCGCTATCTCGAAACACCTTGACGATCTGCTCAAAAAACTCGTAGCGGGGATATTTCGTTTGCCCCTTCTCGTTACGCTCGTAGTGGCCATGCTCGCCCACCAGCACCACGCCGTCCACCGCGAGTTTGCTGCCTCCCAGCGTCAACGCTTCCGCGATCGTGGGGTACATCTTCATTTCAGGGTGGCGGGCCGCGCGCTCATGGCTCAAATCATCTTTGCCGACTTGATCCACATACAGAGCGACGAGATCCATCGGCGGATGGTGATGCGTGCCGTTCCATCCATAGCCATCCAGAAACCGGTCGACGATGTGCTGCGAGTGCGACATGCGGAAGTAGATCGTGCAGATGGCAGCCAATTTCGGCCGGGCCGCAGCCGGCTGCGCCGGCAACAGGGAAGCGGCGCCGGCAATGAACTCTCTTCTGGAAACTTGCATCGTTTATTTCCTCAGATCCACCACCGCATAAACGTCCATCGTGGGGATCGTGAACTCCGTACCTCCGTCCGACACCGCATAGTCGGCGAGCGCAGCGTTTTGGACGCCGAACGCCGCCAGCGTGCCGTGGGCATACTCGCCGCGAACGCGCACTCGCAACCCGTCCACTTTTCCGCCGCCGTAGTTGATGAGATGGACGCGAACGCGGGCGGCATCTCCGTTCAGCTTGCCCAGCACGACGTCGCTCCCGTACAAGCGCAATAGCCGTTTCTCATCGGTAAGCTTGCGGCGCACCAGCGTCGCGAAGGCAAACGGATCGGCGGCTTCTTCTTTTGGGAAATCCGGCGAGCCGATTTGCACGTTGAGATCGAAACTGGGATCAGGCGCCGGAACCACGCGAAACAGCAAGTTGCGCCGCGCCATCAGATTCAGCACTTCGCCGGTTTCGTCCGATCCGTCGTCGACGATTCCGATGTTCGCCATCGCCGGCAATTCCGGGCCGTCGATGCTCTTCAGGAACGCCAGCATCGTACCGAATCGGGCAAGGTCGCGGGCATCCGGATGAATAACGGCGGTAACACCGTTGGCGTACGCCTCGGCCGCCGCCAGCGCGGCTTTCCGCCAGGGTGCGTCATAGTAGTACGCGCGGTTCCCGTTGCGCGCAAAGCGCCAGCCGTTGGCATCCACCCAGGGCAGGCTCGTGGCCGCCGCGACGTCCATCTTGTATTCAACGCCAGGCGGTGTGACTTTCACGTACTTCGCGGGTTCGAACGGCTGAGCGTCAAAACCTTGCGTCTTCCATGCGGTCACCTGATCCGCCGGAACCAGCAGGCGCTCGATGTCGGCTTGCTTCACAGCGCCGGCTGTCGAAATGCCCTGGTCCCAGTAGAGCGCCGGCAGCAATGCCGCGGCGAAGAAGGCGAGCATCAGAGTTCGATCTTTCTGACCTGCATTTTGCCGATGTCGTACACGCCCAGTGCCAGCTTCGATGCGTATTCGATGTGGCCAGGCTCGCGGATGTACCGGTTGATGCTGGGATTGTCGTCGTAGAACCAGCCGGACTTGACGTTTTTCATGGAACGGTCCCACACCGAGGAGGCATGCTCGGCGGCGCGCTTGTTGTCGATCACGTCGAGCAGCAGGCGGTCGACTGCTACCGGATCAGTGCCGAACATCATCTCTTTGGGATAAAACCGGAATTTGCGGTTGTACGAGAACGGCCCGCCATGCCACACGCCGCGCAGCCCGTCCATGACCTGGAGAACGGTGCGCGAGCGGAGCGGCTCGACCGCGGCCAGAGTTCCGATGAACGAATAAGTGTTGGTTTTGAAGCCGGAATGCGAACGCGCCACGTTCGAGAAACTCCCGTACGCAATGTTCTTGAGACACCCGGTGACGCCCGCCGCGCCGTGGTCCTTCATGTTTGGCACATTGATGATCTTGGTCAGCGGATCTACCACCAGGCGCGCGAGGTTGGAGCGTGTGTCCTCTTCGCCGAAAAAGTTTACGTCGACATAGATGCCCGGATCGTAGCCGGCGATCGAGCCGCGTGATTGTTCCGCCGTCCAGATGTTCACCCCGGCCGGGACGAAGCGGTCATAGTGCACGGTGTTCACCTGGTTCCCGAAACGCTCGTAGATCCAGACTTTCTCGGGCTTCACCCCCACAGCGCCCAGGTTCCGCACAATCTCGGCGACCACTTCGGGCGTTGACATAATGCTCGGCGCGCCGGAGCAATTAACCTTGATGCCCACCACATCGGACGGAGTGAAGAAGCGCGCCCAGCTATCGCGCGCATCCTTATCGCCGGTAAGCGCACGCATCCCCTGCGCCATCATTTCGCGGACCACGGAGGCATCTACCTTCTCAGACTGTTCATCGATGCATTTCGCCGCGTGCACGCGCGCCACCTTGCCCGGATAAGGCCCGGGCATGCCCGGATGAGCGGACGGCTGAAACCGGCTCACGACGCGGTATTTCGGCAAGTCCTCGTGCAGAGTGGCAGCCAGGGCGGCAGGCGTTGAGGCCGCTGCCTGCAAGAACGTTCGGCGATCCATATGTCGATCATACGCCAGCGAGCGAGTTTCCGAGGAAACTCCACCCTACAGGTTGACGTGGCGCAATCGCAGAGCATTCGCGATGACCGAAACGGAGCTGAAGGTCATGGCGGCGCTGGCGATCATGGGGCTCAGGAGCAGTCCGAAGAACGGATAGAGCAGGCCCGCCGCGATGGGGACGCCCACTGTGTTGTAGACGAACGCAAAAAAGAGGTTCTGGCGGATATTGCGCATGGTAGCGCGGCTCAGCTTTCGGGCACGCACAATGCCGCGCAGATCGCCGCGAACGAGCGTGATACCGGCGCTCTCCATGGCGACGTCGGTCCCGGTGCCCATGGCAATGCCAACGTGAGCCAGCGCCAGCGCCGGGGCATCATTGATGCCGTCGCCGGCCATGGCGACAATTCGCCCCTGGCCGCGCAGTTGCTTCACGATTTCAGCTTTCTGAGCGGGCAGCACCTCGGCGTGAATCTCATCGATGCCGAATTGGCGCGCCACGCTCTCGGCGGTCATGCGGTTGTCACCGGTCAGCATCACCACGCGAACACCATCAGTGTGCAGGAACCGGATGGCTTCGGTGGCGGACGGCTTGACCGGGTCCATGATGCCCAGCAAGCCCGCGACGCGTCCTTCGATGGCCACGAAAATAGCGATGCGTCCGTCGCGCCGCAGAGTATCGGCGGGTTCCGCGAAAATTCCGACTTCGATCTCCAGCTCGCGCATCAGGTCCTCGCTGCCGGCGGCTACCTGCCGCGATTCCACTCCACCCGTCACGCCTTTGCCGGGAACGGAACGGAAGTACTCCGGTTTTGGAATATCCAGCCCGCGCTCTTCCGCGCTCCGGATGATGGCAGCGGCCAGCGGATGCTCGCTGGCCCGCTCGAGACTGGCGGCGAACCGGATGACGCCGGCTTCGTTCTGTTCAGCCATGACCGAGACCACGCGCGGCTTGCCTTCAGTCAGCGTTCCGGTCTTGTCGAACAACACGGTGTCCACTTTTTCCAGAACCTCCAGCGCTTCCGCATTGCGAATCAGGACGCCCGCAGTTGCGCCACGGCCGGTTCCGACCATCACCGACATCGGCGTGGCCAACCCGAGCGCACAGGGACAAGCGATAATCAGCACCGCCACCGCGTTGACGAGTGCATAGGCCATCCTTGGCTGCGGCCCGAGCATGGCCCACACGACGAACGCGATCACGGCAACCAGGATCACAGCCGGAACGAAATAGCCGGCTATGACATCCGCAACCCGCTGGATCGGCGCGCGGCTGCGTTGCGCTTCAGCAGTCATGCGCACGATCTGAGCCAGCAACGTGTCACTGCCGACACGCTCCGCCCGCATGATAAAGCTGCCAGTCGTGTTGACCGTGCCGCCCGTAACGTTGGAGCCGGTCAGTTTCTCCACAGGAACGGGCTCGCCCGTAACCATAGATTCATCGACCGCGCCGGACCCCTCCAGCACCACGCCGTCCACCGGGACCTTTTCCCCGGGCCGCACCCGGAGGCGGTCGCCTACCTGCACCTGGTCGAGCGGAATGTCCTTCTCGGCTCCATGGTCCCGGAGGATGCGCGCTGTTCTTGGCGCCAGGCTGAGCAGGGAACGCAGGGCGCTGGATGTCCGGCTGCGCGCCCGCAACTCGAGCACCTGTCCGAGCAGCACGAGCGTCGTAATGACCGCGGCGGGTTCAAAATACACCGCCACTTCGCCGCCGTGCCCGCGAAAGGACTCTGGGAAGATTGACGGCGCCAGGGTTGCAATCACACTGTAGAGGTATGCCGTACCGGTGCCCATGGCGATTAGCGTGAACATGTTCGGGCTGCGACGCACTACCGACGCCCACGCGCGCTCGAAGAACGGCCGGCCTCCCCAAGCTACGACGGGCGTTGACAGCGCGAGTTGAAGCCAAACGGCAAGCGGCCCGGAGACGAAATGTGCGGCGTCCCTGCCGAAGATCATCTCGCCCATCGTCATCAGCAGAATCGGGGCGGTCAGGGACATACTGACCCAGAACCGCCGCGTCATGTCGATCAGCTCGGGGTTGTCTCCCTCTTCGAGTGTCACGGTGCGCGGCTCGAGCGCCATGCCGCAAATCGGACAGGCGCCGGGACCGCTGCGTTCGACCTCTGGGTGCATCGGGCAGGTGTAGCCGGCGGCGGCCGGCGGCATGGGCTCCGCAACCGGCTGTTCAGCGATATATTTTTCGGGATTCGACCGGAAGCGGTCGAGGCAATAGGTGCTGCAGAAGTACCACGTTTTTCCGCGGTACGGATGCGAGCCGGCGGCGTGTCCAGGGTCCACCGTCATGCCGCAGACCGGGTCTTTGGCCGGCTGGCCGACAATGGCAAACGGAGAACCTCCCTGGCCAGGTTTAGATCCCACCTTGTCCATGGTTACACAAGGTGATGACCTGGGGGCGAGAGCGATTCAGAGGGCAGGGAAGACTGGGTTGCAACGGCGTCCGCGGCCGCACTCCAGGGCGCGATTTGGAGTGCGGCTACTGACGACAGCCAGATTCTTGGGGTAGGGTGATCGTGCCGATGCATCCTCCGAGAGCGTTTGGATCAGCCGTATCACCCTGGGGTTGACGATACTATTTGGATTGCAATCTTCCTGCCAGACCCCCGGCGGCTCCGCCGATAACGGAGAATCAATTGGTTGCCTGCAAACGGCGCCGCGGCCGCCACTGTGGGGAACTATCCGAACGGATAGCGGACTATCTGAAAGATGAGTCCGGGAATTCGCACACGCGCCCCACCATGCCGTATATTGGTGGGTCGGCCCGGTTATGACCCACAGGTTGGTGGCAAGAGACGGCCCGCTGAAAGGCTCCGTATATGTGCTCGACGACAACGAGTTTTCTGTCGGGCGCAACCCGTCCAACCGCTTGTCGGTAAGCGATCCGTCGATATCCCGGCAGCACTGTGTCATTGCTTCGCACGGTGGACAATACCAGATTCGCGACCTGGAAAGCCGCAATGGCACCTTCGTAAACGGGGTTCCAGTGCGCGAGCGTTCCCTGGCCGACGGCGACGAGATCCAGATTGGCAACTCGCTCCTCCTGTTTCTGGCCGAAGAGCAGCCGGGTGTAGCCAATGCCACCGCGCCGCTGCGCCTCGATGAGCGAAGCGTCCTCACCGGAGCGACGGTGGTGCTCCGCAGCGAGGATTCCCGGTATCTGCAGCCCGAAAAGGTCGCTACCGCGCCGCTGCCTGCGCTGCGCGTCGCGCGAGACCTGAAGGCGCTGCTTAAGATTAGTACCGCCATCAACTCGGTGCGAAAGCTCGAAGTGCTCGCGCGCCAGTTGATGGAGTGCGTCTTTGACGTGGTGCCCGCTGCGCATGGCGCTATCCTGCTCACCGGCGGACACGCGGAGGATTTCACTGCCGTCTTTTCGTGGGACCGGAAACAGGGGCTGGTAGCACCGTTCCCGGTGAGCGCCACCCTGGTGCGCAAGGTGCTGCAGGAAAAGGTCGGCGTTTTGAGCACGGACGTTCTGGAGGACGACACGATCGGGCCGTCTACAAGCCTGACTCTTTCGGGCACCCGGTCGCTGCTTGCTGTTCCCCTGACGGTTTTCGACCGGGTGCTCGGCCTGATCTATCTGGATACCGGCGATCCGAACACCAAGCTCGACAAGGATCACCTGGAATTGATGACCGCCATTGCCGCCATTTCCGCCGTGGCGCTGGAAAACGCCAGGGAGGTGGAGCGCCTCGAAGATGAGAACCAAAGGCTGAACGCGGAGATCAACATCGAGCACAACATGGTCGGCGAAAGCGCGCCCATGCGCTCCGTCTACCGGTTTGTTTCCCGCGTTGCACCGACCGAAGCGACAGTCCTGATCACCGGCGACAGCGGCACTGGAAAAGAGCTGGTGGCGCGCGCCATTCACCGCAACAGTCCACGCGCGACGAAGCCGTTCGTAGCCATCAACTGTGCAGCCCTCACCGAGACGCTGCTCGAGAGCGAATTGTTCGGCCACGAAAAGGGAGCCTTCACGGGCGCGGTGGCGCAGAAGAAAGGCAAGCTGGAAGTGGCGGACGGCGGCACGGTGTTTCTCGATGAAATAGGCGAGCTCGCTCCGGCGCTGCAGGCTAAGCTGTTGCGCGTTCTGCAGGAGCGGGAGTATGAACGCGTGGGCGGTACCAGGCCGATCAGAATCGACGTGCGCATTATCGCGGCCACCAATCGCGACCTTGGGGAGGGCGTTAAGGCCGGCACCTTCCGGCAGGATCTGTATTACCGGCTCAACGTGGTGTCCATCGAGATGCCGACCCTGCGGGAACGCCGCGAGGACATACCGCTACTGGCGGCGTACTTCGCGGCGCGCGCGGCCGAAAAATCCAAACGCCACGTTCGCGGCGTTTCGCCCGAAGCCCGAGTCTGCCTCGTGAATTACGACTGGCCGGGCAACGTGCGCGAGCTTGAGAACGCCATCGAGCGCGCCGTCGTGCTGGGTTCCTCCGAGTTCGTTCTTCCCGAGGATTTGCCGGAAGCGGTGCTCGAGACCGAACAGCCTGCCGGCGTGTCCATCGCCAGATACCACGAAACCATCGCCGAAGCCAAAAAGCAGGTGATCCTGCGCGCGGTGGATCAGGCCGGCGGCAATTACACCGAGGCCGCGAAGCTGCTCGGCGTGCATCCCAACTACCTTCACCGGCTGATCCGCAATATGAATCTGAAATCAGTGCTGAAATCGGTGGGGTAGCATCGGGCTAAATCGCCGCCGCCGCACCAGATGAAGCGGGGTGGTGCATTTCGGCCAGTGCTCGAGCCGCAAGAAGACCCATAAGTCATTCAGAATCAATTACTTTTTGATTGGAACGGAAGGTGCCGTTAACCGGGCGGGGAACCGCCCATGAGACGCACTTCATACTTACCCCTGCTGGCGCTGGTCCTTACCGGGACGATGGCAACAGCACTCGCCCAGGATCAGCCCGCACCTGATCCGGATAACTCCGAACATGGCGTCGCCCGCATCAGCATCATCGCCGGGGACGTCACGGTTCAGCGAGGCGATTCGGGCGAACAAACGGCCGCCGCGGTGAACGCGCCGCTGATTACCGGCGATATTATCTCCACCGCTCCGGCCGCGCGTGTTGAGATCCAGTTCGATGCCGCCAACATCGTTCGCCTTGCCTCAAATTCCGAAGTGCGGATGAGCGAGCTGACCAGTAAGCGAATTCAGGTGCAGGTAGGGCGTGGCACCGTGGTCTTCAGTGTGATCGGCGATTCGCAAGCGCAAGTGGAAATCAGCACGCCGTCTGTTTCCGTGCGGCCAACCCAACATGGAGCGTACCGGATTACCGTGCATGAAGACGGCCGCTGTGAAATCACGCCACGCGCGGGAGAAGCGGAAGTGTACGGTCCACGCGGCGTCGAGACGTTGAGCATGGGAAACACGATGACGGTGCGGGGCGACCCGTCAAACCCGGAGTTTCAGGTTGGCGGCGCGATCACGCAAGACGATTTTGATCGCTGGAATGCGGAGCGCGATCAGAACCTCATGAATTCCCGGAGCTCCCAGCACGTAAGCCCTGAGATCTATGGGGCGGGTGATCTGGATGCGACCGGACGTTGGGTGAACGTGCCGGAATATGGCGATGTGTGGGCGCCAACGGTGGGACCGGATTGGGCCCCCTATCGGTACGGCCGCTGGGTTTGGGAAGACTACTATGGCTGGACCTTCGTGAGCTATGACCCGTGGGGCTGGGCGCCGTTCCATTATGGCCGCTGGTTCTGGGGCGCGGGCTACGGTTGGTGCTGGTATCCGGGGCCGCGTTATGTCCGGCCGTTCTGGAGCCCGGCGCTAGTCGCGTTCTTCGGCTTCGGCGGATTTCATGTTGGCGTAGGTTTCGGTGGGCCTGGGTTCGGATGGGTGCCCCTGGCTCCTTTTGAAGTTTTCCATCCGTGGTGGGGACGCGGATTCTACGGCGGTTTTCACAATCGCACTGTGATAGTTAACAACGTAAACGTCGTGAACAACGTGAACATCGTCAACACGTACCGCAATGCGCGCGTCACAAATGGAGTGACAGCGGTTAACGCACACGATTTTGCGAACGGACGTTTCACGACGCCGATGCGCGTGAGCGCCAGCCAACTTCAGCAGGCAAGCCTAGTGAAAGGGGCGGTGCCGGTTGCGCCGACGTCGTCCAGCATGCGATTTTCTGACCGTCCGGTGACTTCACCGGCACGCAGCGCCGCTCTGACGAATGGCCGCTTCTTCAGCTCGCAAGGCAACCGGCAGGGAACTGCGGCCGGCCGGATTGCACCGAGCACAGCATCGAGCTCCGCCGGCTGGCGACGTTTCGGGAATTCGCCGCAGGCGGCAGGGAATTCGGCCAGCGGCAGTGGCTGGAGCCGCTTTGGAAATCCCACGGCTCCCAGGGCTAACGCGGCAGGCCAAAACGCGGGTGGCTGGCGTACTGCGGGCGACCGCCCAGCCACGGCCACGGCGCCGCAGCGCTACCAGAGCGGTCCGTCGGACGGCTGGCGGCGCTTCCAGCCGAGCACGCAATCGGCGCCGCGTTACACAAGCCCTGGATCCGGCGGCAACCGGTCGTTGCAGATCGCGCCTCCGATCGTGCGCGAACGCTCAACGCCTTCGTACAGCGGCGGCCGCGGGTACTCCGCGCCAAGTCGCCAGCAGGCGCCGAGCGGCGGAAGCGGTGGACATGGTTCGCACGACAGCAGTGGTGGCGGCGGTGGCCGTAGTGGCGGAGGCGGCGGTGGCCACTCCGGTGGCGGAGGCCACAGCTCACATCACTAGGATCGAGTTTCTTCCCTTGGGGCCCGCGGACCAATGGCGGTCAGCGGGCCCGTTTTTTTTAGACTGTCATCAGAAGGAGGGAGCTAAGACGCCGTTGCCGTGTTGTAGTCGCCGAGGCCCACAATGGAGTCCAGAGCTACGGCGAACTGTGGATTCACACGATAGTGACGTACCCGCTCGATCAGTTGGTTTGGACCGATCCATTCGCTGTCTACCAGAATTAGGTTTATACCTCTGGTCTTGTCAACTACAGCATCGACAGACTGACGGTTTAGTCCAGAATGGACGAGCGCCTCGGGTCGGACTTCACCGGCATGGTAGAGCCACTGGACAAAATTCCGCTCTCTGTCATCCAGGTGTTGGAGTGTTCCTCTCAGAAGAGCTTCGCGATGTTCGTCTCTTGGATGTTTCTTCGACAGTTCGCTACGGAGATTGTCTATCTGCACGGTCAATTCGGCAATTACTTTCTGCCTCTCTTGGTCGATCGCTGGTGGCACGCGAGTGAGCCCAGAACGTGTACTCCAAAAATATGAAAAGAGCATAACTGAACAAAAGCAGCGCGACTGTCAGGACAGCCCTGGGCATCAGAGAGACGTCAGAAAAGTACGCGACGGCAAATGTCGCTAGAACGCTTGGCAGTGCGCGGACCGGGTTGAACCATTTTAGGTTGGTTACGGCTCTGTGGTGGGCTTCGGCCCAATATGTCATTGGCCGGATTGTAACACGCAGGATATAGTTTACATAATCTTCGTTATCGGAAATTAAATACACGCCCTACTGAAACCTCACGGAACCCACGACTTCGTTGAACACGCTCTCCACGCTCTTGAACTCCCCTGATGGTGCGATGAAGACCAGGTAGAACAGGCCTTGCGGGCGTGCGACGGTCAGCAGCGCGTCGGTTTCTTCGCCGGCGCCCGGGAGCGGCGAACTGCTGGACAGCATCGTGATGAGCGCCGGCTTGCCGTCGACTTTCGTCTTGCGGCTGCTGTGCGTGGTCTTCATGCTCGGGTTCGACGCGTGCAGATGCTGGACCAGGTCGTCGGTGGCCTGCGACAGGCTTTGCCCCTGCTCGTCCGGCGAAAAATAACTGGCCATCACTCCGTAGCCCACCTGGGCGCCGCCGCTTGCACCTTGCACGATTCCTTCGCGCGCCGCCATCGTGATGGAATCCGAGTTCTGATCGCCGAATACCTGCCAGTTGGAAGGATAGGAAAACGAGAAGCTGCGTCCTTGAAAAGGTTGCAGTTTGCCTGAGGGTCGCGCGGCCGCGGGATCTGCCGCGGCTGCACCACTGGGCTTAGGCGCAGGCTTGGGCAGCTTCACTACCTCGGCTTTCGCGCGATCGAAATCGCCGGTCTGATAAGCGTATTGACGCTTGGGCAGAGTCTGGATTTCCGCCTGGATGGCCTCCTCACGGTTTCCGGGATTCGGATGATCGGAAAGAAACTGCAGTGGACGTGACCCGCCCTGCGCTTCGAGCTTCTGGAAGAAATGAGCGAGCTCGACCGGATTGTAGCCCGCTTCCGCCATCAGATGCGTGCCCATGGCGTCCGCCTGGCTCTCGTCGTCTCGCGAATACTTCAGCAGGATGGAATTGGCGCCCACGCCGATGCCGAGCTTGGTCAGCTCGCCCAGCAAGGAGCCGTCGCCCACCACGGCGCCGGCGAGCATCGCCGGGATTTGCAGCAGGTTCGCTTTGGACGCCTGTTTGGTGCCATGGCGCAGGATCACGTGGGACATCTCGTGGCCCATCACGCCCGCGATTTGCGCTTCATTCTCGGCATTGGCGATGGTTCCCGAGTTGACGAACATGGGTCCGCCGGGGAGCGCGAAGGCATTAATATTCGGGTCGAGGATGACGGTGAAATTGAAGGGCCAGTCCCCTGCCTCCGGCTGCGACGTCAGCCGCTTGCCGATGTGCTGGATGTAGTCCTGTAGAAACTGGTTTTGGACCACCGTGACCTGCTTGCGCACCTCGGTGGCGGCTTCCTTGCCAAGCTGAATGTCCTGGTCTTTCGAAAAGAAATTTAGGCCGGAAGGTTTTAACGGTTCGCCGGGCCTGCGCCACGCACTCAAGATCAGCGCGCCGGCCACCACCAGGCAGGAACATAAGAGTCTCTTCTGATACATAAGTAAACAACTCCGTCGCGGCTTCCAGGGTAACCGTAATGAGCGGCCGCGGAACGCCCAGTTAGAATTATCCCGTTTTATAATTGTTGAATGTTAACCCCCACCGAAAAGATCTGGCACAACGGCCGCTTCATCGCCTGGAACGACGCGCGCATTCATGTTCTGTCGCACGTCGTCAGCTACGGCAGCTCAGTTTTTGAGGGCATTCGCTGCTACGCGACTCCCTCCGGCCCGGCCATTTTCCGCCTGCCGGAGCACGTCCGGCGCATGCTGGATTCAGCCAAGATCTACCGGATGGAAAATATCGCCCACACCGCGACTGAGCTCGAAGAAGCCATGCGTGAGGTGGTGCGCGTGAATAAGATGCGCTCGTGCTACATCCGCCCGATCCTTCTGCGCGCATACGGCGAAATGGGCGTCAACCCGCTGAAGAATCCCCTGGATGTCTACATCGCCTGCTGGGAGTGGGGCAAGTATCTGGGTGAGGAAGCGCTGGCGGAGGGAGTTGACGTGTGCGTGTCGAGCTGGAACCGCATCGCGCCCAATACCCTGCCCGCGCTGGCCAAGGCCGGCGCCAACTACATGAACTCGCAGTTGATCAAAATGGAGGCGATAACCAACGGTTACTCGGAAGGCATCGCGCTGGATGCTTCCGGCTTCGTCAGCGAAGGATCAGGCGAGAATATTTTTGTCGTGCGCGATGGCAAGATCCTAACGCCGCCGCTGGGCGCCTCCGTCCTGCCGGGCATCACGCGTGATTCGGTACTGCGGCTGGCGCAGGATCTGGAGATCCAGGTGGTCGAGACGCTGGTGCCGCGCGAGATGCTTTATATTGCCGACGAGGTCTTCTTCTCGGGAACGGCCGCCGAAATCACGCCTATCCGCTCCATCGATCGCATTAAGATCGGCAGGGGACGCCGCGGTCCGGTGGCCGAGCGGCTGCAAAAGGAATTTTTCGCGATCGTGAACGGAACCAAGCCTGACCGGCACGGCTGGCTTTCGGCGGTGGGTGAGCTGGAGCCCAGTCTCGCAGGAAAGAAATAAAAAACAGCGCAACCTGAGCCGGCCACCTCCCCCGAGATCTACCGCTCAGATTGCGCTGTTGTTAAGGAACTCCTCTTTTGTAGCGTGTCGCGGCCCGCAGCGCTAGAAAAACTTCGGGGCCCAGTGAGTTTTTCAACAGATTTATCCATTAAAAATATGTTACAGTTGCCGCCATTCGGATGTGGCAAACCTGTGCATAAAGCAAACACATGACGATTTGTTCAGGAATCGACGCAATTTCCGGCTCGGGAATTCAAATTGGGTTCGAGGAAACGATTTCTTCGGTGCGAGCGGCCGTGGAGCGGCCCACCCGGTGGATCGCGCCCGGCTGGGTGGATATTCAGGTAAATGGCTTCGCGGGCGTGGATTACAACGCCCCGACGGCGCCGCACGACGAAATTGCGCGATCCATCCAAGTGCTGTACGCAACGGGCGTAACGCGTTTTTATCCCACCGTGATCACCGGAGCGCCGGACGACATGGTTGGAGCGCTCCGGAACCTGGCCCGGGCAAAGGAAACGCTCGACGAAGGCAGCGCCATGGACGGATTTCACGTAGAAGGTCCGCACATTTCACCCGATGACGGGCCGCGAGGCGCGCATCCCAAGCGTTGGGTAAGGCCGCCAGACATCGAAGAGTTTCATCGTTGGCAAGACGCCGCCGGAGGTCATGTCCGGCTGGTGACGCTCGCGCCCGGGTGGCCCGATGCGCCGCGCTACATCGAAGCTGTCGTAGCCGAGAACGTCGTGGTGAGCATCGGGCACACGGCAGCCGAGGCCGGGCAGATCGCGGACGCCGTGAGCGCCGGAGCCACCATGTCCACGCACATCGGCAACGGCGCGCATAGTGTCTTGCGGCGGCACCCCAACTACATTTGGGAACAGCTCGCTGAAGACAGGCTGCGAGCGAGCTTCATCGTGGACGGGATTCATCTGCCGAAGTCGTTTCTGAAGGTCGCGCTGCGGGCTAAAGGCGTGGATCGCGCCGTGCTGGTCACGGACGCCGTCACCGCCGCGGGTTGCGCACCGGGACGATATCGCCTGGGTGAGCAGGACGTCGATCTGACGCCGGACAATCGCGTAGTATTGGCCGGCCAGGACCGTCTGGCGGGTTCGGCGCTGCGCATGGACCGGGGTGTGGAGAATCTGATGCGTCTGGGAGAGCTGAGCTTGGCGGACGCGGTGCGCATGGCAACCGTGAATGCGGCCCGGGCCGGGCGAGTTCCTGGCCGGGAAGCTGGGTTAGCCATCGGCCAGCGCGCAGACTTCGTGCTCTTCGATTTTGATGCGGCCAGCCAGAGCATCCAAGTGAACGCTACTTACGCCGGCGGGCGCAAGGTCTGGAGTCTATAATTGGCTTTGCCCCGATGAGCGAACCTGAGCCCGTTCCGGTTGAGCCCGAAGCATCGCCCGAGGCGGCTCCTGAAGAGCCCATGCTCTATTGTCCGGTGTGCTCGACGCGGCTCACGGGCCGGAAATGCAAATTGATCTGTGAGAATTGCGGCTACTACATGAGCTGCGCGGATTATTACTGAAGTGGCCGGACAATTCCGGCCCCGACGACGGCGGGCATGCAGATCCGGTTCAATGGTGGAGCCAAGAGCAACTTACCTGAGACAATGGAAAGATTTAGCCGCGGCCCCGAGTTGTTGGCGGTTGTTCTTACCGGAGTGTACGGTGAGGAGACCGACTTTACGCTTGGCCCGGATAAGTGGAGCATCCGCCAGATCATCGCGCATCTCGCGGACGCGGAGCTGGTGGGTGCCCACCGGTTCCGGCAGATAATCGCGGAGGACAATCCAACCTTGATTGCGTTTGATCAGAATGCCTGGGCCGCGAACCTGGACTATGCGCGGCGGCAGCCGAAGCAGTCGCTCGAGAGCTTCCGCCGGGTGCGCGCGGAGAGTTACGAGTTGCTGAAGGCGCTTCCCGAAGTGGCATTCGAACGAAAGGGCATGCACTCCGAGCGCGGCCCGTTAACGCTGCGGCAACTCCTCGAAAGCTTCGCCGGTCATGCGGAAAGCCACGCGCGCCAAATGCAGGCGATCCGCGAAGACTTCAAAAAGCTCAAAGGGAAAAAAGCATGACGCTGCGGTTGCTTGCGGTGGTTTCGCTTGGGCTGGTACTGTTCGGCGGCGATGCGCCGCCGGAAGGCCAGCGCTGGTGGTCGCACATTCGATATCTCGCCGACGACAAATTGGAAGGCCGACTTACCGGCAGCGAAGGATATCACAAGGCCGCAGTTTACGTGGCTGGAGAATTCGAGCGGGCCGGGCTCAAACCGGGCGGCGCCTCCGGCTACTTTCAGCCCGTGAAGTTCAAGTCGCGCGAAATCGTGGAAGAGGGTTCCGGCCTGGCGTTGGCGCGCAACGGCGCGGAAGAAGCTCTGCGGCTGGGCGAGGACGCGATCATCAGCATGCGCGTGGATCCCGCAGACTCAGTCGAAGCGGGACTCGTGTTCGCCGGTTATGGACTAACGGTGCCTGAAATGAAATTCGACGACCTGGCGGGCCTGGATCTCCGCGGCAAGATCGCGGTTTATGTGAGCGGGGGACCGTCTTCGATTCCCGGCGCGCTGAGCTCGCATTATCAATCCGGCGATGAACGCGGCGAGTTTCTCGCTCGCGCCGGCGTTGTGGGCACCTGCGCGGTCATGAATCCAAGAGGGACGGACGTTCCCTGGGCGCGCTCCGCGCTGGCGCGCTTCCAGCCGGCGATGTCGTTAGATTATCCCGACCTGAGCCGGGGCTTCGGCCAGAAGATTTCCGTGACCATCAACCCCGAGCATCTCGACAAATGGTTGGCGGGATCGGGGCATTCGGCTGAGGAAATCCTTGCCTTGGCCAGGGAGCGGAAGCCACTGCCCCATTTCCCGCTGGGCGTCCGCCTGAAAGCCCGGACGGAAGTGCACCGCACGAAGGTGGAGTCCCCCAACGTGGTGGCGATTTTGCCGGGTTCAGATCCAAAACTCAAAGAGGAATTTGTGGTGCTGTCAGCGCATCTGGATCATCTCGGCGTGGGCCGCCCGATCAACGGCGACAACATTTACAACGGCGCAATGGACGATGCGTCCGGCGTGGCGACGCTGCTCGATATCGCGGAACAACTGCACGAAAGTAAGCCGAAGCCGAGGCGGTCGCTTCTGTTTGTGACGGTGACGGGTGAGGAGAAAGGGCTGCTGGGATCGAAGTACTTCGCAGCGCATCCCACCGTCGGATGGCAGCAGATTGTCGCCGATCTCAACGTCGACATGTTCCTGCCGCTGTTTCCGTTTCGCATCCTGACGGTGTACGGTTTGGACGAATCCGACCTGGGCAAACAGGTGCGTGCTGTCGCTGAGCCGATGGGAATCCGGATCCACCCGGATCAGGAGCCCGAGCGCAACATTTTCATCCGCAGCGACCAATACAGCTTCATCCGCCAGGGCGTGCCTTCCCTCTTTTTCAAGGTCGGCTATGAGAAGGGATCACCCCAGGAGGCCGTTGCCAAGAATTGGCTGAAAGAACGCTACCACGCGCCCTCGGATGACCTGAACCAGCCCGTTGATCTGAAGGCTGCCGCGGATTTCAACCGTGTGATTCTGGCGTTGGCTGAAGCCGTGGCGAATCAGCCCGAGCGGCCGCAGTGGAACCAGAACAGTTTTTTCCGTCGCTTTAAGAAGGGAGAGTAATCCGCTCCACGCCCATATACGGCTGCAACGCTTCGGGAATAAGCACGCTTCCGTCCTTCTGCTGGTAATTCTCCACGATCGCCACCCAGGTACGGCCTACCGCCAGCCCGCTGCCGTTCAAAGTATGCAGGAATTCCGACTTTCCTTTCGCGCCTTTGAAGCGGATGCCGGCGCGGCGGGCCTGAAATGCTTCGAAGTTCGAGCAGGACGAGATCTCCTTGTAGCCGTTTTGTCCCGGCAGCCACACTTCGATGTCGTAAGTCTTGGCCGATGAAAAGCCCATATCGCCTGTGCACAGCACCACCGTACGAAAAGGGAGTCCGAGCCGGCGCAGAATGTCCTCGGCGTCCGCCGTCAGTCTTTCCAGTTGATCGTAACTGTCCTCGGGGCGCGTGAATTTCACCAGCTCGACTTTTTGAAACTGGTGCTGCCGGATAATGCCACGGACATCGCGGCCGTAGGAACCGGCTTCGCTGCGGAAACAGGGGGTGTACGCGCACAGGCTCACGGGCAAGCGCTCCGCATCGAGAATTTCATCGCGATACAGGTTCGTGACCGGCACCTCGGCGGTGGGAATCAGCCAGAAGTCGTGCTTTTCGCACTTGAATAGGTCATCGGCGAACTTGGGCAAATTCCCGGTGCCAAACAGGCTGGCCGAATTCACCATGAACGGCGGCAGCACCTCGGTATAGCCATGCTCGCGGGTGTGTACGTCGAGCATGAAGTTGATGAGGGCTCGTTCCAGCCGGGCGCCGGCGCCCCAGTACACCGCGAACCGCGCGCCGGTGATTTTCGCAGCGCGCTCCAGATCCAGAATACCCAGGTCCGGGCCGAGGTCCCAGTGCGCCTTGGGTTCGAAATCGAAGTGGCGCGGCTCGCCGCATCGCCGTACTTCCACGTTATCCTCAGGGCCGCCGCCCACCGGAACCGATTGGTGCGGAAGATTGGGAATTCCCGCCAGCAGCTCACGGAATTGATCGTCGAGGGCCTTGGTCTGCTCGTCGAGCGCGGCGATGCGGTTGCCGATTTCCCGCACTTGCTGCTGGCGCTCGGTGGTATCTGCTCCGGCCTTTCTCAGCTTGGCGATTTCCGCACTCTCGGCATTCCGGCGCGCCTTCAATTCTTCGGCTTCGGTGATCACGGCGCGGCGGCGCTGGTCCAGTTCGCGGAACTGCTCCAGGCCGCTGGCGGCGCCGCGAGTCGCAAGGCGTTCCGCGATTTTTTCGAAGTTGGTGCGAAAGAATCCCAGGTCATGCATGAAACCTATGCTAACGCACAGGCACACGGCTCATGCACGACTCGTCGCGTGTGCACAACGCGAGGTCAATTACTCTTCTTCTTCTTTTTCGACGGTGACGGCCTCGAGATCGTCAGCTTCGAAGATTTGACGGCAGTCCAGACATTCGACATAATCCACGCCGTCACGCCTTGCGATGACCTCGATGCGCTTGTGCTGGCAAGCGGGCTGCATATAAGCGATATGGGTTTATTCTAATGATGGCAATGCCCTTGTCAAGGGGGGATCATTTCGGCACGGGTACCAGGCGTAATGAGTCCGCCACCTCCGAATACGCTAAACTGAGGGTATCCAAAGGCAGGACCGTTTGAGTCGATCCTTACCCCCAGCCCTGCTGGCTCTGGCGCTGGTCATCCCGAGTAGTGCGGCCGAGCACGGCCAACTCGATTTCAGCCCCTCCCTGTTCACCGTAATGGCCGCGATCAATGCGGCAGGGTATGATGCCGAACTGGCGTCTCCAAACAGCGATCCCCTGCGCGAGCAGATCCGCAAGGCCGTGGAAAGCGCGCACGCGCCGGTTACCGCAGAGCTGAAGAAGTTTTTTGCCGACCACCGCCAGAAGGACGAGACCGCCGAGCTGAGCCAATACGTCTCTTATGCCCTTTCCGTGACCGGTCCGCCCGATTTCGGATTCAAGTACCGGGATGTGGAGCTGCCGCCGGACGTGAGGTCACTGGAGGGGCTGGGACCCCTGCTGGTGCGCTTCTCCCGTGAGGCCAATGTCGACGAATTGTGGAAGAACGCACAGCCGGCATTTGAGCGGGCACTCGAGCGCTATCACCAGCCGGTCTCTCGTGCGATCCTGGAAGCCAATGCGTATCTGCGCAATCCCACGGCCGGCTACCTGGGTCGCAGCTTTCAGATCTATCTCGACCTGTTGGGCGCGCCGAACCAGGTACAGACCCGCAGCTACGCGAACGAATATTTCGTCGTGGTCACACCGTCGGCGGAGCCGCGCATTGCGGACATCCGGCACGCGTATCTTCACTACCTGCTGGATCCGCAGGCCACGAAGTACGGCATGGAAATCCTGAAAAAGAAATCCCTGGAGGATTACGCGCAGGGCGCGCCGGCGCTCGACCCGGCGTTCAAATCAGATTTTCTGCTGCTCACCACGGAATCGCTGATCAAGGCCGTCGAAGCGCGCCTGCCGGGAAAGGCGGAGAGCGTGGACGAGGCCCTGCGCGAAGGCTATATCCTGACGCCGTTCTTCGCCGAACAGCTCACGATCTATGAAAAACAGCCGGAAGCCATGCGGTTGTTCTTCCCGGAGATGATCAAGGCCATCGATCCCGCGAAAGAGGACCGGCGGCTGACGAATGTCCAGTTTGCCAGTGCCCCTCGCGTTCGTGCCGCCAAGGTCGAACGGCCGATGGCTCCGCCGCCAAGTCCGGCCGATAAGGCGCTCGAAGAAGCCGAACGCCTTTACAGCAACAAGGATTACGAACACGCAAAACAAAGTTATCTGCGCGTGCTCGAACAGAGCAGCGAAAACTCCGTGCATGCGCGGGCGTATTACGGGCTCGCTCGCATCGCCGTTCTACAAAATGATCCGGAGCTGGGAGAACGCCTTTTTCAAAAGGTGCTCGATTCCGGCCCCGACCCCTGGGTGAGGGCATGGACGCACGTCTATCTGGGCCGGCTTTCGGATATCGCGGGCAATCGCGACGAGGCGGCAAAACACTATCAAACTGCTCTGGCGGTGGATGGGGCGTCGGCGGCAGCGCGCCATGCTGCCGAGCAGGGTATTCAAGAGTCTTTTAAGAAGCAGCAAAATTGAAGGAGTCTCTCATGAATAGAGTTCGGATGATTTCAACACTGGCGCTCGCTCTGGCGGCGCCGGCGCTGCTCGCGCAGCAGAAGCAGCCCATGCCGAAATCGAAAGGTGAAACCGAGGCCTTGCAGGCCGTGTTCTCAACGCAGGATCCCGACGCGCGGATTAAAGCGTGCGAGGAACTGCTAACGAAATATGCCGACACCGATTTCAAGGCACTGGCTCTTTATTTCGAAGCAGTGTCGTACCAGCAGAAAAACGATTACGAGAAGATGGTGGTGTACGCCGAGCGCGCGATTCAGGCGGATCCCAAGCAATACCCCGCCCTGCTGATGCTCGCCAAGGGGATCGCGCAGCGGACCCGTGAGTTCGATCTCGATCGGGAGGAGAAACTCACCAAGGTGGAGAAATACGCGAAGGACGGCATGGAGTTTGCCAAGGCGGCGCCGAAGCCCAATCCGCAGCTCACTGATGAGCAATGGGAGCAGGCCAAGAAGGAGTACATCGCGCAAGGACACGAAGCGCTTGGTTATGCCGCGATGGCTCGCAAGAATTATGAAGTAGCGATCTCCGAGATGAAGCAGGCGATCGAGCTGGCTCCCGATCCGGTCACCATGGTGCGCCTGGCCGCCGCTTATGACCAAGCCAAGAAACCCGACGAGGCCCTGCCCATCCTGGAAAAGGTCATGGCCATGCCGGACCTCCACCCCAGCATCAGGCAGTTCGCGCAGGCCGAAAGAGTGCGGGCCATGCAACTGAAATCGGGCGGTACCGCACCCGCTGCAGCGCCCGCTCCCGCGCAGGTGGAAATCAAGAAGCAGTAGCGGAGGAGGCCGGCTTCCTTCGACATGCGTCCCGATCTGAAATCTCTCGAATCCGCGATCGGGCATCCATTTCGAAACCGCGAATTGCTCGAGCGGGCGCTAACGCACAGTTCTCATGTGCACGAGAAAGCGGTATCCGCGGGCGTGCAACAAGCGGACAACGAGCAGCTCGAATTCCTGGGTGATTCGATCCTTGGGTTCCTCATCAGTGAAGCGTTAGTTGCGCGCCTGCCCGGATATTCCGAAGGGCGCCTTTCCAAGCTCAAGGCCCGCATCGTGAGCGCCGCACATCTTTACGGTGTCGCGGAGAGGCTGCAATTGGGCCAGTACCTCCATCTGGGGCGCGGCGAGGAGATGAGCGGCGGCCGTTTGAAACGCACGCTGCTGGTCAATGCGCTGGAGGCCCTTATTGCTGCTTTATATCAGGATGCGGGGATCGAGAAGGCGCGCGAGTTCGTAACGGACCACGTAGTGGGCGACCCGTCGATGGATTGGGCATTTTCCGCCACCGACCTGACCGGCACTTTCACGGATTATAAGAGCGCCTTGCAGGAATTGGCGCTGGCGCGCAAGCTCCCTTTGCCGCGTTACGTAATTCTAAAAGAAGACGGTCCCGAGCACTCCAAGACGTTCACCATAGAAGTGCGCGTGGGCAAAGACCTGACCGCGCACGCAGAAGGCTATTCGAAGAAGAATGCCGCCCAGAACGCCGCCCGCCTGGTGTTCGAGCGGCTGGCCGGCGAAGGAAAGCCAGAAGGGTCGCCGCTCCACTAAGCCGCGCACACCTTGTTCTTCAACAGACGGCACCAGCGCCCGAATACCATCTCCGCCAGCTTGGCGCTACGGGCGGCGTGCTGGTGCGGATCGATCGGATGGGTGGCCTCGCGCGCATTGCCGCAAGCTTCGTCTTCGCGGCGCCATTCGGTGATCATGGCCGGCGTGACCTCGAGATGAAACTGCAGGCCGTAGATGCGATTGCCGGCGCGGAACGCCTGGTTGACACACGCATCGGACGAAGCAAGCCGCTCGGCGCCGCGCGGCAAGTCGAACGTCTCTCCGTGCCAGTGAAAAATCATCTCAGCTCTCTGTAGCCCGACAAAGAGCGGGTCGCTCCCCGCAGCCGGTGTGAAGCTCACCGGCGCCCACCCGATTTCTTTCACCGCGTTCGGGTACACGCGGGCGCCCAGAGCTTTGGCGATCAACTGCGCGCCGAGGCAAACGCCCAGAACCATCTGGCCGTGCTTGGCGGCATCGCGGATGTACTCAATCTCACGATGCAGATAGAAACGGTCATCGTTGGCCGACATCGGCCCGCCCATAAAGATCAGAGCATCGGCTTCGCTGGGGCGGCACTCGCGGTCAGGGTCTTCGTACAGATCGGCGTAATCGCAGACAATGCCGTGAGAAGCGAGCGCGGGGCGAATCAGGCCCAAGTCGTCTGCCGGGGTGTGCCGGAAGGCCAGAACGCGGGCCGGTGGATTAGTCGATGGCGGTTCGCTGCGCAACCTGGAAATGGCTCAATGACTGGGAGTAACGCGAGACGCCCTGAAATAGCGCCTCGGCCAGGCGTTGGCGGTGCTCGGGCCGCTTCAGAAGCAGTTCTTCGCGGGTATTACTGAGGAAGCCGATCTCGGCAAGGATTGAAGGCATGGAAGCGCCAATCAGCACCACAAAAGGCGCTTTCTTGATGCCGCGGTCCTTGGCCGCGGGGTTATATCGCGTCTCAAAGGTTTGCAGCGATCCTTGCACCTTGGAAGCAAATTCTTTGGATTCCTCGATCTTCTCGTGCAAGGTGATGCTCTGGATGAGCTCTTTGAGCTCAAAGACAGACTTCTCCGAGCTGGCGTTCTCCCGCGCCGCCACATCCAGCGCTTCAGCCGAGCGCGTGAAGTTCAGGTAGTACACTTCTATTCCGCCAATCCTCGGATGCGGAGAGGAGTTGGCGTGAATCGACAGGAAAAGATCGGCTTTTTTCTGATTCGCGAGTTCGGTACGCGTCTGCAGCGGGATGAAGGTGTCATCCGATCGCGTGTAGATCACCTCGCTGCCCATGCGCTCCTCAATGAGCTTGCCCACACGCCTGGCCACATCGAGGACCACGTCCTTTTCCATCAGACCGCGGCGGCCGACTGTGCCTTCATCGGCGCCGCCATGACCCGGGTCGATGACCACGCGATGAATTTTCAAACCAAGCGCGCGAATGAGAGACTGCTCTCCATCGCTCGACACGTGCGCGGCTTTCGGTACCACGGGCGGAGCGGCCGTGCGCGAAGCCGGCTTTGCGGCCGCCTCATCCGGTTCGCGTATCGAAGAAGATGCGGTGACCAGTGGCGCCGCTGGTGGCGGCTCGGGTAGGACGACCACCGACGTCGTTACCGTCTTGGCAGCCATTCTCGCCACCTGCGGTCTGACGACGTCCGGCTTCAACGCGGGCGGAGCGGAAATCGCCGGCGGCGGCGCGGTTGCTTGCCGCGGCGGCTCTCGCATCGGCATGGGCTCAGGACGTTCGGGCGTGGCCTGAGCGTGAACCGGGACAGGCGTCCGGTCCGGCGCGCGCACACCGCTTTCCTGCAAAGCAGCGCCTGCCGGACGGAGCTCGATGATCATGCGGCTGGGATTGTCCAACCGGGATACCGTGAACTCGGCCGGTGATTCCAAATCGAGCACGACCCGCGTCACCCCGGGCATGGTCTCGGCGACGCGAATGCGCTTCAGCAGCTTGTCGGCGACCTCGGCTGAGAACAAACGGTGGCCTTCAATGAACGGACGCGTGCCGCTCAGATCAAAGAAGATGCGGTCGGGATTTTGCGCGCGGTCGGCGCGATAGTGAACTTCACCCGTAACTTCAATCGCGACCCGCGTCGTGTTCGACAAAGACCAATAGCGTACCGCGGTGACCTCCGGCGACAAAGAAGTTCGCGCCTCCGCGGTAACAGCGACTGCCGCCAGAAGCCCTATCGCACCCGTGAGCCGCCGTCGCATTGGCCTATTGAGTCTTGTAACACAACCTTCCCATGGCATCCACGAAAGCTCCGATGGGGTTGAATTCTCGCGCCGGCTGGGCGTCCGTCTCCGCATTCCGCTGTTTTTTCGCTTCTTTGGTTTCATCCAGCGCCTTGCCTACGCGATAGACGTAATCGCGTGTCTCCCGAAACGGCGGCACGCCTCGATATCGCTCCACGGTGCCCTCGCCGGCGTTGTACGCCGCGAGAGCCAGGCGGTGATCGCCTGCGTAAAGACCCAGCAGATATTTCAGGTAACGAACTCCGCCCTCGACGTTTTGCGCCGGATTGAACACATCGGCCACACCAAACCGACGCGCGGTAGAGGGAACCAGTTGCATCAATCCCAGAGCGCCTTTGCTCGAAACCGCTAAGGGATTGTAATTGCTCTCCACGCGAATCATGGAATGCACCAGATCGCGATCCACATCGTGCCGCCCGGCGATCTGATCCACCAGCGCGGCCAGGTCCTTAGGCGCAGGTTCCGCGGACGGCGGCAACTCGATTTGCGGAGCGGGTGTTTCCGCAATCGCTCGAGCCGGCCGGGTCACGGCCCGCACCAACCGGCCGGTTCGCGCATCGGTCCGCACCACGACCATCACAGCGGAGGATTTATTAACAGACGCAGCGGATAAGTGGGCGGCGTTCGCTATGATCACCGAAGATAGTATAAAACATTTTCTCATTTTTATGTTTTATTTCTCCGCTACTCAACTTACGCCCTTTGCGTTTCTATAATGTTATCATCTTCTCCGTGAAATGCGCCGGGTTTGTGCTGGCGGGAGGCCGGAGTTCCCGTATGGGTTCGGACAAAGCTCTGTTGCCATTCCAGGGCCGCACGCTCGTCGAACACGTTGCCGCGCAAGTACATCAAGCATTCGGCAACGTCACTTTGGTCGGAGATCCCGCCAAGTATAGTTACTTTAGTTATCCCGTTATTCGAGACATTTATCCGGCTTGCGGCCCCCTTTCCGGCATTCACGCGGCTCTCGCAACTTCGCGCGCAGAGTGGAATGTCATCGTGGCCTGCGATATGCCGGAGCTCACCGCCAGCCTTCTCGCGCAAATCCTCGAACGCGCCCAAAGCGGACACGCCCATGCAGTGATTCCTGTTGGCCCCTCCGGCCTGCCGGAACCCATGTGCGCCGCCTATAACCACCGCGCGTTGGACGGCATTAAACAAGCGATTGAGCGCGGCGTTCGCAAGGTCATGGACGCCTTGGACGGTCTTGAAATTGACTTGTGGCGCGTTCCGGATTGCCGGCCGTTCCATAACCTCAATACCCCCGCGGATTGGACCAGTTATTGTCATGGTTGACGAGTACCCGCATTACATAGAGTTCCGCCATGTTTATAAGACGTTCGACAAGCCGGTTTTGGCCGACAGCAATTTTTGGGTTGACCCCGGCCAGACGGTCGCTATCATCGGCCGTAGCGGCGTGGGTAAGTCGGTCACGCTGGCTCATATCATGGGCTTTCTCAAGCCGGATAGCGGCCGCGTAATCGTGGCGCATGAGGATATTACGGATTTCGTGGAAGCGGAGCTTCGCCGCATTCGCAAAAAAGTAACGATGGTGTTTCAGTCCGGCGCCTTATTTGATTCCATGACGGTCGCCGAGAACGTTCTTTTTTCTCTCGAATTGCGCGAAGACTACGACGAGGCCAACAAAGAAGAAGTCGTCAGCGGGCTGCTCAAAATGGTGGATATCTACGAAGCCCGCGATTCCTATCCGGCGGATCTCTCCACCGGTTATAAACGGGCGGTCGCGATCGCACGCGCGCTCGCGGCGCAGCCTGAGTGTGTTCTCTACGACGAGCCCACCACCATGGTCGATCCCATTATGTCGGATCACCTGGCGGATCTCATGCTGCGGCTGAAGCGGCAGTTGCGCCTGACATCCGTGGTGGTGACCCATGACCTGGAATTAATGAACCGCGTAGCCGACCGTGTGGTCTTTCTCCATCAGGGGCGGGTCATTTTCTTCGGCGCGGTAGCCGACCTGGAGAAGGCGGATCATCCGCACATCCAGGAGTTTCTGGCTCTCGATCGCGTGGAACCGGTCTGAGCTTAGCGCCCTTCCGCGCCCAGTCCGATGAAGAACACCCCGACCAGAATCAGCAGCAGCCCCAGCGTCTTGGCGTGCGTCACCGGCTCCTTAAAGAACAGCCGCGACCAGAACAGCGTCCACACATTGGCGAGCGAAACCATCGGGTACAGAACCGATACCTCGCCGCGCTTCAAGCCAAGCAAATAAAAAACCGAAGAGCCGAGAAACAGGCCCACGCCTAGCGCCAGCCGCAGATTCAGAATCAGGTAGCGCAGACCGTGGCGTATTTTCTGCGCGCCCGCCTTCAAGAACACGGCGCCAAAGGATCCCAGAAACGAAGCCGCCAGCACCAGCAGCATCGACGAAACGGGCGTGTTCACGACTTGCCACCCATGCCCATCACCGCCACCCCGGCGACCACTACCGCGACGCCAGCCAGCTTGAACAGGTTCATCGTCTCGTGAAAAAACACAACGGAAAGAATCGTGACCCAGACATAAGTCAGGGCAATGATCGGGTAGAGGATCGAAAGCTCGCCGTCGCGCAACGCAAAAATCATCAGCACGGTGTTGAGACCGTAGAGGCAGTAGCCGCCGAGCAGCGGCAGGCTGGTAATGTACCCCATCATGCCGTTTTGCGCAGGATGGCCGAGGCCGATTTTCATCAGCATTTGCGCCGCCGCGCCCAGCAGCGTGCAGCAGAAGACCAAGGCCATGGACTGCGTTCGGGTAAACGGCCGGTGATGGATGGGGAGGGTAGTTGCCGGGGTCACGCATCATCAGAATAGCAGACGTGCGTGCGCTTTTGTCCCGATTTTCTACTCGATTCTGCGCGAACGCTTCACGCTTTTCGTTACAATAGTTCTATCGTGAGTCAGCAGAAAACCAGCGTTGCCGAGGAGTCCGCCGAGCAAACCAAGAAGCCTCGCAAAGCCGATATTCCGCGCGGCGTGATCGCCGAATGGACCGTTACTATCATCCTGCTCCTGTTCGGCACCACCACTCTGGTGCAGGCGTTCGTGATTCCCACCGGATCCATGGAAGACACACTGCTGATCGGCGACCATCTCTTGGTCGACAAGCTGGCCTACGCCCCGCCAGGCCGTTTCACCAGAAATCTGTTGCCGTATGAGGATGTGCACCGCGGCGATATCATCGTCTTCCGCTACCCCATGGACATCCGGCAGACATTCGTCAAGCGCGTAGTTGGTGTGCCCGGCGATCACATTCACCTGGTGAATAAGCGCGTATACCTGAACGGCCACGCGCTTGATGAACCGTACAAGTACAACAAGACCGAATACATCGATTCCTATCGCGACAATTTTCCCAGCGAGCCCAATGTGAACCTCTACCCGCCGGCGCTTGAGATGCTGCAAAGCAACGTGCAGAACCATGAGGTAGTGGTCCCGCCAGGCCACTATTTCGCCATGGGCGATAATCGCGACTCCTCGCTCGACAGCCGCTATTGGGGTTTCGTGCCGCGCGAGAACATCATCGGTAAGCCGCTGATCATCTACTGGTCGTATAACGCTTCGACTGAAGCGCTCTCCAATCCCGCCATCGGCATCGACCATCTGGTCGATCTGGTGGAGCATTTCTTTACCAAGACCCGCTGGCGGCGGACTTTCCAGCTCATACACGGCTACCCCATCCAATAGCCATGCCGAATTACTACGGCCTGATTCTGGCCGGCGGGCGCGGCACGCGCTTCTGGCCGCGCAGCCGGCGCCGCCATGCCAAACAAGTGCTCACAATTGTCGGTGAGCGCTCTCTACTTCAGTCGACGGTAGACCGGCTCGCACCCCTCATTCCGCCGGAACGGCTTTGGATCCTCACCAGCCCGCTTCTACGCGATGAAATCGTGCGGCAACTGCCGGAAATTCCGCAGCGCCAGATTCTTGCCGAGCCCGCGCAACGCAATACGGCGCCGGCCATCGGCCTGGCGGCGCACATCCTCCATTCGCTCGATCGCGATGCCGTGATGGGCGTGTTTCCTTCGGATCACGTGATCGCGAAACCTCGGCGCTACTTGCAGCTTGCGCGTGCCGCGTTCCGCGCCGCCGCCCGGGGGAAGATCGCCGTGCTCGGGATTGAGCCACGCTGGGCCGAGACCGGCTACGGCTACATTGAATTCCCGCGAGGCACGCGTGCCGGCTCGCTCGGCCCCGTGCCCGTCTTGCGCTTCCGCGAGAAGCCGGATGCGCGCACGGCCGCGAAATACGTGGCGGCCAAACGCTTCTATTGGAACGCTGGAATGTTTTTCTGGCGCGCCGAGGTTTTCCTTCAGGCGCTGCGCCGCCACCTGCCCAAGACCGCGACGCTTCTTGCTTCCCTGCCCGCGTTTGCCTCGCGTGGCTTCGGTGCCAGGCTGAACGAGACCTTCCCGCGGTGCGAGAACATTTCCATCGACTACGCCGTTTTGGAACGCGCCCGGAACGTGGTGGGGCTCGCGTGCGACGATATCGGCTGGAACGACGTGGGGAGCTGGAACGCCGTTTACGAATTACTGCCGCGGGATCGCGATGGCAACGCAACGCGTTCGCTCATCGTTTCTGCCGGCAGCAGCGGCAACTACATCGACGCCGGGAACAAGCTGGTGGCCTTGCTGGGCGCTAATAACCTGATCATCGTCGACACGCCGGACGCCCTGCTCGTGGCGGATCGCAATCGCGCCCAGCAGGTGGGCGACATCGTCAAACTGCTCGAGCAGAACCGCCGCGACGATTTATTGTGACGGCTGTGCCGCGAAGATGCCATCAAGAATCGCGATGGTTGCGTCCACTTCCTTTTCCGTCACGATATAAGGCGGCAGAAAACGCAGCACGGTCTCGTGTGTGCAATTGATCAGCAAACCGCGGGCTTGCGCATCGAGCACCATCTGCTTGCCCGGCACCGTCATCTCCACGCCGATCATCAGACCGCTACCCCGCACCTCGCGAATAAACGGATACCTGCGTCCCAACTCTCTCAGGCGTGCGCGGAAGTAATCGCCAACGCGGCGGATCGACGGCAGAAGTCTGTCCATGATTTCGAAGAACTCCAGCGCCACGCGGCAGGCCAGCGCGCTTCCGCCGAACGTCGAGCCATGCATCCCGGCGCCGATCGCCGCGGCGGCTCTTTCGTTGGCGACAATCACTCCCAGCGGCAGTCCGCACGCCAGGGGTTTCGCCGCCACCAGGATGTCGGGCAGTACAACCGGATTCGCAAGCTGGTAGCCAAACCACGTGCCCGGGCGGCCGACGCCGCACTGGATTTCATCGAAGATGAGAAGCGCGTTGTAGCGGTCCGCCAACTCGCGCGCCTTGCGCCCGTACTCGTCGGAGATCGGATAAATGCCGCCCTCGCCCTGAATCCATTCGATCACGATCCCCGCTGTCCGTTCGCTGAAAGCGCGCTCGAGCGCGGCGATATCGTTCTGCGGCAGAAATGTGACACCCGGCAGCAGCGGCTCAAAATCGTGCCGATACTTCGGCTGCCCCGTGATGGAGAGCGCACCCAGGGTTCTTCCATGAAACGAGTTCTCAATCGAGAGAATCTCGAATTTGGCCGCGCCGGTCTTGTTGCCATGCGCGCGGGCCATTTTGAGCGCGCCCTCCATGGCCTCGGTGCCGCTGTTGGCGAAAAACGAACGCTGCAAGCCGCTGACCTCCGCGAGCCTCTTCGCTAACGCGCCCTGATACCGGTGATAGTACAGATTGGACGAGTGAATCAGCAGCCCGGCCTGCTCGCGAATCACCTGGACGATGCGCGGATGATTATGCCCCAGCGCGTTCACGCCAATCCCAGCGATGAAGTCGAGATACCGGTTGCCCTCCACGTCGTAGACATAGCATCCGTCGCCGCGATCAAGCACCAGCGGGTAACGGGCGTAGTTCTGGAGCAGAAACTCGCGTTCCAGATCCATAATCTGCTGGGCTTCGGAGGTGGTGGAGCTAGCGGAACTCATTCGTCCATCATACAATCTCATCGAATGGGCAAAATTGCATTTCTCTTTCCGGGGCAGGGATCGCAGTTCGTGGGAATGGGGCGAACACTTGCGGAGACGTATCCCTCGGCGCGGCTGGTGTTCGAAACCGCGGATCAGGCGCTGGGCTTTCCCATTTCGCACCTGTGTCTCGAGGGCAGCGAAGAAGAATTGAAGCTGACTGAAAACACGCAGCCCGCACTGCTCACGGTCTCCATTGCCGCGTTCACGGTGCTTCGTGAGGCCGGTGTCCGGCCGGATTATGTAGCGGGCCACAGCCTGGGAGAGTATTCGGCGCTGGTAGCGGCTGGCTCGTTGCGCTTCACCGACGCACTACGCCTGGTTCGGAAGCGCGGCCGGTACATGCAGGAAGCGGCCCCCCCCGGTCAGGGCGCCATGGCTGCGCTGCTCAAGCTCCCTGCCGGCCGCTTGGACGAGATTCTGGAGAAAGCAGCGCAGGGCGAAATCGTGGCGGCGGCAAATCTCAACGCGCCCGACCAGGTGGTGATCGCCGGCCACACCGGAGCCGTGAACCGCGCTATAGAGCTGGCCAAAGCGGCCGGGGCGCGCCGCGCGCTACCGCTGCCGGTAAGTGCGCCCTTCCACTGTGCGCTGATGCAACCGGCTCAGCAGCGCATGATACCGGAACTGGAGGCCACGGCATTCGACGATCTCGATTGGCCCCTCATCAATAACTGGCAGGCCCGGGAAGTCCGTGCGGCCGACGAAGCCCGCCGCGGCCTGATCGAGCAAATCCCCAACACCGTGCGGTGGGAGGAATCCATTCGCTATCTCGCGGCTCAGGGTGTGAACTGCTTCTTTGAAGTGGGACCGGGCGGCGTGCTGACCGGCTTAACGCGCAGCATCGATCCGGCCCTTCAAGGATTCAAGATCGGCGAGGCTGCCGATGTCGAAAAACTCAACGTCGCCAAGGTATCTCACCAGTCGCAATAAAAGCTCTCAGAAAGTCAATCCCACCAAAAACTCAGCCCGGTTTTCGTTCGTTTGTAGCAGGCTTCCCACACCTGAAATACTTTGCGCGCCCCAACGCGAATAGCGCACCTCCGGCGACAGCTTGACCAGCGGGAGATGCAGCTCGATCCCCGCGCCCACCACAAATCCGGTGTTGACTCCCGAAACATCCGATTTGGTCACACCGAGAGGACCCGTAAGCTGCGTGAAGCCACTCCAACGGTCCCACGCCACACCCGCATCCAGGAAGGGACGGACAAACGGTCCCGGCAGCCGGTATTTGAGCAGCAACGGAAATTCCCATGCACTGTTTGCTTTGTTCTGTAGCAGTGTGTCGACGCCATTTAACGACGCGTTGTACTCGAAGTTTCGGTACAGCGCATCGGCCTCCAGGCCAAACACCGCCGGCAAGTGCAGTTCAACCGTCGGCCCCAGGATGAACCGCGTGGCGTTCGATTGGAAGGTTGTGGGTCCCTGCCCCGACACGGCATGAAAGAAATCGTTGAACGGCAGCCCGCCTCTCACTCCAAACGAAAGTTGCGCGAATGCTCCGGTTGACGTCATCACCAACAGCAAGAGAAGTCTCATAGTCTGCCGTACGTGACAGAGCTTGTTCGCGTTCCGGCCGGCTGTAGATTTTCATACGCCGGCCAGATCTTTGCGCTTCGTCCCTGGGCGGCGTAAAGTAGTGGCTTGCCGGAGACTGACAAGTCCGCACAAGTCGGGTTGCGCGAGGCGCTCTCTCCACGAAGCCCGGAACAGCTCGCCGAGGTGCTGGCGTCGGCGGCCGCGCAAAAGCGCTCGATTGCCCTCAACGGAGCATCTACAAAACATCTCATGGGCGGACCAGCAGAGCCGGCAGACGTGGCGGTATCCACGGCGGCGATGACGCGGGTTCTTCAGTATGAGCCCCGCGACCTGACTATCAGCGTGGAATCCGGCATGCGTTACGCCGTCCTGAGCAGCTTGCTGTCGCAAAACCGCCAGATGGTTCCGCTCGATCCTCCGTTTTCCGACGCCGCCACTGTCGGCGGCATTCTGGCGTCAAACACCAGCGGCCCGCGCAGGCGTCTCTATGGCACGGCGCGCGATCTCGTCATCGGAATGAAATTCGCGACCCTGGAAGGCAAGCTGGTGCAGTCAGGCGGCATGGTGGTCAAAAACGTCGCCGGCCTTGACATGGGCAAGCTCCTGATTGGATCGTTCGGGACGCTGGCCGCCATCGCCGTGGTCAACTTCAAATTACTTCCACGACCCGCGGCCGCCGCGAGTTTTCTTCTGCCGTTCGATACGCTCGAGGACGCTTTGACAACCCGCGACCGTATCCTCAAGGGCGTCATGGCGCCCGCCGCCATCGATCTGCTGAACCCGCCCGCCGCGGGCCAGCTCGGCTACAAAGGACACGTGCTCGCGTTGCAGATGGTTGGCAACGCGGCTGCCGCCGAGCGCGCCCGCCGCGAGTTTGCCGCCCCCGGCGTCACCGTTCTCGAAAACGTGGAAGAGTCGCGTTTTTGGCGTCAGGTGCAGGAATACACGCCGCACTTTCTGGAGAAGTTTGCTCAAGGCGCGGTCGTGCGCGCATCCAGCGCCTTATCCGAGGTTAAAGACATGATGGCGTCGCTGGAAACGGCGGCGATCGCCCGCGCGGGCTCCGGAGTCTGCTACGGCTATTTCACGCGCACTGACGCTGCGGCGAAGTGGATTGCATCGGCCGCGCGGCGCGGCTGGAAAGCCGTCATTGAATTTGCACCGGACGAGCAGCGCGCCAGGCTCGAGTTGTGGCCCGCTCCCGGCAGTGACCTTGAGATGATGAAGAAGATCAAGAATATGTTTGATCCGAATCATCTTTTGAACCGTGGCCGACTCTTTCGTCTCCTTTGATCGCCCCCAGCAAGCGGACCTCGACCGCTGCGTGCACTGCGGCTTGTGTCTGAACGCCTGCCCCACGTATCGCGAGCTTGGGCTCGAAATGGATTCCCCGCGCGGGCGGATCTATCAGATGGTGCAGGTGGCGAACGGCGCGGCCATCCGTCCGTCGTACGTCGAACACATCGAATTGTGCCTGGCGTGCCGCGCATGTGAGAGCGCCTGTCCTTCCGGCGTGCAATACGGGCGACTGGTAGAAGCGGCGCGTGCCGACATCCAGAGCCGCTTGCGCCGTTCGCTGCCGGCTCGCATGATCCGGCGTTTTGTCTTCGAGAAACTCCTCGAATCCCCCGGCCTCATGACCACCGCGGGCGCGCTCGCATACCTCTATCAGGCAAGCCGGCTGCAGAAGCTGGTGCGCGGTTCCGGTCTGTGGAAGCTGCTTGGCAAGCTCGGACGCCTGGAGCAGCTTGCGCCTCCCGCCGAACCGCCGTTCTTCTTCGGAAAAATCGGAGAGATCTTCCCCGCCACTGGTAAAGCGCGTTACCGCGTCGCCTTCATGGCCGGCTGCATCGCCAACGTCTCATTTGCGCGCCTGAATGAAGCCACCGTCCGCGTGCTGCAAAAGAACGGCTGCGAGGTGGTGGTTCCCGCCGGGCAATGCTGCTGCGGCGCGCTGCACGTTCACGCCGGAATGAGAAGGGAGGCGCGAAAACTCGCACGCCGCAATATCGATGCCGTCCTCGACGGAGGCTTCGACGCCATCATCACCAACGCTGCCGGCTGCGGCTCCACCCTCAAGGAGTACCACGACCTGCTCGAGCACGACGCCGACTACACGGAAAAGGCCCGCCGCTTCAGTGCGCTCGTGAAAGACGTGAACGAATTTCTTGCGTCCATCGAGCTGAACCGAGACATGAGCCCGGTGCCCGTAACTGTTACCTACCAGGATTCCTGCCATCTCGCCCACGGCCAGAAAATACGCATCCCGCCGCGGCGCTTGCTCTCGGCCGTCCCGGGCGTCGAGTTCCGCGAGATGCCGCTTTCCGATTTGTGCTGCGGCAGCGCCGGCATCTACAACGTCATCGAAAATGAAATGGCCATGTCGGTGCTCGAAAAGAAAATGCAGAGCGTGAATGCAACCGGCGCCCAGGTAATCGCCACCGCCAACCCGGGCTGCATGTTGCAGCTTGAGGCCGGAGTCCGGCTTCATGGACGCGGGCAGCGCGTCGTGCATGTAGTGGAGATCCTGGACCAGGCGTATCGCAAGGCAGAAGAAAATCGAGCGTCTTAGAGCTTCGCTGTGCCACCTCTTACTCGTAGCGCAGGGCTCGAATCGGATCGATCCTCGAGGCACGGCGTGCCGGAATGTAGCCCGCGAGGCCGCCGGCCAGTGCCAGCACCATAGCAGCGGCGGAAAACACGAACGGGTCGTTCGCCTTCATGCCGAATAATTGCGATTCGATCAACCGGCTGAGCGCGACCGCCGCCCCCAAACCAATCAACCCGCCAATCGCTACCAGCAACCCCGCTTCTTTCATCACCATCGCGACTACGTCGGTGGGCAACGCCCCCAGCGCCATCCGCAACCCCATCTCCGCCGTGCGCCGCGTCACATTGAAGGCCACCACGCCGTATAGCCCAATCGCCGCCAGCAACGTCGCCAGTGCTCCAAATGCGCTGGCCAGTATGGCGATCAGCCGGTCGCGGTAGATGGAATCTGCAAGCCGAACCTCCATCAGGCTCATCCCGAATACCGGCAGATTAGCATCCATATTCTGCACAAGCGCTCTGACCTCCGGCCCAAGCTTGTTCTCATCGTTCGCAGCCCTCACAAAGAACGTCATCCGTTCCAGATGGTCCTGTTGCGTGGTGGGAACGTACACGAACGGATCTGCCTGCTCCCGAAGATTGCCGTACTTGATGTCACGAACGATTCCCACGATCTCCCACTCGAGCTTGGTCTCGTGCCCGCCGCCAAAGCCGAAATGTTTTCCCAACAGCCTTCCCGCACGCGAGTAACGCTTGGCAAAGGCCTCGTTGACCAGCGCAACTTTCTGCGCCCCGGCGCCATCGCGTGGCGAGAACTCTCGCCCGGCAACCAGCGGAATGCCCATGGTCCGGACGTAATCCGGTGTCAACGCGTCCTGCGAAGCGCCCGTGTATTCGTCTTCCTTGACGCGATAGCCCTCCAGCGTAATGTTTCCGGCCCGTCGCCCGTTGCCGAACGGACCCAGGCTGGCCCCACCCACCGATCGCACTCCCGGCAGCATGGCGAGACGCTTTTGCAGTTCGCGATAGAAAGCCTGGCCGCGTACCAGGTCGTAGCCGTTCAAGCTGGGGTCAACGGAAAAACGCAGCAAATTTCGGGTCTGGAAGCCGGGATTCTCGGTCATGAGATTGAACAGGCTCCGGCCAAAGAGCCCCGCGCCCACCAGCAGCACCACCGACACCGCCACCTGCGCCACGATGAAGACCTTGCGGAGCCACACCTGTGCGCCACGTGCCCCTGCGCTTCCCGACTGTTCCATCAGCGCCGGAGCCACATTCGGGCGCGTCGACGCCAGGGCCGGGGCTAACCCGAACAGAATCCCCGTGCCGATAGTCAGGGCCGCGCAAAAGCAGAACGTACGCCAGTCCAGGCTGGCGTTCAGCCACCCGCCGGTCGCTCCGTCCGGAAGAAAACCCAACAATGCCGCCGTCGTCCAGCTTGTCACAATCAGACCCACTAAGCCGCCTGCCATCGCGATGAGCAGGCTTTCCAGCACAAGCTGCCGTGCGATGGCCGCGCGTGCCGCGCCGATTGCCAGCCGGATGGCTATTTCCTTTTGTCTTCCCGTGGCCCGCGCCAGCATCAGGTTGGCCACATTCGCGCAGGCGATCAGCAGCACCAGCCCCACCATGGCCATCAGCGCAAGCAGCGGGTTCTCCCAGTCGGCGCGCAGAGAATTAATTCCCTGCGCCGCCGGTCTCAATTCCAGCTTCTGGGACAGATATTCATCACGGTCGTGCCCGCTCAGCGGATGCGACATGCGCGCCAGATCCTCCTCGGACGCCGCCCGGTAGAGGCCTTGCAAGGCCGCTTCTGCCCGCTTCATCGAGACGCCGGGTTTGAGCCGCCCAAATATATTCAGCCACCGGTCCTGGCGGGCATCGAAGCTGTTCCAGTTGGGTGTGGCCTCGCGTTTCATCATGACCGGCAGCAGCACATCCGGCGTGTTGCTGCTCAGTACACCGTGAAAGCCCGCGGGCGCCACGCCAATCACCACCATGGGGTGCCCGTTCACAGTTACGCTTTGATTAACCAGCGCCGGATTTCCTCCAAACCGCCGCTTCCAATACCCGTAGCCCAGCACGACCACCGGATGCCCGCCCGGCACACGGTCGTCGTCCGCCGTGAAAACGCGCCCCAGGGCGGCTCGCACGCCCAACACCTCGAAGAAATTCCCAGAAACGATTTCCCCCCGCGCGCGATCCGTCTGACCGCCATACATCAAGCTGACCGCTGCGCTCGACCGCGCCATCACGCCCTCAAAAACCTCGCTCCGGTCCCGCAGGTCCCGGTACATGGGGTATGAAAACACAGCCTCCTGGCTATCTTTGGAACTCGATCCCTCCCGCTCGCCTTCGGCGTGAAACACCACCAACCGCTCCGGCTCCGCCACCGGCAGCATCCGGAACATCACCTGGCTCATCAGGGAGAAAATCGAGGTGTTCGCGCCGATTCCAAGCGCCAGCGACAGCACCGCCACCGCCGCAAAGACCGGGCTCCGCCGTAACGTTCTCAAACCGTATCGGAGGTCATTCCACATGTGTAACTCCTGAGGACCTTGGACGGAGTCCTTACCGCTTTGTCACTCTCTCTTCTACACCCGATTCCTGTGGCCGCGCCTCCGCCCGCTCCTGGTCCTTGTACTGCAACTGGTACAGCTTCCAGTAAATGCCGCGCTGCGCCAGCAGCTCCTGATGGCTTCCGCTTTCGCGCAGCTTGCCTTTGTGCATCACCAGAATGCGATTGGCGCGCTGAATCGTCGAGAGCCGGTGCGCGATGATGATCGATGTCCGCCCTTCCACCATCCGCGCCAGCGCCTCGCGCACGCGAAACTCAGTCTCGGTGTCCACGCTCGATGTCGCTTCATCCAGAATCAGAAACCGCGGCTGGTGCGCCAGCGCGCGCGCGAAACTGATGAGTTGTTTCTGTCCGGTGGAAAGCGAGTTGCCCCGTTCGCGAATCGGCTGCTCGAATCCGCCCGGCAGCGAGCGAATGAAATCCATCAGGTTCACCTGTTCGGCGGCTGCTTCCACGTCGTCGCGCTCGATGCCGTCGGTGCCCAGCCGGATGTTTTCTTCGATCGTCCCCGTGAACAGGTACGGATCCTGCAACACCACGCCGAACTGACGCCGCAGCTCGAGCGGGTCCACGTCGCGAATATCCACGTCGCCGATGCGAATCGTGCCGCGCTGCACATCATAAAAGCGCAGCATCAGGCTGATCATCGTCGTCTTCCCCGCCCCGGTGTGGCCCACGATGGCAACGGTTTCACCCGGCGCAATCCGGAAGCTCACGTCACGCAGCACCCAGTCTTCGCCTTTGTACGCAAACCACACGTGGTCGAACTCGATGCCCGCGGCGGACGCGGATACGGAACGCGGAGCAGCCGGCGGCAAAATCTCGGCCGGCGTATCCAGCAGCTTGAACACCCGTTCCGATGACGCCATGGCGGATTGCAGAATGTTGTACTTCTCGCTCAGATCCTGAATCGGACGGAAGAAGCGCAACCCGTATTGCAGGAACGCGACGATGGTGCCGATCTTTAACGCGCCCATCTCCACGCTGCGGCCTCCGTACGTGATCACCGAAGCGATCGCCAGCATGGACAGGAACTCGACGATCGGATAGAACCAGCCGTAAGCCGTGATGGTATCTTTGAAGGCCTCCATGTGCTGTCGATTAATCCGCTCGAACTCCTCACCGCTCTTGCGCTCCCGGTTGAACAGTTGGAGCACTACGATTCCCACGACGTGTTCCTGCAAATACGCGTTAATCCTGGCGATGGCAATGCGGATGCGCCGGTAACTGAGTGTCACCGTGCGGCGGAATTGCATTGTGGTGAGAACCACCAGCGGCATCACCGCCAGCATGATCGCCGTCAGCGCTGGACTCAGGCGAAACATGACCGCGACGATGAACCCGAGCGTCAGCACGTCGCCCAGGATCGTCACCAATCCTGAGGCAAACAGCTCGTTCAGCACCTCCACATCGGTTGTCACACGCGTTACAAGACGTCCGATCGGGTTCCGGTCGAAGAATGCGATATCCAGCCGCTGCAAATGGGACATCAGCTCGCGCCGCAAGTCGAACATCGCCCGCTGCCCCGTATATTGCATGATGTAAGTCTGCCCGAAGGCCGAAAGGAACCCTCCCACCAGCACACCCAGATACAGCAGCGAAATCTGCGTCAGGCCTTGCCACTTGTCGGCCGGCAGATATCGGTCAATGGGCGTCGAAATGTCTGCGGCGCCCGGTGCAAGGTACCGGTCCACCGCCAACTTGGTGAGCAGCGGCCCGCAAACTTGCAGCGCCGAATACACCAACAGGAATACCAGCGATAGCGTGATGTAACCCGTGTACGGCCGCAGGTAACCGAGCAGCCGCCGCATCAGGCGCGAGTCATAGGACTTCGCGAGAACCTCTTCTTCCACTGCTTTTAGCCTATCATTGGGGTTGGCGTGTTATGAAAATCCTCACACTGGGCGGCTGGTTGATGGCATCGAGCGCATGGCTGCCGGTGGCACATGGCGAATTGAACCTGATGCCCCAACCCGCGCACGTCGTGTCCGGTCAGGGCAAGCTCAGAATCGACCAGTCGTTCCGCATTGCCCTGCCGGGTTACCGTGAGCCCCGGCTGGAGCACGCCGCCGCGCGTCTGATCGAACATCTGGAGTCGAAAACCGGGATGCCGCTCTCGCGGGATCTCAGCGCGGATGCCGCCGGGGCCACGCTCGAAATCTCAACCGCCGCCGCGTCTTCGCCCGTGCAGAAACTCGGCGAGGACGAGTCGTACCGGCTCGACGTGAGCTCCGGGCATGCGCGCCTCACTGCTTCCAATCCGCTGGGCATACTCCGCGGCATGGAAACCTTCCTTCAGCTCGTCGAAGCCGATAAAGAAACGTTCGCCGTACCGGCGCTACAGATCGAGGATCGTCCGCGTTTTCCGTGGCGTGGCCTGATGCTGGATGTCGCCCGGCATTGGATGCCGGCCGATGTGGTCCGCCGCAACCTCGAAGCCATGGCGGCGCTCAAGCTGAACGTGCTCCACTGGCACCTTTCCGATGACCAGGGTTTCCGCGTGGAGAGCCGGCGCCTTCCCAAGCTGCACGAAATGGGATCCGACGGCCACTACTACACGCAGCAGCAAATCCGCGAGATCATCGAGTTTGCCCGCGACCGCGGAATCCGCGTCGTGCCCGAGTTCGACATGCCGGGCCACACCACCGCCTGGTTCGTGGGCCATCCCGAGCTCGCCAGCGCACCCGGACCCTACAGCATCGAGCGCAAGTGGGGCATCTTCGATCCCGCCATGGATCCCACGCGCGACGAAGTCTACCGGTTCCTGGACGCCTTCATCGGCGAGATGGCCGGCCTGTTTCCCGACGACTACTTCCACATCGGCGGCGACGAAGTGAACGGCAAGCAGTGGGACCGCAATCCCGCCATCCAGGCGTTTATGCGCGAGCACGGCCTCAAAGACAATGTCGCTTTGCAGGCGTACTTCAACACGCGCCTCCAGCCAATCGTCACCGCGCACGGCAAAAAAGTCATCGGCTGGGACGAGGTCTTCGCTCCTACTCTGCCCAAGGACATCGTCGTGCAGTCATGGCGCGGCCAGAAGTCGTTGGCCGATGCCGCCCGGCTTGGGTACATGGGAATCCTGTCAGCCGGCTACTATCTCGATCTCATGCATTCCGCAGAGTTCCACTACTCCGTCGACCCCGCTGAGAAAGAATCAGCCAGCCTCACAGCAGAGCAGAAAGCGCGCATTCTTGGGGGCGAAGCCTGCATGTGGTCGGAATACGTAACGCCGGAGAACATCGACATGCGCATCTGGCCGCGCGCGGCCGCTATCGCCGAGCGCTTTTGGTCGCCTCAGGAAGTGAAGGACGTCGCGTCCATGTACCGCCGCCTGGCCGCGGCAAGCCGGGACCTCGAATGGCGCGGCGCGCGGCACGCCTCGTCGCATCACCTGATGCTCGAGCGGCTGGCGGACGGCCATCCGGCCGGTCCGCTTGCGACGCTCTCCGATGTCGTCGAGCCGGTCAAGGAATACTCGCGCGAAGAAGCCCGGCAATACACCAGCTTCACGCCGCTCAACCGCCTGGTGGATGCGACTCGCCCGGAAAGCGACGTGGCCCGCGACTTTGGCAACCTGGTTGACCGCGTCTTAGCTGCTGCAAGCGACGCCGCATCGAGTCGCGATCAACTCCGCCGCCGGCTCACCCAATGGCGCGACAACCACGCCGCTCTGGCGCCCGAGCTCGAAAGCTCATTCCTGCTTCAGGAATTGATTCCCGTTTCGCAGAACCTCAGCGCACTCGGATCCGCCGGACTCGAAGCTCTGGATTACCTGGCGGCCAGGCACAAACCGGATTCCGTGTGGGTAGAGAAGCAACAGGCCTTGCTCGACGAGGCAAAAAAATCGCACGCCGAGCTGCTCCTCATGATCGCGCCCCACGTCGAGAAGCTCGTCCACGCCGCCGCCCATCGCTGAGCACTCATCACGGTTGGTTGCCAGCCATCCGCCGCACTGCGTAGCTTCCCTCGTGCGCTTTGCGCGCTGCTTCCACTTGATAGCAAGGTGCGCTGGCAAACGCGGTGACCGCGAAGAACCAAATGAACCATCCCAGCGGCGAAATGGCGGTCGCAATCAGACCGTGCGTCTCGGCCCACATCATAAGGTCGCCCGCGGAAGTGAAAGCCACGCCCAGCGCCATCATGCCCCAGCAGCGCGCCACCAAACCTTGCCCCATGTTCACCACGGATCTTCGGATGGAGACCGCCTGCATCAAAAGAAGCGCGAGCAGCGGATCGCTGAACCACAAGATTGTTTGGGTGACACTGAGTCGCGCACGATCACCGAACAACACCCCGCCGATATCCACCAACTGGCGCGCGGTAAAGATGAGAATCGCGGCGATAAAGCTCTTGTCCAACACCGTCAGCCCGCCCAGCACCCCCAGCCGGCGCTGCAGAACAACCACACGCATGAGGCCGGCAGCCAGCAGAGCCATCGCCACCGGTCCGCTCATTATAATTCCGATGCTGTGCAAGAGCTGTGGCCGCCCCGGTTGCAGTACCTTCACCATGACCAGAAGATTCCCGGAGATCGGTGCGGTCAAGGCCTGTGTAAACGCGGCGCCGGACAGCCGGCAACATGCGCTCAGCAAAATCAGCGTCCAGGTGGTGCGCATCGGCTCGGCGGGTTCGAACAGCCCCCTCGCGCGATACGCAAAGTAAACTTCGGTCGCCGTCACCAGGATGAAAAAAAAAGAACCCGGGATGTTGAATACGGTCACCAGGGGGCCATAACTGCCGGTCAGAACAAAATACCCGTACGCAGCCAGACCCACGACGAGCAGAGCGCTCAACGCCGTCCAGAGCCACCGCACACTCTTGGGTGCGGCAGGCGTCACCTGAGATTTGAGTAGAGTTTGCGAGTCAAAGCCATGGCCGCACGTGTGCCCAGAAACGCGACGAACAGGCGATCCGCGGCTAACAGCATGGTTCCCCCGTCACTCGACGCACTGCAGGCCGCCTGAACGCGCTGCAGCGCGCGTTGCCCGAAGAACCTTTGCAACTCCGCTTCCGCTCGCTCGCCGGCCAGAGCCAATTGCTCATCGGGCTCATCACCTTGGCCTCGCATCCACCACCGCGTCCAAACTCCCAGAACGCGCTCCAGTTCGGCGACTGGTGTTAACGGCGTATCGGGCTCGTCAGGAAGGGGTGCCGGCTCGGCACTTGCCCGCCGCAACCGCGCCCGCAGCCGGTGCAGCCACCTCATTCTGCCCCCTCCCTCAGCGGTGGTATCTGTTTGATCTTCTGGATTGCCCGGCTGAGTAAAGCACCCACCGTTCCCACACTGATCTGCATCTCGCTGGCGATTTCGGTATAGGCGAGTCCTTGTGCGCGGAGGGTGATGCACTGCTGCTCTCTCGGCGCAAGCATCCGAGCCGCCTTCATGGCCCAGGTGAGCGCACGCCTCTCCGGCTTGTTCTCTGGCGTTTGAGTTTCTTTGTCCTCGGCTTCTTCCAGCCCCACCGAGTCCTCCGACTTCAACGACTTCTTCCAGTCGTGAATCAGGTTGCGCATCACGTTGCGCAGCCAGTCGCGTTCGTTGGCAATCACATCACCATGCATTCGCGTCAGATAGTACCGGAGGAACGTCTCCTGAAGCACGTCCTGGGCTAGGGCTTTGTTCCGCGTCATGACGAGCGCTATTCGTGACAACTCCTTGGCGTGGGACTTGTAGGCTTCAAGCGCCGCAAGGCGTATAGCTTCGACTTGCTCGGGATTCGGCTTCTCCCCCATTCTCACTCTGGCAATGATAGAGCCCCGCCACTCAGAAGAAAAGACTTATGGCTTGCTACCCATCAGCAGTCTACCTCGGATAACCAAAGACAGCTAGTTAATCCTTTTGAAATGAATGATAATCAAGGATGTATGTCACTAAGTTGTTGATAACACAACTAAAAAAGTGTAAAGATGACTTGGTTTGAAAACTCAAAGCAGCGTGGCTACATCCTGATCGCTTTGTCGCTCGGACTTGTATTCATCATGGGTATGGCGGGCCTGGCGATTGACATCGGGCGCATGTACATCACCAAGAGCGAGGCCCAATCTTTTGCTGACACGGCGGCTTTCTCGGCCGCGCTCGAACTCGACGGCACTGCGGCGGGCGTTACTCGGGCTCAGACAGCCGTGAGCAACGATCCGAAAAAATGGGAGTTTCAGAACGACACGTTTACGGGCGTGCAGACCTCCTTTTCTACCGCATCCACGGGCCCATGGGACCCGGCTCCGCCCAACCCGCCCGCCGGCTACTACTTTGCTCGAGTCCAGACCACGGTCAACCTCCCCATGTACCTGATGGGCCCGCTGGCTGGGCGGACCGCTACCATTGCCGCCTCGGCGATCGCCGGCCGCGCCGCCACCACAGGCGTTGCGGGCGGAGAGTTTCCCTTCTCTCCCTACACCCGCGCGGCGTCCCCGGACAACGCGTCCGACCCCTTCGGCTATCAGGTCGGAAACATATACACGCTGCGCTGGGGCGCCCCGGGCAACAATACTACTTGCGGAACGGACGCCACGAAGCCCAACCTCTCTAGCAATGGCAAGATCCGTGGCTACTGCTGCGTTTCCGAGAGCGCCGCCAGCCTGCGGCAAGCTATTGTCGGCGGCGATACGGATCCGGTCAGCGTGGGGTCCCCGGTGCCGATGGACAACGGAGCAAAAAACACCGAGATGTCGGCGATCGCAATGCGCGTTGAGGAGGATACCGACACCACCTCTACCACCTATGCGCAATATCTTGCGAACGGCACCGGCAATGGAGAGCGTGTAGTGGTGGTCGCCGTGAACAATGGCGCACCGAATTATACAAACGTTGGCTTTGCCGGATTCTTCCTGCTGAACGACAGCGCCTACACCGGGCTCAAGGGCAACGACTCGGCCTGCGGCGAATACATCGGAACATATGTTCAAGGCGCAGCCGGCCAGGGCGCCTCCGGCCTGGCGCCCGGCGGGTCTGGCGCCTACCACATCAAGTTGTACCAGTGAGCCTCAACCCATGCGATTAGCGTGCCGCCGCAGAAGAGTACGAGGAAGCGTCCTGGTCGAATTTACTTTGAGTGCGACCTTTCTCGTCGCGTTGTTTTTAGGCGTCTGGCAATTTGGATACGGGTTTTACATTTACAGCGAACTGGAACAAGCCGTCCGTGACGGCGCGCGTTATGCCTCCTTGCACACTTATAACTCGGCAAATGCCACGCCCACGTCCGACTTGCTGACCGCCGTGCAGAACGTCGTTGTCTATGGCGACCCGGCGCCGGCAAACGGAGCCACACCTATTGTACCCGGGCTGACCACAGCCAACGTCTCGCTGACGGTGACGTTCACGTCCGTTCCGACCGCCATGAATGTGGCGATTACCGGCTACAAATTGCCGACCTATTTCGGCAACCAGACACTCAACGGCAAGCCCACGACTACCTTTCCTTTCGTGGGTGTTTTTGGACCCCCGTAGTAAGGACACATCATGCACCTGACGCCATCTCGCAGGCGCCGGCGTGGAAATGCCATGGTCGAGGCCACGCTGACCCTGAGCTTGTTTCTCACCGTCCTGTTCTCGCTTTACGATTTTGGATGGGTTCTGTTCTATCACCAAACCCTGGTCCACCAGGCGCGAACTGGCGCTCGTTACGCCGCCGTCAACCCTACCGATCTAACCGGCGCCAAAAACCTGATCCTGTACAACCAGGCATCTGCTGGTACTTCCGGAATCTTCGGACTGCAGCCGTCCAACGTTTCGGTCACCCGGAACGGCACTGCCGGCGCCATTGACGACCGCGTCACGGTAACCATCTCCGGCTACCAATACACCCTCATCACCCTAGGCTGGGCCGGCGCTTATAACGGCAAAACCATCACCGTCAGCATCCCCGTCGAAAACTGAGCCGCCGCCCGCACACACTACTGAAAAGCATCGGAAGAGCGTTGGAGTTATCTATCCCGATGTTCAGGTTACTGTCGCGTTATCTACCATTATTAACCTGAATGTTAACCAAAGAGAGCAAAAGAAAGAGAGCAGTTAAATCGTTTTAGCCATAACGTGAAATTAGATTCGCTAACGAACGATATGCTGAACGGCACTGCAAAACCACCAAGAGCCGGCCGCCGCGGCGGCTCCACCATCGAACTGGCGCTGTTGTCGCCTTGGATTCTTTTTCTGTTTATCGGGGCGCTCGATTTCGGTTTTTACAATTACGCCCTCATCTCCGTGCAGAGCGCGGCCCGGGTCGCGGTGTTGCATACTTCCACGAATGCCAGCATGGCCGCCGATTCCATGGGCGCCTGCACTTATGTGCTGGGCGAACTGAAAAGCCTTCCCAATGTAGGCAGCTCGATGTCCTCATGCTCCGGTCCCGTCACGGTCACCGCCACGCCGGTCACCGGTCCCGATGGATCCAATGCGTCACAAGTCACGGTCACTTACACAACCATGCTCATGATTCCGATCCCCGGGCTGCTGAACAACCAGTTCACTTTCCAGGCTTCCAAGACCATGAGATTAAGGAGCTAGCAATATGCGTCGCCGGCGGAGCCAGCGCGGAAGCTCGATGATAGAGTTCACTCTTGCAGGAATCGCGTCGATGTTCCTCGTGATCTCGACGGTCGAAATCAGCCGTGGCATGTGGAACTACCACACCTTGGCCTACGCCGTCCGGGAAGGGGCGCGTTATGCCTCGTTTCACGGAAAAGGCTGCACTAATCCCGGCAACAGTTGCAGTGTAACGGTGGGAAATGTTGCGAACCAGATCGCCAGTGCTGCCATCGGCGTGGATGTCAGCCAGCTCAACGTCACTTTGACCACCCCAAGCGGTGCTAACACGCCCTGCAATCCCCTGAACACTTGTTTCTCTAACGCCACGGTGTGGCCGCCGGCCACCAACAACGATAATGCGGAGGGCGCGTCCATCACCATTTCCGCGCAATACAACTTTCAATCGGCGCTGGCCGTTCTCTGGCCTGGCGCCAGCTCGCCGAGGTTTGGGGCGGTCTCGTTCCCGGCATCTTCCACGCAGATCATCATGTATTGAGGGATGAAATCATGCCGAGTCTGACATGCACGAAGAGAAGCGGACAAGCCATCGTGCTCTTCACGTTGTCCATCCCGGTGATGTTCATGCTCATTGGCTTCGCGGTAGACACGGGGTGGGCGTATTACAGGCAGCAAGCTGCGCACACCGCGGCGGAGGCAGCCGCTCTCGCGGCGGTCGAAGCCGCCGGCGGCACATATACCTGCGCGTCCGGCAGCCCCACGGTTGTCTGCCAGGGCGCCACCGCATGCCCCAGTTCGATTTCAGGCCCCACCAGCAACTTCACTATCGCCTGCCTGTATGCCCGATCCAACGGCTTCACAAGCGGCGGAAATCAAAATGTGATGGTCGCCGCCAATGCGACCTCCGCACCACCGACCGTCAGCGGGGTCAACACGTCGTACTGGGTCACCGTGACCGTCGCGGAAACCGTACCGCAAACATTTTCCGCTGTGTTGGGCAAGCCGATCACCACCGTCAGCGCACGCGCCACGGCTGGGGCGTTTCCCAACGGCGGCGGAGGGTGCATCTACGTGATGGCGCCGAACGGCAGCGGCGTCAACATGAGCGGCTTCGCATCCATCCAGTCGGGCTGCGGTATTTACGTCAACTCCAACAGCAGCGCCGCGGTCCTGCTGAGTGGTTCCCCGGTCATCACAGCCACTAACGGTTCATCGATCGACATCGTGGGCAATGTGACGAAAAGCGGCTCGCCCATCATCTCACCGGCTCCGACTATCGGCGCGCCAGCCGAAGCGGATCCGCTGGCGAGCATGAACTCGCCCGCCGGCTGGTCGTCGTATCCCAATTGCATTGTGAGCGGGCCTCTGGTGAGTTCCAGCGCAACAAGCACAACCATTAGTCCTCCGGCCACAGGCGGGAACTGCATCGTAAACAGCGGGATCACGATGAGCGGTTCGGCTTCTGTCAGTTTTGCCGCGGGCTTTTACGTTCTCAAGGGCGGCATCAATACCAGCGGCACCTCGAGCGTGAGCGGAAGCGGCGTGACGTTCTACACTCCCACCGCCGGCATCACGATGAGCGGCACAGGCGGCATCAACATCACGGCGCCGGCGTCGGGTCCCTGGGAAGGAATCGCCATGTTTCAGGACCGCAGCAACAGCTCATCCGATACCCTATCCGGCGGCACCACTCAACAGATCAACGGCGTGGTCTATATGCCGAAAGGCTCGCTGACCTACTCGGGCGGCAGCGGTACCAGCGGGACCACCACGACTCTCGTTGTCAATACCGTCACATTCTCCGGCTCTTCCTACATTAAGGACGCCGCCACCACGCAATACGGCGGCGGTGGCTCCGGCATCGCGCTGCTGGAGTAGGGGCCGCGTACATGCGGGCCGCCCTCACGGCGCCACCCATGGCACGTTCAGATTGAAGAACACGCTGTCAAAATACTGAGCAAACCGCTCGCGATCGCGAACCGGAGCCATCGCGATCTTCGGGTGCGCGGCGAATTCCTTCGCCTCCAGAAGTACCTCCCCCGATGGCCCGAACATATTCCCAGATCCCGTGATGCGCGCCCGTCCGTCTGACAGTGCGAACGTGAATGGCGGATCTGAGGCTTCTTTGCCCTCCACCCTCAGCTCCCACTGATTCTCCGCGCGACGGCTTCCCCGAAGCGCCCTTACAAACACGAAGTCTCTTCGCATGCCGCTCGTCCCCAGATCTGTCAGCAGCAGCCCGCGCGCCATGCCGTCGATGTCCCACAGCCAGATCTGCGTCAGCCGCCGCACTTTGTCCGGCTCGGGCACAACCGCGCCCCATGCGCCAACGAAGCGTACCGGCGGTGCGGACTGGATTTCACATGGCGGCAGCTCGGTCTTCTTCAGAGTCAACAGATCAATCTTACTGTTCCGATTGATCTTCGCTTCGCACGTCTCTGCGCTCAACGGACGCAGTTCAACACGCGTGCGGTCTGTGCCCGCCAGGCGTTCGCCGGTCAGCGTCTGGTTCGCACCCCGCGTCAGATGCGTCACCGGCCCATCGTCGAGCATCCAGTTGTCTTCGATGCCCTGCTGAGATGAGAACAGCAGATAGAGTTGTCCTTCATCATTGACAATGGCTCGCGAAAACGGGTACGCGCTCCCCTTTCGCGATGTGACGATCAGGTACCCCGAACAGGCGCCGTCGCGGCCCTTGAGCGCCCCGAAGCGCTTTGCCAGATTGCCCTGGCAAAGAAGCGTTTCTTCCGAGTAGAGCCTGCGCGCCTGATCGAATGTCCGCGTCAACGCTTGTGCCTCGAAGGTGGAGCGGGTCATCATCCAGGCGAACCAAGCAAAACAGGGAACGCCAACCGCCAGAAGTGCGGCGCCGGCAATGCGAGCGGCCAAAGGCCTGCTGCGGACCGCAAAGATGCCGACGACCATTGCCGCCACCGTGACTGCGGGAATGGTAACCAGAAGATCGACCCGTATACTTGCGCGCGCCGCCCGCGCGGCCTTCTCCATCACCAGGCACAGCGCGGAGAGCGCGGCGAGCCCTGCAGCCACCACCGCCACGCCGCGGTTAGCACGCCACAGAAGCAGCGCCACTAACAACGGCAGCGCCGTCATCACGCTAAACAGAAGTGCCGGATCCAGATCATGGTGCACAGTCTCATGTTTTCCCTTCGGTGATTGTGCGTCAAGTGAGGCACAGCCATTTCTGGCTGCCGCCGGGCGTTTGGCCGGCGTGTTTCTGGTCATTTTTTTTTTTAGGAGTTTGGGTATCCGGACGGAGTCAATCCCGTCAGCAGCCGTGCTCTTGTTGGTGGCGCTTTAGCGCTGCCAGCGCCTGCTCCTGCTCGCTGATAGCACGGTTGAGCGTGTTCTCCAGTTCGGAGGGGTCGGAAGTTGCGCATTGACGAAGCGTTCCGGCCCGGTCTTCGCCGTTGCCGGACAGTTGTGACAGCGCGCGCAGAACCTCGTCCAGGAGTTTCCGTTTCTGTTCGCAGTTCCCACCGTTTAACATGTCTCGTCTCCACTCCTTGGCAACCGAACCCCAAGTACCAAAGGATTGGGGCCCTGGCACATGGTTCGCATCCTCCATTACGATCCAACGGGCCCCAATCCCGGAATGACACGGACTTCTGCAGATATTATTGGGCAATTGAGGGTTCCGCACAGCAGTATCTTTAGGACACTGGACCTCTTCCCTGGGAAAGCCCCATTGTTTCCAATCCGTCCGGCGATAAATGATAGATATGGACGAGGCGCCCTTCTCCGTGCGGATACAGCAGATGAATCTTTTGGAGCGCTTTTTGGCGCTTTCCGAGGCCAACCGGTTCTGGTTCTACGCGATTGCAGCCGCGTGCGTGGCCGTCATTGGCTGGTTGGACTGGTTAGTGCTCAACGTGTCCCTCGGCTTTCTCTATATCGTGCCCATGCTGTTGGCGTCGGCAACCCTCAGAGCCCCGCAAATGCTGCTCTTCGCAACGGTCTGCGGCGTGTTGCGGGAACTGTTTAGTCCCCTGCATCACCAACCCGGCGCCTTCGGACGCATCCTGATCGGGGTGACCGGTTTCGCATTGGCGGGATTCTTCGTATCGGAACTCAACCGTACGCGCAAGCTCGCCACCAGGCATCTTGAAGAACGCGAAGAGCAGATGCTTCTGCGGCGACAAGCTGAAGAACAACTGCGCGCCGTCATTGACACTAGCCCGCTCGCCATTCTCACGCTAGACAGCGGAGGCCGGATTTTGCTCGCCAACGAGTCGGCCCAGCAGGTTTTGGGCTTTCAGGAACCCCTCGAGGGCAAGGAAATCTATCCATATTTGCCCATCCTGACGCGTTTCCTGACGATGCAGCACCCTTCCAGCCACTTACGGACTGCTGTTGAAAGCCGGGGCCAACGCGCCGATGGTGAGGTATTCCTGGCGAACATCTGGTTATCCACCTACGTGACCGGTCCCGGGCCCGAGTTAGCCGCATGCATCTGGGACGCTTCCGAGAATCTGCGGGATCGCGAAGGCACGGGTCTGAATTCCATGATGGCTACGTCGCGAGTTTTGATCGGGGCTGTGTCGCATGAAATCCGCAACCTGGCCACAGCAGCGCTGTCGGCACACCATGGGCTTGCCTCCGTTCCGGGAATTGATCGGGTAGAACACTTCCGCGCGCTCGGGACTATCATTACCGGCTTGGAAAGGATTGCGGAGTCGGGTCTGAAGCTTTCCGCGCATGACCGCAAGGCCGTGGCCAACCTCGGCATGGTGCTGGACGAAACCCGAGTGGTCATCGAGCCCGCATTTCACGACGCCGGCATCAGCATCGATTGGCACTTTGCAGAGGGACTGCCTTTGGTGCAGGTGGATCACCACAGTCTGTTACAGGTGTTTCTGAATCTGGCACGCAATAGCGAGCAGGCGCTGCAATATTCCGAGCTCAAGACTCTTACCGTGACTGCTGGCCTGGAAAACGATCTCGTCATGGTGAGATTTCGTGATACCGGCCCCGGCATCTCTAATCCCGACGATCTGTTCAAACCCTTTCAGCCCGGCGCACACTCGGCCGGCTTAGGGCTGTACATCTCGCGCGCCGTAGTCCGGTCTTATGGAGGTGACCTGTTTTTTGAGCCGCAGTCCGCGGGCTCGTGTTTCGCACTGCAGCTTTGGCCCGCGGAGGAGGACCAGCAAGGAAACTGAAATGGCGAGAATCCGCGCACTGCTGGTGGACGATCATGCACTGTTCCGGGAAAGCGTGGCCCGGGTGCTGGCTGCCGAAGCGGACCTCGAAGTTTCCCACTGCGCCACAATCCGGGAAGCAATGAGCCTTCTACAACGCCAGCCGTTCGATCTGGTGCTGCTGGATCACGATCTTGGCAACGAACGTGCTTTTCAGTTTCTGCCGGCGGCCAGAGAGATCGGTTTTGCAGGCCGGGTCTTGATCGTAACGGCATTCATCAGTGACACAGAGGCCCGCCGGCTGATTCGTCAGGGCGTCGCCGGCATTTTTTCAAAAGAGCGGCCTCTCAGCGCGCTGGCCGACACCATCCGCAGGATTCAGTCAGGTCAGATAGATCTCGACGCGCGCTATGAAACCCTGGCAGGAGACGGAAGCGCCACCAGCCTGCCGGGCTCCGGCCCGAAATTCAACGAGCGGCAGCGGAAAGTACTGCGTTTTGTGTTGGAGGGCCTGTCCAACAAAGAAATCGCCTGGCGGCTGCAGATTTCGGAGAGCTACGTCAAGGCCATCCTGCAGAGCCTTTTCTCAAAAACCGGCGTCCGAACGCGAGGCCAACTCGTGCGGGTGGCGCTCGAGCAGTACGAGGATCAGTTGTAAGGCATCGCACATCGAGCAACCACGCCAGTTGCTCCGGACCGGGCCATCCACTAACGTGGATGGATACGTAAGCTCATCCAGGAGGGTGTTTACTGATGAAGAGATTCGCTATGTTCGCCGTGGCGGCATCGTTGCTTTCGGTAACCGCGTTCGCCGAAACGTGGAACGGCACGCTGGTCGACGTGATGTGCAAAGACAAAGATATCGCCGGCCATACCAAGAAATGCGCACTGGGCTGTGCCAAGAGCGGCTTCGGTTTGGTCACCAGCGACGGCAAGTTCGTGAAGTTCGATGAAGCCGGCAACGCCAAGGCGCTGGCTGCGCTGAAAGCCACCGAAAAGGAAAAGGATCTGAAGGCAAAGGTCGAGGGCACTCTCGACGGCGATACCGTTCAGGTCAGTTCAATATCGATTGAGTAGGAACTGGAAGGAGGTGGGAGGTGAGTCTCTCAACCCGCGGGCGCGGGTTGGCAACCGCCTCTTACCAGTTGCCTGCGCCGGAGCGCGGCAGGGCGGACTGTGAATCGTCCTGCATGTTGCCGATTGTCTGCTGGCAGTCCACGCAGTATTTGGCCCACGGCAGGGCAGTCAGCCGTTTTGCCGGAATCGGCTCTTCACAAGACAGGCAGACTCCATAGTCTCCCGCTTCGATGCGGTCCAGAGCTTCCTCGATCAGCCGCAACTGCACGTAGTCCAGGCTGTTCAGCCGCAGCGAAATGAACTCGTCGTGCGAGATCTGAGCCTGATCTTCTTCGGCCACGCGCCCCATCTTGGCCAGCGTGTCGAACTTGATTCCTAAACCAGCCATCACATTCTGTCGCTTTTCCAGCAAAACCTTCCGGTATGCCGATGTTTTGACAGCTCCCTCCGGGGATTTTGTTTTCTTCATACAACTCCTTCTGCCATTGAGGCGGAGGCATCATCCTGCCAGACAATGGTTAAGAAAAGGTAGCAGAAATCTCAGGGAAATAACAATACTTTTCTTAGGATATTTCCGAAGTTTTTTGGCCTAGGGACTTCCAAAGACACGCGTTAAGTCCTGTAACATCTGCTGTTCGGCAGGCGTGTAGCGGCTGCGAAACGCCTCGCTGCTCATGCGCACCCTGCGTTGCGCCTCCGGCAGCGACCGCAACTCTTCGAATTCACGCTTTACAGTCGGCCGTCTATCCTCAGGAAGCGAGTTGAACTGGCGGAACAACTCGCGGGCGTGGTTCTGCTGCTCGGGCGGCAACTGGCTGAACGCCCGGTATCGTTCCCGCAGTTGCTGCCGCTCCGCAGGAGGAAGATTGCGGAACTGCTGCAGTTTCTGCTGTAGTTCGCGGCGGCGCTCAGGTGGCAGCTTGGCGAGCGCGCGCTGCCGCTCTTCCGGCGTCATGCGCTGCCACCGCTCGAGTGGGGTGTCAGTGGCCTTGGCTCTTTCTTGAGCAGCGGCGCGCCGGGCCGCGCGCACCGCCGCTCGCTCCTCCGCCGTTTCGGGCCGCTGCGCTGACAGAACTCCGCCCAGCAGCAGCCCGCACAGACCGGCGATGAGAACAGATCGGCGCATACCCATCACATCGACTTCGAAGTACTCTCCTCCGGCGCAGGCGTCACCGCCAACTCGCGCAGCATCTGCATATCATCCAGCGTGCGCTCCACCTGTTCTGCCGAGGTGTTCTCGACGCGCACCTGGGAATCGGCCGGATTCAGCGAGGCCCTTGGGGTGTGCAGCACCACGCCCGCCACAATCAGCAGGCAAGCTGCAGCCAGCGGAACGACCGGTCGCCAAAAAGGCCGCAGTGGCCGGAACAACCGGTCTATCCAGGACGCCGGCTGCGCGTCGATCTTGCGATATAGCCGGCGATCGAAGTCCGCACTCACCGGTTCCGGCTCCCACTGGCTGAGCGCATTCCATACCCGCTGCTGCGCATGGACGATGCGGGCGCATTCCGGGCAGGTTTCCAAATGGCGCGCCATCAGTGCAGCATGTTCGCTATCGAGCCGGCCCGCCGAATATTCCAGCAACCAGTCCGTGTTTTCCTGACTCTTGATCGGGCAGTTCATGACATCCTCTAAGCCATGTGCGCCAGCCGCACGCGCAATGTTTCATACGCCCGGAACAACAGCGATTTTACCGCCGATTCCGAGCAGCTCAACACCTTGGCAATCTGTGAATATTCCATCTCTTCGTACTTGTGCATCAGCACGGCGGCCCGCTGCTTATCGGGCAGCGCAGCCACCGCGCAGCGCACTTCCTCGACCTTCACTTCGTAAACCATTTGCTGCTCCACGGTCGCTGCGCGATCCGCCACTTCGCGCGCAGGCCCGTCTTCCGTGGACTGGTCCAGCCGCTCCTGCGCCCGCTCGTTCTTTTCATCGCGCAGCCAGTTCAGAGCCAGATGGGTGGCGATACGAAAAAGCCACGTGGTGAACTTTGCGGCCGGCTCGTAGGTTTCTCTCGACTTGTAGACGCGCAAGAACACCTCCTGAGCCAGTTCCTCGGAAACGCCCTGGTCCTGCACCATGCGGTACAGGAAATGGGAGACGGACGCCCGGTACTTGTCGAGCAGCAAGCCGAAGCTTGCCTCATCCCCATCCTTGACTCGAAGCATCAACTCGGCATCGTAGTCAAGAGCCGCCGAGGCTCCCATAATGTTGTTAACCCTAATTGGCACAAAAGGTTTCGCTACCGGACGGCTTGTCTGGCGGGAAGCATGATACAGGATGGCACAGGTGGGCTTGCTTCAGCAGGGCGCAAAAGCAAGCCCACTGATCTCAATTCTTTACGAAGGCTTTTCAGTTCGGATAGCAGATCTGTCCCCGGTACCTCAGTACCAGAGTGAGCTGCTTGAAGTCCGCCGACCCGAAGCAGTCGAGCTGACCGCTGGCGCCTTGGAACTTCCCCGTGCCGCCGCTGAAGATCGGTTTGTAATTTCCCCACAGGACAGCCACAACGTTCGGGTCGCTCGTCGCTGTTGGTTTAAGGACTGCCTGACGGAACAGGATGGTGTCTCCCGAGGAAGTGACCCAGTAGTGTTGCACGTTGAAAGAGCCATCCGGGTTCTGGCCCAGGATTCTTGCCGCAACGCTACCTTGTAGGTCGCCAAAGACCGGGCCAAGGTTGGTGGTGCCTTCAATGGCATCGATGTTCGTCATCAGCACGCCACTGATCGCCTGACAATTAGGCCCCCCCGGAAAAGCCTCCTTCTCGTACCCCTGTGCCAAGAGGCAAGCGGCACTGGCTAGAAGGATGGTGCATATCTTACGCATAATCTGTCTCCTTTCGTGGCAGATGCCTCTCAGCAGCTGCCTTCAACTCAATAGGCGGGAACGGAGGCAGAAAACCGGAAAAACCACGGGCGAGTGACCGCGTCTCTGCGGCGCTTGCCAATGATCACGGCACGGGGATGCGGTAGATGTTGCGCTGTACAGTCTCCCGAGTGAAGGCATACAGGGAAGGACCAGGACCGAAAGCTGAACCTCTATGCTCTATGACCTGGACTCCAGCGATACCGGCCAAGTCAGCCTGTGCCCTGAACCCGGAAGCGGGAATAGGGGGGAAAACCTGGCCGTGGTGCAAGGGAATTGCGAATGTTTTCTCTGCTCCAGGCATCATGTCGGATCCCCAGAGATAGAAGAACCTGCCATCAACGGACCATTCCGCGCGGCACCAACTGTAGCAGATGGACACTGGAGATCCACCTTGCACCGGATAGGCCTTCAGGCCAAAGGACGTTTGCTCGTCAGAGAGAGCAGTCAGGGCCAATACCCACTGGGTGTCGGGTGAAACACCTAAAAATTCGATGATCGGGTCCGTGATTACCTTGCGCCGCTCAGATCCGTCCAGCTTCATGCGATACAGGAAATTCAGTGCGCCCTCTGCTCCCCGGAAGAACAGGTCGCCGGTTGGGCCGAAGACCGGGAAGTTCGCATCGGAAGCGGACGGGATCTGTCGCGGAGGAAAGCGGCGGTCCAGTGAAGCCAACCAGAGCCGGGGCTTGTTCTCATCGTTGAGCGCTCCAAACACCACCCGTTTCCCATCTGTGGAGACATCGTACCTGGTGATGCGAAAGCCGGGAAGCACCGGTTCGTTGTGCCCCCAAACCAAATCCGCTACCCACAGTTCGGACGAGGGTTCCACAATATAAAACAGCTTTTTGCCATCGGGGGAAAAGCAATTGGAACCGTTGAGCCAAGCATATCCCTCCGAAGAGATCTGGCGCTCGCCCTGCGGGTTGTGTACCCAAACCGTACTCTCCTCCATGCCGACCGAGGTAGCAAAGGACCGGCCGTCGGGCGACATTGCAATCCCCTCTTGCGACGTTGGGCCAAAAGTGATCTGCTCGGCCGGGCCGTCCGGAAAGCGCTGGCGCCAGATGTGCGAAACCACGGCACCGCCCTTGGTCCTGTCCCATCTGCCCCCGCCACTTGAACTGAAATACATCCAGCGACCGTCAGTCGACCAGGCGGCCGAAGTGCACATGGTGCCCGGCGGTCCCACCGGCCTTCCCGGTGAGCTAGCATCAAACGGAACAAGGCGGCACGGCAGCCAGGCACCGTCGTTCATCTCGACGAGCAAGACCCACTTGCGATCGGGCGAGAGGTAGGAAAAGTGGGCCATGCCTCTCTCTCGTGGCGGCACATAAATGTCGCGCTCCGCGGCGCGGCTGTCGGTGGCAGTGACAATGGCCATATGAACACCCGTCTTGATTTCGGAAAACAACACGTGATTACGATCAATCCAGGTGAGCGCGGAAGCGTTGGGCAGCATCAATCGGGGCTCGCCTCCCAGTACCGGCACCACCCAGGTGTCCCACGGTTCGACTACCGAGTAGGCAACGCGCGACCCGTCAGGCGAAAATGTGGGGGCCATTTTCAGCCTGCCGTCGTGAGTGAGTTGGACGGGCTCGCCGTGCGGCAGCATCTTGAGATAGAGCTGCCCGGAAGTGTAAAAAGCATCCGGTCCGCGAAGGAAGGCCAGCATGCGTCCGTCCGGCGACAGTGCTGGGGAGACCGCCGAGTCTGCAAAATTGGTGAGCGGCACCCATTCAGAAGCAGCCGGCGCGTGAAGACTGCCGGTACGGTAATAGAGCACGCCCGCTGCCGCGACAATCACGCAGACGCAGATCCCGACGGTCATCCAACGGTGGAAGCGACGCCGTGTGGGCTGCACGGGCGTCGTCAGCTTGCCGGAATCCGATTCTTCTTTCAATTCCTCGAGCGCCACTTTGACATCGGCCATGTGCTGGAACCGGTGCGCTGGATCCTTGCGCAAGCAGCGCATCACCACCCGCTCCAGCTCGCGGGGAATTCGCGGGTCCATCAGCCGCTGGGGTTCCTGTTCCAGGATCGCGGCTAGCGTCGAGATCCGGTTCGCACCCTGAAAAGGACGCCGCCCCGCCAGCATTTCGTAAAGCACCACACCGAACGAGAAGATGTCGGAACGGGCATCCGCCGGCATTCCCTGGGCCTGCTCTGGCGACATGTAGGCGGTGGTTCCCAGGATCGCCCCTCGTTCCGTGATCGCCGTCGGCGTTGGGGCGTTGGACTCCACAGCCCGGGGCATTTCTGTGAGCTTCGCCAGCCCGAAATCGAGCACCTTCACGGTTCCGTCGTCGCTCACCATGATGTTGCCCGGCTTGAGGTCGCGGTGAATGATTCCAGCGGCGTGCGCGCAGGCGACCGCGTCGGCGATTTCAATCGAGTATTTGAATGCCTTTTTCAGATCCAGACCGTTGCGCGGGAT
>Ga0335077_10000152_pt1 | contig 69671 bp, 62 predicted proteins | sample Lox_Sample_31_FD_207151 | JGI IMG/M metagenome (GOLD analysis project Ga0335077, IMG submission 207151) | Soil microbial communities from Loxahatchee National Wildlife Refuge, Florida, United States - Lox_Sample_3.1 | ecosystem: Environmental > Terrestrial > Soil > Wetlands | place: USA... | reverse complement strand
ACCCCAGGTTCGACGCCGACGTGAGCGAGAGGGCGAGGACCACGAGCACCGCGGCGACGACGGGCCTCAGGGCTGCGGTGGACCGCCTCACCGCGAGAAATACCGGGCCGCCCACCATAACCCTGCGCCCCCGGGGGGGACCGGTCCTCTGAAACGGGTATAAACACGCCCATACGTCAGGAGCCTAGGTTGCCGTGAATCCGTACCTCGGCTACGAGATCGCCGCCGGGGTGGTGCTGGCCTACATCGTGGCCGTGGTGCTGCTCTATCGGGGGAAGTACATCGGGCCGGACCGCGCGCTCTCCCTCCTCGGGCCGGCGTTGATGATCAAGACCCGCAAGGGTCGGGACGCCCTCGACCGGTGGGGTCGGTTCAAGCGGTTCTGGACCGCGGTCGGCGACCTCGGGATCGTCCTCGCGATCGTCTCGATGGGCGCCATCGTCGTCCTGCTGCTGTTCGATGCCTACGCGGCGCTCCACGTGGCCCCGAGCGCGGCGCCCTCCGTCCAGGAGGCGGTCGGGTTGCCCGGGATCAATCCGTTCATCCCGATCGGCTACGGGATCGTCGCCCTCGTGGTCGGGGTCGTCCTCCACGAGCTCAGCCACGGCGTCGTCGCCCGCTCCCAGGGGATCGGGGTGAAGAGCCTCGGCATCCTCTGGTGCGTGGTCCCGGTCGGGGCGTTCGTCGAGCAGGACGACGCCGACATGATGGCCGCCTCCCGCAGGAAACGGGACCGGGTCGCCGCCGCCGGGATCCTGGCGAACTTCGCGATTGCCGTCGTGTTCTTCGTCGCGCTCTCCGTCCTGGTCTCGACCTCCGTGGCGCCGAACGCCAACGGGGTCGGGATCACCTCGGTCTCCGCGGGCTCCCCGGCCGCGGAGCTCGGCCTCTCGCCGGGCGACATCCTCCTCGAGGTCAACGGGACCGCCATGACGTCGGTCGACGCGTTCGAGTCGACGCTCGCCAACACCACGCCCGGGGAGAACGTCTCCCTCGCCTACTACTCGGCCTCCTTAGGTCGGACGGTCGCCGTCCCCAACGTGACCTTGGCGACGAGCCCGACCGTCGCCGGGCGGGGGTTCCTCGGCGTCGCGCCCGCCTTCCTCACCCCGCCCGCGCTGAAGCAGACCCTCGTCTGGCCGCTCGGGAGCTCGGAGGGGCCTCTGACCGGCGCGGTCGACTGGCTGGTCCTCCCGCTCGCCGGCCTCGAGCCGCTCGCGGGCTCCTCGGTCCAGTTCTTCCACCTGACGGGGCCGCTCGCCGCCGTGAACCCGACCGCGTTCTGGATCTCCGTCAACATCCTGTACTGGGTCGCCTGGATGAGCCTCCTCCTCGGGCTCTCGAACGCGCTCCCCCTCGTCCCGCTGGACGGAGGCCTCCTCTTCCGGGACTTCGCCGCGTCGGTCGCCGCCCGGTTCCGGAAGACCTGGTCCGAGGCCCGGCTCGACCAGTTCGGTGGCCAGGCGGCGGTCGCCTCCTCGCTCGTGATCCTGGTGTTGCTCGTATGGCAGTTCGTCGTTCCGCGGCTCCTCTAGACAGTACATCCCTGTACGGGGAGTACCCGTTCCTGCCGGGGGCGGAAACGCTCCTCCAGGACCCGAGCTGGACGCTCCGTGGTCTCTTCGAGGACCGTCGGTACGACCCCGCGCGCGTGCTCGGACGGGCCCGGATCCTGGCCGCCGCCGACGACCCCCGGGCGGTGCGCGAGGTCGCCGAGTTCGCGGACGCGAGCCCGGAGGTCCGTTACCTCTCGTTCGTCTTTGCCCGGGTCGCCCTCGCCTGCGCGCCCTCCTTTGCCGCGCTGCGGCGGTGGGCGGTCGCCGAGTCCAAGCGAAGCTCCGCCCGGCTCGAGCGTCTCTCGGGGGCCGAGCAGGAGGAGGAGATCCTCGCGGTCTCCTCGAAGCTCCAGGTGGGGATGACCCCGGCCCCGGGCGGGATCGGGATCCCCCTGGTCGAGTACGTCCGCTTGGCCGCGCCGATCCGCGAGGCCGATTTCCGGCTGGTGCGCCAGGACGTGCGCCGCGGGGAGGTGGAGGTCCGCTCGGCCCGGGCCGCCCGGTTGCTGGAGGAGGCGATCCGTCGCCGCCTCGCGGAGCCGGTCCCCCTCAACGAGGACGTGGTCCGCTTCGTGCGGGAGCAGGAGGCCGAGCTGTTCGCCCGGCTCGCCGAGCGGATGCCGCTGCCGACCGCGCGCGCCGGGGTGCCGGGTGGCGCCCTGCTCGCCGACCGGTTCCCCCCGTGCATCCGCAAGATGCGACGGACCCTGCAGCAGGGCGAGAACCTCTCCCACGCTGGCCGGTTCGCGCTCGCGGCGTTCCTCCACCGGGCGGGGGCCGACGCGGAAACGATCGTGGACGCCTACCGCGGCGCGCCCGACTTCGACGAGTCGATCACCCGCTACCAGGTCGAGCACATCACGCAGCACGACGGGGGGGCGGGGTACACGCCTCCGGAGTGCGAGACGCTCCGCAGCCACGGACTCTGCGCCCGGGAGGGGGACCCCGCCGCGACCGAGCCGCGGGACCGACAACGGGACCCGCTCTGCTTCGAGGAGCGCCTCCACCATCCCTTACAGTACTACCAGATCCGCGGCGGGACGGTCGTCGAGCGGGGGGAGGGGGGCCGACGGTCGGGCGACGTCAGCGGCCCGGAGGCAGGGCCCGGTACACCCGCACGGCCCGGACGAGCGCGGTCCACTGGCCGGCGATGACGAAGTAGAGGAACGCGACGTCGATCACGGTGAACCCCACCCCGGCGACCACGAACCGGGACCACGGCTCGCTCGGGGCCCAGGGCCAGGGGAGCGACCAGTCGAACTCGAGGAACGTCGCGAGGGCCAGCACCACCAACCGGTCGGCCCGCGAAAGCAGGCCCGAATAGAGCCGGCCTTGTCCCACGGCCTGGGCCTGGGTGCCCATGTAGCTCGTCAGGAGCAGGCTGACCAGCGCCAGCAGTGCGAGCAGCGGGTTGGCGTATCCGGAGACCGCGATCCCAATCACGATGAAGACGTCGGCGTACCGGTCGAAGACGTGGTCCAGGAAGTCCCCGCGGACGGAGGTGCGGGCGGTCGACCGGGCGACCTCCCCGTCGAGCACGTCGAAAAGTCCGGAGAGGAAGATGAGGAGCGCGACCGGAAGGAAGAGGAGCGGGGTCGTCCAACGGACGAGGGCAGAGAGCCCGGCCGCGGCGGCCGCAAGTCCCAGGGCGAGCCCCGTCAATCGTGCCGGGGGCCAGGCGAGGAACGGCCGGGCGAGGCGGGCGACGTACGGCTGGACCTTCGCCCGGTACTCCTCGAGGACCATCGTCCTCCCTACGGTCCCGCGTCCAAAAGATAGTCGGTGACCGTCGGGTCGGCGAGCCACCGGACGTGACCGTAGCTCGAGGGGCCCCGCCGGCGGAGGCGGCGTCGGACCTCCGAGGCGACCTGCCTCGGCGAACGGCCGGTCGTGTCGACCTCCCAGACTCGACGGCCGGGCCCGATCGCTTCGCGGAGCACGAGGTCGATCGCCTCCGACCCCACGTTCGCCTCCCGCTCCCGGGCCCGGCCGCGTCGGGCTCGACGGAGCCTGCGGTCCAGCTCAAGTGGATGGCATCGGAGCACCACGACGTCCCGAACGGGAAGGAGGTGGGCGAGGTGCCCCACGTAGACGTCCTGGGGACGCTCTCGCTGGAGGCGGCGGAACCGTTGGCGGAGCCGGGCGAGGTCAACGACGACCGCCCGGCGGACCCCCGAACCGAGGCCGGCTCGCCGCGCGAACTCGCCGACCTCGACCACGGAGTACCACGGCCGAAGAAGGGCCGCAACGGACGATTTCCCGGTCCCGGGGGTTCCGGTCAGGGCCAACGGGCCTGGGCCAGCAGGGGCACCGGCCGACCTTCCCCCGGCGTGTTTGGAGGCGCCCAAGGCGGACCCGACCGAGGGGTAGGCGCAGAAAACGCCTCCCCCGCGGGGCTCCGGACCGACCGCACTCGAGAAATAACTCATGCGCGAGAAGCTTAAGTAGCGTAAGTCATCCGGGCGGCATGCGCAGCGCCACGTGGCGAACTTTCGGGATGGTCGGACTTGGGCTGGTCGCGGTGTTCTTGGTTCTCGGGATGTCCGGGATCACGGGGCTGGCTGCCCCGACGTCGGCCGGGCACTCCAGCGCGACCGCACACCAGGTACAAGCTGCCTCGGGGATCCACCCGGCCGCGGGCCCCACCCTGGGCACGTGGGTTAGCACCGCCGCGACGGGGCCCACCGACGTGTCGGTCCTCCCCGCGTGGGTGAACTTCACCATCGCCTACGGGGGCGTCAACAGTTCGCTGTTCTCCTACGACACGATCATCTCGTCGACCAACGTCACCGTGAGCCTCGTGATCAACGACCTGGTGACCGGCGCGAACTACCTGACCTACGCGGTACCCATCGTCGCCAACACGACGGGCTACTCCATCATGCTGGACCAGGCGTTCCTCAGCTGCTCGGCCGCCAACTGCACGGCGAGCATGCCGGACACGTACGGGTACAGCCTGTACTCGACCCTGGACGGAACCGGGGCCCAGGGGACGACCGCGAGCAACGCGACCACCAACTTCGCCGAGTCCCAGTTCGTGGACGCGCTGCCCACCTGGGTCAACGCGGTCGCGGCGACCGGCCCCGCGTCGTTCTCGACCCTCCCCGCCTGGGTCAACTTCACCCTGGCCTACGGGAACGTCGGGCCGTCGTACGAGGTCGGACCGGGCAACACCTCGGTGTGGTTCTCGACCCTGAACGAGGTCACGAAGACGGTCGCGAACTACTCGGTCCCGCTCTCGCTGGGCGTGACGAGCTACTCGCTCGAGCTCACGAGCTCCGGCCTGGTGGGATGCTCGCAGGCGAACTGCACGACGACCTTCGGCACGATGAACGACACCTACTCGTTCAACCTGTGGCCGAGCATCGACGGGACCAACTACCGGGGAACGTTCACCGTGAACGGGACCCTGTTCACCCCGATCTCGATCTCGTCGTTCATCCTGTTCGCGCCGAGCTTCTCGGTCAGCGCGCCGAGCCCCACCCAGACGGTGGGCAACATCACCATCACGACGAACTACACGGCGCAGTACCTGGTCACCGCGCAGGTCAACGTCTACACCCCCGCGACCCTGACGGGGGGTCTCCCGGTCCTCGTCTTCTCGGCGAGCGCCCTGAAGCCGGCGGGAACGACGGGGGCCGTCTCGAACAAGTGGTATGAAGGAACGCCGGGCAGCTACCTGGTCTCCTTCGTCGCCTACCTGTCCTACGAGACCGTCTACATCAACGGGACCGTGACCGTGAACTCGGCCGTCCAACCCGGCGGCGGGATCATCTACCAGAACACCACGATCTACAACAACGTCACCGGCGGGACGTCGGCGACCGGCTTCTTCGGCCTGAGCCCGGCCGTGAGCGGCACGCTGTTCCTGCTGGTCGGTCTGATCGTCGGTATCCTGGCCGGCCTGATCGCGGCCCGGATGGTCATGTCCTCGGGCCCCGCGAAGCCCCCGCAGCAGTGGTCGGACAAGAAGGACGAGACGACCTCCAACACCTGCAGCGTCTGCGGTAAGTCGTTCGGCTCCGCCGACGAGCTCGCGGCGCACGCGAAGAGCGAGCACGGGATGCAATAGGTCGGGGGCTCGCCCCCCCGGGACCAACCCTTTCCTTCTTCTCTTATCCTCCGAGCGTCGGGCCGTTCACGCCGCCCGCGGAACCGGAGCGTCCGGGGTAGGGTCAGGCGAACCGCAACGTCCGGTAGGTGCGGCGCCAGCGAAGGACCTCGCCGGCGACCTTCTCCTCCCGGAGGCCCGCCCGGACGAGGAGGTTCGCCAGCCGAGGCATATCCTCCGGCGCCAGGCCGAGCCGGGTCACTTCGGCCGCCCCGAGCCGGCCGACCAGGTCGATCAGGAGTCGCTGGGCCTCGAGGCGTCGCGCGAGGGCCCCGACGCCGAGCCCGTGGCGCTCCCGGAGTCGGGCCCGGTCCAGGTGGAGCTGGTGGGACCTCGTGAAGCCCTGCGCTTCGGCGACCAGCGGAACGTCCAGGTCGTGCAGCGCGCGCCCGAGATGCTGGGCGTTCTCGACCACGGTGTGGGCGTACTCCCGACCGCACCGCTCCATCTCCAGCAGGGTCTGGGCGAGACCGGCGATCCGGTTCCAGTGGGCGTTGTCGAAGACGCGCCAGACCAGCGCGGGGTCGAGCTGGGCGAACAGGTCCTCGCGGTCGGTGAACAGCACCCCCCCTTGGGGGCCGGGGAACGATTTGTGGGTGCTCCCGAACACTACGTCGGCCCCCTCCCGCAGGGGGTCCTGGAACTCCCCGCCGGCGATCAGGCCGAGGACGTGGGAGGCGTCGTAGAAGACCAGCGCATCGTGCGCGTGGGCCGCCTCCGCGATCTCGCGCAGTGGGTAGGGAAAGAGGAAGAAGCTCTGGCCGAGCACCACCGCCTGCGGTCGCTCGGCCCGGATCGTGGCCACCGCACGCTCCGCGTCCACCGAGTGGCCGGGGCCGTCGGCCGGGAGCGGCCGGACCGTGTAGCCGAACACCGCCGGGATGTACCCAGGGGCATACCCGTCGTATCCCCCCTCCTCCGGGGCGATGGCGAGGAGTCGTGACCGGGGCGGGAGGAGCGGCACCAGGGCGGAGAGCGCCGCGATGTGGCCGGAGAGCGGGCGGGTCGTAGCGAACCGAGCCCGGAACAGCCGGGTCGCCGCGGCGTTGGCGAGCGCCTCGACCTGGTCGGTGTAGCGCGTTCCCGTGTAGCTGTTGTCCACCGTCTCCCCGTCGAGGGTCGCGGAGACCGGGAGGGTGTACCGCCCGGCGAGGTCGCTCGCGAGATACTTGCGGGCGGCCGGAGAGACCGCGTTCTCGCTCGGCAGGAGGTTGAAGACGGCGGTCCCTCGCCAGCGGTCGTGCGCCCGGACGAGGGTCGCGAGCCGACGCTCCTCGTCAGGGCGGAGGGGTGCCGCCATCGGAGGGGACATCCGGGCGCGGTCCCTGCGCCATCTTCCGCCGTTCGACGTTCCCGCAGCGGGGGCAGACCATCTGGTTCGCCTTGCTGCCCGCGGCGAGGAGGGCGTGGCACTGCTGGCAGCGGGCCGCCACGACGCCGAGCGAGCTCGGCGCGGTGGTGAGCTTGACCGAGGGCTTGGACTGGAGGACCCGGGCGAGGATGACGTCCCCGACCGCGAACTCTCCTTGGAAGGACTCGGTGTATCCCTCGCGGGCCTTCGAGATGTGGACGGTCCCCTCCGGCTCGCCGGGGAGCTTGCGGCGGGCCCCGGCGAGGCCGAGGAGGGTGCAGATCAGCATCGCGCTCTTGAGCTCCTCGACCCGGGCGTACACGAGGTCCCCCTCGTTGACCTCGGGGATCCCGTTGCGCGCCTCGACCCGGACGGTCCGGTCGCGTGGGTCGACCCGGGGGGTGCCGAGTACCGAGGCGTAGATCCGCCCTCGGTTCTCGTAGGTCCCTCGACCGGGCAGGAACTCCTCCGCCGCGCCGATGTAGTCGCCGGGGAGGACGAGCTCGGGAAGTTCGGTTTCGCTCATGGTGGTGGTCCGCAGTGAATGTCCCAGAGGTCGACGCTCAGCGCGACCCGTCGTTGGGAGTGGTGCGCGAACGTGCGGGGCAACTCCCAAGGGACGGGTCGCGTGGCGACGACGTGGGCGGAGCGCGCGACCGCCCGGCGCGCTATAAAGGTTCGGGACTCCGAGAGCGAGAAGGCGAAGATCCGGTCCCGGGCGGTTGCGAACGCGGCGTCCCAGAACGGGCGGTCCGCCCCCCGTCGCTGGGCACCGAACGGAGGGTTCATCACGACCACGTCCGCGGGCCCGGAAAACTCCCCCACATCCAGGGCCCGGAAATCGACGCGAACGCCCGCCGCTTCGGCGGCGGCCCGGGCGCGCTCGACCAGGTCGGGGTCCGCCTCGGCCCCGACGACCGGCCGGGCCCCGAGGAGGGCGGCCCCGATCGCGAGCCGACCCGTGCCGGACCCGAGGTCGACGACCGACCGACCGTCGAGCCCCCCGTCCGCGATCGCGGCCTCCAGGAGGTCGGCGGCTCGCTCCGGGGGGGTCACGACCTGCTCGAGGTCGGCGCGCGGTCGTGCCGGCGAGGGAATGCGGGCGAGGGCCCGGACCAGCTCGGAACGTCGCACGGCTCCCTCAGCGCGACCGGTCACTTACCGTAACGGGCCGTAGGTCGGGGATGCGGGGAGCCGGATTTGAACCGGCGAACGCCTGTGCGACAGGATCTCTTCGCCGGCGGGCCGGCGTTTAAGTCCTGCGCCGTTTCCGGGCTTGGCTATCCCCGCGCGCCTAGCGGGCGGGGGCGGCGACGGCCTCCTCGGCCTTCGCGGGGCGCGCGGCGCCCTTCTTCAGGGACACGCGCTTCGGGAAGTACTTGAGGAGCACCACGTCGTTGACCGCCGACACCCACCGGTACGGCACGTTGGTCGAACGCGAGTCCTCCACTAACATGGGGCTGCTCTCATCGACGTACAGGCCGTCCACTTTGGCGGCCTCCACATCGACCACTACGTTGTCCACTTCGCCGAGCAGTCGCCCGTCCGGTGTGTAAATCTGGCGCCCCAAGAGCTCGGTCATCTCGACGAGCATGTCTCTTCCCGGTTCGCTGCGAGCGGGCCCGGCCTTCTTATGTCTTTGGGCGGACCGGCGCCGCAGGTTCCCCCGGACTACGAGGTCTCCTCCGAGCCCTCGGTCGAGGGGGTGGCCTGGCGGACCTGGGAGCGGTACATCTCGAGCAGCTCGTCGGAGGTCGTCGCGTCGGTGGGACCTTTATCCTCGCGAACCCGGCCGGTGAAGCGGGGGAAGCGTAGTGCAAGCCCCGCTCCCGGCCGGATCGCGCCCTGGGCGGCCCGGTGGACCGGGCTCAGGGTGAGCTCCGCCCCGCGGACCTCCAGCACCAACTTCGGGAGGAACCACCGGTCGGGGGTCACCCCCGAGTCGACCCCCGGCGGCGCGGTCTCGCTCTCGACTCCCTTTAGGCGGGTTGGCATCTCGGCGAGCTGGACGTCGTCGAACCCGCTCCCGACCTTGCAGAACGACTCGAACCGGTCCCGCCCCGGGTTGTAGACCGCGAGTAGGTAAGCCCCGTACCGGCCCGCCCGACGGCCCCGCCCGTGGAACCCTCCCACGACGACCCCGTCGATCGAGTCGCTCAACCCCGCGGTGTAGTCGCGCTTGTACTTGATCCACCAGAACCCGCGGGCCCCCGCGCGATAGCCGCTGCCCGCGGCCAGGGACTTCGCGACGACCCCTTCGGCGCCGGCGGCGAGGGCGACCTCGAAGAAGTCGGTCGCCTCTTCCGCGGAGCGCACGACCCGCTGGTCCGCGAGGCGGACCCGCTCGGAGGGGCGGAGGGCGGCCTCGAGGAGCCGCCGTCGCTCGGGGAAGGCCCGCTCGTAGACCGGGGTCCCGGCGTCGAGCAGGATGTCGAAGACGAAGAGACAGACCGGGACCTCCTCCTGCAGGCGCTCGAGGTCGTGCTTGCGCCCTCGGCGCCGGGAGACCTCCTGGAACGGACGGATCTCGTCGGTGTCCGGGTCGATCGGGACGCACTCCCCCTCGAGGATGGCGGGGAGCGATGCGACCGCGGCCGGCAGGGCCGCACGGAGGTCGGGGAACTGCCCGCTGATCTCCTCGAGCCGCCGGGAGAACAGGCGGACGGACCGGTCCTTCGCGATATGGGCCTGGACCCGGAGCCCGTCGTACTTGTACTCGAGCGCCATCGACCCGCCCATCCGTTCGAGGATCGCCGCGAGCGTCGGTTCCCGCTCCGCGAGCATCGGTCGGATCGGCCGGCCGACCTCCAGCCGGATCCGTTGGAGCCCCGCGAGCCCTCCTTCGACCAACGCCTCGGCGACCAGCCCGAGGTCGCTCGAGAGGTTGAAGGCCGCCTCGATCTGGACCCGAGCCTCTTTCGAGCCGTCGGCGAACGCCTCGCTGAGCGCGTCGAGGAGGGACATCTCCCGGACCCCGACACGGAGGGTTCCGATCACGAACCGGACCAGGTACTTCGCCTCCAGCGGGGTCGCGCGTCCCAGCATTCGCGCCAGGGTCTCGACCTTCTCGTCCTGCGAGCCGGCTCCGCGGGCGGCGGCGATCTGCTCGAGGTCGTGGTAGACCCCCGCGACCGTGAGGGGTTCCTCGTCCCCGAGCCGGTGGACCTTGCCGACCAGCTCGGCGGCGGTCGTCCCGAGGTCACCGGTCTCCTGCGTCCGCCGGCCCACCTCTCGCTCCTCGGCCCCGGTCGACTGGGCGACCGCCCGGCGGGCGAGCGAGGCGGCGACTCCGAGCTCCACCCCCTCGTACTCGGGGCGGAGGGCGCCTTGCGATAGGTACAACACGCGAGTCAGCTCGGGAGGTCGCAGCGGGCGGATCAGCTCGGTCAGGATCGCCCGCATCTCGAGGCGTTTGGTGGTCGCCTCCAACCGCTCGTAGGCGGCGGCGAGCTCAGCGAACCGCACGGGCGGCTCCCTCCTCGACCGCGTCCCTCAGCCGCCGGAGGTTGGCGCCGACCTCCCCGCCGACGAACGTGGAGTTCCCGCAGACGAAGAAGGTCGCGCCGGCGGCCGCCGCCTCCGACGCGGTCTCGACCGTGACCCCCCCGTCGATCGAGACGTCTGCGGGCGAGCCGATCTCGTCCAGTTGGCGCCGCGCCGCCCGCAGCTTGGGCAAGGCTTCCGGGAGAAACTTCTGTCCGGAGAACCCGGGGTGCACGCTCATGACCAGCACCTGGTCGAGGTACGGGACGAGAGGCTCGAGGGCCGAGTACGGGGTGTCGGGTCGTATGGCCGCCCCCACGGCCGCCCCGGTCGCCCGAACGGCGTCGATCGTCGCCGTGGGGTCTCGGGTCGCTTCCAGATGGAAGACCAGCGTGTCGCCGCCGGCCGCCCGGAACGCGGGGGCGTACCGGGCGGGGTCGGAGATCATCAGGTGGACGTCCAGCGGGAGCTGGGTTCGCCGACGGACGGCCTGCACGAGCGCCGGGCCGAAGGAGATGTTCGGGACGAAATGGCCGTCCATGACGTCCAGGTGGAAGGCTCCCGCGCCGCCCGCCTCGGCCGCCCGGATGGCGCTCGCGAGGTCCGCAAAATCGGCGCTCAGGAGGGAGGGGGCCAGACGGCGTCCCGGTCGGCGGTTTGGCACGGGCTTCCCATCTCGTAAGACTATAAATACCACCTTCGGGGTGGCGTGCTCAACCTCCACACGGGGGAATCTAAGCCATGGAAGAGGAACAGAAGACGCCGGCCCAGCCGAACCGCTGGGCTGGTCGAAGAGGCGCGTCGACGGCAGCTGCGGCCGCGATCCTGATCGTGGTCATCGTCGTCGTCGGGGCGGGCGGATATTTCGGGCTGAACGCGGCGACGCCATCGTCCACCGCGGGCTCCCACACGACCGGCACGGTCAAGACCTGCGAGCCGGCGGACTCGGCCACCTGTAAGAACACAACCCAGAATCTGAACCCTAACGACGTCGTTCTAACAGTTCCCTATCAGGCTGGTTATGGTCAAAGCGTCGGCCAAGTCGCGCAAGGCACCAGTGTTCCGGCTTCGTTGTCGGTCTCCAACCACGAATCCGTCAACTCTTGGACCGCGACCTGGGGAGACGGGGCGACCAACACCTCGACCAGCCCACTCCTGACTCACACTTTCAACGGTCTCGGCCTCTATGCGATCAGCGGTTCCGCTGCCGTCGGGTCCGTGACCCACATCGGGACCGGCTACCTCGCCCCGATCGAGATCACCCCGTCGATCACGACCGCGACCGCCGGGCTGTACCCGACCCTGTCGGCGAGCCTACTCAATGGGACCGCCGGTGCAACGGGCTTCAACAACCCGTGGCGCCAGGGCCCGGGAACGTTCACCGTGAACGTCACGATCACGGGCGAGCCCTCGGACACCTCCTGGGTGACCAACCCCATGACCCTCTCGGTCACGGGCGGCGCCACCCTGACGACCACGACCCCGACCGGTGACTCGGGCGGAGTCGCCGGGACCGTGGCGATCACGACCCCCGGCGAGTACGTGATCACCGCCGTCGGCCCGATCGAGAACGTCCTCAGCAGCGTGATCATCTACCAGAACTACACCTTCGGCGTCTACGTCTCGGCCTCGAACGCCCCGGCCGCATGCGGCGGCTGCAGCTCGATCAGCTCGCAACCCGTCGCGGACCCGCACCCGGGCACCATCGACTCCTACGAGGTGGTACCGGGCGGCGCGACCAGCATTGACCCGGCGGTCGACTACGAATCCGTCGGGTACGAGGTCATCGCCAACATCTACGAGAGCCTCGTCTGGTACAACGGCTCCTCGAGCGCCTCGTTCCTCCCCGAGCTCGCGACCTGCGTGCCGGGTTCTGCCCAGTGCTCGAGCCTCTACGGTACGAGCCTGGTCGTGAACGGCAACATGTCGAGCGCCCCTGGCGGGGCGCTGAACAACTCGCCTCAGTACTGGACGTTCGTGATCGACAAGAACGCGAACTTCTACGACCCGGCCCACGGCGGCGTCACCTGGGGAGTCTACCCGACGGACGTGATGGACTCGCTCGCTCGAACGATGGCCTTCTCGATCGAGCCGTTCTTCGGCGCGAACCCCGGATGGATCCAGACCCAGTCGCTCCTCCCGTATGGGAACGGGAGCTGGGACAGCGGGATCCACAGCGTGTGGAACACGACCGGCGCCGACATCCTGAGCTCGATGCTGATCAACGACAGCACCTACTGTCCAATGGCGGCGATGACCGGTGAGCACGGATGCATCACCTTCAACGCCTCCGGCGGCGGCAGCGACTGGCCGTTCTTCCTCGAGCTCGTCTCGGACTTCGACGGTGCGGGCATCATCCCGTGCGGTTGGTTCGGAGCCATGGGCGCGGGTGCGCCGGGCTTCACGACCACCGCGCCGAACGGCGATGGCCCCTGCATGCTCCCGGACGGTGACTCGACCACGAACAACAGCGATTGGAGCACCTACATCGCCTCGATCACCCCGCAGAGCTCTGCCGGGTTCCAGGCATGGGACGCGTTCGAGCTGAACGGTGTCAACACCCCGAACGTCTTCACCGACACGCGCTTTGCCGGTGTCGGCTCGGGCCCGTACTACCTCGCCAGCCTGACCCGTGGAGTCGGATACGTGCTGGAGGCCAACCCCTCCTACGCCCAACCGAACTGCGTGGGGCAGTACTGGTGCGACCCGGCCCCCGGCAACTACGCGCACACCGTGAACGTGTTCTGGGAGCCGAACGACCAGGTGGGCATCCAGGAGTACATCCAGGGGAAGGCGGACTTCGCGGGCATCCAGAGCCCCGAGATCCCGACCCTGCTGAACCTGCAGGCCACCGGGAAGGTCGGCATCCTGAACGCGCCGACGATCGCCGTGTTCTTCGACCCGATCAACTTCGAGGTCAACACGAAGATCATCAGCCAGTACTACACCGGCTCGGTCCACATCCCGGGCAACTACTCCGGCGCGAGCAACTTCTTCTCGTACGTCGGACTGCGGCAGTTCCTCGTGAACTCGTTCCCGTATACCCAGGACCTGCAACAGGTCCTGACGGTCGACGGGGTCCAGTTGGGATTCAACTGGGGCGGGGCCATCCCGCGGTTCATGGGGAACTACTTCCCAGCCAACGTGACGTGGCCGGCGGGTCAGCCGGACCCGAACGTCAATGACGTTGGCGGGGCCGCGTGGTGGTGGGCCCAGGCGAACGACCCGACCAGTCCGTACTACGACCCGTTGCTCGCCCAGTGCACCGCGGGCGACCCGTGTACGTTCCCGGTCGGCGGAGAGCAGGGCGACACCGTCCAGAACGGACAGTTCCCCCTCTGGGAGTCGTGGATCACGTCGCTGACGGGCGGGCGAATCTCGTTCACCGAGGTCGACCTGACGTTCTCGCAGCTGGTCGTCTATGCGGAGTCCTCGACCCCGTACACCAACCCGCTCGCGATCTACGTCCTGGGCTGGCTGCCGGACTACCCGGACCCGACGGACTACGTCGCCCCGATGTACCTGCCGGACGCGACCTACACCGCGCCCGACGCGGTGTTCGAGGGCCTGGCGAACGACAGCGTGGTCAACGCGAACTGCCCGGGCGGCGGCAGCTTCGCGAACCTGTCGTTCTGGGCCCACGCCGCGGGCGTGCCCCAGTACTGCCAGGGGACCGCCTACGGGGTCATGACCTGGGCGAACGACCTGGCGGGCGCGATGCCGGTCGGACCGGAGCGGACGCTCTACTACAACATGGCGTCGCACATCGCCAACGACCTGGCGCTCTACCTCTACCAGTTCCAGGAGCAACTGGTGGGCAGCTACGCCCCATGGATCGCACCCGGCTCGCTCAACCAGAACGTGGTGCTCGGCGGAGCCGGCCTCTTCTGCGAGGTCCAGGGGAACGGCCTGATTTAGGCAGAGCAACCGATTCCCGTGGGTTCCGGGCGCCCGCCCGGAACCCGACAACCCCTTCCTTCTCTTTCTTACCGAAACGGTGGGGCTGCGGGCGGCGTCGGGGAAGAGCCCTGGGGGCCAGGGGGCCGGGCTGCCGTCAGAGGAACTCGGCCGGGCTGGGCTGGTCGGCGGGGACGAGCTCGCCCTTGCGCGCGAGGTCGGCCTCCGGGGTCCACCGGCCGAACCGGACGGGGTGGACCCATACCCAGCGGCGCGGCGCGCGGTGGCCCGTGCGGAGGCCCTGGGGGCGGTGCCACAGGTACTGCCAGAGGAGGTACTCGGCATAGAGCAGTGGAACCAGCGTCACGAAGCCGAGGTAGGTCCCCTGGATGAGCCAGAAATCGACGACCCAGCCGTCGACGATCAAGAGGCCGAGGCCGATGTACCACTTGAGGGCCGAGTGGAGCGCCCACTCCTTCCAGGAGGGGCCCGGGTCGGCCAGGGCCGCCTTCTTCTCGGCCTGGACCTGGTCGACCACGACCCGGAACTGCGGGTCGCTCGCGAGGTCCGAGAACGTTCGGTCCTCGAAACGGTCCCGCCGCCCCAGGTCCGGTGAGCTAGCGGACAAGCCGTCCCTCCCCGCCTAGCTGGCGGCGGAGAGCCCCGAGGAGGGGCCGAGCGGGTCGGGGGTCCCCGGGAGGGGCGAGCCGGCAGGAACGAGGGGGTCGGTGCCCTCGGGAGCGATGCGGGGGTCCGGGTAGAGATGGCAGGCCACCCAGTGGTTCTCCCGCACCTCGATGAGGGGCGGTTCGACCGACGAACAGATCGGCATCACCGCGGGGCAGCGCGTGTGGAACCGGCAGCCGGGCGGGGGGGCGGCCGGGCTCGGGACGTCCCCCTTGAGGATGATCCGTTCCCGCTTGAGGGCGGGGTCGGGGATCGGGATCGCCGAGAGCAGGGCCTGGGTGTAGGGGTGCAGGGGGCGGGTGAACAGCTCGTCGGTCTTCGCGCGCTCCACCACCTTGCCGAGGTACATCACGACCACGCTGTGGCTGATCGCCCGCACGACCGAGAGGTGGTGGGAGATGAACAGGTAGGCGAGCCGCTGCTCGCGCTGCAGCTTCTGGAGGATGTTCAAGATCTGGGCCTGGACGGAGACGTCGAGGGCGCTGGTCGGCTCGTCCAGGACGATCAGCTCGGGGCGCAGCGCCAGGGCCCGCGCGATCCCGATCCGCTGGCGCTGGCCGCCCGAGAACTCGTGCGGGAACCGCCAGAGGTGTTCGGGGTTCAGGCCGACCTCCTGGAGCAGCTCGGCGACCCGCTGGTAGCGCTGGGAGCGGCTTCCGACGTGATGGATCTCGAGCGGCTCGGCCACGATGTCGCGGACCAGCATGCGTGGGCTCAGCGAGCTGAACGGGTCCTGGAAGACGATCTGCAGCTTCTCGCGGACCCGCGCGAGGTTCTTGTGGCGTTGACGGTAGATGGAGTACTGGTCGGCGATCCGGTCGAGCTCGGACAGAAGCTTCACGGTCTCGGGCGACGGCGAGGTCGCGGCGCCGTCGTCGGCCGGTACCGGACCGAGCTCCCGGTAGATCTCCTGGAGCCGGTCGAACGTCTCGGGAGGAGGCCGGTAGTACGTTTGCCCCGAGGTCGGTTCGATCAGGCGGAGGAGGAGACGCCCGACGGTCGTCTTGCCGCACCCCGACTCGCCCACGAGCCCGACGGTCTCGCCCTCGTGGATGTCGAGGCTGACGCCGTCCACCGCGCGCACGTCGCCGATGCGGGTCGAAAAGACGCCCCCCCGGATCGGGAACAGCTTCCGAACGTTGCGCGCGGAAAGAACGACCGGAGGTTCACCTGGCATCGTTGCAGGCCTCACCCCGGAGGTCACTCAACAGCGACTGGCCCCGTGTATAAATAGCACGCGACAGTGTGCCCCGAGCCTTCGACCGTGGTCGGCGGGTGCTCCGTCTTGCAGACGGGCATCGCATGGGGGCAGCGGGGGTGGAACCGGCACCCCGTCGGTGGGGTGATCAGGTTCGGCACCGAACCGGGGATCGAGGTGAGCTCCTTGTCCGGCTGGTCCAGGCGGGGGATCGAGGCGAGGAGCCCCTGGGTGTATGGATGGAGCGGCCGGTGGTACAGCTCGGCCACCGGGGCGGTCTCGACGATGTGACCGGCGTACATGACGCAGACCCGGTCGGCGACCTCGGCGATGACCGCGAGGTCGTGGGTGATGAGCACGATCGCCGTGCCGACCCGCGACTTGAGGTCCCGCATCAACTCGAGGATCTGGGCCTGGATCGTCACGTCCAGCGCGGTGGTCGGCTCGTCGGCGAGCAGGATGTCCGGCTCCGAGGACAGGGCCATGGCGATCATGACCCGCTGCAGCATCCCGCCCGAGAGCTCGTGCGGATAGCCCCGGGCGACCTGCACGGGGTTGCCGATCCCCACGCCCTCGAGGGTCGCCACCGTCCGCCAGTACAGCTCGTTCTGGACCGTCCGCCGCACGTGCCGTCGGATGCCCCAGAGGCTGAGGTAGAGCGTGCGCAGGTTGGCCGTGGTACGCTGTCGGCTCAGGTTCACTCGGGCCATCCGCTGCGGCGAGCCCGTGCGCATCTCGGTCAGGTAGACCTCGTTCGCCCGCTTCCGCAGCTCGGCGATCCTTCGCTCGCGTCGCAGGTAGGCGCGCTGGAGGCCCGAGAACTTGAGCCGGCGCAGGGCGTGGAGGATCTCGGGCTTGCTCTCGGGGGCCGACGGGCCCGCCTCTCGCAGGATGTAGTAGGCTTGGACCCCGAGCGAGGGTACACCGACCGCGGTGCCGATCGCGAGCGCCGCCGCCCGGACCTCGGAATTGGTCCCGTGCCGGGAGACCTCGAGCGCATGGTCGATCGCCGCGGCGACCGCCGGGTCATCGGGCTTGGCGTTCAGGAGCGCGTCGACGATCTCCATCCCCCGATGGAGCAGAAGGGCTTCCCCGATCTGGTCGGAGATGGAGAAGATCGGGTTCATCGCGGAGGTCGGCTCCTGGAAGATCGTCGAGACCCCGCCGCCCCGGACCGCCGACATCCGGTCCATCGCGGCCCGGATCTGCCGGAAGCGGCGACGGATCTTGACGCGCCCCGTGTTCCGGATCGGTTTGAACGTCGCCTCCCGCTCGAGGTTCCACAGCAGGTTGGCGCCCCGGTAGAGGATCTTGCCGCTCATCACGCGGCCCGGCGGGTCCGGGATCAGCCGAGTGATCGAGAACGCGGTGACGCTCTTCCCGCACCCCGTCTCTCCGACCAGGCCGAGGGTTTCCCCTCGGCGTACCTTGAACGAGACCCCGTCCAAGGCTTTGACGACCCCGTCGTACGTGAAGAAGTAGGTCTTCAGGTCCCGCACGTCCAGGACGACATCGCGATGGGCCGGGGCCTCGCTGGCCGGAGCGCTCGCGAGCGGACCCCCAGAGACCGGCGACGTGTCGGGGGCCGAGGCCGGCAGGGTATCGGTTTCCGAGTTGATCCGGACCGCGCTCGACACCTGGTCCTCCCTAGCGTCGCAGTCTCGGGTCGAGGGCGTCGCGCAGGCCGTCCGAGATGAAGTTCACGCTGATGGCGAACATGAACAGCATGATCCCCGGGAAGAGCATCATCCACCAGGGGACGAAGACGGGCAGGTTCAGCTCGTAGCTGGTCAGCAGGTTGGTCAGCACCGAGGGGTTGACCGAGAGGGCGCTCAGCGTCCCCCATTCCGGGAAGCTGACCGTTGGGAAGATGGCGGTGAACCCGAGGAAGATGAGCGCGCCAATCGTGAGCGGGATCGACCCGACGTCCAGCGACATCTGGACGAACACCGGATAGACCGAGTTCGGGATGATGTGCTTGCGGATGATGCGGCCGCTGTTCGCTCCGCTCGCCTTCGCCGCCTCGACGTACTTCTGCTCGCGCGTCACGAGGACCTGGCCCCGCACGATGCGCGCATACAGCGGCCAGAATACGACAACGAACCCGAGGATCAGGAAGGTGATGCGGGTCGAGAGGGAATCTCCAAAGATGGCCAGTTGGGAGACGACCGCGATGACGATGAGGACGAAGAGGAGCTGCGGGATCGAGAGCATGATGTCGACGAACCGCATCAGCGCCTCGTCCACCACCCCGCCGAAGTATCCCGAGATCGCTCCGACGATGAGCCCGATGCTCGCCCCCAACCCCACGATGGAGAAGGAGAACGTCAGCGACCAATCGGACCCGCGCAGGATCCCCTGGTAGAGGTTGTAGAAGTACGACCCGCTGACCCCGACCGACGCGTCGACGAACGAGCCGAGCGGCAGCGGGCCAGTATGGAAGGGAACTAACGAGAATGTAGGAGCCACGAAAGACGGGTAGGCGGTCGGGGTGACGTAGCAGTTCGGCGCCGGGGCGACGGTCCCCTGGGCGTAGACACAGATCGAGTTCGGCTGGCCCTCGCAGAAGGTGTTCGGCGAGCCCGGGGTGTAGACGCAGTAGGGGGTCATCGAGGTCCACGGATACGGCTGGGTCGCGGCGTAGATGGCCACGAAGACGAGGAAGATGATCACCCCGAGACCGACCATGGCCAGGGTGTTCCGTCGGAGGAAGTACCAGGTCCGTTTCATCTGGGCGATCCGGGGGTTCGGTCGCCGCCCCCGGCGCACCTCGGGGGTCGCCGGCGCACCGCCCGCGGTCTCCGCACTGATCTCGGCGCTCATGGGGAGCTCCTCATCCCAGCCGGACCCGGGGGTCGAGGTAGGCGTACACGACGTCGACAATGATGTTCGCGATCACGACGATCAGGGTGAACAGGATGGTGGTCCCGAAGATGAGCCCGAAGTCGTACGGTTGGAGGACCGACAGCGCAAGCGCGCGACCGACGCCGTTGAGTCCGAAGACCTCCTCGATGATCGGGAACCCGCCGATGAAGAACGCGAAGGTGAGCCCAAGGACCGTGATCGTCACGTTGAGGGAGTTTCGACCGGCATGGCGCTTGGTCACGACGTGCTCGGTGACGCCCTTGGCCCGCGCGGTGCGGATGAAGTCGAGGTTCATGACCTCCAGCATGCTGTTGCGCACGAACCGGAGCAGGACCGCGATCGTCCCGTAGGCGATGATCAGCGCCGGGATGATGATCCGGAGGATCGTGTCCCCCGCGATGATCCACTGGCCGTGGATGGCCGCGTCGATCGTCGGGAATCCAGTGGGGGTTGAATGGATCCCGCCGACGAGCCACGGAGGGTAGTTGTTGTTGGATGCGACCGAGCCGGGCATGCAGCCGGCCGCCGGCCAAGAGCCGTGCAGCGCATTGAAGGGTCCGTTGCACGCGCTCGCCAAGTTCAGGTTGTAGAGCACGAGCACGGCCCCTATGAGGGCTAACGAGCCCAACAGGAACGAGGGGATCGCGAACCCAGAGAACGACATGACGCGCGAGGCCTGGTCGACGGGCCGGTTCCGGTACACGGCCGCGAGACGACCGAGCGGGATGGCCACGATGAGGATGATGGCCAAGGAGAGCAGGGCCAGCTCAATGGTGTACGGCAACAGCCAACCCAGGACGGTCGTGACGGGCTGGCCGGTGATGAACGGTTGGACAGCCGCCGCCGCGGTGAAATTACCTACATTACCCCAATGGAAATCCAGCGTGTTGCCCATGTAAACGGCCCATTGCTGGTAGACGGGCACGTTCAGTCCTAGCACTTTGTAGCAGTGGGCGTAGTAGGCCGAGATCGCCTGCTCGCCCCCGTGAATCGGTGGCGGGCCGAACTGGGAGAGGCACCGTTGGTTGGACGGGATCCCGCTGACGAGAATGAACGTGATCGTCATGACCCCGAGGACGACCGGGATCAAGAGCAACAGTCGGCGGACGACATACACCCACATCTGCATAGCGGCCCGTTCCCCCCCCGGGAGCCTTGCTACACCGTAGCTCGGCTCAAGAAGAGCAAATCCAATATTTATAGTAAAGCAGGAGAGCGCCCTCGTGCCCCCGTCAGAGCAACGGCAGGGAACCGGTGATAGCGTCCAACACCGGGCCCGGGGCCGGACCCAGTCCCAGACACGTCCTCGTCCCCGGCGGGACCTCGGTGAACCCGGCGTCCTCGACCCACACGGTCGGAATCCCCTTCGAGCGGGCCAGCCGCTCGAGCTGCTCGAGGTCGGATAGCGTCGGGACCAGCAGGGCGATCTTCTTCTGGCCCTCTCGGAGCCATGCCGCCAGCGCCGCCTGGTGCTTCGACTGCGCCGCGAGCGTCAGCATGACCGCCGCGTGCGCAACCTGGACCGCGGCCTTACCGGCCGTGAGCCGGAGCTCGCCCCTCAGGACCACGACCGCCTTGTAGCCCTCCGTGGACCGCTTAGCTGGCATACTCCTCCTCCCGGTGGGACTGCAACCTCTTCGTCTTCGCCTGGATCCGGTCGAGCTCGGCGGTGAGGGCGTCGGCCTCGGGGGACCCCGTACGCGCCCGGCGGAGGCTGTGCCGGACCCGACGCTCCTCCCGCCGCAACTCGTCCAGCTCGTGGACCACGGCCCACGGTGGGGAACCTTCCTCCGCCTCCCCGGCCGCGGGTCGCGGGGGCTCCCGGGCGTACGCCCCCCGGAACCAGCCGGCGGCGAACGCCGCCGCCGCGATGACCGCGAGGATCGTCTCGAGCAACGGATCGCTCCAGAACGCCTGGAATCCGTCGGGCCCCGCGGTCAACAGACCGTACCCCACGAGGACGGTCAAGGCCAGGCTGGTGACGAAGGAGAGGGTGACGACCTCGAGGAGCCGGAGTGTGGCGACAGACCCCCGGATGCGCCACTCGGGGAACGTCGCCTTCGTCAGGGTGTAACCGGGCACGAAGAACAGGACGAGGATCCCGGCGACGAGCTCGGGAGCGTTCGCGCTCATTCCGTCGGTCCGGTCACTCCGCCGGGGCTTCTCCCGAGCCGAACTGCTTTTCGAGCTGGCGGCGGAGCCGTCGGTTCGAGGCGATGCCGTGGGCGGCCTTGCGGGTCGTCTCGAAGTGCTTCAGCAGGGCACGGACCTCGCCGGGACGCTGGCCGCTCCCCTGAGCGATGCGGTGGACCCGGTCGGCCTTGATGACCTGCGGGTTGTCGAGCTCCTCGCCGGTCATCGAGTCGAGGATCGTGCGGAACTTCCTCAGACGGACCTGGGTCTGGTCGAGCTTCGCCTCGTCGACCTTGCCCATCCCCGCACCCGGGATCATGCTCATCAGCTTCGAGAACGGCCCCATCTCCCCGAGTGAGTCGAGCTGCGCCCGCATGTCCCGAAGGGTGAACCGGCCGCTCATCAGATGCTTCGCGGCGTCCTCGGCGGCCTGCTTGTTCGACAGCTCCTCGAACCGTTCGAGGAGGGTGCGGATGTCGCCCATGCCGAGCAGGCGGGAGACGAACCGGGTCGGCTCGAACCGCTCGAGCTCGTCCAGGTGCTCGCCCGTGCCGAGGAAGACGATGGGGGCGCCGCTCGCGGCGACCGCGGAGAGCGCGCCGCCCCCCTTCGCCGACCCGTCCATCTTCGTGAGGATCACCCCCGTCAGGCCCACCGCCTTCTGGAACGCCTCCGCGCTGCGGCCCGCGCTCTGGCCCATCGCCGCGTCGAGCACCAGCAGCGTCTCCTCCGGCTGGAGGACCTCGCGGACCCGCTGGAGCTCGGCGATCAGGTCGGGGTCGATGCCGCTCCGGCCCGCGGTGTCCACGATGACCGCGAGATGCGGGGGAAACGCCGCCAGGGCTTCCCGGACGATCACCTCGGCGCGCCGCTCCGTCCGGTTCGCGTAGAACTCGCACCCGACCTTCTTGGCCAGCTGCTCGAGCTGGTCGACCGCCGCGGGCCGGTGGATGTCGGCGGCGACCACCCCGACGCGGATCCCCCGTTTCTGGAAGTACCGCGCAAGTTTGCCCGCCGTGGTCGTCTTGCCCTGGCCGAAGAGACCGGCCATGAGGACCTTCTTCGGGCGCAGCTCGAACGGGCGGTCCTTCCCCAGGATCCCGCGGATCTCCTCGTAGATGATCCGGACCAGGAAGTCCCGCAGGCTCGCGCCCGCCGGGGGCTTCTCCTCCCGCGCGCGGCGACGCACTCGTTCCGTGAGCTGGAGCGTCAGCTGCACGTTGACGTCCGCCTGGAGGAGCGCCCGCTGGATGTCGCGGACGACCTCGCCGAGGAGCGCCTCGTCGACCACCGAGCCGCGGGCGATCTTCTGGAGCACCCCGCGCAGCGACTTTCCGAGGGAGTCGAGCACCATGGACCGTGTATCTCCGGGCGGAGACAGCGACCTAGACGGCCTCCTCTATATGTCGAGGACCGTCGAGGACGCCCCCGCGCCAGTAAGCCTCTTATCGAGCCGGTGGGCTCGATGCCATGGAGCTATGGCGCAAGAGGCAGCCGCGGCACCGAAAGCCCCCCCACCGAAGCTGAACCCCGTGCGGGTCTCGATCGTCGAGGAGACGGTCGCGGAGCGGACGACGGACTTCCGGGAGGTGCTGCACGCCTATTCCAAGGAGGAGGCGATCCTCGAGGCGAAGCGGTGCATCCAGTGCCGGCGTCCCTGGTGCGTGGAGGCCTGCCCGATCACCCAGGATGCCCGCGAGTACATCCGGCTGGTCGCGGCGGGGGATTTCGACGGCGCGGCCCGGGTCACCCTCCGGGAGAACCCGTTGGCGACCTGCCTGTGCAAGGTCTGCTACCATTACTGCGAGGACGCCTGCGTCGTCAAGAAGAAGGGCGTCCCGATCGCGATCCGACACCTGAAGCGCGCCGCCCTCGACTTCGGGAACAGCGAGCTGGCCTACGTTCCCTCGAAGCCGAAGCACCAGCGGGTGGCGGTCGTCGGCGCGGGACCGGCGGGCATGCAGGCCGCCTGGGAGCTCGGCGTCCGGGGGTACTCCGTGACCGTCTTCGAACAGGAGCAGCGGTACGGCGGGCTCATGCAGACGATCCCCGCCTACCGGATGACGGACGCGGACGTGGAGACGGACCGGGCCCGCTACCGCGACCTCGACGTGACCTGGATGCACGACACGAAGGTCGGCGTCGACTTCCCTGTCGACAAGCTCCTGAAGGAGGACGGCTACCAGGCCGTCTTCCTCGCGGTCGGTACCCCGACCCACCGCTCGCTCGGGATCCCCGGGGAGGACCTCGAGGGGACGATCCCGGCGCTCGGGTTCCTGAAGGAGATCAACCAGGGACACGACGTGCACGTCGGCAAGGAGATCATCGTCATCGGGGGAGGCGACGTGGCGATGGACTCGGTGCGCTCGGCGCTCCGGAAGTCCGGAGGCGGTCGGGTGACCCTGGTCTACCGCCGTGGTCGGCAGGAGATGCCGGCCGACCCGGAGGAGGTCCACGGGGCGGAGCAGGAGGGGATCCGATTCATGTTCCAGAAGGCCCCGCTCCGCATCGTCGGGAACGGGCACGTCGAGGGCCTCGTCGTCCAGTCGATCGAGCTCGGAGCGCCGGACGCGGGCGGCCGCCGCAGCCCGGTGCCGGTTCCAGGGTCGGAGGAGACCCTCCCCGCCGACACCGTCATCGTCGCGGTGGGGCAGAAGGCCGACCTCGAAGGGTTCGACGCCTCCCTCGACCTCAAGCTCACCTCGCAGGGGTGGCCCGAAGGGAAGGGGAAAGGGTTCGAGACGGGGGTCCCGGGGATCTTCGCCGCGGGGGGACGATCGGTCGTCTATGCGATGGGGACCGCGACCGAGGCCGCCGACGCGATCGACGCCTACCTCTCGGCCAAGCGCGGGGAGACGACCGGCCCCCGCCCGGACCCGTTCGGAGGACCCGGGGGATTTGCCCGACCGCCGGGGTACACTACCCCCATCCGGGTGTGATCGCTCCGCGCCATTGAGCCCCTAACCCTTTCAACCCCCTTCCGCCTAGATACGGCCATGGACGCCGAGCGGCCCCAAATTGCCCGACGCGTCGTCGTCCTCGTCCTCCCGGTCGTCCTGCTCGTGGTCCTCTTTCTCCCGGCGGTCGCCAGCGCCCAGCCCCCGCCCGTGAGCTCGGCCCGCTCACTCGCCTTCCTCGGGAACCCTGCCGCCTCCCTTCCGTTCGCCGAGCGGGCCGGCTACGACCCCTCGTCGCCGTTGGGTGGTCTCGACCCTCAGGTCGCCTCCGGCCCGATGAGCGTCGTCGTCTCGTTCCAGCCGGTGCGCCCGGGGCTCTACACGCCCCCGGAGCCCGGCACTCCCGCGCTCACCCCCTCCGAGGTCGCCGACGAGTACGGGCTCAGCCCGGGCGCCTACGCGAGCGCCGAGGCCTACTTCGAGGCCCGCGGCCTCTCCGTGCTGCACACCTCTCCCGACCGGCTGTCCCTCACCCTCACGGGCCCGGCCGCGGGATTCGCCAGCGCGTTCGACACCGTTCTGGTCTCCGGGACCTATGAGGGTCGGGAGGTGACCTACCCGACCAGCCCGCCGGCCCTGCCCGCGAGCCTGGAGGCGGAGGTCGCCGGGGTGGTCGGGCTCTCGGCGGGGTTCACCACCTTCAGCTTGCCGTTGGCCCCTTCGCCGGACTCGACCCCCTCGCAGGGCTCTTCGAACCTCATCACCCCGGGGATCGCTCGGCAGATCTACGATGCCTCCGGGCTCTACAACTACACCGGGACCCCGAAGTTCGCCAGCGGCGAGACGATCGTGCTGCTGCTGTGGGGAGATGGCTACTCACCCTCCGACATCGCCACCTTCTTCTCGACCGATTATCCGGCCGACTTTCCCGCGGTGACCGTCACGCCCTATCCGATCGACGGCGCCCCGCCCCCGAGCGCCGGGGCGGTCAACGACCCCAGCGACGCGCCGCAGGAGCTTACCCTGGACATCGAGTGGTCGGGGTCCCTCGCGCCGGGGGCCAACCTGGACGCCGTCTACGCGCCGGACGGACCTTCGACCAACAACTACTCCCCGACCGTGTCGTCGATGACCGACGCGCTGAACGAGGCGGTCACCGGCATCTCGGGGGTCGACGCGATCTCGATGTCGTTCGGGACCCCGGAAGGCAACGGCGGCGGCCTCCAGGCGGCCTGGGCGAACGACCTCGGCGAGGCGATGCAGGAGCACATCACGGTGCTGGCCGCCACCGGGGACACCGGTGGGGACACCAGCGTCAACCCCTGCTCGGGGACCCCCTCGCCCGAGTACCCCGCGGCGGACCCGGATGTCCTCGCGGTGGGGGGCACCAACCCGACGCTCGCGACGAACTATCTCGGCCAGGTCACCGGGATCGCCAGCGAGACCGCGTGGTCGGACAGTGGCGGGGGATACTCGACGACGTTCACGGCTCCCTCCTGGCAGCTGGTCGGCAGCGCCGCGGGGCCGATCTCCACCACCGGCGGGGGTCACCGGGGGATCCCCGACGTCGCGGCCGCTTCGGCCAACGACTTCGTCTACTATCAGAGCGAGCAGCGCCAGGGCTCCGGGACGAGCTTTGCCACCCCCCTGTGGGCCGGCCTCGTGACGGAGATGGACGCGCTGCAGGGCCAGTCGCTCGGGTGGATCGACGGTCCGATCTACTCGATCGGAGCCGCCGAGCCCCAGGGCGCGATCCCGGCGGGCCTCGTGGGGGTCTCGGGGGGCTCGAACTGCCTCGGGGCGGCCGGGCCGAACTGGAACACAGCGACCGGCTGGGGGTCCCCTCGTGCGGTCGCGCTCTACGCGGACCTCACCAGTGCGATCGTGAGCATCTCGCTGGCGGCCAGCCCCGACCCGACCGGACCGGGGTCTACGGTCGCGTTGACCGTGGAGGTCACGAACTCGACCGACGGCCAGCCGGTGGTGGGGGTCCCGGTGCTCGTGACCCTCTCTGCGGACACCTCGATCGGTCCGTGCGAGGGGACGTTCGGGAGCGGCGAGCCCTCGACCAACTCGACCGGGTACGTGGTCGTCACGGTCTCGGTCCCGGTCTGCTACCTCGGCTCCAAGGCGGTCGCCTCGGCCCAGGTGACGGCCGACGGGCTGTACGGCTCGGCCCAGGCGATCCTGCCGGTCAACCTTCTGGGGTACCTCACGTTCCTCGGGCCGCTCACGAGCCCGCCGGACAACCTCGTACTGTACGCGCTGATCATGGGGGCGGCGATCGCCGTCGGGCTGCTCCTCGGAGGTCGAGACCCGAAGCGGCGACAGGTTCGCTACCCCGTGGAGCCCCCGGCTCCGTCGGCCCCGACCGCTCCGGCCGCGCGGACCTCCGCGCCGGAGCCGCCCCCCGAGCCCCCGCCCACCGCTTCGATGGAGTCCCCTCCAGCCCCGTTCGAGACGACCCCGGCGCCGGCTCCGACGTCCGGCTCCTCCTCACCCCCGATGGTGGCGCCGTCGTCCCCTGACCCTTCGCTCTCCGAGGAAAACACTTAACCCGCATCCCCTCTCGGACGGACGTGTCCGGTCCCTCGGAGCCCGCGCCGGAAGGGGCCGACCCCCTCTCGGTCTCCGGCCCCGAGCGTGCCGTGCTCGTGACGCTCCGTACGGCGGGCCCCGACCCGGTCGACGAGGAGGAGGTGGTCGAGCGCTCCGGCCTGCCGGCCGACCAGGTACGCGGAAGCCTCCAGCGGCTCCGTTCGAAACACCTCGCGGTCCTCGAGGAGGAGCACCTGAGCCGCCGGCGACTGACCCCCCGCGGGACGGCCGCCCTCGACTCCGGCCTCCCGGAGCGCCGCTTCCTCGAGGCGGTCGGGCGCCGGGGCGGGTCGATGACCGCCGAGCAGGCGACGGCCGAGGGATTGACCGCCGACGAGCAGGCGGCGGCGGTGGGAATCCTCCGGCGCCGGGGGCTATTGTCGGAGGGGTTCCCTTTCCGGCTGCGGGAGCCCCAGGCCGCCGGACCGACCCTGCTTCCCGAGGAGGTCGTACTCAAGCAGGTCGCGAACGAGGAGGAGGACGTCGACGAGGCGATCCTCGCCGCCCTCGAGCGCCGGGGCCTGGTCCGCACCGAGCGCCTCTCCGTCAAACGGTGGGCCGCCTCCGAGGAGGGCCGACGCCTCCCGCTGGCGGCGGAGGGCGAGGAGCTCCTCGGTTCGCTCACGGTGAGCGACCTTGCGACCGGGTCTTGGAAGGGACGGAGCTTCCGCCCCTACGACGTCCGGAGCGTCGTGCCCTACGCGCGGGCGCCGCACGAGAACCCGTACCACGCCTGGCTGGAAGAGTTCGCGGACCTCCTGGTCGGGCTGGGGTTCGAGGAGACCGAGGGTCCCCTCCTGGAGACCGAGTTCTGGAACAACGACGTCCTCTTCATGCCCCAGGACCACCCGGCCCGGTCGATCCACGACGCCTTCTGGCCGGAAGGACTCCGGGGCCGAGCTCCGCCGGACGACCTTCTCGGCCGCGTCGCCGCGGTCCACGAGGGACGTCCCTTGCCCGGGGAAACGGTCCCGCTCGGCCCCGGCTGGGGGGGCCGGTACGACCCGGCCGTGGCCGCCCGGCCGGTCCTCCGCTCGCAGACGACGGCGGTCAGCGCCCGCTACCTCGCGCACCGCCCGAAACCTCCGTTCCGGACCTTCTCCATCGACCGGAACTTCCGGGTGGAGCGGGTCGACCCCCGGCACCACCTCGAGTTCCACCAGTGCGAGGGGATCATCGGCGCCGAGGGCGTGACCCTCCGCCACCTCATCGGGATCTTCCGCGAGCTGACGGAGGCGATCGGCATCCCCGACCTCAAGATCCGTCCGAGCTACTTCCCGTTCACCGAGCCGTCGATCGAGGGGTACGTTCGCCACCCGCGGATCGGGTGGATGGAGATCCTCCCCGGCGGGATGTTCCGGCCCGAGGTCTTGGGACCGCTCGGGGTCGACGTGCCCGTCGCCGCCTGGGGGATCGGGGTCATGCGCCTGGCGATGGTCGCCCTCGGGGTCAACGACATCCGGGAGCTCTTCTGCGACGACCTGGACCAGCTGACCCGTGGAGGTCCGTAGGTGCCGACCGCGGTGCTCTCGGCGGAGCGGTTGCGGGCACTCCTCCCGGTCCCCATCTCGGACAGCGCATTGGACGACCTCCTCTTCGCTTCGAAGGCGGAGCTCGAAGAGCGGACGGGCGACGAGCTCCACCTCTCCGTCACCCCGGACCGGCTCGACCTCCTGACGGAAGGCGGCCTCGCGCTCTGCCTCGGGGGCGCGTCGGAGGGAGCCACCGGGCTCCTCCAGCCAGCCGAACGGCCAGGAGCGGGGGACCTGACGGCCGAGGTCGACCCGGCGGTCGTGCCCCTACGACCGTACTTCGCGGCGATGGTCGTGCGAGCCCCGGGACCGGAGGGTCTCGACGAGGGGACTCTCGCAGAGGCCGTCCGCTTTCAGGAGCTGCTCCACGCGACCGTGGGCCGCGACCGCCGGTTGGCGAGCCTCGGGATCTACCCGCTCGAGCGCCTCACGCCCCCGGTCCGCTACTCTCTCGAACCGATGGACCACGTCCGGTTCGTCCCGCTGGACCGCGAGGAGGAGGTCACCGCCGACCGGTTCTATGCCGAGCACCCGATGGCCGCCCAGTACGGTAGCTTCGGACGGGCGGGGGACCGGTGCCTGACCCTCGCGGACTCCCACGGGTCGGTCCTGAGCCTGCCGCCGGTCCTGAACTCGCGCGCCGCGGGAGAAGCACGTGCGGGCGACCGGGAGCTGCTCCTCGAATCGACCGGGCAGGCCGAGCGCGCGGTCCGAGAAGCGCTCGGGCTCCTGCAGGTCGTCTTCGTCGCACGCGGCTGGTCGGTCACCCCCGTGCCCGTACGCGGGCCGGACGGCGCTCGTTCCGACGGTCGCGGGCTCTTCTCGCCTCGTTCGGTGGACCTGCAGTCGGCTGTGCTGCGAGCGATCTCCGGCGAGGCGCTCTCGTCGGGGGACGTCGAGCACCGGCTGGCGATGTCCCGCCTCTCCGGCCGTCCGCACGCCGGGGGGTGGCGCGTCGCGGTCCCTCCCTGGCGGCCGGACCTCATGACGGGGGTCGACGTCGCCGAGGACGTCGTGCTGATCGGTGGCGTCCGCCCCGAACAGGGTCTCCTGCTCCCGAGCGCGACCCGGGGGCGGCGGCGGCCGGAGACCCGCTTCCGCAATCGGGCGCGCCGCCTCCTCCTCGGGTACGGGCTGGCCCAGCCGTACACCCCGTTGCTGCTCGGGGAGGCCGTGGTGACCCTCGCCCGGTCGAGCTCGGCGGTCCGGCTGCACAACCCCGTCTCCTCCGAGTTCTCGTACCTGCGGGACCGGCTGCTCCTTTCCCACCTCGAGGTGCTCGGGCGGAACACTCGGCACGGCTATCCGCAACGGTTTGCCGAGGTCGGACCGGTCGTCCTCCGCGCCGACGCGGCCGAGTCGGGGGCCGAGACGAGGTACCACGCCGCGGCGATGCTGGCGGGCGAGGGCACCGGGTTCGCCGACGGGGCCGCCCTCGTAGACTACCTCCTCCGCAGCTGGGATATGAGCTCGGTGCGGGAACCGGCGGAGCTTCCCGCCACGATCCCCGGGCGCGGGGCCCGCGTCCGAGTGGCCGGCGAGACCGTCGCCGAGGTCGGAGAGCTGGACCCGGCGGTCCTGACGGCGCTCGGGGTCCCGGTGCCCGCGACGTGGGCCGAGCTGGACCTCTCGGCGCTCTGGGTTCTCGCCCGCCGTCACGAAACCCATTAGTAGGCTCCTCGGGTCCACGGGCGATGGCCCGCGCTCGCCCCTCTCAACCTTCGTCGGCGAGGGTCCGCGCCCGATGGGAGGCCGCTGCGAAGCGGGCGATCGGTCCGAAGACGGAGGGCGGGGCGGTCCCGTTGCTGGTCGGGCCGCCGGAGAACCCGGACGACGCGTTCCTCGAGGGCGTCGGGTACCCGGGCGAGCCGCCGTTCACGCGCGGGATCCAGCCGACGATGTACCGCGGCCGCCTGTGGACCCTCCGCCAGTACTCGGGATTCGGCAGCGCGGCCGCGACGAACCGCCGGTTCCGATTCCTCTTGGACGGGGGGCAGACCGGCCTCTCCGTCGCCTTCGACCTGCCGACGCAGAACGGGTTCGACTCCGACCACCCGCGCGCCCGGGGCGAGGTCGGCCGGTGCGGCGTCCCCGTCTCCACGCTCGGGGACATGCGGACCCTGTTCGCGGGCCTGCCGCTCGACCGCGCGACGGTCTCGATGACGATCAACGCCACCGCACCGATCCTGACCGCGCTCCTGGTCGCGGTCGCGGAGGAGAACGGCGTCCCCCGCGCGCGGCTCGGGGGCACCGTGCAGAACGACATCCTCAAGGAGTACGTCGCGCGGGGGACGTACATCTACCCGCCCGGCCCCTCGCTCCGGCTGACCGTCGACCTGATCGAGTTCGCGACCCGCGAGATGCCCCAGTGGAACTACATCTCGGTCTCCGGCTACCACATGCGGGAGGCCGGCGCGACCGCCGTCCAGGAGGTCGCCTTCACCCTGGCCAACGCGCTGGCCTACGTTCGGGCGGTCCGGGAGCGCGGACTGGACCTGGACGACTTCCTCCCGCGCCTGTCGTTCTTCTTCTCCTCCGACCGGAACTTCCTCGAGGAGGTCGCCAAGTTCCGGGCGGCCCGCCGGCTGTGGGGGCGGCTGGTCGAGGGGACGCTCGGCGTCCGCACCTCCCGCGCCAAGCAGCTCCGCTTCCACACGCAGACCGCCGGCTCGAGCCTGACCGCCCGCCAGCCCGAGCTCAACGTCGTGCGGACCACGATGGAGGCGCTCGCCGCCGTGCTCGGCGGGACCCAGTCCCTCCACACGAACGCGCTCGACGAGGCGCTCGGGCTGCCGACCGAGTCCTCCGCTCGGCTCGCGCTCCGCACCCAGCAGATCCTGGCCGACGAGTCGGGGGTCGCGAACACCGTCGACCCGCTCGGCGGTGCCTACGAGGTCGAGCACCTCACGGACTCGATCGAGGCGGGCGCCCGCGCCTACCTCGACCGGATCGACGCGATGGGGGGCGCCGTCGCGGCGGTCGAGCGCGGGTTCTTTGCCGCGGAGATCGCGCGCGAGGCCTACCGCGTTGCCCGCGCCCGCGAGCGCAAGGAGGAGCTCGTGGTCGGCGTCAACTCCTTCACGGACGGCAACCCGTCGTTCTCCCTGTTTCCCGGGGCCTCCGGGCGCGGGGTCGTGGCCCAGCGCATCACGCCCGCCGAGGAGCTCCGGCAGGCCCGTCGCGTCCGCGCCTGGAAGCGAGGGCGCGACGCCCGGGCGGCCGAGGCCGCCCTGGAAGAGCTCCGCCGGGGAACCGAGAGGGGGGACAACACGATGCCGCTCGTGCTGACCTCCGTCCGTGCCGGCGCGACGCTGGGTGAGATCTCGGGGGTGTGGCGCCAGCTCTTCGGCGAGCAGCCACCCTCGCGGGCGTTCTAGGAGGCGGGTCGATGCTCGGTCTGGACCACGTCGGGGTCGCGGTGCCGAACCTGGCGGAGGCGCTCGCGCGCTGGGCACCGTTGGTGGGCCCGCCCGAGTCGCCGCCTGAGCTGGTCGCCTCCAACGGGGTCCGGGTCGCGTTCATCGTCGTGGGCGGTACGCACCTCGAGCTGCTCGAGCCGAGCGAGCCGCGCTCGCCGGTCGCGCGCTTCCTGGCCAGCCGGGGCCCCGGCGTCCACCACCTTGCCTTCCGCGTTCCGAACGTCGACCGCGCCCTCGCCGAGGTGCGGGAGCGCGGTGGCCAGACCGTCGACGCCTCGGGTCGTCCCGGGGCGCGCGGTCGCCGGGTCGGCTTCGCGCACCCGGGGGCGTTCGGCGGCGTCCTGGTGGAGTTCGTTGAGGGACCATGAGCGAGATTCGTTCGGTGGAGGTCGACCAGATCTACGACAGTCGAGGACGTGCCACGATCGAGGCGGAGGTCCGGCTCACCTCAGGGGCCCATGCCCGGGCCGGCGCCCCGAGCGGGGCGAGCACCGGGGTCCACGAGGTGCAGGCGTTCCCCCGCGGGGGAGTCCCCGAGGCGCTGACGACGGTCCGCAAGCTCCTCGTACCGAGGCTCGTCGGCCTGGACGCCGCCGACCGCGCCGGGGTCGACGGGATGATCCACACGGTCGACGGGACCCCGGATCTCTCCCGGGTGGGCGGCAACAGCGCCACCGCGATCTCGGTCGCCAGCGCCATGGCGCTCGCCGCCGAGCGAGGGCAGCCGCTCTGGAAGGTCCTGGCCCGGCCCGGGGTCGACGGGCGGAGCTTCCCGGCGATCGTCGGGAACTGCATGAACGGCGGCAAGCACGCGATCGGCGGCCCCGACATCCAGGAGTTCATCGCCTTCGCCACCGACCGGGACCCGGCCCGAAGCATCGCGGCCGCGATCCGGGTGCATACCCTCCTCGGGGAAGCGCTCCACCGACGGTTCCCCACCGCCGCGCTGGGGCGGGGCGACGAGGGAGGGTGGGTCGCGGCCATCGGGAACGTCGAGGCGCTCGAGCTGCTGGTCGAGGCCTGCGCCCGCGCGCGGGACGAGCTCCACACCGAGGTGCACCCCGGCCTCGACCTGGCCGCGAGCGAGTTCTACGACGGCGGCCACTACCACTACAAGGACCGCACCCTCGATCCGGCGGGCCAGGTCGCGTTCGTCGCGGAGCTCGTGGACAAGTACGGCCTGCGGTTCCTCGAGGACCCGATCGAGCAGGAGTCGTTCGGAGGCTTCGCGGCGGTCACGCGCGCCGTCGGGGACCGGACCCTGGTCATCGGGGACGACGTCTATTGCACCAATGCCGCCCGTCTCGCCCAGGGCATCGCCCAGCACTCGACCAACGCGGTCCTGATCAAGGTCAATCAGGTCGGGACCCTCACCGAGACGCTCCGGACGGTCGACCTCGCCCGCGAGGACGGTCAGGCGACCATCAGCTCCCACCGATCCGGGGAGGTCCCCGAGGCCTGGCTGGCGCACGTCGCTCTCGGGACCGGCGCCCGGGGCCTGAAATGCGGCGTCCTCGGCGGGGAGCGGGTGGCAAAGCTAAATGAACTCCTGCGGCTCGCCCGCCTCCACGGTCCCTGAACCCATGCCCGACGAAGAGCTGCTGGTCGAGGAGCAGGCGGTCCCCTCCGACGGCCAGGACATCCGCCCTGGGGAGCTCCTGGTCCCCGAGGAGACCTACCTCACGTCGGGGGTTCACATCGGGACCCAGCAGAAGTCGGCGTCGATGCGCCGCTTCGTGCACAAGGTCCGGTTCGACGGGCTCCATGTGCTGGACGTCCGCGAGACCGACCGGCGGATCCGCTTCGCCGCCAAGTTCCTCTCGCTCTTCCCCGCCGACAAGATCCTCGTGGTCAGCCAGCGCCAGTACGGGCAGAAGCCGGTCCGGGTCTTCGCCAAGACGACCGGCGCCGTCTCCTTCGCCGAGCGGTTCGTCCCGGGCTGCCTGACGAACCCGAGCCTGGCCGAGTACTACGAGCCCAAGGTCCTCTTCGTGACCGACCCGGCGACCGACCAGCAGGCCCTCAGCGAGGCGGTCTCCATCGGGATCCCCGTGGTGGGGCTCTGCGACGTCAACAACGAGACCCGGGACGTCGACCTGGTGATCCCCGCGAACAACAAGGGCCGGGTCGCGCTCGCCACGGTCTACTGGCTCCTCGCGCGCGAGGTCCTGCGCGCCCGCGCGAACGGGGTCGAGGTCGACTACCCTCTGACCATCGAGGACTTCCAGGCAGCCCTGTAGGCGGCCGGCCCGTTTCCCCCCTCCTTTTATCGGACCCCCGTCTAGAGCTTGCGTGGCACGACCGGGTTCGGGCCTAGCTCAACTCCTGGTCGAACACGGGATTCCCGAGAAGCCGGCCCGGGTCTACCTGGCCGCCTGTCGGGCCGGCCCCCAGACCGCGAGCGAGCTCGCGCGCCTGTCGGCCGTCAACCGGGTCGAGGCCTACCGTTTCATCAAGCAGCTCACGGACGACGGGCTGCTGCTGGCGACCGGGGGCCGCCCGCAGCGGTTCGCGGCGCTCCCGCCCGCCCAGCTGGTCGACCGGTGGATCCGTCGCGCCGCGGCCCGCGTGCAACGCCTGGAGGCCGACCGCGAGAAGGTCCTCTCCGACTGGGAGGAGAGCCGGAACGAGTTCGACGACCCCGACCCCCGCAAGTTCGCCGTCCTGGAGGGGGCCGCGACGATCCACCGGTTCCTCCGCAAGCGGCTCGGCATGGCCGAGCACCAGGTGCTGGTGAGCGCCGGCGGCCTGACGCTGGGGAGCTTTCTCGAGGGGGGCGTGGACCGGGCCCTGCGCGAGGCGCAGGGGCGCGGCGTGAAGGTGAAGGTCGTGACCGAGGTGTTCCCTCCGACCCTCGGCGCGGCCAAGCATTTCGCGACGTTCACCGAGCTCCGGCACTCGAGCGGCCCGGTCGTCAGCCGCGCGGTCGTGATCGACCGGAGCGGCGCGCTCGTCTTCGTCTCCGGCGAGGAAGGGTTTGGCCCGACGGTGGACGAGCAGGTCGCCCTCTGGTCGTCGGCCCCGATGTTCACGCAGCTCGCCCGCGACTACCATCGCCGCCTCTGGGTGCCGGCGGAGCGGGCCGAGGCACGGTTCGTCGAGCTCGAGAACCCGCCGACCGCCGTCCTGCCGGTCGTGTCCGGGAAGGAGGGGGTCCCCTTCCTGCGGCTCAAGGAGATCGCCAAGTTGGGGATGCGTGCCTCCGGGGTCAAGGAGTTCCGGTTGCACCTGCCCGAGCTGATCGAGACGATCGCCCGGCAGCTCGGTCGCGAGATCGCCAAGGAGGTCGACGGGACGACCCCGGCGGAGGTCGGGGCGGCGCTCGCCCAGTACTACGAGACCCACACGATGGGCCACCTGACGATGCTGAAGGAACGGCCGCTCACCTTCCGCGTCACCGGCTGCTTCGCGTGCACCGAGGATTCCCCCGAGATCGGGCGGGTGATGTGTCCGCAGTTGCTGCGCTCCGTCCTCGAGACCCGCCTGGGCCACCGCTGGGAAGTGTCGAAGCCGGACCCGACCAAGCACGCGCACCGCGGCTGCACGTTCACGGCCTCGGCCGGATGATCAGCCGAGCCAGTTCCAGAAGTCGTCCCGCCAGTAGTCGACCTCCAGGGCGACCGGGCGCAGCGACACCGGGGTCAGCCCCTCCCGCTCGGCGGCGGCGAGCCGGGCACGCAGCTGGTCGACCGACTCGTTCGACAGGTCCTTGAGGATCGCCTCGAGGGCAGAAGAAAAGCCGAGGTCGAGCACCCGCTGGGGGTGACTCACCACGAGCCGGTAGTGGTGATGCCCTCCGGAGCCCTGGACCCGGAGCACCTGCCAACGCAGCGGCTCCTTCCGCTCCCCCTGAAGACGGAATGCGGCGAGGTTGCCCAGCGCCTTCGCCACGAAGTTGTCGTCGTCGAGGCCCGGACTCAGGTAGATCCCGACCTCGACGCCCCGATGCATGACGGGGCAGGGCGTCGGGGACGATATCCTGCGCGGAGCGACGGTGCGTCGGGACCCAAACGATTTGGAGCGGCGGGGCATGGAGGCGTCGAGGAGGTCCGTCGATGCCCTCGAGGAAGCCCCCCGCGTCCGGGAAGCCGGCCGTGTGGGTCGGGTCCATCGTGCTGGACTGCACGGACCTCGAGCGGATGATCGCGTTCTGGAGGGCCGCGCTGCACTACGTCCCGCGCGAGCCGCCCGAGAAGGACGGCGTCGTGCTGATGGACCCCGCCGGGGTCGGTCCCAACCTCGCATTGAACCTCTCCTCCGAGGGACCCCTCGCGGAGTACCGCCTCCACCTCGACCTGTATTCGACCGCGCCGCAGAAGGAGGTGCAGCGGCTCCTCCGGCTCGGCGCCACCCTCGTCAAGCCGGCCGAGGACGGCCTGGACTTCGTCACGCTCGCCGACCCGGACGGGAACCTCTTCGACATCATCGACAAGAAAGGGTGGGGGTTCGGCCAGCGGGCGTGACGCCAGCCGCCGGGCGACCCTCCCGCGCCATGTCGCCGTCGACCCTACGGAACCTGCCTACCCCCTCGGAAATCTCGGTGGGGGGGCGGGAACTCCGTGCTACGATGGCTCACGGTGTACCAACTGTAACCAACAACCCCGACAGAAAGTGGAAAAGACTATAAATACGACTGGGCGATTAGCGCCCGTAGAAGCTATGAAGGCATCGCTTGCGTCCTCGAGCGCCACGCGTCCCCGTTCCTCCTCGACCAAGAGCCCCAGTCGGGCGGCCACGTCGGCCCCGCCGCTCGCCTCTTCGCCCCCGACTGAGGACGTCTGTCCCAACTGCGGTTCCTCCCACCTCATCCGGGACGAGATCCGCGGGGAGATCGTCTGCGCCGACTGCGGCCTGGTCGTGGACCAGAGTGCCCTGGTGAGCGACCGCGGCCAGCGCGGCTCGAAGGAAGACACGGGCCGGGAGGCTCGCGGCTGGGGGCCCGTCATCTCCCCCCTCATGCCCGACAAGGGCCTGTTCAGCGAGATCGGCGTGCCGACGCGCGACTTCCAGGGGAACTCGCTCTCCCGCAACACGTCCCTCAAGTTCTACCACCTGCGCAAGCTGAATCACCGGCTGCGCGCCGCGCGGACCCACCAGCGCAACCTCGTGGTCGCCCTCGGTGAGCTGAACCGCTTGGCCGGCGTGCTCGGGCTCTCGCGCGAGGTCAAGGAGTCGGCGACCTACATCTATCGGCGCGCGCTCGAGCACAAGGCGACCCGAGGGAAGAAGATCGTCGCCCTCGTCGCCGCCAGCGTCTACGCCGCCTGCCGGCAATGCCACGTCCCGCGGACGATGAAGGAGATCATCGCCCACTCGAAGGCGACCAAGATCGAGGTCGGACGCGCCTACACGCTCCTCGCCCGAGAGCTCAAGCTCGGGTTGAAGCCGGTCGAGCCGCGCGACTACCTGGTCCGGTTCACGCAGGACCTGAACCTGTCGAAGGAGGTCCGCCAGAAGGTCCTCTCCCTCCTCGAGCAGGTCGAGCAGGTCTACTCGACCAGCGGCGTGCTGCCCAACGGGATCCTGGCGACGATCATCTACATCGCCTCGAACCTGATGGGCGAGCCTCGGAGCCAGGACCGCATCGCGGCGGTGGCGAACGTCACCCCCGTGACGATCCGCAACCACTACAAGGAGCTCCTCGACCTGCTCGGGCTGCCGAAGAACCTCACCAACCCGCAGGCCCGCGGTACCCTCCCCGGTGAGCCGGTCGCCGAGCTCACCGTGGACGCGCCCGCGGCCGGCCACTAGACCGACCCCGGTCTCCCCCGCCGGGGCGGCCCATCGCCCGGACCGCCCGGCCCGGCCGTGGCTCCCCCGGAAACCAGATGAACTCCGGGGCCGCTGGGACCCCGTGGCAACGACCGGTCCCCTGAGCTACTCCTCGTACCACACGTACGCGGAGTGTCCGCTGCGCTGGAAGTTCCTGTACGTAGACCACCTGCCCGAGACGCCCCGGGGCTACTTCACGTTCGGACGGGTCGTGCACACCGTCCTCGAGGACCTCGTCCGGCCGTTCCTCGTCCCGGGGGCCCGTCGGACGGCGGCGGGCGAGGCGCAGCGGACGCTGGACGACTGGCATGCGGCCGGCTCCGAACCGGCCACCGTGCGGCCGATGACCAGCGAGGAGCTGTTGGCCGCCTACGACCGCGCCTGGCTGTCGGACGGGTACACCTCGCCGGAAGAGGAGGCCCGGTACAAGGCCCTCGGACGGGACCTCCTCCTGCGGTACTACAAGCGGTTCGTGAAGGAGCCCCCGCGCCCCGTTGCCGTGGAGGAGCACCTCGAGGCGCGGTGGGACGGGATCCCGATCCACGGCTACATCGACCGGATCGACCGGACCGACGAGGGAGGCCTCGAGATCGTCGACTACAAGACGTCGCGGGAGTTGAGCGGGGAGGACGCCCGCGCCTCCGAGCAGCTCTCGATCTACCAGGTGCTCGTGGAGAGCAACTACACCGAGCCGGTCGAGGGGTTGACGCTGTACCATCTCCGCTCGCTGACCCCGCACCGGGTGCCTCCCCGGCCGCGGGAGGAGCTCGCCGTGCTGCACCAGCGCCTCGGGACGGTGGTGGACGGGATCCGGGCCGAGGCGTTCGAGCCGACCCCCGGCCGCCAGTGCAGCCGGTGCGACTTCCAGTCCCGCTGCCCCGAGTTCCGCGCGGTGCCGGCGACGGACGAGCTGCGGCTGGCGCAGCTGGTCGACCGGTTCGATTCGCTGCGCCAGCAGGAGCAGGCCGTGGGCGACGAGCTCCGACGGACCGCCGACGAGCTCCACCGGGCCGCCGAGCAGTTCGGAGTGCACCGGATCCCCGGGTCGACGCGGGTCGCGCTGCGGCGCCGGGAGGAGACGTGGCAGTACTCCCCGGAGAGACTTCGGCCCGTGCTCGAGGGGGCCGGGATCGCGAACCGGGTGTCGAACGCCAACCCCGGGCAAGTCCAGGACGTCCTGCGGGACCTCTCGGTCGACCCCGAGGTCCGGCGTCGGATCGCCGAGGCCGGTGCTCGGAAGGTCAAGTGGTACTGGGAGCTCGAGGACGCCTAGCGCCGGTGGCCGACCCCCTGCCCTCGTAAAGGATATGTAAGGAACTCGGCAACGCCCCATATGGGGACTTCTCTCGCCTCTCCGGCTCGCCTCGCTCCGTTGACCGGTCGGACCCCGACCGTCGCGACCCTGTGCTCTCACTCGTCGCTGCAGATCTTTCACGGGGCCCGGCTCGAGGGGTTCCCGACGCTCGGGCTCGCCGCGGGCTCTGCGCCCCGGTTCTATGACGCCTTCCCGCTCGCCCGCCCGGACCGGTTCCTGACCGTGCCCACGGTCAAGCACCTGCCCACCGTCCAGGACCGCCTCCGCGACGAGGGCACGATCCTCATCCCGCACGGCTCGTTCGTGGAGTACCTCGGCCCGACCGAGTTCGCGAAGTTGGACGTTCCGGTCTTTGGCAACCGCGCGGTCATCGAGTGGGAATCCGACCGGCGCAAGTCGCGGGAGTGGCTCGAGTCGGCCGGCTGCCCCATGCCGAAGCGGTACGAGGAGGCCTCGGAGGTCGACGGTCCGGTGATCATGAAGTACTACGGGGCCAAGGGCGGGAAGGGGTACTTCCTCGCCAAGAACCGACGCGCGCTCGACGACTTCCACCCGACCGGACCCTACGTGATCCAGGAGTACGTCCTCGGAACGCGGTACTACATGCATTTCTTCTACTCGCCGATTTCCGACCGCGGCTACCGGGTGGGGACCGGCTCCCTCGAGCTGCTCGGGATGGACCGGCGGGATGAGGCGAACATCGACGAGCTGTACAAGCTCGGGAGCCAGGAGGAGCTGCTCCACGCCGGGATCCGCCCGACGTTCGTTGTCACGGGGAACGTCCCGGTGGTCCTCCGCGAGTCCCTCCTGCCGAAGGCCTTCGAGCTCGCCGCCCGGATCGTCGAGCGGTCGATCGAGCTGTTCGGCGGGATGGTCGGCCCGTTCTGCGTCGAGGGGATCATGACCGAGGAGCTCGAGTTCAAGGTCTTCGAGATCTCCTCGCGGATCGTCGCGGGGACGAACCTGTTCATCTCGGGCAGCCCGTACGCCGACTTCATCGAGCCGGGCCTGTCGACCGGCCGCCGGATCGCGCAGGAGATACGGCGCGCCCGTGCCGCCGGCCGTCTGGACGAGGTACTGAGCTAGGAGACGCCCCTCCCGTTAAGAACGGGGGGCGGCGTGGGGGCGCCCATGCCCGATTTCGCGCTCGCGGCCGCCCATCTCGGGAAGGTCTACCCTCAATCGAAGGGCGCTCTTCCCGCGCTGGACGACCTGACCCTGAACGTCCCGAAGGGACGGGTCTACGGGTTGATCGGGAGGAATGGCGCCGGTAAGACGACGTTCGTCCGGATCGCGGCCACGCAGCTCGCCCTGACGACCGGACACGTCGACGTCCTCGGGCTCGACGTGGAGAGCCAGACGGCGGAGATCCGCGCCCGCATCGCCTGCGTGCCGCAGGAGGCACGCCCGCTCTACTTTCTCCGGACCCAGGAGGTGGTGTATCTCTACCTCAAGATGCGCGGGATGGACCCCGTCGAGGCCCGGCGACGGACGAAGGATGCGCTCGAGGAGCTCTCGCTCACCGAGTACGCAACGCGCCTCGTCTCGCGGCTCTCCGGAGGGCTCCGTCGACGGGTCCTCTGCGCGATGGTGCTGGCCTCGGATGCGGACCTCCTGTTCCTGGACGAGCCGACGACCGGTCTCGACCCGATCGCCCGCCGCCAGGTGTGGGAGGCGGTCCGCCGCACGATCCGCGAGAACCGGACGATCCTGTTGACGACGCACTACCTCGACGAGGCCGAGGCCCTCTCGAGCCGCCTCGCCCTGATCGAGAAGGGCCGGCTCCGGCTCGAGGGCTCGCCCGAGGACCTTCGGGCGCGGGTACGATTCCCGTACCGGGTGATGATCCAGGGACCGTTCCCGGCCGAGGAGCTCGCCCCGTACGGGCGGGTCGCCGACGTCGAGGGGGGTCACCTCGTCTTCGGGCGCGAGGAGGACGCGCGCGAGCTCGCCCGTCTGGCGCTGGAGCGCGGGGTCCGCGTCTCCCTCGGACCGGTCAGCCTCGAGGACATCTTCCTCGAGGTCGTCGGGAGCTCGATCGAGGCCGACGCTCCGCTCGAGTCGGAGGCGGAGACGTGACGGAACGGCACCGGCTCCGCTCGCTCCTCACGTTCGTCCAGCTCAACGGGTTCATCCCGATCCGGACGCAGCCGTTGTTCCTCCTGAACATCCTCGCTTCCCCGCTGTCGTTCCTGTTCTTCATCTACATCGTCTCGCGCGGAGCGTTGCTCGAGTACGGGGTCATGGGCGGGATGATCCTCACGATGCTCTCGGTCGGCACCGGCCTGCAGTCGGACCTCACGCACTACCGGCACGACCTCAAGTTCCAGGACATTGTCGTCGCCTCGCCGGTCGAAGCGCCGATCTACGTCGCAGGCATGGCGTTGAGCGAGCTCGTCTACTCGCTGCCGGCGGTCGGGGTCTTCGTCGTGATCTTCGTCGCCGAGGGATGGGCGACGCCGTTCAGCGTCGCGGTCCTCACCGGCGTGGTCGTCCTCGTCTGGGGGTTCGCGATCGCCCTCGCCTTCACGCTCGCGACCTACTTCCAGGACGTCCGGGAGACCTTCCTGTTCAGTCCCCTGATCTCGCTCGGCCTCACGGTCATCCCGCCCGTCTACTACCCGCTGAGCGAGCTTCCCGGCTGGGCGCAGACGGCGGCGCTCTTCTCGCCCACGACGTACGCCGCCGAGCTCGTCCAGGGGGCGGTGGGGCTCATCTCGCTCCCGGTCGACCTCCAGGTCCGGGACTGGCTCGTCCTCCTCGCGTTCGTCGTCGGGCTGCTGCTCCTCGCGACCGTCAAGGCCCGCTGGCAGGAGCCCTGACGGGGCTCCCGGGACGCCTCGGGAGCCTCCGGGCCGCCCGCGGCTCCCGGCGTCGCGCGAGGGCTTATGTACCGGGCATCTGGTGGAGCGGCCCAATGCTTTCTTTCGGGGACATTCGGAGCTTCGAGACGGCAGACGAACGCTTCTCGCACTGCCTGTACTGCGGGCGTCTCGTGGTCGTCCTCCCCGACGACCGGCGCGACGGCGCTTGCTTCGATTGCCTCGCGCTCTCGGTGCCCCCGTCGGTCCCGTGCCCCGAGTGCCGGGCCGAGATCCCCGGCGAGGACCGGGCGGTCGGATGCGGGGAATGCGGATGGTACCCGCTCCGCGGCTAGCAGCCCGGGGCGAAGAACGCGGGACCCCGACTGGGGTGGATCCCCGATGCCTCGCGGGCGCTAAGCTTATCGGCGGAATCCCGTCCCAAACCGTAGGGCGTGCCGAGGTGGCTCAGTCCGGTACGGCGCGAGTCTGGAAAGCTCGTGGCGGAATACGCCTCGGGAGTTCAAAGGTCGAGGACGGTCCTCCCGTCCCGTCGGAGATTCTCCCCCTCGGCGCTGCCCTCCCCGTCGGCCCCCGCGTCGGAGGCGGTCCTACTCCGTGAGCGTGCCCGAACGGCGCGCGGTCCCCGCGCTGCTGCACGTCGACTCGATCCTCTCCCACCTCCAGGGGCGAGCGGCGCTCTCCGAGGTGTGCCGCTTCCTCCAGGCGGAGTTCACTCACTACCCGTGGATCGGGGTCTACCGGCTGGAGGGCGACACGCTGGTCCTCGAGGCGTGGGAGGGTGCCGACGCGACCGAGCACACCCGGATCCCGCTCGCGCGGGGGATCTGCGGGCAGGCGGCCCGCGAGAACCGTACGGTGATCGTCGACGACGTCTCGGCATCGCCCGATTACCTCGCCTGCTTCCTCTCCACCCGCTCGGAGATCGTCGTTCCGGTGCGGGAGGGAGCGACCGTGCTCGGGGAGATCGACATCGACGGGACGCGCGTCAAGGCGTTCGACGCGAGCGACCGGTCGTTCCTCGAGCGGGTCGCCGCGAAGATCGTCCCCGCCGTGAAGGTGGCGGCGAGCGAGCCGCCCGCGCCGCCCGGCTGAGGTTCTTCCGGATCGCCCGCATCGCCTCCCCGAGGTACCGGGCGCGGGAGGCGCGGGCGAACCGACCAGACCCGAGCGGGACCCGGCTGGCCCGCACGTCCTCCGCGACGTGCTCGAGCGCGCGGCGGAGCTCGTCCACGACCGGGAGGTCCGCCCGCTGGCTCGTGCGCGACAGCGGGTTCAGGTCGACCGAGATCACGCGCTTTCCCAGTGCGCGCAGGGCCTCGGTCCGGTCCCCGTCCTCGAGCGGGATGAGGCAGACGTCGGCCGCGTAGATCCCGTTGCGGTCCACGCAGGCGCGGTCGGAGGGGAGGTGGGGGATCCGCACGCTTGGGTGGGTGCCCAGCACGCTCCGCACGCCGGCGCCACGGAGCGCCCGCGCCACGGCCCGGACGCGGGCCGGCGACCGGTGAAACAGGTTCACCTCGACCCCGAGCCCGGGCCGCAGCCGGGCGAGTCGCGCGACCTCGCGAGCCGCCAGGGCCGCCACGTTGCCGTTGACGCTGACGACCGGGCGACGCGCGGCCCGCAGCCAGTCGGCGGCCAGGCGCTCCGCCGCGCGCGCGCTCGGGGTCGTCCGCTCGCCCAGCAGGTAGTCGAACGCCTCGCCTCGACCGTGCGCGATGAGCCCCTCGGGAACGACGAGGGCGGACCGGCTCGCCTGGCCCAGCGACGCGCGGACGCGCAGGCTCGCATAGCGCGGATGGCGGGGGGAGAGGCGCATCGCCGCCGGCCTACGTGTGGGTGGACCCGTTCGACGACGACGCCGGGAGCTCCCCGTTCGCCAATCGGGCCTCGAGCGCCGCGACCCGCTGCTCGAGCGGCTGGAGGCCCTCCTCGAGGGTCTTGGCAAGCGCCAGCTTGAGGCTCTCCTCGAGACTGACGATGTCCCGGCCGAGGTCGATGATCCGCCGGGCGTTCTCGTTGAGCAGCAGGCGGTTCTGGGTCGCGACCCGGAAGGTGTCGGAGAGGTCCTTCGTGAGCTGCCCCGAGCGCTGGGCGAACGTCTCGACCGAGTCCCCGATCGGCTTCCACTTCGTATCGAGGTTCGCGCCGAGGTCCTGGCTGACCCGCTGCGCGACCTGGCCGACCCCGGTCTGGATCTCCCGGCCCACTCGCTCCGCGAGCGAGCCCTCGATCCCTTCCAGCCGGGTCTTCACCTCGTCGCCCAGCCCCTGACCGACCGCCTCGACCCGCTGCAGGCGGTCGTCGATCGCGGTGAGCCGCGAGGTGAGGTTGGAGTAGACGGTCTGGACCAGGACGTCGAAGTGCGCGTTCGTGGACTCCTGCGCCCGGAGCAGGAGGTGCAGGACCCAATGTTCGCGGCCCTTGGTCTCGGCGATCGGTCCCCGGTCGAGCCGGTCGCGCACCTCCCGGTCATCGAGGATCGACTGGAGGTCCTTGAGGACCTCGAGGCGGAGCGCGCTCGCGCCGGTCCCGGAAACACTAGACGGTCGACCGGCCATGGGTCCGGATTCCTCTCCTCCTCCTATATACGTTCGGTCCTGGCGCCCGGCGGGCGACTGTCGTTCCCGAACCCGGGCCCGAGGAGCTCGCGCGCGACGATGAGCCGGCGGATCTCGCTCGTGCCGGCACCGATCTCGAGCAGCTTGGCGTCGCGGGCGAGCCGCTCGAGCGGGAGGTCGCGCATGTATCCGTAGCCGCCGTGGACCTGGATCGCCGCGAGGGCGTGCCGCGTGGAGGCCTCCGAGGCGAACGTCAGGGCCGCGGAGCTCGCGCGCGCGCTGCGGAGGTCGCGCGCGACCGAGTGGAGGGCCGAATAGACGAGCCACCGGGCCGCCTCGAGGTCGGTGTACATGTCGGCCAGCTTCTGCTGGATCATCTCGAAATGCCCGATCTTCTGCCCGAACTGCTCCCGCGTCCGGGAGTACTCGAGCGAGAGCTCGAGGCACTCGGTGAGGATGCCGAGCGGGATGGCCCCGAGCACCGCCCGCTCGACGTTGAGCCCGCTCATCATCACCGCGACCCCGTTGTTCTCGGTCCCGACCAGCTGGTCGGCCGGGATGCGACAATCCTGGAACGCGAGCTCACCCGTAGGAGAGCCCCGCATCCCCATCTTGTCGAGGCTTTTCGCGACCGAGAAGCCGGGAGCGTCCCGTCCGACCAAGAACGCGCTGATCCCCCGGCGTCCGCGGGCGGGAGCGGTCTTGGCGTAGACGAGGAGCCAGTCCGCGACCGGCCCGTTCGTGATGAACTGCTTGGAGCCGTTGAGCACGTAGTGGTCGCCGCTGCGCTCGGCGCGGGTCCGCAGGCTGGTCGCGTCCGACCCGGCGTTCGGCTCGGTCAAGGCCAGCGCCCCGACCGTTTCCCCCGAACAGATCCCCGGGAGCGCGAGGGCCCGCTGGGCGGGAGTGCCGTTGCGGCCGAGATTGTCCGCGAACAGGTTCGAGTGGGCCCCCACGCTGAGCGCGAGCGCCGGGCTCACTCGAGCGATCTCCTCGAGGATGAGAGCCTGGGCAAGGTAGGACAGCCCGAGTCCACCGTACTCGGTCGGCACCGTGATCCCGAGAAACCCGTCCTCGCCGAGCCGGCCGAAGACGTCGCGCGGGAAGTAGTCCTCCCGGTCCATCCGGTCCGCGACCGGGGCGACCTCCTTGCGGACGAACCGACGGGCCGCCTCGCGGAGCTCCCGTTCCTCCTCCGACAGGGAGAGGTCCATCAGGGCAGCGACCCGTAGGGGAGCATTACCTTTTTCTCGGGGATCCCGACCCAAGGGGTCCCGGCGAGAATTGCCGCTGGAGACCGAGATGGTGCTGCCAGGCCGGGAGCTTCTTGGGATAGTCCGACCGGTAGTGGGCGCCGCGGCTCTCCGTGCGCTCGAGGGCGGACCGCGCCACGAGGGAGGCCGTGACCGCCGCGTTGGCGAGCGGGCCCGGCAGCACCCCCGGGTCGGCGGGCTCGACCGACCGCGAGATCCGCTCGAACGTCGCGAGCGCGGCCCGAAGGCCCCCGGCCTGCCGGACGATGCCGACCGCGGTCCAGAGGGTGTCGCGGATCTCGTCGAGCGGTCCCGCTTCTTCCGTCCGGCCGGCGCCCGGCGGGAGGCGGACCCGCAGGGTCGGCTCGGGCGCCGACGGTCCCCCGGTCGAGGGGTGGAGGAGCTGGCGGGCGACGCGCTCCCCGAAGACGAGCCCCTCGATGAGGGAGTTGCTGCCGAGGCGGTTCGCCCCGTGGACGCCGGTGGAAGCGACCTCGCCGCAGGCGTACAGCGACTCGACGCTGGTCCGGCCCTCGAGGTCGGTCGTGACCCCGCCGATCATGAAGTGGGCCGCCGGGGCGACCGGGATGCGGTCGCGCGCGAGGTCGAGGCCGTAGGCCGACAGGAACGTGGTGATCGAGGGGAAGCGGGTATAGAGCCGGTCCCGGGGAAGGGCGGTCGCGTCGATGTAGACCCACGCCTGGTGGGAGCGGAGGATCTCCTGGTTGATCGCGCGGGCGACCACGTCCCGAGGCGCAAGCTCGGCGTCCTTGTGGTACTTCGGCATGAACCGCTCCCCGGCCTCGTTCACGAGGATCGCTCCCTCCCCGCGGAGCGCCTCGGTGATCAGGAACCGGGGGGCGCCGGCCCGCCAGAAGACCGTGGGATGGAACTGGATGAACTCCATGTCGGTCAGGAGCGCCCCGGCCCGGAACGCGATGGCGACCCCCTCCCCGGTCGCGACCGAGGGGTTCGAGCTCTGCCGGTAGAGGCTGCCGGTCCCGCCGGTGGCGAGGACGACCGGTCCGGGCTCGAGATGCTCGACCCGATGACCACCCGCATCGGACAGGACGGCCACCGGCCCGGCGCTCGGACCCGGCAGCAGGGCCCGGAGCACGGTGCGTTCCCGAGCGTCGATCCCCGCCTCCTGCGCCCGACGCTTGAGGGTCTCCTCGATGGAGTGCCCGGTGCTGTCGCCTCCCGCGTGAAGGATCCGGGCGTGGCGGTGCGCGGCCTCGCGCCCGAGCGAGATCTGCCCGTTGACCGTATCGAACGGGACCCCGTACCGCACCAGGTCCGCGATCCGGGTGGGGGCCTCGAACGTCAGCACGCGGGCCGCGTTTACGTCGACCAGCCCGTCGCCCGCCCGGACCGTGTCCTCGAGGTGGGCCGTCGGGGAGTCGTCCGAGCCGATCGCCGCCGCGATGCCCCCCTGCGCGTACCGGGTGTTCGACTCGTCGAGCAGGCCCTTGGTCACGAGCGTCGGCCGAAGGCCCATTTCCCGACAGCGCAGCGCCACGTAGAGCCCGGCGATCCCGCTGCCGATGATCAGCGGACGGTGGCTTGCGGCGCTCACGCCCCGGCGACCGGCGGCCCGAGTATAGCGGCTTCTGGCGGCCCCCCGGAGCCCTATACCCGCGGAGGCATCCCCGGACGTGGTCGAGAGCCTCGGCGTGCTCCCGGGCGAGCCCGACTGGAGGGAGGCGGTCGGCGCGGCCGAGGGAGAGGAGCTCGCTCGCGTTCTCGGCGCCCGCCTCCGGCCCTCCGGCTCCCCGCGGTCCGTTAGCGTCACGGACCTGCTGGCCCCGCGGCGTGCCTACTGGCGGGCCGTCGGCCCGCCGGTCCCGGTCCCCTTCGAGCGTGAGCAGCGCCTGGAGGGCGGGCGGCGGCTGCACCGCGCGCTCGGCCTCGTCTTCTCCCCGCGAGGGGCGCTCGAGGTCCGGGTCCGGCGGGAAGGCCTCCACGGACGGGTCGACGTCCTGGAGGACCGGCCCATCGAGGTGAAGACGACGGGCTCGCCCCTCCCGTCGGACGACCTCCGCCGCTCGCGCCCCGACCACGTCGACCAGCTCGGGATGTACTGCGCCTTGCTCGACCGGCCCCTAGGTCGCCTCATCTACGTCCGACTGGGGCCCGAGGGCGCGGAGGCGGTCGCGGCCTACGACCTCGAGTTCGACGCGCTCGAGGCGGTCCGCTCGGAGATGGCCCGCCGGGCCGACTCGTTCCGTCGGGCGCTCTCTTCCGGCCAGCCGACCGAGCTTCCGCGCTGCGCCTGGTTCGGGCGAGGGTGTGAGTACCGGGCCGCCGGCGCATGCGACTGCGTCGGGACGGAGCCCGAGCCGGGACCGCTCGCTGCCGACCGGGCCGGCGTGCCGGCCTCCCGCCCCGACCTCGCGGCCCCCCTGGCGGCAGCGATCGCCTCTGTACCCTCTCCGACAGTCCCCCCGGTGATCCAGCGGTTCCGTGACCTCCTCTACCCGCGTCGGGAGTTCTTCCGTCGGATGCTCCCCGAGGCCCCCGCCGCCGCGGCACCCTCCCCTCCCGGCGAGGTCTCCGACCTCTACCGACGACTGACCGACGCGGTCGAGGCGGGCGCGGTGGGGGAGGTGTGCCGCCTGCCGACCCGCTCGGAGGAGCCCGACGAAGAGGTCGGCGGGCTGTTCGGCGCTCCGTACCTCGTCCGTACGTCGCGGCTCCGCCGCCGGGTTCCCGCCTCGGATTGGCTCACGCGGTCCCCCCAGTATGCGCTCGAGCTGGGCCTGCGGTGCGTCGCGACGGGAACCCATACGGCCCGCCTCGTCCTCGGATACGAGCAGGCCGGGGCCGGTGCGGAACGGGTCCAAGTGGTGGAGATGACGTTCGACCCGTCTTCCGTGTTCTCCCGCGTCTGGCGGGGCCGCGCGGAGACTCTCGCCCGGGCGCTCGAGGCCGAAGACCCCGGCCGGCTTCCTCCCTGTCCTCGGTGGATGTACGGGACGTGCGACTACCGGTCGGTCTGCGGGTGCGGCGCACTGGAGGGCCGCGTCCAGTGGAAGAGGACCGTCGACGCGGTGCGGGTGAACCCCTCCGACTCGTAGAGGCGGAGCGCGGGCAGGTTCGCTTCGGTGACCCAGAGGGTTGCGGTCGTGTAGCCGAGGGCGAGGAGCGCGCGCAGCGCCCACCGCAGGAGGAAGCGACCGTAGCCGTGGCCGCGACGCTCCGGGTCGACCACGAGGTCGAGGATGACCGCCTCTCGGGGGGAGGCTTCGGAGACGAGGAGCGCGCCGGCCAGGCGCGGAGGGGTCGGTTCGTAGAGCAGGATGGACGCCTCGTCGAGGAACCGTCCGATCCGACTGTCCAGCAGGCTCTGGACGACCTCGGTGTACTCGGCGACCGTACCCCCCATGACCAAGTCGTCCAGGCTTCCGTGGAAGCCGCGGGCGTCGAGCTCGCCGAGCGCCTCGACCGTCGCCGAGCGGACCGGGATCAACTCGAGACCGGGGGGAGGGCTCACCGGGCCGGTCCCGTCCCCCCGCCGCACGGGGCGCACCATCTGGTAGCGCTCGACGGCGACCGCGCCGGCCCGCTCGGCCAGCGCCCGGGCGAGGGCCCGCTCCTCCGCGAGGTCGAACCCGGAGAAGCCGACTGACGCCCACCCGACCTCGGCGGGAAGCGCCGAGAGCATCGCGTCGGCGAGGTGGCGCGCGCGTTGGGCCGCGTGGGGTCCGGCGGCCGCGTGGACGTGCCCCCAGACCTTCGGCCCCCGACGCGAGTAGAAGGCGATCCCGCCGCCGTCCACGCCGGGCGGGTAGTACCACGCGGGCTTGGCGCCGGACCGCGACTCGGCGACCGAGCTGTCGACCCAGGCCCCCGACGGGGACTCCTCGCGCAGCTCGAGTTCCTTTCGGATCGACTGGAAGAGCTCGAGGAGCTCGTCGGCCGAGGCCGCGGTCGCCGGGCGCGGAGGGTCCACGAGGGCCTCCCCCGCTAGTCCGACGGAAGGTGCCGGCGAAGGACCTCGGCGATGTCCGGGGCGACGGAGGCCTTCTCCGCCGGGTTCCCGAGGGTGTCCGTGGAGTAGACCTCGTTGGTGACCGCCTTGATCCGCTCGAAGGCGTCGCGCAGGAACAGGCCGTGCGTGCAGGCCGCGCTGACCGCCCCCGCGCCGTTCTTCTTCAGCAGCTTCGCGGACTCGACCACGGTGCCGCCGGTCGTGATCACGTCGTCGACCAGGACCAGGTGCTTGCCCTCGAATCCGATCGGAAGTTCGGCGGGGAGCTTGAGCTCGACGTGCTCGCTGTCGAGGCGCTTCTTGTCGAGCGCGAACCACGGCTTGTCGAGGATCTGAGCCATCCGCCGCACCCGTTCCACGCCGCCCTTGTCGGGTGAGACGAGGGCGTCGACGGGGCGCTCCTGGAGCAGCCGCGCGATCGCCGGGATCCCGCTGACCTCGTAGGCCGGCTTCGTGAACTGCGTCAGCGTCTGCGCGGAGTGGAGGTCGACGGTCACGACCCCGTCGGCGTCCTGCTCGACATGCCGGCAGAGGGCCCGCGCGCTGACCGGTTCCCCGGGGAAGAAGCGCCGGTCCTGCCGGGCGTAGCCGAAGTACGGGACGACCACGTAGAGATGGCGAGCCCCCGCCTCGCGGATCGCATCTTCCAACAGGATGAGCTCCACCAGGTCCGCGTCCGTCCGGGTCGACTGGACGAGCACGACGTCCTCCCCTTCGAGACGGCCGCCCACCCGCACGTACATCTCGCCGTCCGAGAACCGCTTGGTGAACGGGATGCCGAACGGCGCGTTCGACAGTTCGTGGGAGATCCGCTCGGCCAGCGCGGTGGACGCCGTGCCGCCGATTACGTGCACCGCGTCCCCACCCCACGGCGGGGACTCCGACCGGCTCTAAAGGGTTTCGCGAGCCGAACCTACCGGTCGTCGTCGTCCTGGTCCGGCGGGGGGCGTCGGGGCTTCGGCTTCGGACCGCGGCGCACGTGCGGCCGAGGGCGGCCGCGCCGGTTTGGCGGCTTCACCGGTCGGGCGGGCGGCCGGCGGACGGGGACCTCGTCGTCGTCCTCCTCCTCGTCGGAGGCAGCCCACGGGCGGAGAGAGCGGAGGAAGCGTCGGCTCCGGGAGGAGGGCGTCGCCTCCAACTCGTCCTCTTCGTCTTCCTCCTCCTCTTCCTCCTCCTGTTCCCGCCGACGCGGGTCCTCGATCCCCTCGGCCCGGACGGCGTAGTGGATCCCCACGGCCAGACCGATGAGGCCGGCGATCGTGATCCCCATGAACTGCCAGGATTGCGCGGGGACGTACTGCGTGTTCCCTTCGAGCGCGAGCTTGAAGGCACCGAACCACGGCAGCATCCCGCGGGCCACGCCGAGCACCCACCCGGGTTCCACGAGCGCGCTCAGGCCGTCCTCCTGGTCGGGCAGACCTTGGCAGTCAGAGGAGCAGCCGGCGTTCGGGGCGCCGGACCCGAGGAAGTTGTTGTCTCCCATCGTCAGGTAGCCGGAGTGGTTCCCCAGCATCGCCGGGTTGAGGTCGACCGTGACGTTGGCACTCGCCCACCCGATCCCGAACAGCTCGAGGGTGCCGGTCAAGCCCGTCGTTTGGCAGTTCCCGATCGTCTCCGGGGTCTCGTAGACCGCCCCCGGGGTCTGACAGGGCAGCCCCGCGAGGCTGGAGATGTTGTAGCCGTTCACCGCGGGGTCGTACTCCAGGTAGACGATCGCCCGATGGATGATGGGAGTGCTCCCGCCTCCGTTCGGCCAGTAGAGCAGGACGTCGCCGAACTCCCCGTACGTGGAGTATCCGGTCCGCAGCCCCTGAACGTACGTCTGGATGCTCGAGCTCGGGACCTTCTCGGCGAGCACGAGGTCCCCGGTGTTGATCACCCCGAGGACGTCGTTGGGGCCGTGCTGCATGCTCGGCGACTCGACGACGTAGACCGGCGGCCAGTTCTGCGTGTAGGCGAACATCGCGACCACGAGCAGCACGACGATCGCCAGCGCGACCAGGGGGCCGAAGTACAGCGAGTCCCGGGCCCGCCAGAAGACCGGGGCCCGGTCCCGATGCCACCAGGAGCGCTTCTTCTCCTGCTCCTCGTCGTCCTCCTCCTCGTCCCCCTCGGCGGAGCCGGAGGCCGACCAGCGGCGAACGGGCGTCGGACGACCGTCGCGCCGGGGTTTCCTTCGGGGGGGCGGCCGGCGGGGCCGGGCCCGGGGAGCGGGCTCCTCGTCGAGGTCCTCCTCCTCGTCCCCCGGGTCCTCCTCGTCGTCGACCGGCGGATGGCGGGCCATCCCCGTTCGCTCGGGGCGGGCGCGCTTAACCCTTCGGCTCGAACGGCAAGCCGGCTCCAGCTCGCGACGTGACCCGACGGAGGTGGTGGAACCGAATCATTATGGGGCGAAGGGTGGAACGGGGGCCGGACCCGGGCTCCTCGATCATGCGACGCATCGACATCTCCATGCCGCTTCATCCCGGGATGGCCGCGTTCCCCGGAGACCCGGAGTTCCGTTCGGTCCCCCACCGCTCGCTGGCTCGGGGCGATGCCTACAACGTCTCGGCGCTCTCGTTCGGCTCCCACGCTGGCACGCATCTCGACCCTCCCCGGCACTTCATCGCCGACGGCTTGCCGACCGACCGGCTCGACCCGGAGGACTTCAACGGACCGTGCGTGGTCGTCGGCGTCGACGCGGGACGGGCGGAGGTCGGGGCCCGGGAAGTATCGCAGGTCCCCGCCGGGGCGCAACGAGTCCTCTTCCGCACCTCGAACTCCGCCCGTTGGCGGGCGAGCGGCAGATTCTTTCCGGATTACGTCGCGTTGACGGCCGGGGCCGCCGACGCCCTGGTGGCGCGTCACGTCCGGTTGGTCGGGATCGACTCCCTGTCGGTGGAGGTCGACACGACGGGAGCCTTCCCCGTCCACCACCGCCTGCTCGGGAACGGCTGCCTGATCCTCGAAGGGATCGAACTGGGGGACGCGGCCCCCGGAGCGTACGAGCTCGTCTGTCTACCGCTCCGTCTCCAGAACGGGGACGGCGGCCCGGCCCGCGCCATGCTGCTGGCCCCGTAGGGAGTGCCGGATGTCGGCGGCCGCCTCGGGCGCCGGTCCGTACGACCTGACGCTGGCTACCCCCGGCTTCTACCTGCTCGTCGCCACCCTCGTCCTGTTCGTCATCATGTTCCTGCTGCTCCGGACCGCCTATCCCCGGCGGAAACGAGCGTTCGAGGGGTACTTCGACGCGGCCGGAGTGAGCCTCGCGTTCCTGGCCTTCTCCGTCGTGCTGGTGGTCGCCTTGGCCCTCCGGGACCCGCAAGGGGACCGGACCGACTACGCGCTGTACGAGACGATCCTCACGGGGTACTGGCTCGCGTTCGCGATCCCGGTCGTCACGGTCGCGAGCTCCGTGCAGGCCCGCTCGCGCGGGGCGATCCGCTGGATCTTGCCCGCGATCGGCGTGGTCGTCCTGGTGTTCTTCGCGGTCCTGGGCTATTACTACGCGGCGTAGGGCGGGGCCTAGTCCCGCTCGTCCGGGGGGAGGAGGTCCGGGATGCCGTCCGCGATCGGGTAGTCAACGCGGCAGGCTTCGCAGTGCAGATGGCCTTGGACGATCTCCTCTCCCTCGGTCCGCGTGGCGGTGAGCGCGAGCTCCCTCCGGCACACCGGGCAGCGAAGGATCTCGAGGAGGTCGGGCCTCATCGGGCGCTCCCCTCGACCATGCCGTAGCCGATCAGTCGCCAGGCGTTCAGCTTGCGGGAGATCGCCACCCGGCTCCCGGGGAAGACGGTGACCGCCCGGTTCAGCGCCAGCTCGATATCGTCGCCGCGTGCGCTCGTGACCTTCCCCGCGGCGATCGTGGTGCCGACCGTTACGGCGAGGACCTCGCTGGTGCGGATCTTCTCCACCTTGATCTCCCGTTGAGCCCCGAGCACGCGGTCGAGCAGGGTGGCCTTCAGGTGGATCTTCTGACTGACCGGCGGGAGCGTACCCGCCGTGCCGACCAGCCGTCCGGTGAGGCCGTCGCCCTTGGCGAGGGCCGGGTCGAGGCCGGTACCGAGGGCCGCGAGCCCCCCGGGGTGGAGCTCGTCCCACTCCCGCCCGCCGGAGAAGATCGAGGTGATCGTGGTCGTCAGAGATTCGGCGCGCCCGGGGGCCGCCCCGCTCGGGCCGGGCCGGATCTCGATCTCCTCGCCGACCTTGAGGTGCCCCTGGATGAGCGAGCCCCCGAGGACGCCCCCCTGGAGCCCACGGGGGCGGGTACCCGGTCGATTGATGTCGAACGAGCGGGCGACGTACATCAGCGGGGGCTTCTTCGGGTCGCGCACCGGGGTCGGGATCGTAGCCTCGATCGCCTCGATGAGGGCGTCGATCCCGACCCGGTGGTTCGCGCTGATCGGGATGACGGGTGCCGAGGCGATGGGGGAGTCCTTCAGGAACTCCGTGATCTGGCGGTAGTTCTCCGCCGCGGCCTCGGCCGAAAGGAGGTCGATCTTGTTCTGCACGACCACGACCTTGTGCACGCCGATGATGTCGAGCGCGTAGAGGTGCTCGCGGGTCTGGGGCTGCGGCACCGTCTCGTTCGCCGCGACGAGGAGGAGCGCGCCGTCCATGATCGCGGCCCCGCTCAGCATCGTTTCCATGAGCGTCTCGTGGCCGGGCGCGTCCACGAACGAGACCGCCCGCAGGAACTTCGCCTCCCCGCCGCAGTTGGCGCACTTCGGGTCGACCCCGTAGCACGTCGGGGGCGGGCAGTTCGGGCACTTGAAGAACGCCGCGTCCGCGTAGCCGAGCTTGATCGAGATACCCCGCTTCAGCTCTTCCGAGTGCCGGTCGGTCCATTCGCCCGTGAGCGCCTGGGTGAGGGTCGTCTTCCCGTGGTCGACGTGCCCGACGAGACCGATGTTGACCTCGGGTTGTCGGGGAACCTTCATGACGCCGCGAGAAGCTCCGCGAGGGGCTTGGCGCCCTTCTGTTCGACCACGAGGTTGATCTGCACCGTGTCCTCGCTGATCGTGTTCCCGCGGAACGTCCGGCGTCTCCGCTGGCCCTCGCGCGGGGCCTGGAACCCGAACCCCGTCCCGACGTAGAGGCGCGTCTGGCGGGCGCCGGGGAGGTCGGGGCGCAGCGGGAAGCCGCTCTTGTCGGTCCCGCCGCTGATGCGGAAGGTGTAGCCGGCCGCGCCGATCAGCTCGCCGCCGACGGTCTCCCCGATCCGCTTGCCGAGGAAGCCGGCGGCCTGCGGGTCGGTGACGGTGCGCGCGAGCGATACGCCGCGCTCGGAGATGACGAGCTTGTACTCGACCATTGGGCCTTGAGGGGCGGGGCGACCGACCGGCCCTCTAAATAGCTTTCCCGAGGGCCGGGGGCCCCGGGGACGGCTCGGCGAGCGTCGGCAGGATTGTGCCGGAGGGCAGGCTGCAGCTCACCGGGCCCGAGGTGTGGTTCTCGACGGTCGTGCCGATCACCGTCGCGTTGAACTCATAGCCGCTGGTGTTGGCGATCGGGGTAAGGGTGCAGGTCGTGTAGACCACGGCCCACACCGGTTGGAGCAGGATGACGCTCGCGCCGACGAACAGCTCGCTCGCGTTGGCGTGCGCGGCGAGGAACGACCTCCCGCCGGAGGCGTTGGCCGCGTTGATGATCACCGGGGAGTCCGGTGAGCCGCTCGGGAACGGAACGAGGTACTGCGTGAGCTCCGTGCACGAGGGCCCTCCGAAGGTGAACCCCTCCGAGGCGCTCCCTCCGTTCACCATCACCCCGACCGCCCCGCCCGAGGAGTTGACGTAGACGACCACCCAGAAGGCCGAGGCCCCCGGGCCCGCGGAGGGGGGGGTCCCCTGGACGACCACGTCCTTCGGGACGCTCGCCGCCACGGTGATGTTGCAGTTGCCGGCCGCCGCCACCGTCCCGGTCAGGTTCTCGGTCGGCACCGTCAGGGACAGCGGGACCCGGAACGCGATGCCGACGGCGGCCCCCCACGGCCCGCCGGGGACGGCGTTTGCGGTCGCCTGCCCCTCGCTCGCCGCCCCCTGGAAGGTCGGGGCGAACGTCGGGGCATTGGACGGGGACTTGAACAGCGGGATCACGCCGGTCGCGGCAAGGCCCGCAAACAGCAGCACGACCACCACGGCGAGCACCACCACGGGCAGCAGCCATCGCCGTCGGCGGGTCGTATCCCTCGCGCTCCCCCCCGAGGGGGGCGAGCCGGCGGCAGGTGCGACCGGCGGGGTCGTCGACGCAGCGGGGTCGGCCATCTCCGGAAAACAAGGACCGGGCCGTAGAAAAGCGAGACCGCCCCGCTGCGCTCGCAAACTCGGGCTTATCAAGGGGGGCCCGCGTCGGGAGGCTCATCGGGGGAGGTGCCGGCACGGTCACGGACGCGACGTTGTTGGGCCTGAGTGCGGGGCTTCTCCTCGTCGGGCTTGGCCTCGCCGCCGCGCTCGACGTCCGCGACCGCGAGGTTCCGGACGGCCTCTGGGTCGGGATGGCGCTCGTCGGGACCGTGCTGGGTGGCCTGGCGGTCGCGCCGGGGGGCTGGGGGCCGTTGCTTCTCTGGGTGCTCGCCGCAGGGTTCGTCCTGGAGCACCTGCTCCCGTGGGACTCCACGTTCGAGGGAAGCTCGACCGCCGACTGGGTCGAGGTGGGCGTCTACCTGGTCGTCCTCGGGATCGTCGGCGGGGCGGTCGTGCGCCTAGGTCTGGGTCCCGCCGCGGTTCCCGTAAGCGTGGTGGCGGTCGTCGTGAGCGTGCTGTTTGCACGCGGCCTCTTCGAGGCCGGGGTTCTGTTCGGGGGAGCGGACGCGAAGGCCGTGATGGTCGCCGGCCTCATGGTCCCCATCTTTGCGACCTCCCTCGTCGCCCTGCCGTCCTCCGTGCAGCCGGTCACCTCCGTGATCCCCTTCTCGGTCGACCTCCTCCTGGACGCCGCGCTGCTCTCCGTCTCGGTCCCGGTGGCCCTGGCGGTCCTCAACGCCCGACGCGGCGAGTTCCGGCTGCGCGACGGGTTCACGACGTACAGCATTCCGGTCGCCGACCTCCCGAGGCGGTGGGTCTGGGTCCGGGACCCCGCCTTCCCCGTCGACCGCGCCGAGGAGGAGGCGATCGAGACGTCCGAGGAGGACCAGCAGTGGCGGACCCGGATCGCCGCCGACCTGCAAGCACGCTCGGTCCCCCGGGTCCGGGTCGGGCCCCAGCTTCCGTTCGTCGTCTTCCTGTTCGCCGGTGCGATCCTCGCGATCGCGGTCGGCAACGTGATCCTGGACCTGCTGGTAATGCTGTAGGGAGCGGCGACCCGACGGAAAGCTTTTTTCCGCCGGCCCGGTCGAGAGGAGCGAGGGGGGTCGATGGCGAAGCGGTCGAAGTCGGTCCCGATCCGGGTGCTGATCGCCAAGCCCGGGTTGGACGGCCACGACCGAGGGGCCAAGGTCGTCGCCCGCGCCCTTCGGGACGCCGGCATGGAGGTCATCTACGCCGGCTTGCGACAGACGCCGGAGGACGTAGTGCGGGCCGCGCTCGAGGAGGACGTCGACCTGATCGGACTGTCGATCCTCTCCGGTGCCCACATGGCGCTCTTCCCACGGATCCTCACGCTCCTCAAGGAACAGAAGGCCGGCCAGATCCCCGTCTTCGCGGGCGGGATCATACCGGACGAGGACGCCCGCCGACTCAAGAAGGCCGGAGTCCGGGCGATCTTCGGCCCGGGGACCTCCCTCGAGGAGATCGTCTCGACCGCTCGGCGCCTCGCACGCGGCGCGGCATGAGCGGAGCGGCCGGACTTCCGCCCGCGGCCCGGGCGATCCGCCAGGGAGACCGCCGCGCGCTGGCGCGGACGATCACGGCCGTGGAGAACGGGGACCCGTCGGCCGGCCCCGTCGTCCGCGCGCTCTACCCGGGAACGGGCCGCATCCCGATGGTCGGCCTCACCGGCCCGCTCGGGGTCGGTAAGTCGAGCCTGCTGAGCGCGCTGGTCGGGCTGCTCCGTGCCCAGGGCAAGACGGTCGGCGCGATCGCGGTCGACCCCTCCAGCCCGTACTCCGGGGGCTCGGTGCTCGGGGACCGGATCCGCCTCGAGCGGCGGGCGGACGACGACGGGGTCTTCTTCCGGTCCATGGCCAGCCGCGGCGAGGCCGGCGGCGTCGCGGCGTCGACCCGCGAGGTCGCCCGCCTGCTCGAGGCCGCGGGCTTCGACGTCGTCTTCGTCGAGACCGTCGGTTCGGGACAGGCCGACGTGGCGATCCGCGAGATCGCGACGACCAGCGTGGTCGTCTTGGTCCCGCATCTCGGCGATGAGGTCCAGACGATGAAGGCCGGGCTCTTCGAGATCGCCGATGTCTTCGACGTCAACAAGGCCGACCTGCCGGGAGCCGACATCGCCGCGCGCGACCTGAGCGACCTCGCCGCGATGGGGAAGACCCGGGACAACTGGAGCTCCCGGGTGGTCCGAACCTCCACGACCGCGCCGTCGGGGATACCGGACCTGTGGGAGGCGGTCCTCGCCCACGAACGGTTCCTGGACGAAACCGGGGCCCGGGTCGCCGGCGAGCGGCGCCGGCTCGCCGCAGAGATCGCCGGACGGCTTCGCGACCGGGTGGGTCAGGAGGTCACCGAACGGCTCACGCAGGATGCCGAGCTGCGGCGGCTCCTGGACGATGTCGTGGGCCGAAAGGTCGACCCGTGGAGCGCGGCGGACCGCCTCTACCGGGAGTGGTACGACCGTCGGTAGCGACCATGCTCCCGGCTCCTCCGCTCTGGTACCTGCTGCTGCTGGCCGTCATCGCCGTCCTGGCGTACTTCGTGTTCGCCTCCTTCGTCTTCGGTGCCGGCTACCAGCCCACCCCCCGGCGCTCGGTCCGGATGATGCTGCGCCTCGCCGAGGTCGGCCCGGGCGACGTGGTCTACGACCTTGGGGCCGGCACCGGCGCCATCGTGTTCCGGGCCGCGAGGGTCTACCGGGCCCGCGTGCTGGGGGTGGAGGTCGAGCCGCTCCGCTTCCTCATCCTGTGGCTCCGGCGCCGGCTCGGCCCGTTCGCCGACCGCATCCAGCTCCGGTGGGGGAACCTGTTCCACCTCGACTTCCGACCCGCGACGGTCGTCACGGCGTTCCTCTGGCCCGGGGCGATGGCGCGCCTACGCCCCAAGCTCGAGGCCGAGCTGCGGCCGGGGGCGCGGGTCGTGAGCCATTGCCACAAAGTCAAGGGCTGGACCGCGGCGGTCTACGACGAGGAGACGGACGTCTACCTCTACCGCTGGCCCGACGCGGTCGCGCCCCCGCCTCCGGAGGACTCGGAGGCGCCAGCGGGCGGGGCCTGATTCGACAAAGGTTAATGCGCCCCGCGGGGTGGAAGCGTCGATGGCGGAGTCCGCCCTCGTCGAGGACTATCACACGGCCACGGTCTCTCGGCGGACGTTCCCGGACAGCATCGTCCTCTGGGACGAGACCCTGCGGGACGGGGAGCAGACCCCCGGGGTCCACTTCTCCCCGGAAGAGAAGCTCCAGATCGCCGAGCTCCTTTCCGAGGTGGGGGTCCCCCTCCTCAACGCCGGCATTCCGGTCGTCTCGGAGAAGGAGGCCCGGGCGGTCCACCTCGTCGCCCACGCCGGCTTGAGGGCCAAGGTCCTCGCGGCCGCACGCACCGTCCCGAAGGACGTCGACGCGGTGATCCAGAGCGGGGCGACCCACATCGCCATCTTCGTCGCGGCGAGCAACGTCCACCTGCGCTACAAGCTCCGGATGAGCCAGGAGGAGGTCCTGGCGGCGAGCCGCAGCACGGTGCGCCAGGCGAAGGCGGCCGGCCTCCACGTCGCGTTCGTGACGGAGGACACCGTCCGGGCCCCCTTCGACTTCGTCGGGAAGCTCTATCGCGCGGTCCAGGAGGAAGGCGCCGACCGGCTCGTCGTCTCGGACACCGTCGGCATCATGACGCCCCTGACATTCCGCTGGTACCTCAAGGAGTTCCAGCGCCGGGTCAAGCCGAAGGACCTCTCGGTCCACTGCCACAACGACTTCGGGCTCGCGACGGCGAACACGCTCACCGCGATGGAGTGCGGGGCGCGGGCTCCCCACGTGTGCGTCAACGGCCTCGGGGAGCGGGCCGGGAACGCCTCGCTGGAGGAGGTTGTGCTCTCCCTCGAGTCGCTCTACGGGGTCCGGACCGGGATCCAGACCGAACGGCTCTACGAGCTCTCCCGCCTCGTGGAAGAGCTCTCGGGGGTCCCGATCGCGGCCAACAAGGCCCTGGTCGGGTACAACGCCTTCTCGCACGAGGCGGGGATCCACACGCACGGGATCCTCGCGCACACGCTGACCTACGAGCCGCTGCAGCCGCACCGCGTGGGCCGCCAGCGTCAGATGATCCTCGGCAAGCACACCGGCAAGGCGGCGCTGGCCGAGAAGCTCAAGGAGCGCGGGATCACCGCGCCGGACCCGGTCCTGGTCGAGCTGCTCGACCGGGTCAAGACCGAGACCGAAGGGCGCTCCAAGGAGCAACTGCGGAGCTTCCTCGAGGCCTACCGGAGGCTTTTCGAGCGCCCCGGGCTCACCGACGACGAGTTCTGGGTGCTCGTGGACGCCGTCGGGATCAAACCGGTGAAGACATGACAGGGTCGAACGGCCACGGTCTGACGCTCGCCGAGAAGGTCCTCGCCCGGGCCGGCGGCCTGGAGGACGTCGTCCCCGGGCAGATCGTCGAGGGGAAGGTCGACCTCGCGATGATGCACGAGCAGGGCGCCCAGACCGTCGCACCGTTCCACCAGATGGGCGCGGAGAAGGTCTGGGACCCGGACCGGGTCGTCATCGCTATCGACCACTGGGTCCCGGCTTCGACGGAGGGGGCGGCGGTCCTCCACCGCATCCTGCGCAAGTTCGCGGCCGAGACGCACCTGCCGCACTTCTACGATGTCGGGAACCACGGGATCTGCCACCAGATCCTCGCGGAGAACGGCTGGGTCGTCCCGGGCGACCTGGCGGTCGGGACCGACTCCCACACCAACATGCTCGGGGCGATGGGGGCCTTCGCCGCCGGCATCGGCCCGACCGAGATGGCGGCGGTGCTCGCCCTCGGCGAGCTGTGGCTCAAGGTCCCCTCCACGCTCCAGGTGCGGGTCCACGGCCGGTTCGGCAAGGGCGTGACCGCGAAGGACCTCGTCCTCCGCATCCTCGGCGAGGTCAAGACGACCGGCGCGACGTACAAGGCCGTCGAGTTCACCGGGCCCACGATCTCGGGGCTCTCGATGCCCGAGCGGTTCACGATCTGCAACATGACCACCGAGATGGGGGCGAAGGCCGGGATGGTCGCGCCCGACCAGACGACGTTCGACTACCTGGCGCCGATCGCCAAGCACGCGATGCACCCCCTGCAGGCGGACCCGGACGCCCTCTACGAACGGGTGGTCGACATCGACGTCGACGGCATGCCGCCGATGGTGGCGTGCCCGTACTCGCCCGACAACGTCCGCCCGCTTCCTGAGGTGGTCCGCGAACACGTCAAGGTCGACCAGGTCTTTCTCGGTTCCTGCACGAACGCCCGCATCGAGGACCTGCGGGAGGGTGCCGCGCTGATGAAGGGGCAGAAGGTCGCGCCCGGCGTCCGCTTCATCGTCTCGCCCGCGTCGACCAAGATCTACCAGCAGTGCCTCGAGGAGGGGATCATCCAGACCTTCACCGAGGCCGGGGCGGTCTTCACGAACTCGAGCTGCTCGGCCTGCTTCGGCGGGAACATGGGGATCCTCGCCCCCGAGGAGGTCTGCGCCTCCTCCTCCAACCGCAACTTCCCGGGACGCATGGGCGCCAAGCAGGCCCGGATCTACCTGCTCTCGCCGGCGGCGACCGTGGCCGCGGCGATCCGCGGCGAGCTCGCGGACCCCCGGGAGATGATGTAGGGGCCGATGAAGGACGTCATCGAGGGCCGGGTCTGGGTGCTCGGCGACGACGTCGACACCGACGGCATCATCAGCGGCAAGTACCTCACGATCATTGACCCGAACGAGCTCAAGAAGCACGTCTTCGAGATCGCGCTTCCCGGGTTCGCCGAGGGGGCCCGCCCCGGCGACCTGATCGTCGCCGGCGAGAATTTCGGCTGCGGGTCGAGCCGGGAACACGCCCCGCAGGCGATGCGCGCGATCGGCGTCGGCGCGGTGGTCGCGGACTCCTTCGCCCGCATCTTCTATCGCAACGCGATCAACCTCGGCATCCCGACGATCGAGGCCCGGGGGGTCCGGTCGCTGTTCGAGGCGGGGGATACCGCCCGCATCGAGATGCGCGCGGGCCGGGTCACGAACCTCCGCACGGGCGCCTCGGTGACCTTCCCTCCCCTCCCCCATCACCTGATCGAGCTCCTCGAGGTCGGCGGCCTGGTCGAGAAGGTCCGGCTCGAGCTCGAGCACCGCAGGGCGGCCGCCGGGGCGGCCCCATGAAGGACGCCGCCTACGAGGTCGCGGTCTTCCCCGGGGACGGGACCGGTCCCGAGGTCGTCCGGGAGGGGCTGAAGGTCCTCGCCGCGCTCGCCGAAGGCGGACCCGCCCCCTGGCGCACGACCGAGTACCCCGGCGGCGGCCAGCACTACCTGCTGACCGGCCGGGAGTGGGAGCCGGAAGGGGAGGCGGCCGCGCACCGGGCCGACGCGATTCTTCTCGGAGCCGTCGGCTGGCCCGGGGCGACGCTCCCGAACGGCGACATCGCCGGGCGGGCCCTCGTCCTCGGACTTCGCGAGCGGCTCGACCTCTACGCCAACGTGCGACCCTGCCGGCTGTACCCCGGGGTCCTGCACCGCATCAGCGGGGAGTATCGCCAGGTCTGGTCTCCCTCGAACGTCGACATGGTCATCGTCCGCGAGAACACCGAGGGGCTGTACACCCCGGCACGAGGACGCCTCGAGCGCGCCGGGGGGACCGAGGTCGCCCTCGACACGCGGGTGATCACCCGGAAGGGCGCCGAGCGGGTCATCCGCTACGCGTTCGAGCTCGCCCGTCGGCGCCCCCGGGGGGCCCCCGAGGACGGGGTGCGACGGGTGACCTGCATCGACAAGGCGAACGTGCTCGAGGGGTGCCGGTTCTTCCGGGAGGTCTTCGAGGAGGTCGGCCGGGAGTATGCGGAGGTCGAGCGGGAGTACGCCTACGTGGACGCCTTCACGCAGTGGCTGGTGCGGAACCCGGAGCACTACAACGTCGCGGTCGCGACGAACATGATGGGCGACATCGTCACCGACCTCGCCTCCGTCCTCCAGGGCGGGATGGGGTTCGCCGCGGGAGCCAACATCGGGAGCTCGCACGCGATGTTCGAGCCGGTGCACGGCTCGGCCCCGAAGTATGCCGGGAAGAACCGGGTGAATCCGTTCGCCACGTTCTTTGCGCTCGAGCAGATGCTCCGGTGGCTCGCCGCGACCCACTCCGACCCCCGGCTCGCCCGGCAGGCCGACCGGCTGGAGCGGGCGCTGGCGGACGTCCTCGCGAACGGGGGCTCGGGAACCTACGACCAGGGCGGGAGCGCGACGACCTCGGCGACCGGGGACCGCGTCGCCGAGGCGGTGCGGAGGGCCGCCGGATGAACGTCCGGAACGTCGCTCTCGTGGGCGGCGTCACGACCAAGTTCGGGGTGCGCCCGGCGACGTGGTCCGAGCTGGCCCAAGAGGTCGGGGCCGCGCTCTTCCGGGCCGTGCCGGAGCTGCGGGCCGAGGAGGTCGACTCGCTGTTCGTCGGCGCCGCCGAGCCCGAACGGTTCGCGTTCCAGTCCCACGTCGCCCCGCTCGCCGCCGAGCAGATGGGGCTGCGGCCGAGCCGCATCATCCAGCGGACGGAGCTCGCCTGCGCGTCCGGTCAGTCGGCGATCCGCTCGGCCTACGCGGCGATCGCCTCCGGCCTCTCGGACGTCGCGGTCGCGGTCGGGGTCGAGAAGATGAACCTGCCGTCGATGGCCGAGGCGAACACCGCGATGGCGTGCGTCATGGACCGTCCCTGGGACGGGCCGCACGGCGCCACCGCCCCTCCGTTCTTCGCGATGGTCGCCCAGCGCCACCAGCTCGAGCACGGCACGACCGACGAGCAGATGGCCGCGGTCAGCGAGAAGAACCACCGGTTCGCCAACGCGAACCCGAGCGCGCAGTTCTACGAGAAAAAGTTCTCGCGCGAGAAGCTGCTCCACCTGCCGGTGGTCGCCCCCCCGCTCCGCCTCGGGGACTGCTCGTCCATGACCGACGGCGCGGCCGCGGTCGTGCTCGTCGCCGAGGAACGGGCGCGCCGGTACACCGACGAGCCCGCCTGGATCCGGGGCACCGGCCAGTATTCGAACTTCCACAACCTGGCCCACGCCGGCTCGTTGACCGATTGGGTCGGTCTTCGCCACGCGGCCAGCGAAGCCTTCGACCGAGCGGGGATCGGACCGGACGACCTCGATTTTGCCGAGGTCCACGACTGCTTCACGATCTCCGAGATCATCGAGTACGAGATGTTCGGCTGGTGCCCGCCCGGCCAGGGCGGGCGGTTCGCCGCCGACGGACAGGGGGACGTGGGCGGGAAGCTGGTCGTCAACCCGCGCGGGGGTCTCCTCGGCTGCGGCCACCCGCTGGGGGCCACGGGGGTCGCACAGGCGGTCGAGGTCGTCCAGCAGTTCCAGGGAAAGGTCCCTCCCGCCCGGGCCGTCCCGCACCCGGAGTGGGCGCTCGTCCACAACCTCTCGGGCAGCGCCAACGTGCACTCGGTCATGGTCTACCAGCGGGGAGGTGCCGCATGAGCGCGGTGAGCCGCCCCCGCCGGACCAGCCACTCAGGGACCTCGGCCCCTTCGGCAGCCGACTCGGCCCTTCCCGCCACGCCGCTGCCTGCGCCCGCCCCCGCGCCGGCCGTGCGACCACGAGAGAAGCGCCCGTTCCTCCTCGATTTCTTCCCCCTCGACACGCCGGACCAGACGCGCCTGTCGGCCTTCTACGACCGGCTTCGCACGGGACGCCTCTCCACGACCCGCTGCCCGAAGGACGGAACCCTTCACTGGCCACCCCGGGTCGCCTGCCCGGATTGCCACACCGAGCAGCTCGACTGGGTCGACCTGCCCGAGGAGGGCCGCATCTACGCGTTCAGCGCGGTCCTCGGAGGGGCCCCGCTCGGGATGGAGTCCGAGGTCCCGTTCGCGGTCGGGCTCGTGGACCTGGAGGGAGCGCCCCTCCGCCTGTTCGGGCGGATCGAAGGAAGGCCCTGGAACGAGCTCCAGATCAGGCAAGCGGTGCGCGTGGAAACGTACGATGTCGGCGACGGCCGGTTCTTCTACCGGTTCCGGGTCCGGGACTAGCTCCCGGCCCGCCGAGGGCGGTGGGGCGCGGGCCCCCCGATTTTCTGAGAGTAGCCTATTTATACACCCCCCAGGTCTCGCGCCCGCCGGTTCGGGGAGAGCTGGCCCGCGATGCAGTTGACTTCCGAATGGTGGCGCCGGAACGGTTGGACCGTCGCCATCCTGCTCTCCGCCTTTGCGGCCGCCTTCGCGATCCGCACGGTCTGGACCTACCCGATCGTCCAGCAGTGGGGTGCGCTGTACACCTACGCGGGCGGCTCCGACTCGTACTACCACTCGCGGGTGATGACGTTCATCATCCAGACCCACACGAACCTGGTCCACGACCCGCTGCTCAAGTTCCCCTTGGGGGAGAACAACCCGCGAGAACCGCTCTTCGACTGGATGAACGCGGTGCTGGGGATCGTCTTCGCCCCGCTCTTCGGCGGGAACGCCGTGAACGCGGGGGCCTGGTTCCTCGACTTCCAGGGACCGTTCTGGGCCGCGCTGAGCGTCTTTCCCGTCTACCTGATCGGCAAGGAGGTCAGCTCGCGCCGGATGGGGCTGATGGCGGCGGTGATCTTCCCCTTCATCCCCGCCAGCATCGACTCGTCGATCTTCGGGTATGCGAACTACCTATCCTTCTACACGTTCATCATCCTCGTCGTCCTCTATTCCTGGATCCGGACGGTCAAGGCCGCCGGTACGCGTCGATACGTCGGGCGGTACCGGGACCGCCATCAGATCGTGGCCGGCCTGCGGGCCTTCTTCGTCTACGAGCGGCCGGCGGTCAAATGGGCGGTCTTCACCGGGGTCGGACTCGGCGCCCTCGCGCTCGCTTGGCAGGGGTACACCTACGGCGTCGTCGTGATCGCCCTGTCGGTCCTGGTCCTCACCATTGCGGAACGGATCCGGCGGGTCGACTCCTTCAGCCTCTACGTCTCGACGTGGATCGTCGGGCTCGTCGGGTTCCCGATGGCGATCCCGTACTACGTGGTGCAGCAGCAGTTCGTCGTCTGGTTCGAGCTGCCGCTCCTCCTGTTCTTCGGGGTGCTGGTCCTCCTCCTGCCGTTCGTGATGATGCGGGACACCCCGTGGGTGATCTCCATCCCCGCCCTCGCCGGGTTCGTCCTCTTGGCGGCGGCGGCGCTCGCGGTCATCAGCCCGTCGAACTTTTCCAGCATCGTCACCGGTCAGGGATACTTCGTCAAGAACCTCATCTACTCGACCGTCGCCGAGGCGCAGGCGCCGTCGATCGACCAGCTCGTGATCAGCTACGGGGTGATCACGTTCTTCCTTGCGTTCGTCGGGATCGCGCTGTTCGTCTACCAGCTCGCCCGCAACAAGTTCCCGCGCGCCGCGCTCGTTTTCCTCATCTTCTCGCTCCTGTCGGTCGCGCTCCCGATCTCCGCCGCGAAGTTCTTCCTGCTGGGCGCACCCGTCTTCGCCCTCCTGCCCGCCGAGGCCCTGCGGCGCGCCCTGGACGTCGCGGGCTACCCGGAGCTCCGCCGCACGGTCGCCTCGCTCTCCGACCGTCGGAGCCAACTCTCCGCCTTCCGGCGCGCGTTCAAGATCCGCCACGTCCTCGTCCTGGTCGTCGTCGTGGGTCTCCTCCTCCCGAACATCTGGCTCTCGATCGACGCCGGCATCCCCGGCAACACGAAGGGCCAGTTCGCGACGCAGGTCCAGAACTCGCTCCCCTCCTACCTCCAGCCGAACCCGTCGATCGGCTCGGCGGCCTACTTCGGGGCCGCGGGGACCAGCCTCGACACCCCCGACCAGTACGACAGCGCCGGATACAATTGGCTCGCGACGCAAGATACGGCGTTACCGCCCCCCACCCGGCCGGCGTTCGTCAGCTGGTGGGACTACGGGTTCCAGGCGATCGACCAGGGTCAGCATCCCAGCGTCGCCGACAACTTCCAGAACGGGATCGACCCCGCGGGACAGTTCCTGCTGGCCCAGAACCAGTCGCTCGCGATCGGCGTCCTGTCGACGACCCTCCTCCAGGCCGAGCAGACCAAGAGCGGCGACGTGTACCTCCCGAGCGCGCTGAACTCGATCCTCGCGGCGGACGGGGTGAACGTCGGCCAGCTCCACAATTACCTCGTGAACGAGAGCAACGACCTCGCGCTCGTCCTCAACCACCCGGAGCGCTACCTGCCGGTCGACCCGAACACGATCACCGCCGACAACGCGATGTATCTCGTGGTATCGTACTACCTGGCCTCCTCCCTGACGGTCGCAGGGATCTCGCAAGTGTACAACGACCTCCAGTCGTACACCGGCTGGACCATCCGCTACGACATGACGGACAGCCGCCTGATCCCGTTCTCGGGCCAGGACACGGGCATCTTCTACGCGCCGGCCGACCTCACGGGGCGGGTCATCAACGGCGCGGGCCTGCCGACCTCCTTCTTCAACGTCACGGTGCTCGGCTCCGACGGGAACACCTACCCCCTCGGGCAGGTCCCCGCGACCGTCAGTCCGATCAACTACACGGTGAACTATTTCCCGCCGTTCTACCAGTCGATGATCTACCGAACCTACTTCGGCTACAACGGCTCGCAGATCGGCCAGCAGGGCGGGATCCCGGGCCTCTCCTCCAACCTCGCCACGTCGCCGGTCGAGCCGGGGTGGATGCTCTCGCACTTCGAGGTCGTCTACCAGACCGCCTTCTACTGTCCGACCAAGGCCGATGACGCGGCGAACACCAACTGCCTCGCGGAGAACACCCCCACCGCGCTCGCGATGGCCAAGGCGGTCAACGGCTCGGTCGCGAACACGTCCGCGATCCGCTACTTCGAGGGCGGCGAGTCGATGCTGGAGTACTACCCCGGCGAGACGATGATCGGGACCGTCCAGCTCCCGGACGGGACGCCGGTGACCGGCGTTCGGGTCACGGTCTCCGACCAGTGGGGGATCCCCCACATGACGACCTTCACGGGCGCGAGCGGGAACTTCTCGCTCGTCCTCCCGCCGGGGAACGACACCGTCAACATCACGACGGGCACGCTGCAGGGCCTCTCGCAGCAGGGGAACATCCTGATCCGGTCGCTGAAGGTGTACGTCCCGCCCGCCCTCGGGCTGAACCTGCACCCGCCGACCCTGGTCCAGTCGATCAACGTCGGCGGCTCGACGGTCGCCGGGACCGTCTACTGGAACGTCGCCAACAACACGACGTTCGTCCCGACCGTCGACCCCGTGATTCCAGGGGCCCAGGCGGTCCTGTGGGGCCCGAACGGGCTGGCCAAGGTCAGCGTCGTGACGGACCAGGGCGGGACGTTCGACCTGCCCCAGGTCACGCCCGGTGTCTACAACTACAGCATCCTCTACGACGGCCGGAACTTCACCGAGAGCCAGGTCTTCGTGCACCCGAACACGTTCACGAACGCCTCCGCCGGTATCGCCGCCGGCGTCGTCACCGGGAACGTCACGACCTCCCAACATCTGCCCATCGCCGGCGCTCGGGTGACGATCGGGAACTCGAGCGGGGCCATCCAGAGCTACCTCACCAATTCGACGGGTCGCTACACCTTCACCGGCCTCGGCCCCGGCAACTACACAGTCTCGGTCGTGGGGCCGGAGCCTCCTCTCGGCAACGTCGGTCAGACGGTGACCATCTCGACCGTGGGGCAGACGATCCAGCTCCCGCTCGAGCTGGTGCCGATGAGCCAGGTCCAGTACGTCGTGGAGGCGAACGGCGGCGGGGTCGCGAACATCCCCGTGCGGTTCGTGCCGCTGCCGGACTTCTCCAACGCTTCGCTCACTCCGATCGGGGCCCTGCAGCAAGCCACGGGGAACGCGACCACGTTCGTCTCCGGTCCGACCGGTCTCGTGACGGCGAGCCTGCCGGTCGGGAACTACTCGGTCTACGCGCTGGGGTACGTCGGCTCGTCGCTCGACTCCGCGGTGAGCAGTACCGCCGTGTTCCCGGGGCTGCCCTCGGAACTGAACGTCCTCGCCCTCCAGCCCTCCGCCCCGCTCTCCGGGACCGTGGCGGTCAGCGGGCAGGCCCCGAGCTCGACCGACGCCGCGGTGCTCGTCTACGCCGGCGGGGAGTCGGAGGTCACGGTGTGGGCCAACGCCTCCCACGCCTACTCGGTCGTCCTCCCCGTGGGGCAGTACAGCGTCCTCGCGATCGACGGCTCCCCCTCCGCCAGCTCGACCACCTATGCGGCGATCGCCCCCGCGAGCCTGACGTATGCGACCACGCTGAACCTCGCCGCGGTCCCCGCGCTCACGAGCCGCTTCACGGTCGGGGCGACCCTCCCCAGCGGGACGTTCTTCCCCGCCGCGGCCGCGACGGTCTCGGTCTCGGCCGGTTTCAACGGCCCCACGATCTCCACGCTCGCCGGCGGCAACGGCACCGCGGCGTTCGTCGTTCCGGCGACCCTTCCGATCACCGCGGGCTCGTACTGCGTCCAGGCGGCCTCCGCCGGGTTCAGCTCGATGAGCAGCTGCGCCTACTCGCCCGGCGGGCTCGCCTCCCTGCGACAGGTCCCGCTCACGTTGACGCCGGTGCCGGTCACCCTCAAGGTCCTCGGTCTGCCGTCGGGGACGTCGGTCACGATCAACCTGAGCGCGACCAGCATCTCGGCCACGACGGTGAACCTCACCGGTGGACCGACCTTCTCCTTCTCGACCACTCCGGGGGCCTACACGCTCTCGGCCCGCGCCGTGATCGGGAACGGGACGGTCATCTACATTCCCTCCCAGGTCCTCAGCACGACCATCCCGCTCGGCGCGGCCCAGACCGCGCTGACCCTGGTCGTCGTGCCGGCCGTGAACTCGACGGGCACGCTCACGCTCCCCGCGGGGGCCACGGCGTCGACCGCGGTCGTGAGCCTCTCCTCGCCGCTCTTGAACCTCACCGTGAACGGGAGCGCGTTCACCTCGACCGGCTTCCGTGCCGCCCCGGGGACGTACGCCGCGCACGCGACCGTGAGCGTCGGCGGCGAGAACTTCACCGGTCTAACGAACGTGACCGT